>Ga0335077_10000247_pt1 | contig 57561 bp, 47 predicted proteins | sample Lox_Sample_31_FD_207151 | JGI IMG/M metagenome (GOLD analysis project Ga0335077, IMG submission 207151) | Soil microbial communities from Loxahatchee National Wildlife Refuge, Florida, United States - Lox_Sample_3.1 | ecosystem: Environmental > Terrestrial > Soil > Wetlands | place: USA... | reverse complement strand
CCCAAGAGCCAGGCGCATGGAGATTTCCTTCCGCCGGGCCGCGGACCGCGACAGCAGCACGTTGGCTACATTCGCGCAGGCGATCAGCAGCACCAGGCCGACCAGCGCCATCAGGATCTTCAGCGGATCCGAGTACCGGAAGCGCAAATAAGAAACGCCGTTCGCGCCGGGCGTGAGCACGATGCGAGACTGCTGCAACTCTTTCCGGCGTGCGGCCGATAAGCTGGTTCCGGCATTCTTCATCAGGAACTGGTGAAAAGCCACGTTAACGCCGGCTTGCGCCTGCTGGATGCGGACCCCGGGCTTGAGCCGGCCTATTAGATTGATCCAACTCACCTGGGGATTTTCCAGCGGCGACTCTCCGGGCATAAACCGGTTGATCAAAGTGATCGGCACCCAGAAATCGGCGACGGGCGCTTCCACGCTCTCGCCAAAGAACTCTTGCGGCGCCACGCCCACCACGGTGGCGGGAACTCCGATGATGTTAAAGACGCGACCAACCACCGACGGATCGCGGTTGAACATCCGGTTCCAATAGCCGTAGCTCATAACGGCCACGGGCTGCGCATTCGGGCCGTCATCGTCGAGCCGCAGCGTCCGACCCACCAGGGCCCGCACGCCGAGAACAGCGAAGTAGTTTCCGGATACCAGCCGGCCCCAGGCCACCTGGGCGGCTTGATTTGACCCTTCGGGCCGTATGCTCAAGCGATCCATTTCCGTGCGAAATGCGCAGATCCCTTGAAACGACGGACCGTGGTCGCGGACGGATTTGTAGAAAGGATACGGGAAGATGTTCCATGTCCCCGAGATGCCGGAAATAAAGCCTCGCGAGCTTCCGTCGCCGAACAGCGCGAGCTCATCCGGCCGCTCGACGGGTAGTGCTTTGAGCATCACGGCGTCAATCAGCGTGAAGATCGCTGTGTTGCCGCCAATACCCAGACCCAGCGACAGGACCACCACCGCCGTGAGCGCAGGGCTCTTACGCAGCATGCGCCACGCCTGCCGGAGATCGCGAAACAGCGTCTCAATCAACTCTGTGCCGCGCGCATCGCGGCACTCCTCCTTAACCTGCTCCACGCCGCCAAATGTGCGCAGAGCCGCGGAGCGCGCTTCCCGCTCGGGCATTCCCGCCCGCATGTTCAGCTCAATTTGTCGTTCGAGATGAAAACGGAGTTCGTCGCCCAACTCCCGCTCGACATCATTTTTCCGGAACAACGATCGCAGATGCAGCCGAAATCGCTTCCACATAATGGCTCCTGCCGGCTCATGCCGTCTCCAGGATCTGTCTCACCGCACCCGACAGCCGGTCCCAATTCGAAGTTTCTACCTCCAACTGTTTGCGGCCTGTCGCCGTCAGGCGGTAAAACTTCGCCTTGCGGTTGTTATCGGAATCGCCCCATTCCGCTTCAATCCAACCCCGCTGTTCCAGGCGATGGAGCGCGGGATAGAGCGAGCCTTGCTGCACTTGCAGCACATCGCTGGACATCTGCTGAATGCGCTGGGAGATGCCCCAACCGTGCATCGCCTGAAGGGCTAAGACTTTTAGAATCAAAAGATCCAATGTCCCTTGCAGCAGGTCGGCTTTGGAATTCATGCACTCTCCTAGAAATTCTACAAGAAGCATGGGCGTCTTCTTGTCGAATGTCAAGGGGTAGGCGCATCAGTCGATGCTACAATGTGCGCTCAGAATGCGTTTCGTGACGTTTCAACAGGACGGGTTTGCCCAGCCCGGAGTGATTGCAGGCAACAACATCGCCGGACTGAAGGGCGCCGGCTTTCCCACGCTGCTCGCCGTCATCGAGGGAGGCGCCCAGGCGCGAGCGCGCATCTCGTCGTACCTCGGCGCGAAGCCGCAAGACGTTGTGCCGCTCGAGAAAGCGCGTTTGCTGGCTCCCTTGCTCCGCCCCCCGAAAATTATCTGCGTCGGCCTGAACTACCGCGACCACGCCATCGAAACGAAGATGGAAATCCCCAAGGTCCCGACTATTTTCTCGAAATACCCCACCGCCGTGATTGGTCCGGGCGAGCCGATCGTGCTGCCGAAGCTTTCGTCAAAGCCCGATTATGAGGCCGAATTCGCATTCGTCATTGGAAAGGGCGGCCGCCACATTCCGGCCGACCGCTGGCAGGAGCATGTTTTCGGCTACACCAACTTCCACGACGTCAGCGCACGCGATTACCAGATGGCCACCACCCAATGGATGATGGGAAAGACCTTCGATACCTTCGCGCCCATGGGCCCGGCCATCGTGACATCGGATGAAATTCCGGATCCCCACGCGCTCGACATTCAGATGATCATCAATGGCGAGGTATTGCAGAGCTCGAACACGTCGAACCTGATCTTCCGCATCCCGGCGCTGGTCGAGTACCTTTCGGGAGTTTTCAGCCTGGAGGCCGGCGACGTGGTTGCCACGGGCACGCCCGCGGGTGTGGGCTTTTCGCGCCATCCGCCGCGCTGGCTGCGGCCTGGGGACGAGGCTGTGGTACGTATCGCCTGCTTGGGCGAGCTGCGCAATCCGATTGTGGCTGAATAACGGCTACCGGCTTACCGGCGGGTCAGGCCCCAGCATCATTTGCGCAAACCGGCCCCAGATGAACGCCAGGCCGTTGACCAGGTGGAAAGAAACCAGAAGCAGGACCACGCCGATCAGGCAGCAGATCGCCGCATCATCCTTCGTACGGACCTGCCAGAAACAGAAATCCAGCGTAAGCGTGCTGTATGTGAGCGGCGCCAGGATCAACCCGACCGATAGCGAGAAGGTGGTTACCAGCACGACGAAGGCAGCCACTCCGAACGGAAACTTCAGCAGCAGGTAGAAAAAGCTCTTCCATGTCGAGGGATTGCCGAACAGCGCCTTGAGCTTCGGCCAAATCCCTGGCGCGGGAACCGGCCGGGGCGGCGCCGGGATGCTTACGCGCAGCATGGATTGCGCCATGGACCTTTCGAACGCACCCAGGCCCAAGCATGCCCAAAAAACACCGATGAGAACCGGCAGGCCGACGAAGATGACGAGCAGCCCCGCTCCCAAGCTGATTCCCAAGATCAGGAAGATGAAGTAGGCGATGCCCAGCGGAAAACTCAGCAGCATGTACAGCAGTTTCAGATAGGTCTGCGCATCGGTAGCCGGGCCAAACAGAAGGTCGAGGAGATCGCGGTCAACCGCTTGCGTAGCCGGGGTCATGGTGTCTCACCCAATATAGAATACGCGCGGGCACCCCCCGGAGTTCGGCGGCGGCTCAGGATTAACGAGGATTCATGCGGCTGTGTGACAGGAATGGTTTCGGGACAGACCAGCATGCCGCCGGGTCCGTGACAGGACCGGCGGGCAATCAGGCCTTGCGGGCCATCTTCTGTTCGACGGCGGACATAAGCCGGGAATGGATCTCCGGAGGAATCGGGTACGGATCCATGCCCCGATAGATCTGGATGGTTTTTTTCGTGGTGTCGCAGATCACCCAGCAATTCGGGCACTCATTGATGTGCTGCTCCAGCTTCTGGCGCAGCGCTTCGTCGGTTTTTTCATCCAGATAGTCGGTCAGTTCGTCGAGGAACTGTTTACATGTAAGCAAAGGTGTCATCTCCCTTGCGTTTGAAGTAGCGAGTCAGCTTGTCCCGAAGTTGCAGGCGCGCACGCAGGAGCCGGCTCTTCACCGCAGGAACGGAAAGATCCAGCGCCTCCGCGGCCTCTTCGGTCGAAAGCCCGTCCACATCACGCAGCACGAATACCGCCCGATAAATCGGTGCTAATCCTTCGATGGCGGCGGTAAGAATTTGATTCATCTCTTCGCGGGTGTACCTTTGTTCCGGGTTTTCGTCCCACGCCGCGATCTCCCGCGCCACCTTATCCTCGCCCGTGTCGATGTCGTCATCCAGGGAAACGGAGCGGTCGGATTTGCGCTTGCGCAGTTTCATGAGCGCCTGATTGACCGCGATGCGCACGATCCAGGTGTAAAACTTCGACTGGCCCTGGAACTGGCCGAGGTGCTCGTAGGCTTTCAGGAAGGCCTCCTGCAGCACATCCTCGGCGTCCTCGCGATTTTGCGTGATATGCAAAGCCAGGCGGAAGATTTTGCCCTCGTACCGCCGCAACAGCTCGCTGAACGCTTTGGCGTCGCCGAGGCGGGCCTGCGCTACTACTGCGGCTTCATCATCGATTTCGATTGGGCTGCTGCTCATAGCGCTCATCGCGATTGCTTTTGGGGAACCTCTTTATGATAACGCGATGAAACGTCCCACGGGGGCTCAAGATTTTTACCGCCGGAGCGTGGGCGCCTTCTTTTCCGTGCGATCCTCCACGATCCGGCCCCGAATCGCAGCACCATCGGGTGCGTCCGGCGCCAGCCGGAGATAATTCTCGAATGCCTCTGCGGCACGCGCGTACTCGCGTGTGAACTCATAGAGTTTTCCGAGTTCGCGGTATGCGGGTGCATAGGCGGGCGCCATTTGCGTGATTTCGCCGAGTTCGCGCTCGGCGTCCTGGTTGCGTCCTTGCGCGTGATAGTAATTGGCCAGCGCCTCACGCAGGAAAGGCTGGCGCGGGTCAAGTTGTACAGCGGTCTTGAATTCCTTCTCAGCCGATTTCTCGCCCCGCGCCTGGTACTGCAGCCCAAGATGCAGGTGCGGCAGCGCCCAGGCCGGCGCGAGGCTCGCGGCGGAGTGGAAAAACTGCACCGCCTCACGGTTCCGGTTCAACCGCTCGCAGGCGACTCCAAGCGCGTTCTGGATGTATGCGGCTCGCGGATCAAGCCCCGCGGCTTTGTCCAGCGCCGCCACCGCTTGCTCGAACTTCCCGTCCACCACGAGCGCGCGCCCGGTGCAAAACAGTTGCTTGGCCTCAAGCTCCGGCTCGGCGGGCCTGAGTACTTCGAGTTCAGCGAACGCCCGCGCCGCGCGATGGAAAGTGTCGCGCCGCATTTCAGTAATGGGCGCGTGCACGTATTCGTTGATGGCGCGCTGGCCGGTCTCCTCAAGGGCCATGCTCAGTTGCATCTCCACGAGCGGGCGCTGCGGCTCTTGTGGAGTTTCGCGCACCAGGCGCTGGTACAAGTCCCAGGCTCCGCCGGCATCCTGAATATTGCCCGCGGCGATGGCCTGTTGGATCGCGGCCACAACCGGCGCGCCTTGTGACGCGCTCAGCTTGGGCGCCGCCGAGGAGTTCAAACGGAGTACCGTCCTCCCCGCCGAAAGCGTGATCGGCTGACTGACTGTATCGCCACCAGGCGGATCAAACGAAAGATCGTGAGACCCGGCGGGCAACAGGTCCACGATGAGCGTTCCCGCCGGCCGGATTCGCCCGTAGTAGCGGTTGTCGAGATAGACCTCGGTTCCCGCGACGCCCTGTAGTTCCAGCGTGGCTCCCGCCGCCGCGCTCGCTGGAGCGGGCACCGTGCGCGCGACCACTGCCAGGGCCATCGCGGGATCCATGTGCCCGGCCGCCTGCGGGTGCTGCAGCGCTTTCGTCTGCTGGGGGACCACGGATGCCAGATAATCGATCAACTCGGCGGCTCGAACCACTCCGTCGTGATCCATGTCCGCTTTGCCGCTGAGCCCTTCGAGCAAAAAGTAGGTGAAGGCACCGTGCCCGCCGCCCCACTGCGGGTCTTCATAAGACCGTTCATCGGAGCGCGAAGCCAGCAAGCGCAGGACGCCCTGCCCGCTTTGTCCGATTTCGGCGAGATAACGGCCGACCATCACCTGCTCGGCAATCCCGCGTGATGACCACCCGATATTGCCGGCATGGCAGGCGTCGGCGATGAGCACGATATGTTGGGCGCGGACGCGCTGCGTGATGATTTTGTCGAGCTCGGTGATGGGCAGCGCGGTGGCATAGAGGTTTTGTGGATCGGAGTCGCGCGCCAGCAGATAGCCGTCGTGTTCCCCTTCCGTCACGCCGTGTCCGGCGAAGAAGATATACACGATGTCTTCAGGTTCAGCGGATCGCGCCAGCCACGTCCCCAGCGCTGTGCGCACTGCAGAGAGGCTGGCCTGGTTATTCAGCAATATCTGCACGTGATCCGAGGGAAACCCGCCGCCTGACGGACTGCGGAGAAACGCCGCGAACGCCTGCGCGTCCCGGTCCGCAAATTTGAGTTGCGCTTGTGGCGGGACATTATCGTAATGGGAAATGCCCACCACAACGGCCCATAGCCGGCTGCGCTGATCGAGGCTCGTCGTCTTGTCGGGCGTAATCTTGAGATCCCGGTGCTGGGCCTGCAACAGCAAGCAGATCAGGCTTAGGACAAGCGTCCGTTGAAGAATGCGAAGAGCCATGTGCACTGGTTCCAGTTCAAAGGACCATGTTACGCTGAAAGTTTCCACCATGAGCAGCATAAACGTTCGGCTGCCCGACGGCAGTACGCAGCCGGTCGCGCCAGGAACCCGGCCTATCGATATTGCCCGCTCCATCAGCCCGCGCCTGGCAGATGCGGCCATCGTGGCGAGGGTTGATGGGCAACTATACGATCTTACCCGGCCGATCGAGGCCGACGCCGAGTTGAAGATCCTGACCACCAAGGATCCCGAATCGCTCGAAGTGTACCGGCATTCTGCGGCGCACCTGCTCGCCGCGGCCGTTTTGGAATTGTTTCCAGAGACCAAGCTCGGCATTGGACCGCCCATCGATACCGGCTTCTATTACGATTTCGACCGGCCCACGCCTTTTACGCCCGAGGATCTGGAGAAGATCGAGAAGCGGATGTGGGAGATCCAGAAACGCGATCTGCCGTACGAACGGATCTTGACGCCGAAGGAAGAGGGGCTGGCCAAGTACTCCGACGCCTGGATGAAGTGCGAGTTGATTCGTGAGCGCGCGGGCGACGTGTTCTCCGAATACACACTGGGCCCGCATTTCATTGATTTCTGCCGCGGCCCGCATGTGCCGTCGACCTCGAAGATCAAAGCCTTCAAGCTGCTCTCCATCGCCGGCGCGTATTGGAAGGGCGACGAGCACAACAAGCAACTGCAGCGCATCTACGGCACTGCATTCTTCACGCAGAAGGAGCTCGACGAGTACTTACACAAGCTTGAGGAGGCGAAGCGCCGCGATCACCGGAAGCTCGGCCAGGAGCTGGACCTGTTCAGCATTCAGGAACTGGCCGGCCCGGGCCTGATCTTTTTTCACCCTAAGGGCGGCATGGTCCGCAAACTAATTGAAGACTGGATGCGCGACCAATACCTGAAGCGCGGCTATGCACTCGTGTATACACCGCACATCGTACGGCGCAAGCTATTCGAGGTTTCCGGGCATGCGAATTTCTACGGGGAGAACATGTTTACCCCGATGCAGTTGGATGATGCCGAGTACCAGCCCAAGCCGATGAACTGTCCCGGCCACATTCTGATCTACGCCAACAAGCAGCGCAGCTATCGGGAGCTGCCGGTGAGGCTGGGCGAGCTCGGCACTGTCTATCGTTACGAGCGCTCCGGCGTGATGCACGGCCTGATGCGCGTGCGGGGCTTCACTCAGGACGACGCGCACATTTTTTGCACCCCCGAGCAGATCGAAGACGAAGTTGTTGATTGCCTGCAGTTCGCCATCGACACCCTGCACACGTACGGTTTCCAAAGTTACGAAGCCGAGCTTTCCACCTGGGACGACGGCAAGAGCGGCAAATATGACGGCTCGGCCGACCAGTGGCAGCTCGCCGAGAACTCACTCAAGAAAGCCACGGAGAGGCTGAATCTCAAGGTCAAGGTGATGCCGGATGAGGCCGCGTTCTATGGCCCGAAGATCGACGTCAAGCTGGTGGACGCCATTGGCCGGCTCTGGCAGCTTTCCACGGTGCAGTTCGATTTCACGCTGCCGCGCCGTTTCGGCCTCGAATACATCGCTGAAGACGGCAAGGCACACCAGCCGCTGATGGTGCATCGCGCGCTTTATGGCTCGATTGAGCGGTTCTTCGGAATCCTGCTGGAGCATTACGCCGGCGCATTTCCCGTCTGGCTAGCGCCGGTGCAGGCCATTGTTCTGCCGATCACGGACCGGCAGCTCGATTACGCACGACAGGTGCAGAGCCGCCTGGATGCCGAGGGCATCCGCGCCACTCTCGATGATCGCAGCGAGAAGGTCAACCTCAAAATTCGCGATGCGCAGTTGCAGAAGATCCCTTACATGCTGGTGGTGGGAGATCGCGAAGCGCAAGCCGGGCAGGTGGCCGTTCGCCACCGCAAACACGGCGACCAGGGCGCCAAGCCGCTGGAGGCATTCATCGCCGACGTGCGGAAGCTGATCGATTCGAAAGCGGTGGAAGAGTAGTCTGTCCCGAGGTACCGTCCATGAGTGTCTCCCAGAACGAAAAGGCAGCTCGCTTCCGCGCGCTTCACGACGGACCTGGCGCGTTCGTCATTCCAAATCCATGGGATGCCGGCTCGGCCCGCGTTCTCGCCGGCCTTGGCTTCCTGGCATTGGCCACATCAAGCGCCGCCTCCGCCTGTGCCCTGGGTCGAAGAGATGGCAGATTGACGCGAGATGAGGCTCTGGCGCACGCGCGCTCGATTGTCGATGCGACAGATTTGCCCGTCTCCGCGGATCTGGAAAAGGGGTTTGGCGAGGCGCCGGAAGTTGTGGCGGAAACCATCCGGCTTGCGGCTGAGGTGGGACTCGTCGGGTGCACGATCGAGGACTCTACCGGCAACCCAGACCGTCCCCTTTACGATACTGGCTTGGCTGTCGAACGGATTGCCGCAGCCGCGCAGTCGGCATGTGCACTCCAGTTTCCTTTTACGCTGACTGCCCGAGCGCACAATCTCCTCTACGCCAACCCGAGCCTGGACGACACCATCAGCCGCCTGCAAGCCTTCGAAAGAGCCGGGGCAGATGTGCTTTTCGCCCCCGGCCTGCCCGACCTTGCCGCAGTACGAGCAGTCTGTGCGGCCGTGTCGAAGCCGGTCAATTTCATGGTGGGGATCAAAGGAAAATCATTTTCAGTGGATGAACTCGCCGCGGCCGGAGTCCGGCGCATCAGTCTTGCGACCTCACTCTATCGCGCGGCGATGACCGGCTTGCTCGACGCTGCACGCGAAGTGAAAGACACGGGCCAGTTCGGTTTCCTCGACCGGTGCGTGACAACGGCGGAACTGAACAAAGTGATGCGGATTTGACCGCGCGAAGGCCCGGGCGTGACCTATGCAAACTCCGGCCGCGCGAGCATCTCTGGGTCCGCATGGCGCATCTTATAGCATATGGAACGATCCGAAGGCGTTCTTGACGGCAGCGCACTGTCAGCCGCACAAACGCACCTGTTCTCGCCGTTGAAAATTCGCGACGTTGTTTTCCGCCATCGGATCGCCGTGTCCCCGATGTGCCAGTACTCCAGTGAGGACGGCTTCGCAAACGAATGGCATCTCGTGCACCTGGGTAGCCGCGCTGTGGGCGACGCGGCGCTGGTCATCACCGAGGCGTCCGCGGTGGAGGCGCGCGGCCGCATCTCTCCCGCCGACCTGGGGATCTGGAAGGACGAACATATTCAGCCGCTCGCGCGGATTACCGCTTTCCTTCGGAGCCAGGGAGCCGTCGCCGGAATGCAACTCGCCCACGCGGGACGTAAGGCGAGCACGCATGTGCCATGGGAAAAGGGCGGGTCGTTCCTGCCCGAGAGCGAAGGCGGGTGGCGCCCGGTTGCCCCCAGCTCCATCCCCTTTCGCGAAACGGACACGCCGCCGCTCGAACTGAGCAAGGCCGAGATACGCACCATCGTGGAAGCGTTCGCGGCGGCCGCACGGCGCGCGCTGGCCGCGGGATTCGAATTGATCGAAATTCACGCCGCTCACGGGTACCTGATCAACGAGTTCCTTTCGCCGGTGTCGAATCATCGGAGTGACGAATACGGTGGGTCTTTTGAGAATCGGATTCGCTTCGCTCTGGAAGTGACGCAGGCCATTCGCAGCCAGTGGCCCGATTCGCTTCCGCTGTTCATTCGCATTTCGTCGAGCGATTGGGTGGACGGCGGGTGGACGATTAACGAATCCGTGAAACTGGCGGGCATCCTCAAGTCACTCGGGGTCGATTTAGTCGACTGTTCGTCGGGCGGGTTGGTGCCATACGCGAAAATTGAGCTGGGTCCTGGGTATCAGGTTCCGTTCGCGGAGCGCATCCGCCGCGAGGCGGGGATCCTGACCGGAGCAGTCGGTATGATTACCGAACCGGAACAGGCAGATCGCATCATTCGCGAAGGACGCGCCGACATGATACTGCTGGCACGACAGCTTCTCCGCGATCCCTATTTCCCGCTGCACGCTGCAAAGGCGCTGGGAATCGAAATTGCGCCCCCTGTGCAGTACAAGCGTGCCTTTTGATTCAATCCGCGTGAACCGGTTCGGGCGCGGGTGACTCCAGCACTTCTCGAACCTTTTTCACAAGCTGGTCCGCAGTAAACGGCTTGGTGAGCAGCGCGAACCCTTTGTCGACCACGTAGTGTCGAACCACTTTTGTGTGGTCGTAGCCGGACATAAACATCACCCGCAAGCCTGGCTGCAGTTCAGTGATGCGGTCGGCGACCATGGGGCCGCTCATGCCGGGCGACACGACGTCGAGCAGCAGCAGGTCGAGCGGTTGTTTGTGTTTCTGGAAAGCTTTGATCGCGTTCTCGCCGCCGTCAGCGGTGAGTACCGTGTAGCCTTTGCTGGTGAGCACGGTGGAGACAATCTTGCGAATCTCCGGTTCGTCATCGAGAACCAAAACAGTCGGGCTTGTGTGCTCTTGAGTGACTTTGCTCGTCGTGGACATGTCCACCCCCGGATCTTAGGTTTCATGGTAGCCAAGCCGGCGCCCGCGTGTTCGGGCGGCAGGTCAAGCGAATGTGATGAATCGCACCATCTGCCGGGAAGGTTACAATCAGACGGTGTCCGCCGGTTTCGCCAAAACCCCCAGGAACCGCGCGCCTGGCGTAAGCGCCCATGCCTGAAATTGCGGTCGAGGAAGCCCTGCCGGCGTTGGACGCGGCGCTCGAACAGGCGCCCAACCATCCTGCGGTATTTCTGCTGTGGCCCAAACAAGGCGACCCGCATCTGGGCAAGACCACGGTCTTGCGACGCCGCCTGTTGCGCTTGCTGCGAGAGCGTGAGACGCCGTCGCGGATGCTGAACTTGCGCAACACGCTGTCGCGCGTCGAGTACTGGCTGACCGGCTCGAAGCTGGAATCGTCCATGCGCATGTATGAACTTGCGCGCCAGCACTTCCCGCACAATTACCTGGAGGTGCTGCGTCTGCGCATGCCGCCCTACTTGAAGATCATTTTGACGAACGAATTTCCGCGCAGCCAGATCACCACGCACCTGGGACGCGCGCCAGCGGTGTATTTCGGCCCTTTCCGCACGCGCGCCTCCGCCGAGGCGTTCGAATCCCAGTTCCTGGACCTGTTCCAGATGCGCCGCTGCCAGGAGGACTTGACGCCGTCGCCCGCGCATCCCGGCTGCATTTACGGCGAGATGGGCATGTGCCTGCGGCCCTGCCAGCAGGTGGTGAGCGTGGAAGAGCATCGCCACGAAGTCGACCGCGTGATCGAATTTCTACGGACCGGCGGCCGGTCGCTCCTCGATTCCGCTACCGCCGCGCGCGACCGCTTTAGCGCCGATCTCGATTTCGAACAGGCGGCGCGGCAGCACAAACGCATCGAGAAGATTGAGGCGGTGCTCGGGCTTCGCGACGAACTGGCGCGCGACGTCAGCCGGCTCAATGGCGTGGCGGTCACAGCATCAGTGGAGCCGCAGGCTGTGGAATTGTGGTTTGTGCTTGAGGGGGCCTGGCTGCCGCCGCGCCGCATCACGTTTGAAGTGGTGGAAGGCAAGCCGGTGTCGCTCGATCACAAACTGCGTGAAGCGGCCGCCACGCTGGCGCCTCCTGCGCAGACCATGCGGGAGCGCCAGGAGTACTTGGCTCTGCTGGCGCGCTGGTATTACTCGAGCTGGCGCGATGGCGAATGGTTCGCCTTCGATCGCCTCGAGAATCTGCCTTACCGCAAGCTGGTACACGCCATCTCGCGGGTAGCGCGGAAAACGGAATAGGGTTCCGTTCTAGAACATCACCTTCAGCGCAAGTTGGAGAATGCGAGGGTCCCGCGCTCTCGTGATCTGGCCGAAGGATCCATCTGCCTGGTAGTTGTCCGGGTTGTAGAAATTGACATTGTTGAAGACGTTGAATGCCTCAGCGCGGAATTGGACCGAAGCGCGCTCCATAATCTTTGTGTCTTTTACCAGACCCATATTCGTGGCGAACGTTCCGGGACCCCGCAAAATGTTTTTTCCCGTGTTGCCAAATGTTCCAATAGCATTAGGAACAAATAGTGAGGTGTTGAACCATTGCTGGATCTGCTCGCCGTGCGACCGGCCAGTGCTCAACTCCGCCTGATGAATACTGGTGCCGGTAAAATCGGCCTTATCTTCGTTGTTGCCGCTGAGCGAATTGTCGTACCCGCTGAAGATCGAGAACGGGAAGCCGCCCTGCCAGCGCAGGATGGCGCTCAACTGCCAGCCGTTGACCAGTTTGTCCGCCGCTCCGCTCACTCCCACATGCGGAAACTGGTAAACGCCGGAGAGCTTGAACGCGTGGGCGATGTCGTCATCGGAGCGGCCGTAATCGAAGTGGCGGTTGAAGGGGTTGGTGTTGGTGCCATTGGAAGAGCCTATGGGAGCGAAATCGTTCAGTTCTTTCGACCAGGCGTAGTTCGCCAGCAGAGTGAGACCTTTACTGAGGCGTTTTTCTACCGTGAGCTGAAGGCTGTTGTAGTTGGAGTTGATTCCGGATTCAATTTGGTTCACAAAGGCGAAGTTCGGGTACAGGCGCCTGGACTGTTCGTTGTCCGGCGTGGATATAGGCGATCCATCGGGGTTGTTTCCCGGGATGTAGATTGCAGGATTCGCCTGCAACAACCCCGGCTCCTGATCGCCGGTGCCGAACAAGTGAGTCCCTTTATTGCCGACGTAGGCGGCTCGCACCAGCCACGACGCCCCGATCTGGCGCTCCAGGGTCAGGTTCCAAAGCGCGATCACCGGAAGGCGGAAGTTCTGATTGAAAATTTGAAAGAATCCAATCGGGCCCTCCGGGAACGTGGCGTCTTTGCCGGTTGCTTTGTTGATGCCGCCGAACTGGTCTGGGAACGGGTTCGACACGCCGGCGCTGCCGAAGGGGTCCTTGAAATCCGCGGGCTGCAGTCCGATGATGGGGGCAAACGGCGGGATACCCACAACATCCTGGAAGGCAACGGTATTGGGAATCGCATAGTAGATGCCGGCGCCTCCGCGAATGCTGGTTTTGCCGTCGTCGGTCAGGCGGTACGCGAAGCCTAAGCGCGGCGCAAAGTTTGCGGCGCGGCTCTTGATGGAGGGCGACGGGCAGCCGGGATCGTGATCATCGCCTCCGAAGATCAGCCCAGGAGGAGAATTCGGGAACCGCTGCGAGGTCTGGCCGGGCGCAAAGCAAGCCACACGTCCCTGGCTGTCTTTATACGGAAACCAGGGGTCCCAGCGCAGGCCCATGTTGATAGTCAAACGGCGGGTGGCGCGCCAGTTGTCCTGGATGAACGCACTCCACTTGATTCCGGTGTAGTTCAGGTAGATGCCTCCGTCCTGAATAAAAAGGGATGTGCGGCCCAACATGAAGTCGGCAATATTGTCACCCGAAAGATTGTTGAAGAAGTCAAATTCGCCGTTCTGCAGAAAGGTATTGGCCATAGGAGCCCGGACACGCAGCGCCTCTCCGCCAAAGTGAAGTTCATGGCTGCCCTTGATGGCAGTGACATCTTCGCGGTAGGTTTGATCGCCCCGGTTGAAGGCGCCGTAGTGATTGGTCTGTATCGAGAAGCCTCCATCGACCGAAATGGCTATCTCGCATGGCTTGGTGGCGGCGATGGCCACGCCGGCGTCGGGGAAGCAGAACGGAGCACCGGATAGCGATCCGCCATATTGCCGGTCCCAGCCGAACCAGGAGTTGAACAAGAGGTGGGGACTTGCGGTGAACGTGTGCGTGATGGCGATGTTCTGCACCCGAACCTGGTTGCCCTGTGAATCGGCCTGCAGGATGTTGCCGTTTGCGATGAACGGTGACTGGTGGAAATTCGTGAAAAAGTAGCGGCCGGTCAACTGATGTTTGCCGCGCGAATAGTCGACCTTGATCATGAACTGGTCATCGTTTGGGCGCGCGGTCGGACCCGGGTAGGTGATCTGCCGTCCGGGTCCGTTCGGCAGCGGCATTTTGCCCACAAAAAACTGGGCCACGGAGCTGAGACGGCTGGCAGGAATCTGATTCCCGCTGAACGGCGTTCCCGTTGAGGGATCAACCAACTGCGTGTCCGGCAGCAGATCCGCAAAGTTTCCGGCGCGCTCCGCCGCGGTTGGGACAAATGCGATCTGCCCCTCCGGTGCGCTGCGCAGCCGTGTGCCCTGGTAAGTGCCGAAATAGAAGAGGTGGTCTTTCTGAATGGGACCACCGACGCTGCCGCCGAACTGATTGCGCTTGAGGGAATCCTGGGTCGGAGCAAAAAAGTTGCGCGCATTCATGTCGCCGTTGCGCAAGAATTCGAAAACGTCTCCGTGAATCTGGTTGGTTCCGGACTTGCTCACCACGTTCACCACACCGCCGACGGCGTTGCCGTATTCCGCACTGAGGTTACTATCCTGCACGCTGAATTCCTGGATGGCGTCGGGATTGGGGAACGGCAAGTTCGTGTTGACGTACGTGTCGTTGTAAGCGACACCATCCATCTGGTAGTTGACGCTTTCGGCAAACGTGCCATTTACCTTCGCATACTGTTGGCCTGGATAAGTGCCACCCTCGCAGTTGGCGCCGCAGTAGTGCTCCGAGGCATCCGTAGCCCCCGCCGAGAGAAAGACCAGTTGCTGCACCTCGCGGCCGTCGAGCGGCAGATCGACAATCTGCCGCTGATTGATCACCTGGCTGACGGTTGCCGACTGCGTGGTCACAACCGACGCATCTCCGGTGACAGTGACCTGCTGCGAGACCGCGCCGACGCTCATCGTGACATTCTGCGTAGCGGCCTGGTTGACCGCCAGTTCAATACCCGACTGCACATAGGTGTTCAGGCCTTCTTTCTCCACCGTTAACTTGTATTTGCCGACCGGCAATCGAGAAAAGAGATAGTCGCCCGCAGGACCGGAGCTCACGGTCTGGCTGAACCCGGTATCCAGGTTCAGCACCGTGACCTTGGCTTCCGGGATCGCCGCCCCGGATTGATCCGCTACCGTTCCGCTGAGGGTCGCGGTGGTGAACTGCGCAGCCAAACGGCTGGTGAACAGCACTGGCAACGCCAGAAGAACAGCGAAAATCGGTATTCTTTTCATTTTGAAACCCTTAAGCGTGAGGTTCGATGGTTCTAGATAATAGTAGGAGCGAGCGCTGTAACGCAACTGTAAAATGTTGATCCGTCCCAAATGGTATGGTCTGCCTGCCTGCTTAATTTGGGTCATGAGCCTTGTCACGGCCGCCACCGCTCCTGACATGAAGAAGCAAGGCCTGGACCTCATGGATCAGGGGCGAATCAAGGACGCCATTACGGCTTTCCGGGAAGGCCTCAAATCGAATCCGCGCGATGCCGAACTCCTCAACGACCTTGGTGTGGCCCTGCGCAAAGACCGGGACCTGGAGGGCTCGCTGGATATGCTGGAGTCCGCCACAACGCTGCGGCCGGACGACGCCCGCATCCACAGCAATCTCGCCGTTACGCTGCGCGCCATGGGCCGCCTCAACCAGGCTGTCGCGGCGATGCAGAAAGCTTGCGACCTCGTGCCCGGCGATTCCGCTCTTCGCCGCAATCTGGGCGTGCTGTTGTCCGACGCTGGTGACAATGAGCGGGCTGAGCAAGAGCTGCGAAAGGCGGTCGAGCTGGCACCCGCTGACGCGGAGAGCCACCACGCGCTGGCCCGCCTGCTTACCAGCCGGCAACGCGGCGCCGAGGCGGCCGCCGAGTACTCTGCCGCCCTCGCATTGGCCCCCCGCTCAGCCGACCTGCATCTCGAGCTGGGTCTTTTGCATTCCGCGATGGGGGATCCCGAACGCGCGGCGCCGGAGTACCGCACCTGCGTCAAACTGGACCCTGGCAACGCCCGCTGCCATCAGGCACTCGGGTCGCTCTTGCTCAGTGACGGCGATCTGACAGCAGCCGAGGCCGAACTGCGCCTGGCGCTGCGGTCCGATCCGAACTCAGCCGAGGGGCATCGCGAGCTTGGGGCCGTGCTCCGCAAACAAGGCAAACTACCGGAGGCCGCCGCTGAGCTCAAGGTGGCTGCCCGCCTGCTTCCGGACGACGCCTCCATCCGCTACATGCTGGCTCAGGTGCTGCAAAAAGCCGGACAGTCGCCCGAAGCCGCGGTCGAGTTGCAGGCGGCAGAGGAAGAGAACCGGCGGAAGAAAAATGCCAGCCTCGCTACGGCGGCCGTGAGTCTGGGCACTTCCCTGCTGCAGAAAGGCGAGTTGGCGGCCGCTGAAGCCAAATTCGAAGAAGCCGTTACGTTGAATCCGCAGGACGCGCTGGCGCAATATGACTACGGCCTCGCCCTGCTCCTGGAGAAGAAGCTCGACGATGCCATCACGCGGTTCCGCGCCGCGCTTCAACTGCGTCCTGACGATGCCGACGCGCTGTATTACCTGGGCTGTGCGCTCTTAAAAAATCATGCTCCACGCGATGCCGCGGATTCCCTGCGCCATGCCCTCGAAGTGAACCCGAAAGACTCCCACGCACGGAACGCTTTGGCGGCGGCCCTGGCCGAAACGAAAGATCTCGCGGCCGCCAAGGCTCAACTCCAGCAGGCGCAAGCTTTAGAACCCGGCAATGAGATGTATCAGCGCAACCTGGATTGCCTGGAGCGCGAACTGCGCGGCTGCGCGCTCGATTTCTGATACAGCTTACTCATTGATCCCCACCTGACTGAGCAGCCATGCGTATTCGAAAGCATTGTCGTGCAGCCGGTCGTAGCGGCCTGAAGCGCCGCCGTGGCCCGCGGGCTCCATCTTGATCTTGAGCAGCAGCGGAGTGCTGTCCGCCTTCAACGTGCGCAGCCGGGCCACATACTTCGCCGGCTCCCAATACATCACCTGGCTGTCGTTGAGGCTGGTGGTCACCAGCATCGCCGGATACGCGCGTTTTTCCAGGTTGTCATACGGGCTGTACGTCTTCATGTAGTCGTACGCCTCTTTCTCGTTGGGATTGCCCCACTCCAGGTACTCGCCCACCGTCAACGGCAGCGAAGGGTCCAGCATGGTGTTCATCACATCGACAAAGGGGACAGCCGTGTGCACCGCGTGAAACAGATCGGGGCGCATATTGACCACCGCTCCCATCAGCAAACCGCCCGCACTGCCTCCTTCGATGACCAGTCGATCCTTTAAGGTCCACTTCTCCTTCACCAGGTATTCGGCGCTGTCGATGAAGTCCCAAAAGGTATTCTTCTTCTTCATGAGCATGCCGTCTTCGCGCCACTGCTCGCCCATCTCGTCGCCGCCGCGGATGTGGGCGATCGCGTAAGCCATTCCCCGGTCGAGCAGGCTGATTCGTGAACTGCTGAACGTCACCGGCGTCCCGAACCCGTACGAGCCGTAGCCGTACAGAAACAGCGGCCCATGGCCGTTACGCTGGAAGCCCTTCTTATATACGATGGACAGCGGCACCTTCACGCCGTCGCGCGCCGTGGCCCGCAGCAGTTCGGAAACATATTGGGCCGGGTCGTACCCGCCCAGAACCTCCTGGCGTTTCAGTAGCGTGGATTTGCCGGTCTCGGTGTCGTAATCGAAAACACTCGGGGGCGTGATGAAGCTCTGATAGTTGTAACGGTACGTCTTCGACTCGTAGTCCGGCGTCTCACCGGGAAAGACGGAATACACCGGCTCCGGAAAGGCCATCGCCTTCCACTCGCCCGTCTGGAAATTATGGATGCGCAGATGATTCAGCGCCTGCGATTTCTCCACCGCGACCGCGAAATCCTTGAACAAATCAATCTCCTGAATCCGCACGCCCGCACGGTGCGCAATAAACGGCTTCCAGTTGTTCGGGCGGGGATCGTTCTCCGGCGCCGTGACCACCTGAAAGTCCTTCGCGTTTTTGTCCGAGCGGATGTAGAACAGCCCCTCGCGGTGATCCACGTAATAGCGATGTTTCTTCTCGCGCGGCAGAAAAACGGCGAAGCCGTCCTGCGGGCGGTCGGCGCGCAGGTAGCGAAACTCCGTCGTGTCCTTGGCGTGAATTCCCAGGAACAGGTATTTCTTGTCGCGCGATTTCGCGAGATTGATGTCGTACAGCTCGTCGTTTTCGTCGTAGATGGGTTCGAAGGCGGCTGAGCCCAGAACGTGCCGCCAGAGCTTGTCCGATCGCTTGGTAACGGCGTCTTCGGTGGTTAAGAACAGCGTCCTGTTGTCGGCCGCCCATTCGAGCGACGTGACGCGCTCGGTCGAGTCCGGAAGCGTCTGCCCGGTGCGGACATCTTTCACGCGCAGGCTGTACTGCCGGAACCCTGTATAGTCGAGCGTGTACGCCAGCAGATTGTTGTCATCGCTGACCTCAAAGGCGCCCAGCCCGACGAACTTGTGCTCCTTGGCGAGCTCGTTCAAATCGAGCAGGATTTCCTCGGGAGCGTCCATGCTACCCTGCTTCCGGCAGTGGATCGGGTACTGCTTCCCTTCCTCGGTGCGCGAATAGTACAAATAATTTCCCCGGCGCACAGGAACGCTCAAATCCGTCTGCTTGATGCGGCCCAGCATCTCTTTGTAGAGCGTGTCTTCAAAGGGCTTCAGGCCCTTCGTCATGGCCTCGGTGTACGCATTCTCGGCCTCCAGGTACTTGATCAGCTCCGGGTTCGACTTCTCGCGGAACCAGTAATAGCTGTCGATGACCGTGGCGCCATGGCGCACCTCGCGATGCTCGATCTTCGGCGCGACAGGCGGCTCCGGCGCCTTCTCCGTCTCTGCCGGAAAAACGCTTCCAACAACCAGACCAGACATGAGTCCTATTATGCAGAACCTGCTCTGCGGCATGCGTGCGTCCTCTCTTGACGTGGAACTATCTTAGACTATCGAGGAATTGCGTTTCCGAGTCGCGACCCGAGGGAGCGGTTTTTGGGTCTCAATGTAAAACAACAGGCACGTCTACGCCAGTATCCGTCGCACCAGCTCAGCGTTCTCTTTCACCTGGTCGCTGAACTTGGGATACACGCCCATGATGATCGCGTCGGTGGGTTTGATGTTCGCGAGCGCAAAACGGACCGCCTTCTCCATTTCTTCGGCCGAGCCGATGCTGCGGCCGGCGCCGAAAACCTTGAACGCCAGGCAGGGCTTCTTGGTGGCGCGGATGATCTTGCACATCCGCTCGGGGTCCTTCTCCATGTATGTTTCACCGACGGTCGCCTCGCCAAACTCCGCGCGCGCTTCTTCCACCGTGCGGGAAACGCGATAGAGACAAGTTTGGAAGTAATCGACGTCCCAATCCTCGCTCTCGATGATGTCGAATACACCCGGATTGTGCGCCGATACCCCCACCATCACGCCCGTGTCGCGAACCATCTTGCAGAAGTCCCGGACCTTGCCTTTTTCCCCGGCACGAAACCGGTTGTCTGTCCAGTTGCCATGGTGGCCGATCCCGAGGGGCTTCATCTTCGCCACCACATCTGGCATGATCTTCGGGTTCTTCATCAACTCGAAGTCCGCCAGCAAGACGATATTCATCTTGCCGCCCTCTTCGCGATACCGCAGATAATCGGCCAGCGGCTGATTGTTGTAGTGCAACTGCCACGTGCCGATGCCGTTTCGCTCCGCGCTCTTCAGCACCTCCATTTTCTTGTCCTGCGTGTAGAACTCGCGCATCTGGGCGTCGAAAATGTGATTGAAGTGCGAGTAGCCGTAGAACGGGTTCGATCCGATAATCAGCCTTGTGATCTCGGTCTTGCCGAACTTGACCACCGGCAGCCGCGGGAGGGGCGCTTCGCCTGCTTCAGCGCTTGCCTGGAGAGCGAGCGCCCCGCTCAAACCCGCGGCCGATTGCAAAAACTCGCGTCGTGAACCTGCTCCGGAATCGTTGTGCATAGCGCTCTCCATTTCCAGATATTCAAATCTGATTCTATGCTGGCTCCGTGTCCGAGTCAACCCTGCGGGTATTCGACAAGTGATATGTTGAGCAGACTGTGAGCCCTTCCGTCCCCAAACCGGTCTCGATTGAAAAGAGCCCGGCCGTGTCACGCCGCTGGGTCATCATCGGCCTGCTGACTCTGGGCACGGTGATTGCCTACGTGGACCGGTCGAACATCTCGGTAGCGCTGGCCGCCCCGGATTTCAAGCAGTTTTTTCACCTGACCGATCCTCAGCGCGGCACTTTGAACTCCGCTTTCTTCTGGTCCTACGCGTTTCTACAAATCCCCGCCGGCTGGCTGGTGGACCGGTACGGCGTGAAGCTTCCATACGCCATCGCGTTTCTGGTCTGGAGCTTGATTTCCGCCGCCACCGGCCTGGCTGGCTCCGTCTCGCAGCTTGTGGCGCTGCGCGTGATGTTGGGCGTAGGCCAATCAGTGGCTGTGCCGGCCAGCATGCGTTGGATCCGGTTTCACTTTGCCGAAAAGGAGCGCGGGTTAGCCGTCGGGGTATTCATGTCGGGCACCAAACTCGGCCCGGCGATCGCAGCGCCGGTTGCCGCCTGGCTCATCGCCGCCTACGGCTGGCGCGCCATGTTCGTGGTGCTCGGCGCTGGATGCCTGGTATGGCTCGTCCCGTGGCTGCCGCTCGCGGGCAACAACGGCGGCAGGATAGAACAGACCGAAGCCGCGCCGAACGCCCAATTAGCGCGCCTGCCCTTCACTCGCGTCATGGCCAGCCCCGTGATTTGGGGAACCATCATCGGAACTTTCTGCTACATGTACTTCGTGTATTTCTGCATGACTTGGATGCCGGCTTATTTCGTTGAGCGGCGTCATCTTTCTCTGACGTCGATGGGGTTCTACACGTTTTTCAGTTTCAGCGGAATGGCGGCTATGGCCGCGTTGGCCGGATGGGCCGCGGACCGCCTGATCGCCCGCGGCCGCGATCCCGTTCGCGTACGGAAGGCGTTCACCATCGCGGGCTTCCTGATGGCCTCCACCGAGGTGGTCGGCGGGCTCTCGAATTCGGCGGCCGTCGCACTGTTCTTTGCCGTGTTCTCGTTGACCGGCCTCGGTCTCGCGACAGCCAATTACTGGGCGCTGACGCAGACCCTGATCCCCGGCGGCGCCATCGGCCGAATCGTGGGCATTCAGAATTGCGCCGCCAATCTCCCCGGCATCGTGGCTCCGATTCTCACGGGCTGGCTCAAACAGACCACCGGCAGCTATGACGCGCCCATGCAGGCGATCTGGTTCTTCTTAGTTCTCGGGATTCTGGCGTATGTTTTTCTGGTGAAAAAGAAGTACGCACCAAGGGAGGTGTCTCTATGAAAAAGTGGCTCTGTCTGACAGCGGCGCTCTCATGCGCACTGACACTGCTGGCCGTATGGGCCTCCGGTTTTGCGAGTGTGCCTGCAACGGTGAAGCTCGAAAACGCTCGGGTCAAGATTTCCGAGGTGCTCTACGCGCCGGGAGTACCGCGCGAGCGCTACATTCGTCCGACCGACCAGGTGATCGTGTTTTTGGATGATTGCCGCTACGAGCGAACCGATTCCGAAACGAAGGAGAAGACCATTCGGGAGCGCAAATCGGGCGACGTGATCTTTCACCACAAGGGTGAAGATGCTCCGGTGCTGATCAATCAGAGCTCGAAGCCGTACCGGACGCTCGTTATCGAACTAAAATAGACGGCTCATGCCGCGAATCGTGATTCCCGACGACGCGCCGCCGGTGATGGCTCCGAGCGCGGCTTACCGAAAATTGCTGGCGCGAACTCCGGTGGATTATTACGACACGTTGCCGGGGAACGAGGACCAATTGATCGAGCGCATCGCACACGCCGGCATCGTAATTAACATTCGGTCCTCGACTCGTTTTGGTGAGAGCGTCTTCACGCGCTGTCCGCAGCTTCGGCTGTTGTCGCTGTGGGGCACCGGTACCGACAACGTGGATCTTCGAGCGGCCGCCCGCCATGGAGTTACCGTCACCAATACTCCCGGCGTTTCTGCTTTCTCCATAGCTGAACATTCGCTGGCGCTCATGCTGGCCGTCGCGCGCCGCATTCCGCACGTAGACGCGGAAGTGCGACACGGCCGCTGGCCCCGCGGGCAGGCGGCGCAGATGCACGGCAAGACGCTGGGCATTATCGGGCTGGGCGCGGTAGGCCGCCAGTTCGCGCGGCTCGGCGCAGGCATCGGGATGCGCGTGATCGCCTGGACCATGCACCCCAATCCGGCGCTCGGCATTGAGCTGGCGCCGCTGGACGATCTCTTGCGCTCGAGCGACGTGGTGAGCTTGCATCTGCGTCTGTCCGCGGAAACTCGCGGCTTCATCGGGAAACACGAACTCGAAAAAATGAAGCCTTCCGCCATCTTGATCAACACCGCCCGCGGCGCCATCGTGGACGAGTCCGCGCTGCTCGAAGCGCTTGCCGCCGGCCGCATCGCCGGCGCGGGCCTGGATGTTTTTGAAGCCGAGCCGCTGCTCAACGGGCATCCGCTCACGCGAATGGAAAACGTCGTACTGACCCCGCACTCAGCCGGCGTGACTCCGGAGGCGCTGGAAGCCGGCCTCGAACTCTCTATTGAAAACGTCTGGAACTTCCTCGCAGGCCGCCCGACGAACGTCGTGGTCAGCGGAGAAGGTGACCGCTAGGATTATGCCCAACGGCGCAGAATTGTTCGTCCGGACCATCACCCAATTGGGCATGCGGCACATCTTTACGCTGGTCGGTGACCATCTGAACGAGGTGCTGGCGGTCGCTGCGCATGAAGGCGTTCGCATCATCGACATGCGCCACGAATCCGGCGTCACCCACGCGGCCGATGCCTGGGCCCGGCTGGCGCGGCGGCCCGCCATTTCCCTCGTCACCGGAGGGCCGGGGCACACCAATTCGCTGACCGGCATCGCCACGGCCAACCTGGCCGGCAGCCCGCTCATCGCCGTGAGCGGAAGCCGGGCCTCTACGCTCGGTGATCGCGGAGGCTTTCAGGATATCGATCAGGTCTCGCTTGCCCGGCCGGTGGTGAAGTGGGCCGCGCAGCCGCCCAGTGCCGCTCAGATTCCGTTTTATCTCACGCGCGCCTATGCCGAAGCGAACAGCGGACGTAGAGGCGCGGTGCATTTGACCATCCCAGTAGACCTGTTCACGGCAAGAACAGACGATGTGCCCGCGGTCGGCGCGCCGCCGGAGAGGCCCGCGCCTGGCCCGGACGCCGCGGACGTTGACAAAGCGATCGCGATGTTGCGCGTTGCCGCGCGCCCCATTGTGATTGCCGGTAGTGGAATCTGGTGGTCCGGCGCAGCAGCCGATTTGCAGAATTTCATCGAAAAAACTTCTCTTCCCCTTTACACCATCACCATGGCGCGCGGCATGGTTCCGGACAATCATCCGCTGTGCATGGGATACGCAGACCCGGCGCTCAACCGCGCAGCGCTCGAAGCCTACCGCGAAGCCGATCTCTTTCTGGTCGTCGGAAAGCGCCTCGATTACCGCCTCGCGCTCGGTGGCCCTCGCGTCTTTCCCCCCGGCGCCCGCTTCATTCAGGTCGACATCCATGCGCAGGAACTGGGCATGAACCGCAAGCTGGACGTGGCTCTGTGCGCGGATGCCGGCCAGACTCTGCGCGCTCTCGCCGAAGCCTGGTCAGGCGGCCCCAACCGATCGGAATGGGTGGCGCATCTGCTGGCGCTGCGCGAACAGAAGGAACAGGATCTGGAGCATGTCGCCAAGGATGACTCGCTGCCTTTGCATCCCGCGGCGTTCTACCGCGAACTGCGGCGCGCGCTCCCGCCGGACATTCTCTACGCATGGGACGGCGGCGATTTTGCGCACTGGGGGCGCGTGTCGCTTCCGGCGTTGCATTCCGGCGGCTGGCTAAGACTGGGGCCGCTGGGCACCATCGGATCCTCCTTGCCGAACGGGATCGCGTTGCAGTTAGCCAATCCGGATAAACCCGTCGCCGTGATCATCGGAGATGGCGCGCTGGGTTTCTATCTCGCCGAGATGGATACAGCGGTCCGGCACAAGCTGCCGGTCGTGGTTATCGTCGGAAATGACGCAGGCTGGGGTCTGGAGCGGGAATTACAGAAGGAAACCACCTTTCTACGTACGCCGGTTGCAACTGAATTAACAGCGGCGCGCTATGACGCCATTATGGAGGCATTCGGTGGGGCCGGAAGCACGATCGAGCGATTGGATCAGGTCCGCCCCGCCGTCAAACGCGCTTTCGCCTCGGGCAAGCCGTACTGTCTGAACGTCAGAATCCGCGGCGTCCGATCACCTTTCACCGATTGGCAAATCAGCGGCAAAAAGAAGTAGCGCAGCCCCTACAGCCGTACTCAAAAGCAAAAGTTAACTTCAGTTTATGCACCTTTGGCATTATTGCCTTCATTGGGGTGATGCCTAACAATTGACCTGTTGCGTCAACACAGTCTCGACGATGCAAGCCTTCTTACTGTCAACTAATGATTCGACTGACCTGCCACAAGTCAAGTGAACGAGGACGTCTGATGATTTTCAGAACGAAAGAAATCCGCACCATGAAAGGTTGCGATGGGATGGAAACACGACTGAGCTCTGCCTGTCGTCTCTTGGCACTAGCCGCGGTGGTCTCGGCCTTCATCGGAGTCGCGTGCGCGAATACGTTCGGCACGGTCGTGCCCATTCGAGGCCACGTTTCCGATATCGCCCTGGATCAGGCGCGCGGCGTGCTTTACGCCGCCAATTTCACCGCAAGCCGCATCGAGGTCGTCTCCACATCCAAGCTCTCACTCCAGACTCCTTTCCTCGTGGCGAACCAGCCGTCCAGTCTGGCCCTTTCGGCCGACGGACGCTTTCTGGTTGTAGGCCACTACGCGAATCCATCCGCGCCATCGCCGGCTTTGACCATCATCGATCTGAATGCGAATTCGGTACAGACGTCCAACCTGGATGGTTCATCGGTCCTGGCTGTGGCTTTCGGCAACAGTCCGCAGGCTCTGGTGGTCACCAATAACGGCGTTCTGCTCGTAGATCCCACAACCGCCGCCTCACAGGTCCTGCAACTGAATCCATTCGACACCCAGGGCCTTCCGGTGCCGTGGGCAACATTTCCTCCCCAGATCGTCCGCGCCTCCACCGGTGTTTCCGGAGACGGCCAGATGATCTACGTGTTGTGGGATTCCTACGCTTCGTCTCAAACGTCGGCTGTCGTGCAGTACAGCGTGGCCACGGGCACCATGACCCTCGTCGGCATCACGTCAACTCCGTCGCTGGGACCCACCACTGTCAGCGTTGACGGCACCGGAGCCAACTTCTTGACTGGCTGGATCCTCTTCAACTCTCAATTTGTGAGTCTTGCCGAGTTCCCGTATCCCACCGGGAAGTACAACGTCGGCAGCCATGCCATCGACTCGCCGCGCGGTCTGGTCTACGCTGACGTGCCCACGGGAACAGCCGGAGAAGCGCCGGTGCTGCACATTATGGATGCGGACAACCTGACCGTGCGCGATCGTCTGCAATTGCGGGAAAACCTCGCTGGAAAATCCCTCTTGAGCCGTGACGATCAAGTCATGTACTCGATCTCGGACAGCGGGATTACGATGTTCCCCATCGGCTCGCTGAACAAGGCGCACCGCGTCCTCGGCGGGCAGGAGGATATCGTTTTCAACAGCAGCGGCTGCGACAACAAGGTGCTCACCAACGGCCTCAACATCGTTGATCCGGGTGGTAATGCAACGGACTTCAGCTTGAGCACGGTTCCGGCAAATGTCCCCGGCGTCACCCTCTCTTCCACCAGCGGCACCACGCCGGCGCGCGTTTTGGTCCACGTGGATCCTACCGCCTTCAACGCCCAGAAGGGCACTACCGTGGTGCAGTTGCAGATCAGCTCCAAATCGGCGGTGAACCTCCCGCCGGCCGTGCGGCTTCTGATTAATACGCGCGATCCCGATCAAAAGGGCAAGCTGCTCAACATCCCCGGCAAAATTGTGGATGTTCTGGCAGACCGGGCCCGCGACCGGTTTTACGTGATTCGCCAGGATAAGAATCTCGTGCAGGTCTTTGACGGCACCAGTTTCAATCGGATCACCTCCTTGAGAACCGGGAACACGCCCGTGCACATGGCGATGACGCTGGATGCACACTACCTGATCGTCGGAAATGATAATTCACAGATCGCCAGCGTGTTCGATCTGGATACGCTGCAACCGTCGCAATTCATCGTCATGCCGCCTGGCTACTATCCGCGCACGATTGCTGTCTCCAACAGTGCGATTCTCGCCACCTGCCGGGTTTCCGGGCCTCTGCAACAGGTAGTTCGCATCGACTTCGCCAACCGTGTGGCTACCGCGCCCGCGGCTCTGGGCATCTACAAAAACAGTATCGACAACAATGCCGTGCTGATGACTTCGCCCTCGGCCAAAGTGGTCGCCATGGCCATGCCGGATGGAACCGTCGCGCTTTACGAAGCCGCATCGGACACATTCGTGGCCTCGCGCAAAGACCTGACCTCTCTCAGCGGCGCTTACGCCGCCCTGTCGGATAACGAGTTCGTGGTGGATACCAATGTGTTGGATGGTACGCTGGTTTCCATCGGTCAGCTCGACGCCACAGCCGGATCTTCTTCCGGCCTCGCTCCGATCAATGGCATGGGCCTTCGCACCACAACGCCGTCAGGAGCCATCAATGGCATCGCCCAGCGCTTCCGGATGGACACTTTCGCCCCGGTACGCCCGGTCCGGACTTCCGAATCGCCGGCGGTGACGCTGAGCCTGCAAACCCCTCCGGTGGGTCAGATCGGCGAAACCATTCTTCCATTCAGCCGCACGCTGGCGCCGCTCGCCAACCAGCAATCGATCGTGCAAATTTCGACATCCGGCGTGATGGTTCTGCCGTGGAATTTCGACACGTTCTCTGGAGTCCCGTCCATCAAAGCGGTGACTAACGCCGCCGACCAAACACCCGGAATCGCGCCTGGAGGAATGATTTCTATCACAGGAAAAAACCTCAGCGCCTCCACTGAGTCCAATAACAGCACTCCCATGTCCACCGGGCTCGCCGATGTTTGTCTCTACGTAAACTCGGAGGCGTTACCGCTAGCCATGGTCTCTTCCAGCCACATCACCGCCCAGTTGCCTTTCGACGTGCCCGCCAGCGCCAGCATGGTGCTCACCAGCTCCGGCGGCAAGACAGCACCTGTCACCTTGACGCCTCAGGCGACCGCGCCGGCCGTATTCCGCAACAACGGTGTACCCATCATCATCCGGAAGTCTGATGGCAAAATGATTACCGATTCGACGCCCATTCATCTGAATGCCAAATTGACCATCTACCTGACGGGCATGGGCGCGACCAATCCCGCGGTCGATACTGGCGATCCTGGTCCCTCCGATCCGGCAGCGGATGTCATCACTACTCCCACGATCACCCTCGGCGGCGCAAACATTTGGGTTCTTTCCTCCGGGATGGTACCCAATCAAGTCGGCGTTTACCAGATCGAAGCCCAAGTGCCGTTCCATCACATTCCGACCGGCCACAAGATTCCTTTCACCATCACGCAGGGCGCTTATTCGACGACTGTGCCGGTGCGAGTCGTAGAGTAGCAGGCGAAAGCGGCCGAAGCCGCTCACCGTGGCCGAATTGGCGAGAAGGGCGGCGAATTGTTACGCTGCCGCTCGTACCTGGAGCGGGCAAGCATTCTCGAAAAGACGGGAGACCGGGACGGCGCGCGTACAGGTTCAGCCTTCCATCGAGTAGAATACTAATAGTGAGCAAAACCGCCACCCGGCGGGCTCCCGGCCGCAGCGCCGAGGAGCTACAGGCGGCAGTTGAGCGTTTTCTCAAAGCCTCCCGACAACCCGCGCTTCTCGAGCCAGGCGAGCCGATCATTCCGCTCACGGGCGCGAATTTCTCTCTCGACGTGCGCAGCTCGCGCGTCACTCTGCAGGCATGGGACGAGCAACGAAACGTGGTCCGGCGCGTCATCGACATTCAGGAAGAGACGCGCGGGCGCCTGGAACTTGTCGCCGAGCGGTTTGCGGGAAAGCGGGGATCGCTCTACCTGGTCGACCTCGCCCGTCCGGCCGGCCCCGATTGGGAACGCCGCGGCACACGCCTGGTCTTCCGGGAGCGGTTCCGGCAGTTCCTCTCACGCGAGTTTCCGGCCTGGCGGATCGCCGAACTTTCGACCGAACAGGACCTGGAACACAGTCTCTCTCCGGCTTTCCCGCGGGCGCTTCTCAAACACGGAAGCGCCGGCCTTGCGGCCATCAGTAGCCCGCCCGATGCGTTAAACGCTTCAAGCGCGCTCAGCTTCGGCTTGATCTGGCTGGATTACCTGCGACGGCGCGAACGGCGCGGCACGGTGGAAGGCCTTGCTCTGTTCGCACCCGCCGGGCAGGAGCGTAGCATCGCCCTGCGATTGCGTTGCCTGAATCCCGAGCGTGCGCGATTGGAGTTATTCGCCTATTCCGAGTCCGGTCGAACCGCGCGCATCGACATTCACGACGTGGGCAACCTCGAAACCAAACTCGACGTCTGCCGCCAGCGGGCGAACGAGCATTCCCAAGCGCTCGAGCGGCTCCTCTCCGTACCCGGCGTCGAACAGGTCGTCACCAGCGATGGCGAAACCAGCGTACGCGTCCGTGGTCTGGAATTTGCACGGACCGCGAGCGCCGAAATAGTGTTCGGACTCGGCGAACGCGTTCCACTTTCCGGGGCAAATTTCGCGGAATGCGAGAAGCTGGCCCGCGACCTGGCGCGCCTGCGCGACGCAGAGGTAAGCGGAGGCGATCTCTATCTCCGCAATCCCGAAGCATGGCTCGAATCACAAGTGCGGCAGAACCTCGACGCTATCGACCCGTCGCTGGCACCGAAGCCGGTGTACGGCCAGGTGCCGGCCTTTGCGGCCGGGGACCGCGGTATCATCGATCTGCTTGCGGCCGACCGCGCCGGCAGGCTGGCCGTCATCGAACTAAAAGCTTCAGCCGATCTTCACCTCCCGCTGCAAGCGCTCGATTACTGGGTGCGGGTCAACTGGCATCTCGAGCGGGATGAATTCGGCTCAAACGGATATTTTTCGGGGATCCCTCTGAAGAAAGATCCGCCGCGGCTGCTGCTGGTGGCCCCCGCACTCGAATTTCATCCAACCTCGGAAGGCATTCTCAGTTACTTTTCCCCGTCCATTGAAGTGGAACGCATCGGCCTGGGAATCGGATGGCGCCGGGGGATGAATGTAATGTTCAGGTTGCGCGGCGCCGAACGGCCCGCGTGAATCCATCAATTCGCGTGCATTCCCGGCCGTTGGCGGCTAGAATGGCGATGTATGTCCTTGCACGTGCTGAAGGAAATTCGATCCGCAGTGGCGAATCTCAATCCGCACGAGGTTCAGGCGGCCGCCGACCGCCCGTTGACCCTCGGCCTGGTAGCCTCGAGCGATGCGGCGTTCCAGTTCATGGAGGAGTTCCTGCTGCCCGCGGAAAAAATCTCCGAGCGTAAGCGCGCAGAGTCGTCAGCCCTGCTGCATCGGTCTACCAGCCCGGAGCTGCCGGAACATTTTGACGTGGTGATCTACGAAGAAGGCCTGCCCTGCCCCGAAAATGCGTTTACGTTTTGTCCCGACGACCCGCGGCGCACGGTTCACGAGATCTTAGACCAGCGGGACGAGCTCGGCCTGGCTCTGGCCCGCAACTTTCCGCCGTTCCGCCAGCCGGTGGTTGACCGCATCATCCACTCGGTGTCGCGCGACAACGCGCTGTTCGCCGTGGTGACCGCGCTGCCCGACGTGATTCCCAGCCTGCTCGAGCTTCCGTGGTCCTTCGGCGAGTTCGCCAGCGACACCGCCTTCATTACCATGAACCAGATTCGCATGACGTTTCTGATTGCCGCCGCCAGTGACAAACCGGTCGGTTATTCGCTGCAAAAAGGCGAGATCGCAACCCTGGTGACGGGCGCCTTTGGATGGCGCGCGCTGGCGCGGGAACTGGTGGGAAAAATTCCCTTCGGCGGCGGACTCATTCCGAAAGGGGCCATCGCCTTCGCCGGAACCTATGTGGTGGGCCTGGGGCTCGACCGTTTTCACCGCCTGGGATACGGGTTGTCGAGCGCAGAGCGGCGCCACTCCTACCAGGCGGCGTTCGAGCGGGGTAAAGGCATTGTCGAGGTGGTGTTGCGCGGTATGAAAAAAGGCAACGCGGCGTAAGCCGATTGTCCGAAAGATTTACTTTCCCCTGAAACGAAAGCGATCCTAAAATAATCTATTAGAAGGGTGAGGAGAATTATATGCATTATCAAGGCTTGATCGGCGGAATCCTGTTTGCATCCGGCCTGCTGAGCGCCGCCTTCGCGGACACGCTGATGCTCAAGGACGGTCGCGTCATTAACGGTACCTATCTCGGAGGCAGCGCTCGCCAGATCCGAATGGAGGTGGGTGACAACATACAGACCTTCGAGATTGATCGAGTGTCGAGCATTCAGTTCGGCCCGGCCACACCGGCTTCTACGCCGCCGGCGGAACCGGCTCCTCCAGTGCCGGTCGAGCGTAGCAACGTTTTCCGTCCGGACGCCTCGAATGACACCGCGGCTCCTCAGTCAGGAATCGAGCTTCCCCAGGGAACGGTGCTCACGGTGCGAATGATCGATCCGGTGGATTCGCAAGTCAACCGCACAGGCGAAACTTTCCGCGCAAGCATTGACGAGCCGGTGGTGGTCGGCAGCCAGCAGGTGATTCCGCGCGGCGCCGACGTCATCGTGAAGCTGGTGGACGACAAGCAATCCGGCAAGATCACCGGCAAAACAGAATTGACCCTCGACCTGGTTTCTGTCACGGTGAATGGGCGTGTCGTTGATGTGAACACGCAGGCGGTCACACGCGAGAGCAGCTCGCGGACCGGGCGAAGCGAGAAAGTGATAGGCGGGACTGCGGTGCTTGGGACGATCATCGGCGCCCTTGCGGGCGGGGGCAAAGGCGCGGCGGTAGGAGCCGTGAGCGGCGCCGGCGTCGGCACTGCCGCCCAAGTGGCCACTAAGGGCCAGCGCGTGCATATCCCCTCCGAAACACGCCTCACGTTCACACTGGAGTACCCGGTCCGGATATGAGCGGATCCTTGCTCGCGGCATTCGCAGCCGCCGCTGTGGGCCTCTCCGCGCAGCAATCCCTGGTTGAGGGGCTCACCGAGAGCAAGGTGCGGGTCCTGATCTACGAAGATCTACAGTGTCCGGATTGCGCGGCTTTCCGTCAAATGATGGATGAGAAGCTGCTGCCGCGCTATTCCGCCCGTGTGGCGTTTGTACACCGGGATTTTCCATTGGCCAAGCATGCCTGGGCCCGGAAGGCCGCCATCGTGGCGCGTTACTTCGCCGGTATCAAACCCGAGCTGGGACTTGCGTATCGCAAACACATCCTGGCTGCGATTCAGCAAACCACGCTGGACAATTTCAACGAACGCCTAACCCGATTCGCTCGACAAAACGGAGCGGATCCCAAACCAGCACTGGCTGCACTCGATGATCGGAATCTTTCGGCACTTGTCGAAAGGGATTTTCAAGACGGCGTGGCGCGGGGTGTGTCCAAGACGCCAACCGTTTTCGTAAACGGGAAAGCATTTGTGGAAAGCTTTTCGGTGGAAGAGATCTCAGAAGCCATCGACGACGCTCTGGCCGGCAACTAAATGCACCTTCCCGGCGCGATCGTGACCGGCGGGAGCCGGGGAATCGGCCGCGCCATTGCACGTGAACTGACGCGGACCCACCGTGTCATCGCAACGTACAAGGACCGACGCGATGCTGCCGAGAGTCTCCAGGCGGAAACTGGCGCTGAGATTTTCCAATGCGATGTCTCGTCAGCGGGCGATCGGCGGGCACTGTTGGAGTTCGCGCGAACCAAACTCCCGCGGCTGGACCTGCTGGTCAATAACGCCGGCATGGCGCCGCGAGAACGCCGCGACGTTCTGGAAGCCACCGAGGAGAGTTTCGACGAACTCATCGCGACCAACTTGAAAGGCCCCCATTTCCTGACCCGCGATGCCGTCCGCTGGATAGTGGAGACAACGCCCCGAACCGGGCGCATCATCTTTATAACATCGATTTCCGCCTACGCAGTTTCGTCCAACCGCGCAGAATACTGCATCTCCAAAGCCGGGCTCAGTATGTCGGCCGCGGTGTGGGCCGGGCGCCTCGCCAAGGAAGGGATTCATGTTTTTGAAATCCGGCCGGGCCTGATCCGGACCGAGATGATCAGCGCCGTTGAGAAGAGATACGAGGAGCGCATTTCATCCGGCCTGGTGCCGCAGGCCCGTATGGGAGAACCCGGGGACGTGGCTCGCGCGGTTCGCGCCATAGCCGATGGCCTGCTCGATTACTCCGCCGGCCAGGTCCTCGATGTAGACGGCGGATTTCACCTCCGCAGCCTGTAAATCAGCCCTGAACCTGGGTCTCCAGAGCGCCTTCCCCGATGCGGCATTCCAGATAATGCTGTAGCAGTTGGCGCTTTATCCCGTTGACGGTACCTTCGAGAAACCTGAGGGACTCCACACTCTCGCTTCGTTCCGCGTGATAATCGATCAACGATTGGACCGCGCGCTCCATCTCTTCACACAGAGTGGAGATTTCGGCAACGCGACGCAGCAGTTCGCCATCGCGATCTGTTACAAAAGTGGCGCACACGCAAGCTTCGGTGCAATCCTGCAGCCACTTGAAATGTGCAGCTAACTCTCTCCACACCTGTGCCATGCGGTTTCAGCAGGGCGAGCAATCCTATCCTTTTGGATAGGCGCGCCTATCTCGAAGGATAGAATCGAGAGGTTTACGACAGTTGCTAGCTCGGGTGCCGCGGATTACACTGAAGTTGTTCGGGGCGTGGCTCAGCCTGGCTAGAGCGCCTGGTTCGGGACCAGGAGGTCGGTGGTTCGAATCCACTCGCCCCGACCAAATCTCGATTCCTCGCGGCTCTACGCCAATTGGCGCGCCAGCTTGCCTTAATCAATGCTCGCAACTATTTGCCTGCACTCGCCCGCCGTAGGACCGACGCGGCGTCAAATGGGTGGGCGGTTGGGTGGGCTGGATCTCCTGGCTGAAAGTCAGGCGATCTATGATCTAAACTGAACGTGGCTTGACGTTTGCTTCCGTGTGGTCGTGATCCCAAAAGGGGAAACAACTTCACGTGAATCGCCATTAGAATTGCGGTGTTGCATTAGTTGTATAATGGAAGAGTAGCGAAACTATGTCAACCACAACGATCGCCCTTGAATCGCAGAATCTCGCGACGGCTGCGCAGTCGTTGCGCGCCGAGTTCCTTAAGGCGAAGCTCTCCGGTGTGAGGACCAGCGCTGCTAAAGGCGTTGTCCAGATTCAAATCCCAATCGCCCGCCTCGCAGACTACCAGTTTGTCTGCGCTGACGCCTATTGCTCATGGTCGACTTCGCACAAAAAGGTCGTGGTCGAGGTCAAAGGGTTTTCGGTCGAACAAAAAGCTAAGAAGAATTTCTTGCTGCTGGTTTTCAGACGTTCGGGCGCACTGCAAGGGAAGGGGACAGCCACGAAGCGCAACCCGATTCGGGAGGCCTTCTTCCGGCGTTCGCTCCGAGCTATTGAGGAGCTTCAGGCGATGGACGAACGCAAACTCGCAGAAGCCGTGCAGGCACCTACCGACTACAGCGTTTTAGTGTCGGCGCTGACATCGGACGAAGCACTGGCGACCATTCGCCCCCGCGATCCTTTGGCTGGTGCCCGTCTGCGAGGTATCGAAGCGAAACGGCAACTGCTCGAAACCGAAGGAGGATCCTTATCATCGGCGGAGGCCGCGAAACTTCTCAAGATCTCTCGACAAGCCGTTGACAAACGTCGCCGCGAAAACAAGCTGCTTGGCGTGGAGCTTGGCAAGAAGGGCTTTCACTATCCCACCTGGCAGTTCGGTCTTCGAAATTTGGAGGACGTTTTGGATGCGCTTGGCGACCGCGACCAATGGGAGAAGCTGAATTTCTTTCTGAACCCAAGCGACCTTCTGGATGATCGTACCCCCTTGGACGTTCTTCAAGCAGGAAAAGGTGACCTCACAGATATAATCAATGCCGCTGCCTCTTATGGCGAACATGGCGGATAGATGACCTCATGTTCAATCCACCCCCGCCTGACTTGCATGACCGGGAGCCGTTGATACATCTCGCGTCGCCGGCAGATTTCTGGTACCGGAGCCACCGAATTCGCAATGCTCCTATTTTCTTTGGGCGCAGCAAGAGTCGTCGATGGGACTCGCCCGACGGCGATTTCGGTGTCCTTTACCTTGGCGGGGGCGAATATTGTACCTTTATGGAATCTATCGGCCGTGGGGCTTTGAAGACACGGTTTGTACCCAGCGCTCAACTGAAAAACACCGGGTTGGCCAAGATTCGTTTCAAGCGGACCTTGCGTCTGATAGATATGGTCACGTCTGGAGGTCTGACACGGCTCGGAGCGGAGAGCAGCTTGACGAGCGGATCCGGTTACAAAAATTCACAGCGATGGTCTCGCGCGCTCAGGGAGCATCCCTCAAAACCGGATGGGATCTACTACCGTTCCCGACATGACTCGGCTCGAATGGCATCGGCCTTGTTTGAGCATTGCGAGGCGTCGGTGGAAGTCATTGGAAAGCTAGGGCTTTTGGCTGACCAGTCCGCGCTACTTGGAGAGATCCTCGATCACTATGCGTTCGGAACCGATCTATAAGAGGCGTCGCTTGCACCCAGACCTCGCGAATTTGGCGCCCTTTGATTGACAATCTAAACCCTGAAGTCGCGGAACGTGAAACGACATGAAGCTGGGGCCACCTTATGTCAGAAGACGAGGCCGGCGTACCTCACGAATCCGGAAGCTCTCTGCTGCGACGAAGCCTAACTAACTAGGTGGGCAAATGGGTGGGCGATTGTTCCGGCTCTTCAAATTTGACCTGTATTCTCAACAGTGGCACGGGCGTTCGCGACGGGACTACCCGTTCGACACCAGGCGACCTGGGTGACCGTCTCCTACTTCTGGGCAGCCGGAGTCGCTTCGGTGTAACGGCGCCAGGCGAAGTACTCGTCAAGCGTCTTCAGTCCATCCTCGCTCACAATTGGTGCCGCCTTCGTATTGCCGGACGCGATATACAACGTCCGCGGTTTGGCATTGCTGAAAGCCGGCCAATTGGGCAAGCCGGGTCCGTTCGGATTTCCGGTCTTCGCGAAGTTGGTCCAGTAGGTACGCATCAAGTCGGACATCGCCTCGTCATTGGGGGTCGGCACGGGACGGTTGTGTTCCCTGAGTTGGTGAAACACATACGGGAGTTCTTCGGAATGTGGCGTACCGTAGCCCGCCCGCGGAGAATCTGCGGGGTTGTCGGGGTGTTCGTCAAAATAGTAGAGGAAGACCTTAGACTTCCCCGTCTTCGTCTGGAGGCGGGCCCAAGTCCAGGTGCCCCAACCAAACGCCGTGTCGCGGGTCAGGTCGCGCGCGGTTTTCTTTCCGGCGGGTGTCTCTCCCCCCGGATAGGCAGCCAGGAGTTTATCGGCAAACTGCTCGTAACGCTGATGCACGCTCTGCACGTAGGCTTCTTGGGACCGCGGAGCCCCAAACGTGGCGCCTTCGTCGGAGTTGTAGCCGATCAGAACCGGCACGTCGATGTACCGCCCGGTCTCATAGAGCTTATATTGATCGTCCGGGATCACCCAGCCGTCCGTGATGGGCCAGGAAATACCGCGTTGGCGCTGAGCCGCGGCCTGCAACTTTTCCGCCGGCATTTTGCGCAATTCCGCCAAGTTCGAGGCATCGACCGACTGGGCCCAGGCGGCGCCGTCCTTTTCGGCGGATTTCAGAGGTTGCATGTTCTCACCCGGTCCGCCGCCAGCCCGGACCGGTCCGAACGAGCCGCCGCTCTCGGAAATCGCAGCTTGAAACAGCCCTTTTGCCAGCGGGGAGGCGCAGAGCTGGCTGACAGCGATCGCGCCCGCCGACTCGCCGAACACCGTCACCCGCTTGGGATCGCCGCCGAACGGTGCGATGTTTTTCTGCACCCATTGCAGCCCGGCGATCAGATCCAAAAGACCGTAGTTGCCGGACACATGGTGATGGCTCTCGGCGCTCAATTCGGGGAGCGCCAGGAAACCAAACACGCCCAGGCGGTAGGCGACCGACACCACGACTACGCCTTTCTTCGCCAGCCACTCGCCATGGTAGAGCTGTTCAGCGGGCGTCCCCGCGGTGAAACCACCGCCATGGATCCAAACCATCACTGGCAACCGTTCATCGGCGCGCGTGGCAGGTGTCCAGACGTTGACGAACAGACAATCCTCACTGGGCGCCGGCAAATTCTTGATCGCCGCGTTGGTCTGAATGCATGCACGCCCATATTCGCTCGCCGCCCGTACACCCTCCCACTTCGGCACCGGCTGAGGAGGTCGCCAACGGAGATTTCCGACCGGTGGTGCCCCATACGGGATGCCCTTATACACGGTGAGCCCATCCTCGACGGTGCCCTGGACCAGGCCTGTCTCGACTTTGACGGGCTTGGGGGCCGTGGTCTCAGTCGCATTCTTATCTTGCGCCGCTAGGCAGCAAATGGAGGCGTTGAAGACGAGCAAGAACGCCGCATATGTCATTCGTATGGTCATTTGTAATCTCCGTTCAACCGGCTCAATGCCGCTCATTCTTTCTGTCCGACCAGAATCTCCTCATCGGAGCGCCAGCTTGAGGGTATGCGGGTTGGCATCTGTTGCGATCCTGACCTCTGTGACGGCGCCAAACCGATCGGTGCTAGAGAACCAGCCAGGCTCACGGGATGACTCGAAAGCGTTCGCGGACGGGAATTTGCGCAGCATCTGGCCGTCATTCGTAACGCCGACGCTAGCCTGGTGGATACGCAGCAGATAGCTTGGAAAGTGAGGTTTGTAGGCGCCGGTTGCGGCAGCGATTTCAATGTTCGTTGCGCGTCCCGATCGGGTCGCTGTGATTTCCTGTCGGAAGTAGCCGTCCTTCTCATAATCGTAGGAGTGGCCGTCATCGTCGTAGGCCAGGAAGCTGCCAATACGCGTGGCTGACGGGAAGACATCCAGGACGAGTGGAGTCGCCGGACTCAGGTCATTGCTGCGAGACATCGAGTCTACGAGTGGCTGGACACCCGCGAGCGCAGCCCCTGCCGAATCCACCCTGTCTCATCCTCTCCGGCACCATGCTGGAGATAGAGCACTGGATAGCGCACCTTGGTTTGCGTATCGTAATTCGGCGGCAGATAGACCAGCGCGTGCCGCCACGTCCCGGTCACCTTCGAGTAGTACCAAACCTCACGCGCCTGCCCGTGGCCTACGTCTTGAATGGAATAATACGTAGAGCCCGGCTCCGGAACTTCTACTGCGCTCGCATACTTGCCTCCGCCAAAAAACGCATGACTGTTGGTATCGCTGACCTCTGCGCCGTCAATGATCAATGTGTAATAGTGCAAGCCGGGAACAACGGGAGGTGTGGTGACAGTCCAGAATCCGTCCGGCTGCTTCTCCATATCCACTTTCGGCCCGCTCCAGAAATTCAACCTGACCTTCGTTGCGTCGGGGGCTTTCACGCGGATCTGAACTCTCCCGGCGCCATCAACGCGGGGATAATCTGCTCCCCAAACGTTCGTTGAAGCGGGCTGGAAATCGCTTGACTCCTGGGCCCAACAAAAACTCGATAATAAGAAGATTAGTATCGTGAACCGCCGCATGTGTTCTCTCCCTCGTTAGCATCAATTTCAACCATAGCGCTCGCGCACGACGGGGCTTACCGCTAGCTTCGGACTTGCAGACCGCCGTCTCCAGTTTGTGTCAAGGCTCAACTGAGACGACGGTCACAGACTTAGGCTCCAATTTCAGAGCCAGCTTGCCGCTTTGAACTTTCGCTGAAACAGGTTTCGGCCCTACCGTATTGGGTGCGTCGAAGGTGTTGACGCTGTCCACCTTGGGTGCAGTCAGAGTTTCTCCGGCCGCCGATTTGGCCGTGATGCCGGCCAGATTTGCCTCGACTTCGACCGCCTGATTGGGGTCGAGATTGGTGATTTCCAACCACAGCTTGCCAGCCGTGTCCCTCGCTGCGATGGCATCCACGCGCGGCAAGCTCATATTGCCATGCGTGTAAGTGCCAGCGTCGAAAGCGATCGGTACGAAGGTGGCGTCCTGGAACGGCACATACATCTTGAAGACGTGGTAGGTCGGGGTGAGGACCATCTTTTCTTTGTCCGTCATGATCATGGCCTGGAGTACGTTGATCATCTGGGCGATGTTGGCCATACGCACGCGGTCAGAGTGCCGGGCAAAGATGTTCAGATTCAGCGCGGCCAGGAGGGCGTCACGAAGGCTGTTTTGCTGGACCAGGAAGCCCGGGTTGGTGCCGGGTAACGGTGCGTACCAGGCGCCCCATTCATCAACGACGAGAGCGACCTTCTTCTGTGGATCATACTTGTCCATGACGGCCGACTGTTTCTTAACCAAATCTTCCATTTCCAGCGTGGACTTGAGGATCTGACCGTACTCGGTCTCTCCGAAACCCACCGATGCAAACGCCGGCGGCCACCGCACTACGGTGTAGGAGTGCAACGAAAGACCGTTGATATCCCAACTCCACTCGTGGTTCTGCCAGCCCTTCATGATGGTTTCGGTCCACTGGGTATCGGGGCCGCCTGGGCCCACGGCAATCTTGAGCATTTGCTGTTTGTCCTGCTGTGCCGGGTTGAAGTTCCTGACGAAGCGGCTGTAAATCTTGAGCTGGCTCAGATAGTAGTCGGCTGTCATGTTGCCGCCGCAGGCCCAGCTTTCGTTACCGATGCCAAGGTAGCCGACCTCGTAGGGAGCAGGATGGCCGTGGGCGGCGCGCTCCCTGGCCAGCGTCGTCGGCTGCGCGGCGGTCGTGTATTCCAGCCATTCGGCGGCTTCCTGTGGAGTGCCGGAGCCGACGTTGACGGAGATGTATGCCTTACTGTCGATTTGGTCGAGGAAGTCCATGAACTCATTGGTTCCGAAGGTGTTCGGCTCGATCACACCGCCCCAGTTGGAATTAAGGCTTACGGCTCGCTGCGGTCCGATGCCCTTGCGCCAGTGGTATTCGTCCGCGAAGCAGCCACCTGGCCACCGAACGTTCGGCACCTTCAGCGCTTTAAGCGCGGCAACAACGTCGTTGCGAATACCGCGGCTATTAGGAATATGGGAATCTGGACCAACCCAGAGGCCCTCGTAAACGCCGTGGCCGAGATGCTCACCGAACTGGCCGAAGATGTTGCGGTCGATTTTCGCGCCGCTTCTGGACACGTCAACTGACAACTCGACCTTGTCTGCCGCCAGGGCGGGTGCAGTCAAGCCCAAACCCATCAGGACCAAACTGGCCGGTAGCGCACGCATGACACGCGATGCGCTCGGGGCCATAACCCTGAGTGGAAGGGCAAAACAACAACTCAGAAACGAGCATTCCGGGGATGCGACTCTGGTCGCCCGGATGGTCGAGCGCTGGCGTCTACCGCAGTGTACCATCAGTTCTGATTTGTAAGCGATTCTGAAGGGCATCTGCTCTTCTCAGGAAACATCGTACACCTGCCCCCTTCCGCCGTGCGCAGTCGCGTCACGCGGCCGCGAACTGCTCTTAGGCTTAGGCCTTAATACGCGTCCATTAAGCCTGATCGTGGCGTGATTGCAGGCCGACCTTCGGCGTGTTTGGAATTTCTCCGGGCCGGTGGTGCGCCACGTACCATACTTAATTCTGGAGGTCTTGGCGCGGCTCATAACATACTGATCTTAAACGGGGGCAATTGTAATGTGCCGTAACAGCCTTATCCTGTTCCGCGCCGCCTTGTAGCTTCTAAAGGAACTCATGAAGAGAGCTCAAGTTGTTGCCAAGCTTGCAAAGGGCACGGGCCGAAAGACCCCTTATCGAGATCCGTCACTGCCCGCTGCTAAGCGGGTCAAAGACCTTTTGTCCCGCATGACGTTGGAAGAGAAAGCCGCCCAGATGATGTGCGTATGGCGGAAGAAGGCCGAGACCCTGGTGGATGCCGAGGGCAATTTTGACCCCCGGAAGGCGAAGGAGGCCTTCCGGCACGGACACGGCATCGGGCAAGTCGGGCGTCCGAGCGATGCCGGGAAAGGCAAGGACGCGCGGGGCATGGCAGAACTAACCAATGCCATTCAGAGGTTCTTTATCGAGAACTCGCGCCTCGGAATCCCGGTGATCTTCCATGAGGAGTGCCTTCACGGGCACGCCGCCATTGATGCTACCAGCTTCTCTCAACCGATCGGTTTGGGGGCCACGTTCGATCCCGAGCTCGTGGAATCTCTGTTCACGATGACAGCGCTGGAGGCCCGCGTCCGCGGCACCCACCAGGCGCTGACTCCGGTTCTGGACGTAGCGCGCGACCCGCGCTGGGGCCGCGTCGAAGAGACCTTTGGCGAAGATCCGTACCTGGTTTCCTGCATGGGGAACGCCGCCGTGCGGGGTTTTCAGGGAGACCGGGGTTTTCGCGACAAAACCCGCGTGATGGCCACCCTGAAGCACTTTGCGGCACACGGCCAGCCGGAATCCGGAACCAATTGCGCTCCCGTCAACGTTTCCGAGCGTGTCCTCCGCGAAGTCTTCCTCTATCCTTTCGAGTCGGCCATAAAGGCAGCCGGCGCAATCAGCGTGATGGCGTCATATAACGAGATCGACGGCGTGCCATCGCACGCCAACCAGTGGTTGCTGCGGGACGTGCTGCGCGGAGAGTGGGGCTTCCAGGGCTTTGTCGCGTCCGATTACTATGCCATTACGGAATTGAACCAGCGCCCTGATGTGCGCGGGCACGCGGTCGCCAAGGACAAGAAGGAGGCCTGCGCACTGGCGGTAGCCGCCGGCGTCAATATAGAACTGCCGGAGCCGGAATGTTACACCTACCTCTGCGAGCTCGTGCGCAAGAGAGTGCTGCAGGAATCGCAACTGGACGAACTGGTCGCGCCCATGCTTTTTTGGAAATTTCGCATGGGATTGTTCGACGATCCCTACGTGGACCCGGACCGGGCGGCCAGGATCGTGGGCTGCGAGTCGCATCGCGAGCTGGCACTTCGGGCCGCGCGTGAGACGATCACGCTGCTGAAGAACGACCATGGCCTGGCGCCCCTCGATCCGCGCAGCCTCAAATCCATCGCGGTCATCGGTCCCAATGCTCACCGGGTGTTGCTGGGCGGCTACAGCAGCATGCCCAGATACAACGTCACTGTGTTGGAAGGCATCCGGGAAAAAGTCGGCAAGCAGGTGAAGGTGCTGTACAGCGAAGGGTGCAAGATCACAGTGGGAGGGTCCTGGTATGAGGATCGCGTAACCCCGAGCGATCCCGAAGAGGACCGGCGTCAGATCGCGGAAGCGGTCAAGGTAGCCCGGGAGGCGGACGTCATTGTGCTCGCGCTGGGCGGGAGCGAGCAGACCTCACGGGAAGCGTGGTCCTTCACCCATCTCGGCGACCGGGCAAGCTTGAACCTGATCGGGCGGCAGGAAGAGCTGGCGGATGCGATAACCGCCACCGGCAAGCCGGTTGTGGCGCTCCTGTTCAATGGCCGGCCTCTGGCGATCCAGTCACTCGACCGGACCGTGCCGGTGATCTTGGAGTGCTGGTATCTAGGCCAGGAGACCGGCCGGGCGGTAGCGGACGTGCTGTTCGGCGATTACAATCCGGGCGGCAAACTGCCAATCACTTTTCCTCGCTCTGCGGGCCACCTGCCGGCGTTTTATAACTACAAACCGATGGCCCGCCGCGGGTACCTGTTCGACGATATTACCCCGCTGTACGCGTTCGGCTACGGCCTGAGCTACACTTCCTTCGAGATCCATGACGTCCGGCTGGCGAAGAAATCCATCCACAGCGATGGCACAACGCGAGTGACGGCGGACGTTACCAACAGGGGCCCGCGCTCCGGCAGTGAAGTGGTGCAGATGTATATCCGCGACCGTTTCAGTTCGGTGACTCGCCCTGTCAAGGAGCTGAAAGGATTCCGCAGAGTCTTCCTCGACCCGGGTGAAACTACAACCGTGGAGTTTGAAATCACACCGGAGCTGCTGGCGTTTTATGACATCCGCATGAAGCGCGCCGTCGAGCCTGGGGAATTCGAAATCATGATCGGAAACTCATCGCGCGACACCGATCTTGAAACCGTGATTCTCACCGTGCGCTGAGGGGAACCCACATGCCATCAGAACCGCGGCAACTCTCGTTCACCGAGAAGGCAGGCTACAGTCTCGGTGACGGCGCAGCGAACTTCGTCTTTCAGACGATGATTTTGTTCCAGCTCAATTTCTACACCGACACGATGGGCATTGCGGCTGCTTATGCCGGTAGCCTCCTGTTGGTCGGGCGGCTGTGGGATGCGTTTTTCGACCCCATGGTCGGAGTGCTGGCGGACCGCACCAATACCCGATGGGGCAAGTTCCGCCCGTGGGTCCTGTGGACGGCGCTGCCATGGGGTCTCGCCATGGTTCTGGCGTACACCAACCCCGGCTTGGGCGCGACCCTCAATCTGGTTTGGGCCTGCTGCACCAACGTTCTGCTGATGACGTTATATTCGGCGAACAACACGCCCTACTCCGCAATGACGGGCGTGATGACTGGCGACGTCAATGAGCGCACCACCCTTTCTTCGTACCGTTTCGTCGCCGCCATGTTCGCGCAGTTGATCGTCGGCGGTTTCACGCTGCCTTTGGTTGCCAAGTTCGGACGGGGGAACAACGCCAAAGGCTGGCAGATGACCATGGGGCTGTGGGCAGCGGTTTGCGTGGTCATGTTCTTCATTACGTTCCTGAGCACCAGAGAGCGGATTCAGCCGGATCCCAAACAAGAATCCTCTCCACGGCAGGACCTCGGTTCGCTGCTGCGCAACGGGCCGTGGAGGGCAATGTTCATTCTCACGCTGGCGCACTTCACGGTCTTGGCGATGCGCGGAGGAACGTTGTTTTACTATTTACAGTACTACGTCAGCCCCGGCAGGCTCTTCGATCTGCTCAGAAGCCTGGGTTTGACGGCTGCCGCGAATGGCGCGGTCCCGAGCGGCCCGTGGCACACGGTGCTGAACACCTTTGGCCTAATCGTTGACCCAAAGAGGACCAATGTCGCCTCCGTGGGATTCAGTCTTTTGAACATTTCCAGCCAGCTCGTCACGGTGGTGGGCGTGGTATGCTCAGCGGCTCTTTGCGCGCGCTTCGGGAAGAAGGCGGTGGCTCTTGCCGGTTTTTCGCTCACGACCCTGTTCATGGCGCTCTTTGTATTTGTCCCGGCCGAATCGGTCGGAACTATCTTCCTGCTGGAGTACACCCGCGCCCTCATGTACGCCCCGACCATTCCTCTGCTCTGGGCCATGTTCGCCGACGTTGTGGACTACTCCGAATGGAAGACTGGCCGTCGCGCCACGGGCATCATTTATGCCACCATTTTGTTCGCCCTGAAGAGCGGTCTGAGCCTCGGTGGAGCAGCCGCCGGCTGGGTGCTCTCCGAATTCGGCTATCGGGCCAACGCCGTGCAAACACCCATGGCGCTCCTGGGCATTCGCTTGGCCATCAGTTTGTTACCGGCGATTCTTTTCGTGGTGGTGATTGCGTGCCTGGTCAGTTATCCCATTGGAAGAAAGCTGAACATCCAGATCCAGGACGAACTGGCCGAACGCCGTAAGACGTTCGCCCCGGTTTGAGGTTTTGAGTCCCGCCCACCGCTCACCACACATGGGTGGCGAGAATCCGCGGACGACCCGAAGCACGATTGACCACAGGAACACGAAGGACAACTTGCAGGTTCTTCTTCTGCCAATCCTTGGGGAACTGCCGAGCAGCCTCCGCGAAGTACTCTGGATCGCTGAGGAACTCACCCGCCCCAATGGTGCCGTACTGCGTGAGGCCGGCGGCGATGATGACCGGACGGTCAGTCGCCGGGTCGAGCATACGCGACACAATCGCGTAATCCATCGGAATGTCCCAGTTCGGCCAGTAATTCGTCAGCTTCCAGTCGTTATTCTCCGGGTGCTGGCGATCCAGCACCATACCGATATCGTGTTCGCTTTCCTTGCGGAACGTGAAGCGAAGCTGGCCGGCCGTGCGGAGGGTCCACGGGTTGTCGAAGGCGCCGATCAGCACGACCGGGGCATCCCGCAAATCCGCAAATGACGTGGACCGCTCGGCGCGAATTCGGTAGGGCTTGCTATAGCGCTCCAGCAGCGAGGTCAGGCGCACGAGACAGACCGCGTCGTCCAAGGCCAAATACCGGTCCCGAAGCAGGATGAGATCGCCCTCGCGAATCTCCCTATGTGGAGCCGGAGCGCCGGACGGTGGCTGGACTATACCTTGAATCGCGTCCTGCGCCTCGGCCGAACGGAGGTTGTAAGCCGCCTGCAGACCCACGCAAACCAGAACCGGACCCGGCGCTTTCAGCACCGGGTCCCACAACCGGTCGAGGTCGGAACGTCTCCAATTCCGCGATGTTAGGGTAAAAGCCAGGATCAGAAGAGCGGCCACGACGGTTCCGGCCACCTGCACGTAGCGCCGGCGCGGCCGCGCGGGGGCCGCTACCGCCACTTGCCGGGGAGGGGCGAAGTGGAATTCGGCAATATAGGAACCCGAGGGCAGTTCGATGTGTACACGCGATTCGTGCCCAGATTCCTGATAGTACTGCGCCAGTTTCTTCCGGATCTCGGCAGCGCTGGCGCGAACCACGGGGTCCTGGCTCGTGTCGTAGTCCGCGTGACGACCGAAAACTTCGACGCCGAGGGTACGTTCCTTTAGTGAATCGGTGTCGCCGGCCAGCGTTTGCTCGGTGATGCGCCGCAGCAGAGTCTGACAGCGACGGCTGCCGCGGAACAGAGCGCTGGCAAGGATCCGCTCCAATTCCGCCCGAACGTCTTCCGCCTTCTCCGGCGGCAGAGGAGGCGACGGAGCCTGTAACTCGGCCTTGCGAGACATCTGCCCTTTGCCGCAATCGTAACACAGAGAAACTAAGGTAACGTACATATTTCGCAGGCTCCCGCCGACATCCATAAGATGCTGATTCAAAAGGGAAGAATTGTATCGTGCCGTACTGTCCTTACCCTGGCCAATAAACGGGTGTACATTCGCCGCACAATCAGCCCAATGTGTGTGTCATCGGTTACGAAAGTAGCCAGACTGGCTAAGTTGAATGGCAGGAGGCAAGTATGAAGAGAATGGTTAGTCTCAGAACGGGTGTCGCGCTGTGCGCGCCCAGGGGATCTTTTCGCATGCATGCGGCGGAAGGTTGCCTGCGAAAACTCGGTCTAGCTCTTGGGTTGCTACTCCTGGCGAGCGTGGCCGCCTTCGCCCAAACCGCCACCGTATTGGGCACGGTCACAGACCCGACGGGGTCGGTGGTGCCCAATGCAACTATTACCATCACCAACACGGCCACTAGTGTCCAGCGCGTCGTCCAAACGAACACTTCTGGCAACTATATTGCGCCCGAACTGCCCATCGGGCCATATTCCGTGAGGGCCGGCGCGGCGGGTTTCAAAACCTACGAGCGCACCGGCATCAACCTCGACTCCAACGCCACGGTTCGCGTGGATGCTCTCTTGGAGGTCGGAGCCGTCACCGAGGCCATTACAGTGGAGGCCTCTGCGGTCAAGATCCAGTCGGATTCCAGTGAGATTAGCGACACGATCTCCGGCCGCCAGGTAGCTCAACTGGCCATCAACGGCCGCCACATCGCCGCACTCGCTATTCTCACGGCTGGCGCATCCTCCGATCTGCCGGATTTCAACCTGCCCATCGGAGTGGGGGGCAGCACCAACATCAGTTTCAACGGCCAGCGTTCGGAACACAACATCTGGATGATCGACGGCGGCGAGAACTACGACCGGGGTTGCGGCGGTTGCGTGACGATGATGCCCTCCGTAGACGCAATCTCCGAGTTCACCACGCTGACAAGCAACACCAGCTCCGACTTTGGACTCGGCTCGGGAGGCACCATCAACCTGGTGATCAAGGGTGGAACCCACGATTACCACGGCACGCTCTATGAACTATTCCGGAACGATGCCATGGACGCCAACACCTACTTCGCCAACGCGAGCAACACTCCGAAGCCTGAACTGCGGTCCAACATATACGGGTTCAACCTGGGCGGCCCGATCTGGATCCCCAAGGTCTACAACCGGGACAAGAACAGGTCGTTTTTCTTTTTGAATCAGGAATGGCGCAAGTTCGTGCTGGGATCCCAGGTGACCGCCACGGCCATCCCCGCAGCCCAGCGTGCGGGCGATTTCAGCGCTCTCAGTGCTCCGGTGCTGGTGCCCAGCACCAACGACGCGGCGCAGAACGCCAAGTTTGCCGCCTTGGGCCTGACGCCTGGCCAGCCATTTCCGAACAACAAGATTCCGGCTTCCCTGATCGACCCGAACGCCACGCTGTTCCTTGGGTCGGGCGCCTTCCCACTGCCGAACTACGGCGCCGACCGCTTCTCGGGCTCGCATGGCGTGCCCACCGATGTGCCGGAGACCATTTTGCGCGTGGACCATTATTTCAGCAGCAAGCTGGCGTTGATGGGGCATTACGTGCATGATGGCACCGACCAGCACACGACCACCACGCTGTGGAGCGGCTCCACTTACCCCACGCTCGGGACCGACTTCCGGAACCCCTCCTGGAGCGCCGTGGTGAAGCTGACCCAGACCATCAGCCCCACGCTCCTCAACGAGACCTCGTACAACATGAATGGCAACAAGATCTACCTGACGCCGGTCGGCATCTATGCCGAACCTTCTGGGTGGAGCACTCACCCATTGTTTGGCAACAACAGCCTGAACCGCATGCCAACCATCAACCTTAAAGGCTCCTATTCGCTCACCTACGACAATGCGTCGTGGCCCTGGACCAACGCCGCTTTCGACCACCAAGTCCGGGACGACTTGTCCTGGATCCGCGGTTCTCACAACTTCAAGTTCGGCGCCCAGTACATGCGCTATTCCAAGAACCAGCAGATCTTCGGCAACACAGAGGGCAATTACACATTTGATGGCACCTTCACGAGCAATGCGCTCGCTGATTTCCTGCTGGGTTACGCGAAGAGCTACAACGAGCTGGATATCCAGGACAAGGGATACTGGCGCAACAATTCGTTGTCTTTCTATGGCACGGACAACTGGCGTATCAGCAGCCGGTTGACTCTCAATCTGGGCCTGCGCTGGGAGGTTCTACCGCACGTCTACGAGATTCGCAACCGAATGGCGAATTTCTATCCCAACCGGTACGATCCGTCCAAAGCTCCCATCTTCAATGCGGATGGCAGTCTCGATACCAACGGCCCGGGTTTCACCACCGTTGCGGGAGTGCCACTTTCCAGCATCCCCTTTTATCTCAACGGGGTAGTGGTTGCGGGCAAAGATGGGACGCCGCCAGGCATGGTGAACAACTACTACGACACCTTTGCTCCGCGGCTGGGCTTCGCCTACGATCTCACCGGCCGGGGCAAGACGATCGTGCGCGGCGGCTTCGGCGTATACTACGAGCGAATCCAAGGCAATGACGTATACAATACCGGGCCGAACATCCCCTTCTCGTTCAGCCCCAACGTGAACAGCGTGTACTTCTCGAATCCCAGCATCAGCGTGATCAACGGGCAGGCGGCCGCCCAGCCGATTTTCCCGGCGGGCCTCACTGTACTGGCATTGGATGATTACAAGCTGCCTACCTCCTTGCAATGGAACTTTGGCATCCAGCATGAAGTCACCTCGGGCGCCGTGCTCGGGGTGCAGTATGTGGGCAATGGAGATTACCATCAGCGCGACAACCGGGAGATCAACGCAGTGGGACTCACCGATCCTAACCGGCTGACCATATCGCAGGGAACGTACACTGCGAACCTGGCGCGCCCGTACCTGGGTTACAGCAACATCACCCTGGGTGAAAACGCCGGGAACGTTCACTACGAGGCGCTACAGGTCAACTTCCGCGTGGAGAACCGGCACGGCTTGACGTTCCAGTCGGCTTATACCTGGTCGCATAACATTGGGATCGCGCCTGGCGGGGGTGGAGACTTCAATCAGATCTCGAACCCCTTCGATCGCAGTTTCGACCGCGGTCCGACCGGTCTCGACCGCCGGCACATCCTGAGCCTCAACTACATTTACCAGATTCCCATTTTCAGGGATAACAAGGGACTGGCAGGCTCGCTGCTGGGAGGCTGGGAGTTTTCCGGCATCACTCTGATTCAGAGTGGAGTCCCCCTAACGCCCACTTTGAATTACGACAACATAGGACTCGGCGGCGGCGCCACGGCCCGGCCGGATGTGGTCAGTTCTCTGAATTATCCCAGGACTATCGACGCATGGTTCAACACAGCTGCCTTCGCTAAGCCCGCGCCGCTGTCTTTCGGTTCGGCCGGCGAAGGCATCATCGTGGGTCCCGGCCGTGCGAACTTCAACTGGTCGCTGTTCAAGTCTTTCCGGATGCCGTTCCCGAGTCATCCGGAGGGAGCGCATCTGCAGTTCCGCGCCGAGGCTTTCAACGTCTTCAACCACACCCAGTTCTACAACGTGGATACAGGCTTCGGCAGTGCGACGTTCGGCAAAATCACCAGCACGCACGACCCGCGCGTGCTGCAACTTGGATTAAAATTCCTGTTCTGACGACGCAATATACGAACGAGGCGGGGCCGTGTTAGTGCGGCCCCTGCTCTTCCTCTTGGCGGCGGGCCTGTGCGCCCAGGCTCCGCGGTGCCCCAGTGAGGCCCACGATGTGGCTGGGTTGGCCGATGCGGGGTCGTCCCTTTCCCGCGAGGGTAAGTACTCCTTAGCGGCTGACTGCTATCGGAAGGCGATCGCCCTTAATCCGAAAATCCCTCAAATCCAACTCAACCTGGCGCTCGCCGAGTTCAAGGCGGGGCATTTTCGTGCGGCCATTGAACCCCTCCGCGCCGTGGTTGCGCTGGATTCGGGCAATTCCCAGGCGCGCACGCTGCTGGGCATGAGCTATTATGGCGCGGGCGAGTACGCCAATGCCGTGTCCTGGCTGTCGGCCGCCCTGGCCGCCGATCCGGCCAATTCGCAATTGCGCTACGTGGTGGCCCAGAGTTGTCTGTGGGCCGCGCAATATGACTGTGCCTTGAAGGAGTTCGCGCAGTTGGGCCGCGAAGATCCCGACTCTGCCGCGGTCCACATCCTGGTGGCCGAGGCGCTTGATGGGCAAGGCAAACAGAGCGAAGCGATCGCGGAATTGCAGGCGGCTGCCGCCAGATCGCCGGGCGATCCGAACGTGCACTTTGGTTTGGGCTACCTTCTTTGGAAACAGCGGCGTGATGACGAGGCGGAGCGCGAATTCCGGCTCGAGCTCGTTCACGATCCTGCGCACGCCAAAGCGCACGCCTGGCTGGGCGACATCGCGTTGCGCCGCGGCGATGCCCATTCTGCCCAACCGTTGCTCGAGAAGGCCGCACGTCTGCAGCCGGATATTCGTATTGCGCATCTCGATCTCGGGATCATTTACGCCGATCAGGGACGACAGGAGCGGGCTATCGCTGAATTGCGTCGCGCTGCGCGCCTCGATCCCTCCAGAGCCGATGCGCACTACCGCCTGGGGCGGATCTATCAGGCCATGGGGCGAGAGCGCGAGGCACGAGCGGAACTGGCGATCGTGAGGCGGTTGCGCCAACAGGAAGACGAAAAGACGCTGCGGGAGATCTCAGGTCCTCCGCCGACGTTACCCCAACCAAAACAACCATGAGCGGAACGAAGTACTTCGCGAAGGCGAGTACGAATCGTCTTCATGAAGGAGGCAATACTCGCAGCGATAGCCAGCGCGTTTTGCGACGAGTCGCCGCAGCGACTCACTCACGTCACTGCTCAAGCTGGGTGTGTTGCCACGCCCGCGCCTTCGCCATGATCATGATGTGCTCGAGCTGCAGGAAATCTTCGAGTTCAGATTGGTCTTCGGCCGAGATGCTGCCATCCTTAGACCGCTCGATTAACTCCGCTACGCGCTGCTGGACACTTTCAGAGGGATGGAATGCTACCACTGCCTCTGGAGTCGTGCCTGCCGCGATGAAATCGATGATCTCCTCATACGATTTGGTTGCGCTCATCGTCTCTCTCTAGTGTTTTCAGTGCAGGCTGAGGGTTCGAATCCCTATCTCGGCTGCCCAGTGACGGCACCGTGCAAGCCGGCAGAAAAGTCCGCATCATCAAGAAGGTCAAGGAGCGGAGCGGCGTCTGGAAATTTGTCTCCCTCCTGCGCATCGGCACCCGCTACATGTGGAATAAACGCCCCGGCTACTACTTTCTCGAATGGTGGCAGGGGAAGAGGCGATGCCGCCAGCTCGCCGGGAGCACCCCAACCGACGCGCAACGCCGCAAACGGAAGGAGCTTATCGGCGAGCTCATCGCCGAGGAAAAGAGCTCGCCAAGCCGGAAGAGAATTCCCGACCAACCGAGGCGGGCGGCAAACCCTCTCCTGCGCACGCTGAAGGAAATTGCCGCCGCCAAAGTGGCCAACGCCACGCTCCACAAATTCCGGCACACCTACGCGGCAAGGCTCCTCGAAAGCGGCTGCGACATCGTGACCGTCCAGAAGCTCATGGGCCACAGCGACATCGAAACCACGCGGCAATACCTCAACCCCGACGAAGCGCTGAAGCGGAGTGCGGTGAACCGCCTCTCCCTTCCGAGAAATAAGTACAGCCACGCTAGCTCCGATGGGCGCATCCGGTTGACGCGCCAGGAGTTCCAGCGCGATCGTGGAACACAACACCTTCACGGATATCAGATACATGTAGAAAAGAGTACTGTCAGCCTGCATTGGATGGGGAGTTGTTGTGGTATAGAGTTAGAAACACGAAAAACGTTGCCTGTTCAGGAGGAACGATGCGCTATCTGAATGCCCATCTCACCACCCGTTTGTCAGTAACGCTTTGCGCGTTGTCCCAAATTGCCGCGGGCGCGACTATCTGCGTCAGTAAGAACCCAAGTTCCGGATGTCCCTTTTCGACAATCAGCGCTGCGGTGGCGGCAGCCTCGGCGGGCGACGTCATTCAGGTGTCCAAAGGGACATATCACGAGGATGTCGTCATCGGGAAAGCTATATCGCTCATAGGGGCCAACCGCAGGAACACCATTATCGACGCCACCGGCCTGGCCAACGGCATCTACGTGGACGGCATAGATAACCCGGGCTTGGCCGGAGTCGTTGTGTCTAGTCTCAAGGTACAGAACGCGAATATCGAGGGCATTCTCCTAACCAACGCCTCCGACATTACGATCACGGATACTCATGTCCTGAAGAACAACGTCAGCTTGAATGTCAGCAACTTCACGTGCCCTGGCATTCCCAGCTTTGAGACGGGTGAGGACTTCGACTGTGGCGAGGGAATTCATCTCATTGGCGTTGATCATTCAATCATCTCGAATAACCTCGTCGAGAATAATGCTGGCGGGATTCTGTTAAGCGATGACACCGGCGCCACACATGACAACCTGATTATAGGGAACGCAGTCCAGGACAATCCGTTCGATTGCGGAATCACGCTAGCTTCACATCCGCTTTTTGGCGGAGGTCCAACAGCCGCCGGAGTCTTTCACAATACGATCACCGGCAACGTGTCAAAGCACAACGGATTTCAGGTGCCTGGAGCGGGCGCGGGCGTGGGCCTCTTTTCTCCCGCCCCTTTTACAAAGACTTATGGAAACGTCGTCGTGAATAACGATCTGGTCGATAACGGGCTGCCGGGCGTGGCGATGCACGCTCATTCACCGGGCGCGAACCTCGTGGACAACATGATCGCCGGCAACCGCATCTCGGGCAATGGCGCGGATACGGAGGATACGGCAACCCCTGGGCCGACAGGCGTCAATGTTTCCGGCGGCGACGATGGAAGTGGGAACCCCGTAGCGGTGATCACCGGGACGGTGATCGCGGCCAACGTGATTCAGCAGGAAACGGATGGCGTGGCGGTGAAGACCAACTCGTTGGTCGGCGTGCACCTGAACAATTTCATCGCTGTGGCGACCGGTGTCGATAATCTCGATGGCGGCTTGGTTGACGCCGAACTAAACTGGTGGGGTTGTTCGGGGGGACCGACAGCGCCCGGATGCGCTGGGACCACTGGCACGAGTATCCTGTACCTGCCATTTCTGAATAAGCCCTTCTGAACCGTCGCGGCAATCTTCGCTGACGGTAAGCGTCTGAATGGAATCCTGTCCAGCGAGCCGCCACTCATCCGAGATCGTGCCAACAGCTGCGCTGCAAAGCACTTCACTAACAAGCGCGGTAGCGATTCAGCATCATCGTTCTATGGAACCGGATGCGCGCGGGCGCGTTCGGGCTGCCCAACTTGCGGCGCCGCTCCTCGATCTCATCGGCGGATAGCTTTGCCTCGCGCAGACGTCGACTGCAACGCGCGAACGCTCTTAGCTCGGCTGCAGTGTCCCAATAAGATTCGAAATCAAATGTCATGCCGGATTCGTGGATGAACCATCGTTCAGCCAAGGCATGCTCTATCGCCTGGTGGGCGGCGCGATCTTCCTCCATGGCGCCATAGGCATCAATCTTGCCAAACGGCACGGCGGCGCCGGAAGCCGTTACGATCTCGACCAGATTCTGCTCCGAAATCGGGCGCAAGTCCAACATGATTCTACCGGCAGGAAGGAGTCGCTTGATCTCTCGTAGGGCATCGACCATGCCCTCACGCGCCACTCATCACAGGGCGGAGGCGAGGAGAGCAATATCGAAGCTGGCATCGCCGAACGGCAGCGCGATGGCGCTCGCGCAGGCAAATAGGACCCGCGCGCGCAGGGGGACAGGGCAATCCCGGATCGCCGATACCAAGTCCGCATGCTTCGGGTCAACGCCGATCACAGACCGCGCTGCCGGCGCGAAGCGGAACGTAAGGCGTCCGTTGCCGGAGCCGATTTCGAGCACGCGCGCGCCGCTGAAATCGGCGGCAGCCAGTATCGCTTGTAGTTCCGCGCCGGCGGGATCAAGCTGACTTGCCATAACTGACCTCCGCTCCCTCGATCACTTCCCCTCGCCTGTCGCTGATGAAGTTGGAGCGGCTGGCGGCGAAGACGCCTTAGGAGCATCCGCTGTTGAAGGTGGCGCGGCTGCGTCCTTGGGAGCCGGACTTTTAAGCGCCTCATCGAACGTCTTCTTTACCCCTTGCCAAAAATTCTTCGTCAACACTTCCTTCATATCGTTCCTCGTGCGCATTCATCATGGTATCCCTTCCGCAGCGCAGGGCCTACGCCTCCCAAAGAAGGCAGAGTAAATCGCTTGAGCACGAAACGCAGACCATAAATCCGCCAAAAGGCAGGTTCAACGCACACTGCAAGTTTTTCTGTCGGATATGGTAGACTCGCGCCGGGAGGATTTACGAATGATCAATCATCGCGAGGGGAGACAAATATCCAGATTTGTTTTCGCCGGTTGCCTTGCTCTGCTTTCGTTCACAGTGGCCTGCCAGCAGGCGGACACACGGGCCGCAGACGAGAGTGCGCTCAAAGACCTGGACGCCCAATGGTCCAAAGCTGCAGCAGCCAAAGACGTCGAGAGCACGGTCTCCTACTACGCCGACGATGCCGTTCTGATGCCTCCGAATGCTCCGATCGCTGCCGGAGCGGCAATCCGGGATTTCTGGAAAAGCATGCTTGCAAGCCCCGGTTTTGCCGGGGGCTGGAAGGCGACCAAGGTGGAAGTGGCGCGGTCGGGGGACCTGGCCTACTTGACCGGAACTTATGAGCTGACCGAGAACGACGCCAGTGGCAAACCGGTCAACGACCGCGGCAAGTACGTCGAAGTCTGGAAGAAGCAGGCCGATGGAAAGTGGAAGGCAGTGGCCGACATGTTCAATTCCGACCTACCGCTGCCCGCGCCAACCGAGAAAAAGCCGTCCGCGCATCCTGGGAAAAAGCCCGCGCATCACAAAAAAAGGAAGTAACCCGTCAGCACCTAACACGAAATTTAATGAGGCCCTCGGGTCAGCGGTTGCTTTGGTAAAAGCAGATAGAATTGGTGCACTCCCACGGCGATGGGCGGTATCAACAGCAATGTCCAATAAGCGGGTCGAAGCCGCATCCAGAGAACACGGTCTCCAAGGCGCCCAGGAGCGCTACGCAGAGGACGGCTTTTGGTTTGGACATTACGACTATTATGCGCCTCGGCGACGAAGCAGATAGCCGCCTCCAAAACCCTTGCATTCCTCGATGCGCAAGCGCAGAATTTTCTCAGGTGAGACCCTGAGCCCGTTTCAGCAATCAGCTAGAAGCGTCGGTCTGGTGTCGGCGGAGCGGGCAGACAGGCGTCCGCTCATGGTGTCCAGGAAAATAGGCGAGAGTAATCAACTTACGTTAATCATGCGAAAGATTAACTGACCACGGTTGATCTCGAAGAACGAGGCAGCAATACCATGCAATTCAGCCAAAAGCTAATCGCACTTTCGACTGCAGTTTGTCTTCTGCAGTTCTGTCTTTTCGCTGAAACTCGGGAGTCCTGCTCCGCCGGCGTCCTTTCCGCAATTTGCGAGCAACTTGCGCAGTACGGCGTCGGAGCAGATGTCCGTGTGGCCCTGTCCGACGGCAGTAAGCTCCGGGGACAAGTGCGCACATTGGACCAGAGCGGGTTCGTTTTGACTGGGAAGTCCGAGCACAGAATTGCCTATGATCAGGTCACAAAGCTTAGATTGGCACGCAATGCCTACCGTCGCGGCACGCCGGACCCCGCGGAAGTGCGGCGGGTGGCGCTGGCATTGAACGTGGGTCAACACGTGTTAGTAGTGATTCTTGGGCGGAGAACACTTCGCGGTAAAATCGACTCGATTGCCACCGATCATTTCACCCTCCGGCTAGACCATAATGCAGGCGTGGTCCTCGTGCCCTACGGTGATGTGAACCATCTGGAGAAAAACCTGAGCCGCGCCGCCAAAATCGGCATTGTTGTCCTCGCCGCCGTGCTGATTACCATTGTGATTGTCGGATACTCAGTCAGTGACTGAAGGTATTTGGACGTCAAGATGAAATTCAAGATGTGCTGCCTTCGAAAACCTCGATCGGCAACCTAAGGCGGCCAAAGAAACGACGTTTGTCTTTCGCTCTAACCCAGCGACGCGGTTGCTGGCCTACGGTTCCACTTGCGGGCGCGTGCGGCCATCCATAACAGGCCATGAAAAAACAGCATGATTGGCAAGAGCAAGAACTCGAAGATTCGCCGCATCGGCACCCCCTTCGTAGAGCCTACCAGTTCTGATTCACCTTCGCTGCAAAATGCCGGACAATGGAATCAGCAATCAAGGAGTGAGAACCAGGTTCCCTTCGGGATCGGACCGGAGTGGTAACGATCAACCGCCTGAATGCACTATCAGATGGGGAGATGTTCCCGACCGTGTTTTCTGGCGAGAGCTTGTTTGTCATGGAACTCCGATCATCGGAGCCAATCAAATGGATGTACCTATGCAAGTCGATTTTGAATTCAAGGACAACATTTGTATCCTTCGTCTGCGCGGCGAAATCCACACAGGCGCTGACGCCGAATACCTATGCTCAAAGATCGATGAACTGAGAGCCACGGGCAGCAGCAAGGTCATTGCCGACCTTTCCGAACTCCCATTCCTGGATTCCACCGGGATCGGCTTCCTGGTGGGCATGTATACGAGCACCATGAACAGGAAAGATGGCTGCTTAGTACTGTCGAATCCCGGTCCTCGCGTGCGGCATGTCTTGAAGATAACGCGGCTCGCGGAGATTCTACCAATTGCCGCGGACGAGGCCGGCGCAATCCAGATGTTAAACGTGGCGCAGAAAGCCAGTGCTAACGTCTGAGGAGCCGCTGAAGCCGTCAACCCGTGCGGACGGAACGCTACATTACCAGCGAGGCTCCCGACGCTGACGCGGAGCACCACCGTAGCCGCCACGGGAACCCCCCGCAGCGCGCTCTGGTTTTGGCCGTGCCTCATTAACATTGAGCGCACGTCCACCAACGTTGGTACCGTTCAAGGCGGCGATGGCTGTCTCGGCAGAGCTGTCCGCCATCTCCACGAAAGCGAAACCGCGCGCACGGCCCGTCTCCCGATCCGTCGGTATGTTGACACTTTCCACAGCTCCATACGGTTCGAAGAGTGTACGGAGCGACTCTTCCGTTGCGCTGAAATCCAAATTGCCTACAAAAATCTTTTTCACGTGATGCTCCTTACGGTTTGAGAGGCGGGCTATTCGAGGCAGAACGCAATCGCAGCCAAGTATTGCAGGACAATCAAACGCCAGCTTCATTGTAGCGCGCCCGCGGCCAGCCGGCGCCCCAACCACCACACGCAACCAGCATCAAAACCCGCCCCCCGCCCAGAGTTCCAGAATTCGGCGGAAATCGGCACGCAGCCGGCCAAATCCGAGCCACGCCCGTCCGGTCAAATCCGCGTCCTCATGCCCCGGATCTGCCATGACAAATCCGCGCCATGTTCGACTACGCACATCCCCGCACCGTCAAAATCGCCGGTCAGCGATAAAATGAACTCGAAAGGCACCGGGAGTGAAACTCAATGGCTAAGCACACGCATCAGTACACCATCGCGGACGACGAGGCCGTCAAGGTGCTGCTCGACAAGCTTCTGGCTCGCGGTACTCATCAACAGCGCCGGGAGAAGCTGCTCAAAGCGCTCGACGAGGCGTCCCAACGCTACAGTAGTTCCAAGCAGCAGGTGCGCAAAGCATTCTTCCACGGGCTGCTGACCGGCTACGCGGTCGCCCTCAAACTCTGGTAGCCAACCGCGTAACGTCCAAGAATTCGATCTCTTTGACCTGCCCAGCTTTAAGCTCCCTTGCACGGCGGTATCATCTTGAGAGGAACCACCAGGGGCTTGGTAACCGGCTGATCACGCCCGAAGAGCGTCGCATCAGTGGTAGTGGTGCCATCCGGCGCCGACCGCGGCTGGGCGGGATGCTGAACTACTACTATCGTCAGGCAGCCTGAACACACGAGGTGCACGGCAATGGAAGCGATCAACCGATCAGCGGTCATAGTGATGCCGGCACAGCCATTTCTGGACTGGCTGCATCGGGCGGATCCGACTAGTGCCGAGTTGAAGCTGGAGGATCTGAGGCGAGAGCCAACGATCTACTTGCTTCCGGAGTACGATACCGAGGAAGAGGCGCGCGGGAATCTGCGAGAGTACTGCAGCGAGATCTTTGAAGAACAACTCGATGGCTGGTACCGTGTGCCTTCAGCCTGGCCGGTCGACCGGACGTTCGACACCTTCGTCCGCTGGTTTGAGTGCCGCTTTCATTCCGTGTTAGTCGATCTGTGCGAGGATCCGCTAATGCACGACGAAGTATGAAATCCGCCATGCAGGGCCTGCGGCCCCAGGGTCTCGTACGATTGAATTCTTGGACCTTACGGGAAAGGTGGCCATGCAGGAAAGCGGAGAGCAGCAGGGTCGCGTTGCATTTTGACGCGACCTCCCGTCGCCTTACGCCACGATGTCTCGCACAAGGTTGCCGCCTTGCGGACCGGTCAGACGAACGTCCAGGCCTTGATACTTAACCGCGAGCTTGGAGGCGTCAACACC
>Ga0335077_10000246_pt1 | contig 57727 bp, 43 predicted proteins | sample Lox_Sample_31_FD_207151 | JGI IMG/M metagenome (GOLD analysis project Ga0335077, IMG submission 207151) | Soil microbial communities from Loxahatchee National Wildlife Refuge, Florida, United States - Lox_Sample_3.1 | ecosystem: Environmental > Terrestrial > Soil > Wetlands | place: USA... | reverse complement strand
CAGATCAACGCCGACGTGCTGTTGTCGGTGACGCCGCCGCCGCAGATGCCGGCGACGCTGGAGGCCGGCACGATCCTGGGCTACTGCGTGGGCGAGCCGTGGAACCAGCAGGCCGTCTTCAAGGGCATCGGCGTGCCGGTCGTCACTGATTATGAAATCTGGAAGAACAATCCAGAGAAGGTGTTCGGCGTGACCAGGGCCTTCGCCGACAGGAATCCCCGCACCATGATTGCCATCACCAAGGCGCTGATCCGCGCCGGCATGTGGCTGGACGCCGATAACGGCAGGAATCGCGCGGAAGCCGTGAAGATCCTCTCGCGTCCGGAGTATGTCGGCGCTGACGCCAATGTCATTGCCAACAGCATGACCGGCACCTTCGAGTACGAAAAGGGCGACAAGCGTTCGCTGCCGGATTTCAACGTGTTTTTCCGCTACCACGCCACCTATCCGTACTACTCCGACGCGGTGTGGTACCTCACCCAGATGCGGCGCTGGGGCCAGATTTCGGAGGCCAAACCGGATTCCTGGTATGACGAAACGGCGAAGAAGGTCTACCGCCCGGACATCTACCGGGCCGCCGCAGAGGCGCTCATCAAGGAGGGCAGGATGAAGGCCGAAGACCTGCCGCAGACCGACGGCTACAAACCGCCGACCAATGCCTTTATCGACGGCGTCGAGTATGACGGCAAAAAGCCCAATGAATATCTGACCAAGTTTGCGATCGGTCAGCAGGACGGTGCCGCGCCGCGGCCGGCGAAGAATCCGTGATGCTGAATTTGCGATGAGGAGATGACCTGATGAATGTCGCGCGCGTGACGAACTTTCTCGATCAGGCCGGACTGACCTGGTTCGCGCCGGTGATCCGATTGTGTGTCGGAGAGGATCCGAAGGCGCAATTGAAGAGCTTGTGGATGTTGATGGGCGTGCCACTGGTGGCGATTGTGCTGTTCCTGGGGTTGTGGAACGTCACCGCCGCCGGCGTGCAGACCAGTCTGGGCACCATCCCGGGGCCGGCGCAGGTATGGCGGGAGTTCCGCAATCTGGTGCAGAGCCACCATGAAGAGCGCGCCAAGGCGCGTGCCTTCTATGAACGGCAGCGGCAGCGCAATGCGGAGTTGCTCGCCAAGGATTCCCGGGCAAAGGTCGAGATCCGGCCTTGGACCGGCAAGCCGACGTTCTTCGATCAAATCCTGACCAGTCTGAAGACCGTGTTCACCGGCTTCCTGCTGGCCTCCGTGGTGGCCGTGCCGCTTGGCATCCTGTGCGGCACCAGCAGGATCGTCATGGCGGCGCTGAACCCGCTGATCCAGGTCTTCAAGCCGGTGTCGCCGCTGGCCTGGCTGCCGATCGTGACCTTGATTGTGAGCGCGGCATACGCGAGCAACGACGGCTGGCTGCCAAAGTCGTTCATCGTGTCGGCGGTCACGGTGACGCTGTGTTCGCTGTGGCCGACGGTGATCAACACTGCCGTCGGCGTCGCCTCCGTGGACAAGGACCTCATCAACGTGGCGCGCGTGCTGCAACTGTCCTGGGTGACGCGCATTATCAAGATCATCATCCCCTCGTCGCTGCCGCTCATCTTCACCGGCCTGCGCCTCTCGCTGGGCGTGGGCTGGATGGTGCTGATCGCCGCCGAGATGCTGGCGCAGAACCCGGGGTTGGGCAAGTTCGTCTGGGATGAATTTCAGAACGGCAGCTCACAGTCACTGGCGCGCATCATGGTGGCGGTGCTGACCATCGGCCTCATCGGTTTTCTGCTGGACCGCCTCATGCTGACCGCGCAGCAGTTGTTTACTTATGGCGAGCGGCGCACGTAAGCCGGATATCGGGTTCAAGGCAATCCAAAGGAAGCTGAAATGATGACCATGGCGGTGTCGCGATTGAAGAGACGGAAAACCGAAGCGCTGGTGGAGGAAATGGGAACCGCGCCCGCCGATGCGATTGTGTCAGCGGCCCCGACGCCGCTGCTCGAACTCAAGGGCATCAGCAAGTCCCATGGCAGCGGGGCGCACGCCACCGCCGTGCTCAAGGACATCAATCTCGCCATCCGTGAGGGCGAGTTCATCGCCATCGTCGGTTTCTCCGGCAGCGGCAAGACCACTCTGATCTCGCTCATCGCGGGGCTGATCCCCCCGGATGCGGGGCAGGTGCTCAAGAACGGCCGGACTATCACCGGGCCGGGGCCGGATCGCGGCGTTGTGTTCCAGAGTTATTCGCTGATGCCATGGATGACAGTGCACCAGAACGTGGCGCTGGCGGTGTATCAGGTCTGCAGACATCTGTCACCCGCCGGGCGCAGGGCGCGCATCGAGAAGTACATCGACATGGTGAACCTGACGCCGGCGATGGAAAAACGGCCGGCGGAGTTGTCAGGAGGCATGCGCCAGCGCGTGGCGGTGGCGCGCGCGCTCGCCATGAGCCCGGACATCCTGCTGCTCGACGAGCCTCTGTCCGCGCTCGATGCGCTGACACGCGCGAAACTGCAGGATGAAATCGTCCGGATCTGGGAGCGGGAGAAAAAGACCGTCATCCTCATCACCAACGACGTCGATGAGGGTCTCATGCTCGCTGACCGCATCATTCCGCTCAAACCCGGCCCCGGCGCGACATTGGGCCCCGAGTTCGCGGTCAATCTGCCGCGGCCGCGCGATCGCAAGGCGATGAACCACGATCCGGCGTTCAAGCACCTGCGCAGGGAAGTGACGCAGTATCTGATGGACGTCGGCATGGATCGCCAGTCGGCCGCGGATCAGGAGATCAGGCTGCCTGATGTGTTGCCCGTTACCGCCCGCGAGCTGCAACCGATCGGCACCGTCCACCATGACGTGCTGCCGGAGACGGAACTCGAACGCTACGTCGACTTCGCCGGCGTGTCGAAAATCTACCCGACGCGCAAGGGGCTGGTGAAAGTAGTGGATGGATTCGATCTTCACATCCGCAAAGGTGAATTCGTTTCCATCATCGGTCACTCCGGCTGCGGCAAGTCCACGGTGTTGTCGATGGTCGCGGGTCTGAGCGAGATCAGCGAAGGCGGCATCACCCTCAATTACCGCGAGATCAACGCCGCCGGTCCGGATCGCGGCGTCGTTTTCCAGTCACCGAGCCTGGTGCCGTGGCTGTCGGCGTATGACAACGTCCGCCTCGGCGTCGATCGCGTATATCCACACGTTTCCGCACAGGAACGCCGCGACATCATCGCCTATTACCTGGCGCGGGTCGGGCTGGCCGACGCCATGCATAAAAAAGCCGCGGAACTCTCCAATGGCATGAAGCAGCGCGTCGGCATTGCCCGCGCCTTCGCCCTGTCGCCCAAACTGCTGCTGCTGGATGAACCTTTCGGCATGCTCGATTCGTTGACCCGCTGGGAATTGCAGGAGGTATTGATGGAGGTGTGGGCGCGCGCGCAACTGACCGCCGTGCTGGTCACTCACGATGTCGATGAGGCCATCCTGCTCGCCGATCGCGTGGTGATGATGACCAATGGCCCGAATGCGCGCGTCGGCAGGATCATGAACGTCGATCTGCCGCGCCCGCGCACGCGCAAGGCGCTGCTCAATCATCCGGATTACTACCGCCTGCGCGAAGGGCTCATCGATTTCCTCACCGAATGTGATCACCCCTGAATAAAGGAGAACCCATGCACAAGGAAAAACTCGTCCTGATCGGCAACGGCATGGCCGGTGTACGCACGCTGGAAGAACTGCTCAAGCTGGCGCCCGACAAATACGACGTCACTGTCTTCGGCGCCGAGCCGTACGCCAATTACAACCGCATCCTGCTTTCGCCAGTGCTCGCCGGCGAGAAGACCGTGGATCAGATCATCTTGAATGACGACGCCTGGTATGCCGGACACGGGATCACTTTGCACAAGGGCAGGATGGTCATCCGGATCGACCGGAAGGCGCGGCGGGTGCACACCGCGGACGGGCTGGAGGCCGCTTATGACCGGCTCATTCTCGCCACCGGATCGAATCCATTCATGCTGCCGATACCGGGGCGCGACCTGCCGGGGGTGGTGACCTTCCGCGACATTCACGACGTCGATCGCATGCTGGCGGCGGCGGCACGAGGCGGCAGGGCGGTGGTCATCGGCGGTGGCCTGCTCGGCCTGGAAGCCGCCAACGGCCTGTCCAAACGCGGGATGGACGTCACCGTCGTGCACCTGCTCGACACGCTCATGGAACGGCAACTCGATACCGCCGCCGCGGCGCTGCTGCGCCAATCACTGGAGACACGCGGGCTCAGGTTTTACACCAGCCGCCAGACCGAGGCCATTCTGGGCGGGGAGCGCGCGCGCGCGGTGCGTTTCAAAGACGGCGAGGAGATTGCCGCCGATCTGGTGGTCATGGCCGTCGGCATCAAGCCGAACATCGATCTGGCGAAGTCCGCCGGCCTGTATTGCGAGCGGGGCGTGCTGGTCAACGATACGATGCAGACCTATGACCCCCGCATCTACGCGATCGGCGAGTGCGTGCAGCATCGCGGCCAGAGCTACGGCCTGGTGGCGCCGCTCTTCGAGCAGGCCGGGGTCTGCGCCAATCATCTGGCCGAACTCGGTTTCGCGCGCTACAGCGGATCCGTCACCTCCACCAAGCTCAAGGTCACCGGCATCGATCTTTTCTCCGCCGGTGATTTCCAGGGCGGCACCGGCACCGAGGACATCGTGCTCAAGGATGCCACCCGCGGCGTCTACAAGAAGCTGGTGCTGAAGGACAATCGCATCGTCGGCGGTGTGCTGTACGGGGACACCGTCGATGGCTCGTGGTATTTCCAGTTGATGAAGGACAAGACCGACGTCGCGCACCTGCGCGATCAACTGCTGTTCGGTCAGGCGCACGTCGGCGACTCCGGGCATGGCGAAAAGATCAGCCAGATGGCGGTGATGCCGGACAGCGCCGAGATCTGCGGCTGCAACGGCGTCTGCAAAGGCACGATCGTCCGGGCCATCATCGAGAAGAAACTGTTTACGCTGGATGAGGTGCGCGCACACACCAAGGCGTCGAGCTCGTGCGGTTCGTGCACGGGCCTGGTCGAGGAGCTGCTCGCCTCGACCGTCGGCGCCGACTATACGCAGACGCCCAGGACCAAGCCGCTCTGTACCTGCACGCATTACACGCACGAGGAGGTGCGCCGCGCGATTGTCGACAACGCCCTCAAAACATTGCCGGACGTGCGCGCCTTCCTCGAATGGAAAACACCGGACGGCTGCCATGTGTGCCGGCCGGCGCTGAATTATTACCTGGTCTGCGCCTGGCCCGGCGAATACGCCGACGACGCCCAGTCGCGCTTCATCAACGAGCGGGCGCACGCCAACATCCAGAAGGACGGCACCTATTCGGTGGTGCCGCGCATCTGGGGCGGGGTCACCAATGCGCATGAGTTGCGCGCCATCGCCGACGTCGCCGAGAAATACCAGGTGCCGACGGTGAAGATCACCGGCGGCCAGCGCATCGATCTGCTGGGCGTGAAGAAGGAGGACCTGCCGAGTGTGTGGGGCGATCTGGCGCGGGCCGGCTTCGTCTCCGGTCACGCCTACGGCAAGGCGCTGCGCACGGTGAAGACCTGCGTCGGCTCCGAGTGGTGCCGCTTCGGCACGCAGGACTCGACCACCATGGGCATCCGGCTGGAAAAGATGACCTGGGGCGCGTGGACGCCGCACAAGACCAAGATGGCCGTCTCCGGTTGCCCGCGCAATTGCGCCGAGGCGACCATCAAGGACTTCGGCGTGGTCGCCGTCGACTCTGGCTGGGAGTTGCACGTCGGCGGCAACGGCGGCGTCAAGGTGCGCGCGACGGATTTGCTGTGCAAGGTCACGACCATGGAGGAGGTGGAGGAATACTGCGCCGCCTTCATGCAGCTTTACCGCGAGGACGCGCGTTATCTCGAGCGCACGGCGCCATGGATCGAGCGCGTCGGGCTCGAATTCGTCAAGAAGGCCATTGTCAATGACGCGGAAAACCGCCGGCGCCTGGCGGCACGCTTCCTCGCCTCCCAGAAGCACGCGCAAAAGGATCCGTGGGCGGAGCGCGCCGCCGGCCTGCAACGCGGGGAATTCGCACCGCTGAAGACCGTCCCGGCGATGCCGCGGGCGGTCGCCTGATCGCTCATGAGCTGGGTCGAGATCGGGCCGTTGCAGGAAATACCGCGGCTGGGGGCACGGGTGGTGCGCACGGCGCAGGGCGACATCGCCGTGTTTCGCGCCGCCGATGACGCGGTGTTCGCGCTGGACGATCACTGCCCGCACAAGGGCGGTCCGCTGTCGCAGGGCATCGTTTACGATCGCCGCGTCGCCTGCCCGCTGCACAACTGGGTGATCTCGCTCGAAAGCGGCGAGGCCACCGGCGCCGACCAGGGCTGCACCCGCCGGCACGAGGTCAAAATCGAAAACGGCCGCGTCCTGCTGCGCCTTGCGGTGCAGGATGTCGGACCGGCACTGGAACAACGTTGCGCCGCGGCGCGGTGAACGACATGACCGCCACGGCCGTCGCCACCACCTGCCCTTACTGCGGCGTGGGTTGCGGCATACTCGCGTCCCGGCAGGCCGACGGCGCCGTGGCAGTGCGCGGCGATCCGGGTCACCCCGCCAATTTCGGCCGGCTGTGCTCCAAGGGAACGGCGCTGGGGGAGACCCTCGATCTCGAGGATCGGCTGCTGCATCCCGAACTGCACGGACAGCGCGTGTCCTGGGACGAGGCCCTGGACCTCGTCGCCGGGGAATTCATACGCATCATCCGCGCGCACGGCCGCCAGTCCGTGGCCTTCTATGTCTCCGGGCAGTTGCTGACCGAGGATTACTACGTTGCCAACAAGCTGATGAAGGGTTACATCGGCACCGCCAACATCGACACCAACTCGCGTCTGTGCATGTCCTCCAGCGTCGCCGGCCATCAGCGTGCCTTCGGCGCCGACACCGTGCCGTGCAGCTACGCCGATCTCGAACTCGCCGATCTGCTGGTGCTGGTCGGCTCCAACGCCGCCTGGTGCCATCCGGTACTGTGGCAGCGCATCATGGAGGAGCGCAGCCTGCGGCCGGAGATGAAGATTGTCGTCATCGATCCACGCCGCACCGCCACCGCCGTGGAGGCGGACCTGTTTCTGCCCATCCAGTCCGGCACGGACACCATGCTGTTCAACGGCCTGCTGCACCACTTGAACCGCGAGTCCGCGCTGGACTGGAATTTTCTCGAGCATCACACCGAGGGTTACTCGGCGGCGTTCACGGCCGCCAGCAACAGTGCGCCGTCGATTCCGGCGGTGGCTGCGGCCTGCGGTCTGGACGCGGAGGACGTGGCGGCATTCTACCGCATGTTCACGCGCACGCCGCGGGTGGTCACCTGCTATTCGCAGGGCGTCAACCAGTCCTCCTGCGGTACCGACAAGGTCAACAGCATCATCAACTGCCACCTCGCCACCGGGCGCATCGGCAAACCGGGGATGGGGCCTTTTTCGCTCACCGGCCAGCCCAACGCCATGGGTGGGCGCGAGGTTGGCGGGCTGGCCAACCAGCTCGCCGCGCACATGCACATCAACAATCCCGATCATCGCGAACGTGTGCAGCGGTTCTGGAATTCGCCGGTGATCGCGGATCAGCCGGGACTGAAGGCCGTCGAGATGTTCCATGCCATCGGCCGCGGCGAGATCAAGGCGGTGTGGATCATGGCCACCAATCCGGTGGTAAGCCTGCCGGATGCCGACGCCGTGCGCGCGGCGCTTTCCGGCTGTGAACTGGTGGTCGTGTCCGATTGCGTGCGCCATACCGACACCACGGCGCTGGCACACGTGCTGTTGCCGGCGCTGGCCTGGGGCGAGAAGGACGGCACGGTGACCAACTCCGAGCGCCGCATCTCGCGCCAGCGCACCTTCCTGCCCACGCCGGGGGAGGCAAAGCCGGATTGGTGGATCGTAAGCGAAGTGGCGCGCCGCATGGGGTTTGGCGACGCCTTCGGCTATCAGAGCGCCGCCGATGTTTTCCGCGAGCACGCCGCGCTCAGCGCCTGCGAAAACCACGGCCGCCGCGATCTCGATCTGGGCGGTCTCGCCGGCATTGACGACGGCGCCTATGACGCGTTGCGGCCGGTGCAATGGCCGGTGCCTTCCGCCGATCTTTCATCATCCGGCACGGCGCGGATGTTCACCGACGGACGGTTCTTCCACGTCGGCGGCAAGGCGCGGCTGGTGCCGATCAAGCCGCAGCCGCCCGCCCACGTGCCCGATCGGGACTATCCGCTGGTGTTCAACACCGGCCGCGTCCGCGATCACTGGCACACCATGACGCGCACCGGCAAATCGGCGCGGCTGTCGGCGCACACGCCGGAGCCGTATATCGACGTGCATCCCGTCGATGCGCAATCGCACGGCCTCACCCACAACCAACTCGCGCGCATTGAGAGCCGCTGGGGCAGCGCCGTGGGGCGCGTTCACATCAGCGCGACGCAGCGACCGGGCGAGCTGTTCATGCCCATGCACTGGAACGATCAATATGCGGCGCTGGCGCGCGTCGATGCCGTGGTCAATCCGGCCGTCGATCCGCATTCCGGCCAGCCGGAGCTGAAGCATACGCCGGTGCGCATCCAACCGCTGCAACCGGCATGGGAGGCGGTGTTATTCGGGGTCACAGAACCACCTGCGGGCAGCACGCGCTGGGTGGGGGTGCGCGGCCGCAACGGGTTGCATCTGCACGCCGCCGGATTGAGCTGGCCCGCACAAGGGCCGGCAAGCGCGGCGGCGTGGCTGCCGCCCCCCGCCCCCGGCGAGGAATTGATCGAATATGTAGACGTGGCCGCCGGCCGTTATCGCGCGGCGCTGCTGCGCGATGGCCGTCTGCGCGCCTGCGTCTTCGCCGGAAGCGGTGGCGAAGCGCGGCCGTCGCTGGAGTGGCTGGATGGCTTGACGGACGGCGATGAACCGCTGAGCGCTTCTGATCGTATGGCGCTGTTGTCGGGCCGGCCACCGCGCAACGGACGCGATACCGGCCAGATCGTGTGCTCCTGTTTCGGCGTCGGCCGCAACAACATCATAAAGGCGGCCAGGGACGGCTGCCGCTCGGTGGACGACATCGCTCGCGTGCTCTACGCCGGCACCAATTGTGGCTCGTGCCGCGCCGAAATCCGCGAACTCATCGATTCCGTTCCGTGACGCGCCGTCAGTGCGGTGTCACCGCGGCCGAGACGACGACACACAGGATCACGACGGCGATGGGCGGCACGCGCCAGCGTTCGAGCAGAAGCAGGCCCGCCACGGCGATGACCGCGTCGCGGTAATCGTGAACGGAAGTCGTCCAGACGGGGGTGCACAACGCCGCGCCCAGGATGCCCACCACAGCGGCGTTGACGCCCGCCAGCGCGCCCGACGCGAGCGGGGCGGCGTTGATCAGGGCCCAAAGACGCAGACCGGCAATGGCGATCAGCAGGCCCGGCAGGAACATGAACCCGAGCGCGACGCCCGCACTTGGCAGCATGCCTCCCTGAGGCGCGACTACAGCGCCGAGGTAAGCGGACACCGTGAACAGCGGCCCCGGCATCGCCTGCGCGAAACCGTAGCCGGCCAGGAAGGCATCGTCCGTCATCCAGCCGCCCGGCACCAGCGCGTCGCGCAGCAACGGCAGCACGACGTGCCCGCCGCCGAACACCAGCGCCCCGGCCCGGTAAAAAATGTCCGCCAGCGCCGTCATCCCGCCGGGCAGCGCCGCCGCCGCCAGCGGCAGGCCCATGAGCAGGGCGAGAAACAGCGCCAGCGCCGCGCCGGCGGCGCGGTTGCCGATGGAGTCGTGCAGGCGCATGGCCGGCCAGTGCACGCGCCGGCACCCGGCGAGTCCACCGACAGCGCCCAGAACGAGGACACCCATCTGCATCAAGGTGCCGCCGCTGATCAGCAATATGGTCATCGCCGCAGCGGCGATGAGCGCACGGAGGGGATCGGGGCTGAGCCGCCGCGCCATGCTCAAGACCGCCTGCGCCACGACCGCGACCGCCACCAGCTTGAGGCCGTGCAGCACGCCCCCCATCATCGAGCCCTGCACCCTGGGCGCGAACACGGCGAAGAGGTACATCAGCAGCGCGGACGGCAGCGTGAATCCCAGAAAGGCCGCGATCGCGCCGGGCCATCCCGCCCTACGGAGGCCGATCAGGAAGCTGACCTGGCTGCTGGCGGGGCCGGGCAGCAATTGGCAGAGCGCCACCAAGCCTGTGTATTCCTCCGCGCTCAGCCAGCGCAGCCGCCGGACGTAGACGCGCTCAAAATAGCCCAGATGCGCGATTGGACCGCCGAATGAGGTCATGCCGAGCTTGAGTGCCTCGGCCAGAACTTCCAAGGCGCCGGAATTTCGGGCGGTCATGTCCTCCCCGGCGCCTGTTTCGAACGGATCGGCATTCACGGAGATCATCTTAGAACATATCGCAGCGCGTCCTATGATGCCAATTGACTTGAGAGAGCAGTTCCATAAGAATTGCCCGTTAGGGTGAGTCAAGACGCGGGCGAACACTGGCTTGCGTCGCCATAATCAACCAAAATCGAGCGGATAGGGGAGTGTTTCGGCTATTTCTTACCGAAACAGGCAAACCACATGACGAGTAGGGGCTCCCGTTCAAGAAAATTGCTACGCCAAACCGCACTTGCCGCCATCAGTATATTGAGTCTGGCCGTGTTCGCCGAAGGGGAATCCGGCACCGCCGGGTCAAAGGCCCCCAGTCCCGCCGAAACCCAGATATTTCCTCCCGTCAGTGAATCACCGGCGCTGCCTCCCCCGGCCGCAGAAACCCCGGCATCGCCGTCTCCCGCTGCCGAAGCCGCCAAGCCTGAAGCGCCAACCGCCAGCGAGCCAGCTGCCGAGGCCGATGCGGGCGCTGCGGCCATGCCGGAATCCGACGCCCCGCCGCCCACGGCCAAGCCCGGCGAATGCTATGCCCGTGTGAACGTACCACCTGAAGTTACGACTGTGCAGGAACAGGTGCTGAAGCACGAGGCCTATCAAAAAGTCGAGGTCGTTCCCGCCGTTTACCAAAACGTGGAGGAAAACGTGCTGGTGAAGGAGGCCTCCAAACGCATCGAGGTCGTCCCGGCGGAATACGAGACCCAGACGGAACAAGTGCTGGTACGCCCCGCCACAAGCCGCATGGAAGTCGTGCCGGCGGAGTATGACGAAGTGAAGGAACAAGTGTTGGTGCGCGCCGGTTCTACCAATTGGCAACAGTGTCCCCCCACCGGCGGCAAGAGCAAGTCCACTGGCGACGATACGGACGTCCGTTGTCTGGTGGAGGTGCCGCCCGTTTATCAGACAGTCACCAAACTGGTGGTGAAGAAGCCGGAGACCACCCGTGAGGTGCCGGTGCCCGCCGAATACACCACCGTGACCAAAACCGTGATGAAAACCCCGCCAACCACGCGCGAGGTGGATGTGCCGCCGGAATACAAGAAGGTCATCGTCACCAAGGAAGTGAGCCCCGCGAAGGAAGTGAAGGTTGATGTGCCGGCGGAGTACCAGACGGTGACGCGCATCAAGCGCGTCAGCGAGGGCCGCACCGAGTGGCGCTCGATCCTCTGCCGCGCCGACGCCACGCCGGAAAAGGTGATGGATATCCAAAAGGCGTTGAAAGAGGCGGGCTACAATCCAGGCAAGATTGACGGCGTGCTCAGCACCCGGACGTTTACGGCAATCTACGCCTACCAAAAGGACAAGAATCTGCCGATCGACTACGGAACCTATCTCAACCTCGATACACTCACCGCGCTCGGCATCAATCCGCACTAAGCAGTACCTTCGCGCAGTACTTACGTCAGTTCGCCGGCGCGCCTTTCTGCGTCGAAATCCGCGAACTCATCACCTCAGTTTCATAATCTCCGCCACACGCTCGCCAGCCACGGCTGCTGCTCGCGCGGCAATCCGGCGGGCCGGTAATAGTGCTCAAGCTCGATGAATTCCGCATCCGACATCCAGCGGCGCCACGCCTCAAGATCATGGTAAGCGCCGTAGCGCCCGCCGTTCCAGCCTTCCTCATTGTTGCCGCGGGGGTTGGAGCTGAACAGCACGCCGCCGGGCTTCAGCGCGGCATGCAATTGCCGCAGCACTCGCGGCAACTCCTGGCACGGGACATGAAACAGCGCGGCGTTGGCGAACACGCCATGAAAATGCCCATCCGGTAGATCCAGCTTGAGGAAGTCCTGCTGCCACACCTCGCACCCGGTGTCGGCGCGCGCCATGGCGGCGAAGCGCGGGGCGCCATCCAGCCCGACTGCAACGTGGCCGAGTCCGGCAAAACTCCTGAGGTCGCGCCCCGGCCCGCAGCCAAGATCGAGAATCGTGAAGGGCGGTTCGTCTTCGATATGGCGCAACAGCGCGTCGATGTTCTGGCTCACATCGTGGTCGCGCGTGCCGTCGCGGAAGTCCTCCGCGCGCTGATCGTAATGTCCCAGCGTCACGGCAGTGATTTTGTCCAGATCGTGCGGATGGAGTTTCATGCGCAATCCATCATGCCTCTTCGGTGAATGATATAGGCCGCGCGCTCTATTAAATGGTACTAGACCTTTAATATTCCAGTTTCAATCGCTGATCAGACTACATGTCCAATTACGATGGGCTGATATATGGTCTCATCAAGTCGACGGCAGCCGGTGAACCCGACACCCGTCATCAGCTCGAGTAGCCGCTGGATCGAAAGCGCATAGTAGCGCGTCACTGTTCGCATTAGAGTTTCAGGTCCGTTGGAGCCAAGCTTTTCCACGATAAACGCAATCTGATAGTGCATCGATCCCTCCCAAGTCCATTCCTGCCGCAATCGAAAGACTTCATTTCCACGGCGGTGTTCACCATAAGGGTGCATCGTCGTCACGCCGCGCGGTACCGTGTCGTAGTCGCGAACCGAGAGCAGGCACAATCCGCCCGGACGGAGAATCTTTCTGAACTCCCGCAGCGCGACGCTGATATCTGAATCGCTGGTGAGGTGTGGAATGGAGTTGTCGAATGCCAGTACCACGTCAAACGGCCCTGAAACATTCGCGGCCACGAATCTCATATCGGCCACATCGGCATCGATTACGACTTCTCGTACTTCGGCTTCTCGCCGGAGCCGGGCGATAGCGCCCGGCGAGAGATCCCTGGCCGTGACCCGAAACCCTCGGAGTGCAAGGGGCAACGCTTGGGTCCCGATGCCACAGGCGGCATCAAGGATACGCGGCGGCGCCCCACTGCCCTCAGCACCGAGTTCACTCTGGATCAGATGTTCCAGCACGGCGCCCTGACGCGACATGCTCGCATCCCAGTTCTCGAAGATCAGATCGTAGTATGGAGCGAGATCATCATAGAATTGCCTCGTCTCCACGTCCCGGACTCCTGGAATCTTCTATTCGGTTTTTGGATCGGGGATGCGGGTAAAGGCGATGCGCATCGGCGCCTCGCGCAAGGCGCGGTGCGCACCACCGAAATAAACGGTGTTCTTGCCGTAGCGCAAGTTGAGTTTGTCGAGGCTGGCGGTGAGCGCCGCGCGTTTGGGTTCCTCGTCGAACAATCCGGGCGTGTGATGGGCCGCGTCCACCAGATTCAGCAGCGTCACGCCCACGCGCATGGGCTTGGTGCGTATGCGCGGTCGTTGATCCCAGAGCGTGTTGAGCGCATGAATTAATTCCAGCGTGTCCTGCGTCTCGCCGATGCGCATTTCCGTGTGCCAGTGCCGGCCGTCGGAATAACTCAAGCCCAGCGACATGCCGGCGGCGTAGTAGCCCTGTTTGCGCAATCGCATCGCCGCTTTCTGCGTGAGCCGGTGCAACACGGCGCTGGCGTCCTTGTCGTTGCGCAGATCCGGCGGCAGGACATGCGAATGGCCGAGCGTCGCCTGACCGGCGTGGGCCTGGCGCTCCACGCGCTCGCCGCGCAACTGCCGCCAGAAACGTTCGCCCTCGACGCCGCCCCAGACATTGCGAAGTTTCTCCTTGCTCGCGTTGCATAAAATCTCGACGCTGGTGAGGCCGTACTTGCGCAGCCGTGCCTCCATGCGCAGTCCGATGCCATAGAGATCGCGCAGTTCCAGACTGTGCAGGGCCTGGGGGAGGGTGTCGGGTTCGATGACCGTCAGGCCGTCGGGTTTCTGCATGTCGCTGGCGGTCTTGGCAATGAACACGTTGGGGCCGATGCCGATGGAGCACTTGAGATAGGGACTCACCTCCTTGGCGATGCTCTGCTTGATGCGCTTGGCCAACGCCTCGGCGGTCGCGCGTTCGCGCCAACTGCCGGTGAGCTCGCACCACATCTCGTCGATGGACATCACCTCGGCGACCGGCGCGCAGCGCTCAACGGCGTCGATCAGCAGGTAGTGATGCTCCACATAATGCTCATGACGGGCCAGCACCAGTTGCAGATCGGGGCACAGCCGTTTGGCGTCGCCGACGCGCGTGCCGGTCTTGACGCCATAGGCCTTGGCCTCGTAGCTGGCAGCGATGCAGAAGGTGGTGTCGGCCATCACCGGCACGACGGCCACCGGGCGGTCGCGCAGTTCCGGCCGCAGGGCCTGTTCCACCGAGGCGAAGTAGGAATTGAAATCGAGGAACAGTACGTTCACATGGACAACTTACTGCTATCTTGGCGCTATGAAAAGGCCGAAGGCCCGGCTGCCGTTTCCTGTTTTTATACTTCGCGCGATTTCAAGCGTTTCGGTGTCGATCATGTCCAGTTGATCGCCAAACCAGTTGGCGACGGCGATGCGTTTGCCACCCGGCTCCAGCATGATGCCTTCCGGATAGCCGCTGACGTCGAGGGTCTTGATGACATGATTCGTTTTCAAATCGATCACCGACACCGTGTCGACATGCTGGTTGGTGACGAACAGCCGCTGATGCGCCGGATCAACCGCGCTGGCGTAGGGGAATTCCTGCACGCCGACGGTGGCGGTGACCTTGAGCGTTGCGGCGTCAATGATGCTGACGCTGTTGTTCTGCACGTTGGCGGTGTAGAGCGTTTTGTCGTCCGGCGAGACGGTGACGCCAAACGGCGCCTTGCCGGTCGCGATCAGTGCAAGCTGCTTGTAGTTTTTGGTGTCGAACACGGCGAGGTTGTTGTCATCGCGATTGGTGACGTAAACGCGGGTGCCCTTGCTGTCGAAGGCGATGCCGGAAGGTGATTTGCCGGTCGGGAAAGTTTTGATAACGGCGAGCCTGGCGGTGTCGATGACAAATATCTTGTCGTCATACCAATCGGCGACCAGCAGTGGATTGCCGCTGGGATGCAGGGCGATACCGAGTGGTCCGCTGCCCACGGGAATCGTCGCGATGACTTTCTGTATTGCGGGGTCGATGACGGACACGCTCCTGCCGACCGGGTTGGTGACGTACGCGCGGCTGTTGTCCGCCGCCACGGCCACGCCCGCCGGTTTTTCACCGACCGTGATGGTGGCGATGGATTTGTTCCGCGCCAGATCGACGACGGAGACGGTGTTGTCGCCCTGATTGGTGACGTATGCGAATGGCGCGGCAAGGCAATGTGACGACAACAGGCATGCCGTCAGAACCGCCGCCTTGGGATGGATCATGGCTCTCCCGAATAAAAAAACCCGCCCCACCTTGCGATAGAGCGGGTCTGTTTTCTGTCCGATATTGAGATTACTTCCCGCCTTCAAGCAGGGTTTTAATTTTGGCCAGGCCGCCGTCATAGATGCCATTGATGGCGCCGGTCGCCGCCTCATCATCCTGACCCTTCTTGGGGTTGTTGGTTTGGTCGACGCGGTAGAAGCCGCCCTTCCACGTGATCTTCGAGCCGCCCTTGCCGTCATCCTCAACATGGATCTCGGAGGCATAGTTGGAGACCGGTACCACGGCGGGATCGACCTTGGTGATCATGTACTTGTACGACATCTTGGCGTCATCGTACTTCAGCAGTTTTTCGTCGATGGTCGGGCCGGTGTTGGGATCGTTCAAGCGCAACTGGCGCGTAGCGCCGATTTCGTTTCCGCCATTACCGGTGCATTTGGCGACCGCCGGGTGCCACTTTTCGATGGCGCAGAAGTCCTTGAGTAGTGCCCAGGCCTTGGCGGGCGGAACATTGACTTCGACGGATTTTTCCACTTTGAGGCGCGAGGGGCCGTGGGCCAGCGCCAGGGCGGGGGTGAGCAGCAGGACGACAGCGAGGGATTTCAAAATCTTGGACATGACTCTCTCCATTCAGTAATTATTAAAAGTTGTCAGGCGGCGCGTTTATGGGCCGCGCAGGGCGCATAATGTTACTCACAGCACAAATAATTGACCACCACCGGTTGGAGTCGTCATTACCCATGGGGTTCCGTGGAGTTCTCATTGCGGCGCTGCTTGCCCCCGTGGCATGGGCGCAGCCGCCGGAACACGCCGCGCTGGTGATGGAAACGGCCTCCGGCCAGCACATCGAATTCCAGGTCGAAATCGCCGATACACCGGATGAACGCCATCAGGGGCTCATGTCGCGCCGCACGCTGTCCGGTAACGCCGGCATGTTGTTTATTTTCGAGCAGGTCCGGCCGGTGTCGATGTGGATGTACGGTACGTTATTGTCGCTGGACATGCTGTTTATCGATGAAAGTGGCCGCATCGTCCGCGTCATGGAGGCGATGACGCCTGAATCGACGGCGCTGATCCCATCCGGGGAGCCGGTGCGGGCGGTGCTGGAGATCAACGCCGGTGTCTGCCGGCGGCTCGGCATCCGTGCCGGGGATCAGATCGACAAGAGCACCCTCAAGGCCTGGTGGTCGACGACGTCAGCGCTGCAAACGCGGTACCGAATCCCTTCAGCGACAACGGCACCTTGACCTCCCGGCGTCCGGCGCCGTGGAAGGAGACTTCCGCCTTGCCGCCTTTTTTGAGCTTGTCGATGGTGGCGTCGTCCAACTTGAGTACAGCCTTGCAGCCGTCGGGCTGGCAGATCTCGTAGGGGAATTCCAGCGGATCGGCCTCATCGATTTTCAACGCCACGCCGGGTGGCAGGATCACGCCGAGCGGCAGCGTGAAAAGCGCGAAAGGCTGGTTCTGCTCCGGCGCCAGCCCGACGACCACGCGCATGACGGTCTGCCCCCCCTGTTTCAGCACCAGGTTCTGGACAATGGCGCACTGTTTCTTGTCGCCCCGGCCGGCCGCCGCATCCTTCTTCTGATCGTTTTGCTGGGCCAGCTCGCAGCGGTAGGTCCAGTTGTCATAAGTCTTGGCTTCGGCGGTGGGACTGGCGACGCCGGCCTTGTCCTCGGTTTTATTGGCCTTGGTTTCAGCCCGGACCGCCGTCGTTGCGAAAATCAGGCACAGCATGAGCGCCAGAGTCAGTCCCTGCATGCGGTTTTTTTGTTGCTGCATTGAAATGTCCATGATGTTGGCGGATAGAAGTACGGGTGGTTTCGGATGGGCGGCAGCCTAGCAGCAAGGCCAGTCTGCATCAACATGCGCCTGACTTAACCCTTTTGGATATCGACGGCGTTTATAAGGGGACATTCACCTTATCGAAAGGAGTTTGTCATGAACATGAACGCAGTCACTTTGGCGGTATTGATGGCGGGGCTGACGTCGCAGGCGCACGCGATCGGTTCGCTCACCGATGTCACCGTTTATGATCGCAGGGAACACCGGACGCTGCCGGTTTACGAGCACAATGGACGTTATTACGTCGTCGGCAGGCCGGGCAATGAGTATCAAATCAACCTCCGCAACCAGAGCGGGGGCGACGTGTTGACGGTGATCTCGGTCGATGGCGTCAATGCCGTCACCGGCGAGACCGCCGGCTGGGGTCAGACCGGGTACGTGCTGAACACGAGCGTGGCCGCGGAAATCGCCGGCTGGCGCAAGAGCCAGGATCGCACCGCCGCATTCTACTTCACCCGCCTGCCGGATTCCTACGCGGCGCGCACCGACCGGCCGGACAACGTCGGCGTCATCGGCGTGGCGGTGTTCCGCCGCAAGGACGAACCGCAGCCGGTGCCGTATCCGGCATTCGGCCGCGAAGACGGGAGCAATTCCCACGAAAGCAAGGATGCCGCCAACGAGGCTGCCGCCGGCGCGCTGGCCAAACAGGCACCGGCCGCGGCATTGCGCGATGACGGACTCGATCGCAAGGCCATGCGCAGCGAAAGCCGGCTCGGCACCGGCCACGGCCGCAGTGAATACTCGTATGTCACGTACACCGACTTCGAGCGCGCCACGGAAACGCCGGCCGAGATCATCTCCATTTATTACGACAGCTACAACAATCTGGTGGCGCAGGGCGTGATCCCGTATCAGCCGCTGGCGATCCGGCCGTTCCCCGGCAATTTCGTGCCGGATCCGTGAACCGTGGCGGAGTTGGGCGGGCAGGAAAATAAAGTTTGCGCACAAATGCGGCGGCCTCCGCTACACTGGCGGATGTGGAAGCGGAGGTCGCCGCCGACGAGGATTTGATGTTGCGTTATGCCGCCGGAGAGGCGGCAGCCTTCGATGCGCTCTATGAGCGTCACAAGGGCGGCGTGTACCGCTACCTGCTGCGGCAGTTGCGCGATCAAACGCTGGCGGAGGAGCTGTTCCAGGACATCTGGTTGAATCTCATCAACGCGCGCGGCCGCTACCGCGTGCGGGCGAAATTCACGACCTGGCTGTACACGCTGGCGCGCAACCGGTTGACGGATCATTACCGCCGCCAGAAAGGCGTGGTGGCCATCAGCTTCGACGTGCCGGAAGAGGAAGAGGAGGACAATTTGCAGGAACCTGAGGCCCCCTCGTCGGAACAACCGGAGCGGCGGTTGCTGGCGCAGGAACAACTGGCGCGGTTCATTGCGCTGGTCGAAGGCCTGCCGATGGCGCAACGAGAGGCATTCCTGCTGCACGAGGAAGGCGGCCTCGGCATCGATGAGATCGCCGCCGCCACCGGCGTCAACCGCGAGACCGCGAAGAGCCGGTTGCGTTACGCCATCGCCAAACTGAAGGCGGGGATGGATGATTGCCCATGAGCGACGCCCACGACAAGGATCAGGAACTGGAAAATCATCTGCGCGGCGGATCGGCGCTGTCGCAGCACTATGACGCAGCCTCCACCGAGACGCCCTCCACCGAACTGGACGCGCGCATACTTGCCGCCGCCCGGCGCGCGGTGCGTGCCGGGCCCGCGCCGCTGCCGGTGCGCAAGAAACCAATGCGATGGCCAATTCCCCTGGCGACCGCCGCGATCGTCGTTTTAAGCGCCACCGTCATCCTGCGGCTGGCCGAACAGGTGCATCAGCCGCCTGTTGCGACCAGCAACGTCGCGCCGCAGGCTGTTGAAGCCAGACGTGCCGCTGAACAAATTGCACCTGCCGCCGGGATGGATGATCGGAAAAATCGGCTGGATGGCAAGGCGCCGCGCCTGCAAGAAGAGAAAAAAACAGTCGTAACGGTTCCGGCGGCGCCTCCGCAAAATGCCGCCGGTTCGCTGGCGCAGCCCTTGCGCGACGAGTCGCCGTCGAAGGATGCGCAGCCGGCGCAGCAACCGCGGCAGGAGTTGTTCAAGGAATTTAATGCGCCGACGGTGAAACAGGGGATGGAGGAAACCCTGCCGATGGAAGAATCCGCGAAAATGAAGACGGAAGATCGGGCGGCGCCGGCGAGCGAATCCGCGAAGATGGAAATGGAGCGGCTGGCATCGCCGCCCCCCGCCTCATCCCTGGCCGCGCCACGGGCAGTGGCGCGGCCGCAGACTTCGTCATCGGAAGAACCCGTGGTGTTCAAGACGCCTGAATTGTGGCTGGAGCACATTCGGGAACTGCGCAAGGCGGGGAAACTTTCAGAAGCGGAGGCAGGCCTCATCCAATTCAGGAAGGTTTATCCGGACTATGCGTTGCCCGCCGATTTGAAGTGAAAGTGTTCTGAATCTGTCAGCGGCCCTTCAACTGCGTCCACCAGGCCGGCAGACGCAGATCGTTGAAGACATCATCGGTGTCATACGGTTTGATGTCGAGCACCGGCGTGCCGTCATAGGCGTCCAACCGGCGCACCTTGAGCCGGGCACCCTCGCGTGAAAGCAGCTCCACAACTGCGAGACCAATCGGATTGGGTCGGTCGCGGCCGCGGGCGGTGAATACGCCTTGCAGGGGAATGTCTTCACGCCCGCGCGGATGCGTTTGCAGTTTCATCCGTGCGTGGTCGTCGACCTTGTGCATGTAAAACAAAACGAACAGGTGCGACCACGCCTCTATGCCCTCCAGCGCCGGCGCAAAGTCCTCGTCGATGATGATTTCCGACTCCAGCGTGCGGCGTTGCCGGTGGATTTCATTTTCAGCTGCGCCGGTGTGTACGTAACCGATGGGTCGCAGGGTGATCGGGGCCGGTGGAGATTCAGGTCTGGACATTGCCGGTCATTATTTGATGCACATCGTGAGTCATGATGGCGAGGTAGGCCGTCAGCCCCAGATACCAAAGACCGTAGTGGATGCGTGTCTCCACCGGCACGGCGTAATAGTGCGCCGGCATGGTGCTCCCGCCACGCAGGGTGCTGAGCAGCTGCGGCAGGGCCAGGATGGCGATCAGGATCAGCATGGGGCTGGGATTCACCAAAAACAGTCCAAGCAGGATTGGCGCGCCCAGCCACCAGATCTTGGGCGACAGTATCGCGGTGATGCGGCCGCCGTCCATCGGCGACAGCGGGATGAGATTGAACAGGTTGATCATGAACCCGGCGTAAGCGAGCGCCATCAACAGACCGCTTTGCTGCTCGCGCGCCAGCGCGTAACACAACACCGAGGCGATGGTGCCGGCGACCGGCCCGGCGATGCCGACATAGGCCTCGGTCTCCACGTCGTGGGGTATCTCCTTCATCTGGATCCACGCGCCGACGAAGGGGATGAAGGTCGGCGCACCGACCTTGAGCCCGCGCTGCCGCGCGGCGAGGAAGTGCCCCATCTCGTGGAAAAAGATCAGCAGCACGAAACCGACCGAGTAGCGCCATCCAAACAGAAAAGAATAGGTCAACATCGACAGCAACATGGTGCCGCTCGTCGTCAGCACCGGGCCGAGCTTGAGTACCTTCAACAGCAGGAATAGGGCCTTCATGGCGGTTTCAAGAAGGTTTCTTCTTGCCGGTCAGGGTGCGGTAGAGGGCGATCACCGCCGCGGCGATCACGACCCCCAGTTTTTTGAGCAGGATCAGCAACGGGCCGAGCAGGCCGGCCAGCTTGCCGAGCAGCCCGGTCTTGGCGGCGACGCCGGCGACCAAGGCGGCCAGGCCCACGGCGGCAACCTTGTCGGTGGCGCTGTTGAAGTCGGCGTAGCGTTTGCCCTCGACAAAACGCAATTGCTTGAGCAGGGTTTCGACATACGGCTTGCGCTGCGGCAGCTCCTGAAGGCCGGTGACGAGGTTCATGCTGATGTAGCCGTGCCGGCCGAGGCTCAACGTGTTGAAGTTGACGAATTCGTGATCCGCGCTCCTGCCGGTGACGGCCCACAGCACCTTGTTGCTGGCGGAATCGTAGTGCGGTTTCTCCGCCCATCCCGTGACCAGGAGCGGCGGCAGGTTTTTCTCCTTGCGTCGCTCGTTGACCTCCTCCGTTCCCTGCTGCATGGCCTTGAGCATGGCGTCGGCGTCCCAGTTCCTGGCGTCGTCGTCCTTCACGTAGCCGCTGTCGTTGTATTCCAGGAACACGCTCCAGTCGGCGTCGGGATTTTCGGAGATGAGTCCGAGCACGCCATCGACCTCCTTGTGTCCGGCGCTGCGCAGCGCCCGCTTGGTCTGATCGGCGTCGAGAAAAACAAAGCCCGCCGGCAGATCCAGGACGGCCTGATCGGCCAGCGGGATCGACAACGGCCCGGACTTCCAGTGCAGTTCTGTCCCGGCAGCGGGCGGCGCAGTGTCCGCCGCGCCCGTCAATGGCCAGAGGACCGCACACAATAAAACGGCGACGCCGGCGTATGCGCGCATGAAGTCGGGTCAGTTTTTGTCCAGATTCTTTTCAAGCGCTTCGCACAGGGTGCGCAGCACCGTGACGCGGCCGTGGCGCTTGTCATTGGCGGCGACCAGGGTCCATGGCGCGTTGGCGGTGCTGGTGCGCGCCACCATCTCGTCCACCGCCTCTTCATAGGCGCCCCACTGCTTGCGGTTGCGCCAGTCCTCCTCGGTGATTTTGTGGCGCTTGTGGGCCAGACGCTGGCGTTCCTCGAATCGCCGCAACTGCTCCTCGGGAGTGATATGCAGCCAGAATTTCGCCAGGCAAATGCCGTGTTCGCTCAACTGCTCTTCAAAGGCGTTGATCTCACCAAAGGCGCGCCCCCATTCCTCGGGAGTGGCGAATCCCTCCACGCGCTCGACCAGCACCCGCCCGTACCAGGAACGGTCGTAGATGGTCATGTAGCCGGCGCGCGGCAGGTGCCGCCAGAATCGCCACAGGTAATGTTGTGCCCGTTCTTCGTCGGTGGGCGCCGCGACCGGAATCACCTGGATGAGGCGCGCGTCCGTGGACGCGGCGACACGGCGGATGGCGCCGCCCTTGCCGGCGGCATCCCAGCCCTCGAACAACGCCACGCTCGAACGTTTCTTCTGCCAGGCCTTCCATGTAAGTTTGTTCAACCGGCTCTGCAACTCGGCCAGCTCGCGCTCATACTGCTCGACCGTGAGCCTGGCCGAGGCGTTCACCGTGTCCAGTATGGTGCGGCGGCCGTGCGCCGGCCGCTCGGCCTTCTCCGACTCCGGTTTCTCTGCCTTGGTCTTGGCGGCACGCGCCGACAATTTTTGCTCGATTGTTTTCAGCAGCAATTGACCGGTGATCAGATCGCGGTGCCGCGCGTCCTTTGCATCCACGATGTGCCACGGCGCGTTGCCGGTATCCGTCGCCCGTATGGCCTCTTCGGAGACCTTGGCAAAACGGTTGTACATTTTATTAAAGCGTTTTTCCCAGGGCGTCAGTTTTCGTTTTTGTTTGCGCAGGGTTTTTTCCAGTCGCCGGGCCTGCTCCTTCTTCGAAATGTGAAACCAGAGCTTGACCAGCAGGGCGCCGCCGTCCGTCAGGGTGCGTTCCAGCATCGTGATCTGCGTCAGTTCGGCATGATAGGCGGTGCGACCAGACTCACGGAACGCGCGCTGGACGATGGGATTGGTGTACCAGCTGCCGAAGAGTATGCCGATGGTGCCTGCCGGCGGCAGCCTGCGCCAGAAGCGCCAGTGCCGCGGCCGCTCGCGTTCCTCGTCGCTTTCGTCCCAGAACGCCACCGAGCGGATGCCGCGGGCGTCCAGCCATTCGCACAGCCGGTTGACCACTTCGCTTTTACCGGCCGCTTCCACGCCGGACACGATCACGATGACCGGGAATTTGGCCTCGCGCAACTGCCGCTGCGCCTCCAGCAGCCGCGCCCGCAACTGGGGTTCGGCCTTGGCGAACTCCGCCTTGCTGACCTTTTGTCCGACCTCCGCTGTTTCAAACATGCCCGCCTCCTTGTCCCGCCCCATGAGCAGGATACGTCCTGATATTAGTTGCTCATGAAGGCCCGCCCTTGTCAATGTATGGATTTGATCCATATCAACCGGCGCAGCGCTACAATGCGTCTTCGCCACCCATCCTGGTCCCCCATGCCGCTGAGCCCATTCCATCCCGCTGTCGCCGGCTGGTTCGAACGCACTTTCAGTGCGGCCACCGACTGCCAGCAGCAGGCCTGGCCGGCGATCCGCAGCCGGCGCCACGCCCTGATCGCGGCGCCGACCGGCTCCGGCAAGACGCTGGCGGCGTTCCTGTGCGCCATCGACGATCTGGTGCGTCAGGGATTGGACGCTGGATTGGAGGATAAACCGCAGGTGGTGTACGTCTCGCCGTTGCGCGCGCTCAGCAATGACGTGCAGCGCAACCTCATGGCGCCGCTGGCCGGCATCCGCGACGAACTCCTGCAGAGCGGGCTTTCGGACGTCGACGTCCGCACCTTCGTGCGCACCGGCGACACGCCCGCCGCCAGCCGCGCGCTGATGAAGCGCCATCCGCCGCACATCATCGTCACCACGCCTGAATCCCTCTATCTGCTGCTGACCAGTGACAGCGGCAGTAAATTATTGGAGAGCGTGAAGACCGTCATCGTCGATGAAATCCACGCCATCATCGGCAGCAAGCGCGGCGCCCACCTGAGCCTGAGCCTGGAGCGGCTGGCGGCGCTGACAGCAGAACCGCCGGTGCGCATCGGCCTGTCCGCGACGCAACGCCCCATCGAAGCAGCGGCGGCATTCCTGACCGGCGCCGATGATCGCGGCGCGCCGCTGCCGTGCGCGGTGATTGACCTTGGTCACCGCCGGCAGCGCGACCTCGCCATCGAAATGCCGCGCGCGCCGCTCGAGGCCGTGATGTCCGGCGAGGTATGGAATGAAACCTACGATCGATTGACGGAACTCGTACGCGAACATCGAAGCACGCTGGTATTCGTCAACACCCGGCGGCTGGCCGAGCGGCTGGCCCGGCATTTGAGCGAACGATTGGGCGAGGAGGCGGTGACGGCCCATCACGGCTCGCTTTCGCGCGAGCAGCGTTTCAGCGCCGAACAACGGCTGAAGGACGGCAAGCTGCGCGTGCTGGTGGCGACGGCCTCGCTCGAACTCGGCATCGATATCGGACAGGTCGATCTGGTATGCCAGATCGGCACGACGCGATCCATCAGTACCTTCCTGCAACGCGCCGGCCGCGCCGGCCATGCCGTGCATGGCACGCCGAAGGCACGGCTGTTTCCGTTGAGCCGTGATGAGCTGGTGGAGGGCATCGCGCTGCTCGATGCGGTGCGGCGTGGCGAACTCGACGCATTGCGGCTGCTGGAGGCGCCGCTGGACGTGCTGGCACAACAGATCGTCGCCACCGTGGCGATGCGCGAATGGGATGAACAGGCATTGTACGGGCTGGCGCGCCGGGCCTGGCCTTACCGCAACCTCAATCGCGATGATTTCGACGCGGTGGTGCGCATGCTGGCGGAGGGCATCAGCGCGCGGCGCGGACGCATGTCGGCCTATCTGCACCGCGACGCCGTCAACGGCGTGCTGCGGGCCCGCCGCGGCGCGAAACTGACGGCGGTGACCTGCGGCGGCGCCATTCCCGACAACGCCGACTACGAGGTGCGCGAGCAGCCACAGGATGTTTTCGTCGGCACCGTCAACGAGGACTTCGCCGTCGAAAGCATGGCGGGCGACATCTTCCAGCTCGGCAACACCTCCTGGCGCATCCAGCGCGTCGAGCCCGGCGTGGTGCGCGTGGAAAACGCACACGGCCAGCCGCCGACCATTCCGTTCTGGATCGGCGAGGCGCCGGCGCGCACGGCGGAATTGTCGCTGGCGGTCTCGCGCCTGCGCGCCAGTCTGGCGCGGCAGTTTGCCGCCGCGGGCGGCGACGTCGCGCAAATCTGCGCGTCGGCGGCCACAGGGTTGATGGCGCAGACCGGTGTCGGCGAGCCGGCGGCGCGGCAGGCCGTCGATTATCTGTGGTGCGCCTGGCGGGCGCTGGGCGCGCTGCCCACGCGCGAGCAGCCCATCCTTGAACGGTTCTTTGATGAGTCCGGCGGCATGCAACTGGTGTTGCACGCGCCTTACGGCGGCCGCCTCAACCGCGCCTGGGGTTTGAGCCTGCGCAAATGTTTTTGCCGCCAGTTCAATTTCGAACTGCAGGCGGCGGCGACCGAGGACGCGATCGTGCTGTCGCTCGGCGAAACACACAGCTTCCCGCTGGAAGACGTCTGGCGTTACCTGAATTCCGCCTCGGTGCACGACGTCCTGACGCAGGCGGTGCTGGACGCGCCGCTGTTCAATGCGCGCTGGCGGTGGGTGGCGGCGGTGGCGCTGGCGATCCCGCGTTTCCGCGGCGGCAGCAAGGTCCCGCCGCGTTTGCAGCGCATGCTGGCGGAGGATTTGTCCGCCGTCGTGTTCCCGGATCAACTGGCCTGCCTCGAAAACGTCGCCGGCCGCCGCCAGATTCCCGATCATCCCCTGGTCGCACAGACGCTGCGCGATTGCCTGACCGAGGCGATGGACATCGACGGCCTGGAACGATTGCTCAAGAACATGGAACGGGGCGCGGTGGCGGGGCTGGCGCGCGATCTCACCACGCCGTCGCCGCTGGCGGCGGAGATTTTGAACGCGCGGCCGTACGCCTTTCTCGACGACGCGCCGCTGGAGGAGCGCCGCACGCAGGCGGTCATCAGCCGGCGCTGGTTCGACCCGCGATCGGCCTCCGATTTATCGCAGCTCGATCCCGAGGCCATCGCGCGCGTGCGCGCCGAGGCGTGGCCGGATTTTTCCAGCGCGGATGAGTTGCATGACGCGCTGTTGAGTTACGGGTTTCTGGCAGAGCCGGAATTGTCCGATGGCGGCCCGCTGCTGAAGGAATTGCGCGACGCGCGACGCGCGTGGCGGATGGAAGGACACGGCGGCGCGCCGCTGTGGATCGCGGTGGAGCGCCTGCCGCGTTTTGCCGCGCTTTTTCCCGCGTTGAAACACGATATGACGGTGCCCGCGGACTACACGCGTGAATCCTGGACGCCGGAGACGGGGCTTCCGGCCGTGCTCCGCGATCGATTGCAGGCGCTGGGGCCGGTGACCGCGATGCAACTGGCGGCGCCCCTAGGCTTGCCGGCCGCCGCCATCGCCACGGCGCTTGCGCAATTGGAGGCGGAGGGGTTCATCATGCGCGGCCGTTTCACGCCCGGGGCAGCGGACGAGGAATGGTGCGAACGACGGCTGCTGGCGCGCATTCATCGTTACACTGTCGAGCAACTGCGCGCGCAAATCGCGCCGGTCAGCGCCAGCAGCTATCTGCGATTCCTGTTCCGCTGGCAGCACGTCGATCCGGAAGGCCGGCGGGAGGGCGTGCGGGCGCTGGCCGCCGTGTTGGGACAATTGGAGGGTTTCATCGCTCCGGCGGGGGCGTGGGAGCAGGCCATACTGCCGGTCCGCGTCCGTGATTATCATCCCGGCATGGTGGACGAACTGGGCCTGTCCGGCCGGTACGGCTGGGCGCGTCCGGTGCCGGCGTCGCCGTCTGCCGCCACGGCGGTGCAGGTGATACCGGTGGCGTTCTTCAGCCGCCGCCTGATGTCCTTGTGGCGCGGCGTTTATGCCCACGCGTCGCCCGCCGGTTCCACGAAATTGTCGGCCAATGCGGCGCGGGTGTTGGATGCATTGCGCGGGCAGGGCGCCGCGTTCACCGATGATCTGATCGACGCCGCCGGTCTTCTCGCCGCACAGGTCGAGGAGGCGCTGGTGGAATTGATTGCCGCGGGCCGGGTGACGGCCGACAGCTTCGGTTCGCTCCGCTCACTCGCGCGCCGTGGCGAACGGCGTCGCCGCCGCCGCGCTGAAGGTTGGACGCACAGCGGGCGCTGGGTGGCGCTCCCGCCCGTGACCGCGGACGCGCTCACGCCGGATGCCACGGAAATGGTGGCGCGCACCATGCTGGGGCGTTACGGCGTGGTGTTCCGGCGATTGTGCGAGCGGGAACCGGAACTGCCGCCCTGGCGTCTGTTGCTCGACTGTTTGCGGCGTCTGGAAGCGCGCGGCGAAATTCGAGGCGGGCGTTTCATCGCCGGTTTCGCCGGCGAGCAATTCGCCCTGAACGAAGCGGTGGCCGAATTGCGGCATGCCGTGCCGGCCGCTGCGGAAATGGATCGGTGGGTGGTGCTTTCGGCCGCTGACCCGCTGAATTTGGTCGGTCTGCTCACACCCGGACCGCGCGTGCCGGCGGTGACGGCGCATCGCATGTTGTATGAGGACGGCATGCCGATCGCCAGCCTCAAGGGGGGTGAAGTTCAATATTATGTTGAGGTCGAGGCGCGGAAAACCTGGCAGATCCGCGACCGGCTTGCCGGACCGCTGGCGCCCGCCTCTGAACGTACGCGGGGGAGGCATCCGCGCCCAAGGATTTATTGACCACCCGCGCCCGGCGGTTTTTGTTCATGGCTGTATTGAAAGGTTATTATAAGCGGCTTATGGCTGCGGCACCCACACAAAAAACAACGACGGGCGGTGGCATTGAACATCGGGCCCATCCGCGCTACGCGGTCAACATCAGCGCCCTGCTGACCGGCCGCGGCTTCGAATCCAGGGTGTGCACCATCCGCGATTTCTGCGCGGTCGGCATGTTCATTTCCTTTGAGTCCACCGGCGGCAACGTGGCCTTCTCTTCGCAGCAACCGATCACGGCCGGCGAGACGGTGCAGGTGCATTTCTTCCTCAAGGTGGGGACCCGCGACCTGACCTTCGACATGGCGGCCAAGGTGGAGCGGGTGTTGCCCACGGGCATCGGCGTGCAATTGATCAACCCGCATCCTGATTCCATCGATGCCCTGATGCACGCCGCGCGCACGGGGCAACCGGCGACGCGAGCCGACGACCAGAAGGCGTCGCCGGCCGTTGCCGCCATGCCGGCGGTGGATCGCGCGCGCCTCCGGAAACTGGTGCAGGACACCTTGAACCGCGAATGCAACCGCTGGTTCACCACGTTCTTCAAGAAGGCGGAGGAAACACTTTTCGTTGCCTCCCGTGAATCCACCGTCGCCGCCGATCAGCGCCTGTATTGGGACACCAGCGGCCTCATCAAATCGAAGCGTCAGACGATTGAAGAGGAGGTGCAGAAGACGCTCAACGAACAGCTGGACAACGTCGGCACGGGCCAGACCAAACCGTCGGCGGGCGCCGGTAAAAAAGAGTCGACATATTCCGGCGTCGAACTGTCCCTCGTCGAGTCGCGCGAATTCGAGGAATTCCTGACTGTGAACGAGGCCATCGACAAGGCCGAGACCCTCTACAAGGCCAAGCTCAATGAACTGGAGCTGCGATTGTCGCAGATCTACGGGCTGACCATAGACATGGTCAACAATCCCATCGGCCCCCGCGCCGTGACCCGGGCCTTCAGCGACGCCGTTGCCATGGCGGGCATCGAGGGAAATCCGATGCGTTTTGTCCTGCAAGCCCTGCAGGAGACGGTCATCGCCGATCTCAACGCATTTTACGAGTCGATCAACGCTGGGTTGAAGCGCCAGGGCGTGGGGTTGCCGCAGGCCGCGAAGCCCAAACCCAAGATCGTTCACACCCGCGCGCGGCCGGGAGCGTCCGCCGCCGCGCCCGCACCTGCGCCGTCCGCGCCCTCTCCAGATCACGCGACTCCGATGCCGGAGGGAATAGGCGGCACAGCCGCCATGCCCGCGACTGGCGGCCAGTGGCCTGGCGGGGCCGTGTCACCGCCGCCGGGAGGGCAATGGCCGGGTATGGCAACACCGTCGCCTGCCGGTCAGTGGCCAAGCGGAGCAATGCCCGGAGGCCAGTGGCCCGGGGGAGCAGCGCCTCCGTCACCCGGGGGACAATGGCCGGGTGTGGCGGCGCCATCACCAGCGGCCGCGCCGTCGGGCGCGCCCCCGGCACCGTGGGGCGGCGTGGCGACGCCGCCGCTTGGAGTGGTCCCGGCCGGCTATGTGCCGCCGAAGCCTGGAAGTTTCCGCGTGGCGCAAAATCTGCTGGATCTGCAACGGCAATTTCAGGCGCCTGCAGCGCCGCTGTCGGGCGCGCCGGCCGCCGGCATGGAATCGACGATACCGCTGTCAGGCGCGCCGGCCGCCGAGATGACGGCGACGCTGCAGGAATTGCAGAACGCCCTGGAATCGGTCAACCCCGCGAGCCTGGAGCGATCCGATGGCTTGCTGCCGGCGGATTACCGCCAGCTTCTCGGTGCCGCGGTGGCGGCGCAATCCCGGAGCAAGACACCCAAACAGTTGAGCGATCACGATTGGGACGCCCTGCAACTGGTGGTCGAAATCTTCAATGCCATGATCAATGACCCGCGGGTCAACGATGACGTCAAGCCGTTGCTTCGCCGCCTGCGCACCCCGGTGAATCAGATCGCACTCTCCGATCCCTCCTTCTTCGAGAATCCGGAACATCCAGCCCGTCTGGTGTTGAATAAAATCACGTCGGTGTCCGGTATCAGCAAGGATCCCAACGATCCGGTGCGCCAGCGTCTGGACGACATCGTCAAGCTTCTCACCCGCACCGGCCGCCAGCATCCCGCCGCCTTTGCCGAAGTGGCGTCCGAACTGGACGCCATCATCCAGGAGCAGAAGCAAAAGTACGAAGCCAACATCGCTGAGCTGATCAAGGCCAGCGAGGAACAGCAGCAGGTGATCAGGGCGCGCCGCAAGGCGGCGGGGGAACCGTCGAAACCCCAGGTCAGTTTGAGCGGCGAATGGATGGAGTGGCTGAATCGCGCCAAACGGCTCAAGGTGGGCGATCGGCTGGAGCTCATCAGCGGATCGCAAAAGCAGCGGGTGGGTCTGGCCTGGGTCGGCGAGGATCAGAGTAGTTTCGTGTTGTCCGACACGCTCGGCCGGAGGGTGGCCAACCTGGGCATACAGGAGCTGGCCATGCAATTGCGACGCGGTTCCGCCAAGGTGTTGCAACAGGACGCCCTGCCCGCCGTCGAGCGCGGCATGTTTGCCTCCATGCAGAAGTTGCACGAGCAGCTGGGCCAGCGCGTCAATTCGGATTCGCAGACGCAATTGCTGAATGAAAAAACCTTCCATCATGAAATTGAAAAGGCGCTGCAAGCGGCGCAGCATGACAACATCAGCCATGCGCTGGCCATCCTTACCGCGTCGCCGCCCCCCAATGCCGCGTCGACGAATAAAACTGAATTGATCGCGGAACTGGCGGCGCGCCTGCGGGCGCAGGCCGGCGCGGAAGCGCGTCTCGGCCGGGCGGGTGAGGATCGGCTCGGCGTGTTGTTGATGGACGTTTCCCAGGGACAGGGTTATGAGATGGTCGAGCGTTTGCGCGCCGCCCTGTCCGAAAAACCGTGGAAGGAAAACAAATTGACGGTCAGCGCCGGCATGGCCCTCTTCGGGTCCGATGTCCACACAGTTGACTGCATATGGCAGGCCGCCGACAAGGCGCTGGAATTCGCCTTGCAGACGGGCGGCGTGACCCGCATCGTGCATGCGGAGGATGCCGATCAGGCCGCGGCCAGGTCGCGCGAATTGCTCGCGGAGCAGCTCACCAAGGCGCTGGCGGATGACAAATTGCAGTTGGCAGCGATGCGAGTGGTGCCGCAGCGCCCGGATGCGCGCCTGCCCGAGCATCTGGAACTGCTCGCCACACTCAAACTGGATGCCGGCATTCAGGTGGAGCCGGCGGCGTTGCGGCGGGCGGCCGAACAATCCAAATCCGATCACGAACTGGATCGCTGGCTGATACGCGCCGCCCTGAATTGGGCGGCGTCCAACATTGAGAGCATGCCCAGTCAGGGCTGGATCATCCTGCGGTTGTCGCCGGCCTCGTTGCACGATCCCGAGATGACGTCCCATATCACCAACATTCTGATGGAAAGCGCGGTGCCACCGGGGCGGCTGTGTTTTGAACTGGCCCGCACCACGGAGCTGGGCCAGCGTTCGGAGGCCGATGAACTGGTGCGGGCCCTGCGTGAATTCGGCTGTCATTTCATCTTCGGGGATTTTGGCAGCGGGCGATCGTCCTTCGCCAATGCCAAGGACCTGCAAATCGAGCTGCTCAAGATCGGCGATCTGGGGAGCCGCGACATCATCAACGATCGCGCCGATGCCGCGCTGGTGCGCTCGACCGTGGAGATGGCGCATTTTGTCGGCATACCCGTCATCGCCGACCCAGTGGACAAGCCGGCCGCGCTCGCCCTGCTGCGCGAACTGGGCGTGGAATATGTGCAGGGCACGGCGGTGGCGGCACTGCAACCCCTGTAATCACAAGGATACGCCGTGGACGATCAGACGCCGGAATACATCGGCAAATACAAAATCGTCGGCATCGCCGGCCGCGGCGCCATGGGCGTGGTCTACATCGGTCACGATCAGCTGCTGGATCGCAAGGTCGCCATCAAGGTGGCCACCAAGGCCGACATGGGCGATGAGCAGGCCGCCCGCCAGGCGTTCAAAATGTTTCTGAATGAGGCGCAGACGGCCGGCGCGCTGGATCACACCCACATCCTCAAGGTGTATGACGCGGCCGAACTCGACAACGGCATGTATATGGTGATGGAGTATGTCGACGGCGCGGACACACTCAAATCCTTCATCGAGCCCGGCAAGCTGCTGCCCGTCGACGTGCTGACCGGATATTTCCGCCAGTGCGCGGACGCGCTGGACTACGCCCACGGCCGCGGCGTCGTGCATCGCGACATCAAGCCCGCCAACCTCATGCTCACGAGCGACGGCAAGGTCAAGATCGGCGACTTTGGCATCGCCCGGCGCGTGCAGGCCGACCAGACCCAGGTCATGGGCTGGTTCGGTTCGCCCATGTACATGTCGCCGGAACAGGCGCGCGATGAGGAAATCACCGGCCAGTCCGATCTGTTCTCGCTGGGTTCGGTGATGTACGAACTGCTGAGCGGTTCGCCGCCGTTCGTCGCGCGCGGCATTTCCGGGTTGATCCACAAGGTGTTGCATGAGGAGCCCAAACCGCTGCGCGAACGGCGGCCGGAGGTGCCGGAAAAACTGGCGGCCATCGTCCACCGCTGCCTGCAAAAGGACAAGGACAAGCGTTATCAGACCGGCGCCGAAATCGTCCGCGATCTGGACGCCTTTCTCGCCGGCGGAGAGGCCGAGCCGGAACCCTCGGCCGAGGAGAAACTTGAGCTGCTGAAGGCGCTGTCCTTTTTTGAGGGGTACTCGCCGGCAATGATCAAGGAAGTGCTGAAGGTGGCGCAGTGGAGGTTTTTCTCCGCCGATTCTGTGCTGGTCCGGGAGGATTATCAGGAGCCGGGGTTCTTCATCATCGCCGAGGGGCAATTGAGCGTGTCGCGCGATGACCGTCAGGTTGGCGCGGTGCAGGCGGGGGAATGCGCGGGCGAGATTGGATATCTGACGGGTGAGAAACGACCCATCACCGTCAAGGCGCTTACCAAGGTCAAGGCATTTTTCATCGAGGCCAAGCTGACTGATTGGGCCTCCCTGCCGCTGCAAATGCGCCTTCAACGCTCGTTTCAATCGGTGCTCATCGATCACCTGATACAGGCCTATGAGCGCCTGGCGCGTTACAAGGCTTAAAATCGTGTCCATGGGAAAGATCGTTCATGAAAATCGTGCTTGCGCCGGATTCATTCAAGGAGAATCTCACTTCACTGGAGGTGGCCGGTGAGATCGAAAAGGGCATACGGCGGGTGTTTCCGAAGGCCCGCTGCGTCAAGGTGCCGGTGGCCGACGGCGGCGAGGGCACCGTGCAGTCGCTGGTGGACGCGACCGGCGGCCGCCTGGTGCGCTGCCGGGTCAAGGCACCGCTCGGCAACATCGTGACCGCGCGCTACGGTCTGCTCGGCGATGGGCGCACCGCGATCATCGAAATGGCCGAGGCCTCCGGACTGCATCTGGTGCCACGCGGTCGGCGCAACCCCATGCTGACCAGCACCTATGGTACGGGCCAGCTGCTGCTGGATGCGTTGCGCCGCGGCGTGCGCACCATCATCATCGGCATTGGCGGCTCGGCGACGAACGACGGCGGCGCCGGCATGGCCCAGGCACTGGGCGCGCGTTTTCTGGACGGGAGGGGCCGGCCTATTGCCGGGACCGCCCGCGGCGGTATGCTCGACAAGATTCGCGCCATAGATGTCAGCGGCATGAACGCGCGCCTGCGCCGCGTGAAAATCATGGTTGCGTGCGATGTGACCAATCCGTTGTACGGACCGCGGGGCGCCTCGCATGTGTACGGCCGGCAAAAGGGCGCGACGCCGGTGATGGCAGCAAAGCTGGACCGCAATCTCCGGCATTTTGCGAGGCTCATCCGGCGCGATCTCGGCACGGACGTCTCCCGGCGGCCCGGCGCCGGCGCCGCCGGCGGCCTGGGCGCGGGCCTCATGGCCTTCACCCGCGCGCAACTCAAGCGCGGCATTGAACTCGTGATCAAGGCCACCCGACTCGAGTCGCATATGAAAGGCGCCGATCTCGCCATCACCGGCGAGGGGCGCGTGGATTTCCAGACCGCCTTCGGCAAGACCCCCTCGGGCGTCGCCAAGGCGGCGCGGCGTCACGGCGTGCCGGTCGTCGCCATCGGCGGCGGGCTTGCGGATGACGCCCGCGGCGTGTTCGCGCACGGCATCGACGGCCTGGAGTCGGCCACGCCCGACGCCATGCCATTGGAGGAGGCCATCCGCAAGTCACGGCAGTATCTGCAGGATGCCGGCGAGCGTGTTGCCCGGCTTATTTTGATCGGGCGTCGCATGCGACGCCCGCGGAAACGGTGATGCCATGAACAACCGCGATCAGCTCATTGATCTCATGGCCGCGCACAAGCTGGAGCGCCGTGACGTGGCGGAACTGGTGCATGTCACCATCGACACGGTGCATGACTGGTTGCTGCCGATGGAATCGCATGGCCGCGTGGACATCCCGGACATGGCCATCGAATTGCTGACCCTGAAGCTTGCAGCCCGCGGGCAACCACCGGTGTGACTTAATGAATGGTGAGGAATTGCGGCGGCAGGAAGGTGCCGTGCGCGGAGACGTCGGTCAGGCGGGCCACGTTGTCGCTGATCGGCTCGATGATGACGTGCTGCCGTGAAATGGAACGGAAATCGTTGTTCAGGGTCACGTCGCTGCCGCGTTGCCGCCCCAGCACGTTTTTGCCAGGGTGCAGCAGATAGAAGTTGCCGTGTTCATCGACCAGCCGGTAAGTCTTGCCGGCAAATAATTTGAAGTGATGGCGGGCGAGCAGCAGGTCCACCGGTTTGCCGGCCTCCAGGCGCAGCAACACCGCCTGCCCATGCGGGAGGCGCTCGAAGGGGTTGTACAACCGGGAGGGTTCGGCGGGCGGCGGCGCCTCTTCGAAGATGGCGGTTTCCCCGGTATCGACGACCGCGGGCGCTGCCGCGTGTGTCTTCGGCGACTCCTCAGCGGGCAGGTTGGTCTTGAACTCGAAGAGGTCCTGCATCAGTTCGTGCCGCGTGCTCAGGTATTGCAGATATTTGGCGAGCGCGATGCGGCGGTAGGCGTCGCGTTCGTCACCGCCTTCCCGGAGCGCAGTGATGATCTCGCGCCAATGGTAATCCGTGGAAAATTGTTCCGGCTCCAGTTCCCGGAGCAACGTGCCGGCGGCAGCCGGATTCGCCAAACAGGCCTTCACGATCTCCAGGAAGCGCCCCTCGACGCTTTTTAGATTGATGACCTCCTTGTACAGCATCGCCGGCGGCTGTTGCATCCACTCCATCAATTTGTTGACCGGCAGAAATTTGCGGCCGGCAAGGGCGAATTCAAAATCGAGGGGGTTGTGAAAACAATATTCGCGCCCTTCGATTGTCAAATGCAGGCTCGCCGACGGCCGTATCAACCGCCGCAAACTTTTTCCCATTCGCTTCAGGAATTGAATCATACGGGTCACCGCGTCACGCCGCGATTCCGGGCGGGGAAAATGTAATCATTTCAAGATCCCGCGTCAACTTGTTGAAGCGCGGCGCGGGATCAGGATTGCGAGCCTTTGATCTCGAAGAAACGCTTGCCTGTGGCAAAGGTGTCCGGTTCGAGGATGGATTCCGAACCCGCCGATTCCACGGCCGCCACCGGCGCATGGTTTTTACCCAGATTTCGCACCAGCAGACGCCGGCGATCCGGTGCCAGCAGTATCCGATCATAGGCGGCCAGCAGATCTTCTTTACTCATGCGCAACACCGCCTGAACGATCTGTTCTCGGGTGTCGAAGTGGTACTGCTGCAGGTCGAGTTCCTTCCAGTAGCGATCAGTACGCGTCGTCAGGCTGTCATCCTGCGTCAGGATGCGCGCAATGACGCCCTGTTTCTGACGCCGGAATTCGGCGTCGCTCATGGCGGCCAGACGCGGGCGGTAATCGCGCAAAAAAGTCTCGATGTGCTGCTCCAAAGCGGCCGCCGACACGCGGGGGGACTGCACGAGAAAGACCATGCCCGGTACATCGAGGAGCGGCAGCGTACTCGCCGATACCACGTAACCCAGCTGCTGCTCCGTGCGCAGATCACTGTAGAAAGGCGCGCTCACCACCTGGGCCAGCAACTCCACGCGCGCGTGGCTCCCGGCGGTTTGATCCTCGCCCTGGAAATAGGCGGCGAGGGAGGAATCCGGATGATCGATGGAAAGGTCGCGGACATAACGCACGCCGTCATTCAGACGCACGACCTTGGCGCTGGCCACCGTCACCGGTTGCGCCGGTTGCACCAGTTCCTTCTGCAAGATCGCAGCCAGGGCGATGGCATGGGGGCGATCCAGATTGCCGTGGGCCATGGCGATGACATAGACCCTGCTCAACAGCTGTGGAATGAAGGCACGGAGATCTGCGGGCGTCAGCGACTGCCCGGCCCGGATCCGATCCTCCTCACTCCAGGAGGGACGCACCAGCAGCTTGGACACCTCGCCCATGGTTTGCTCGTAGGGATCCTCGCGGCGCACGTTGGCCAGTTCGCGGAGATAGACATCCTTGATCGCCGCGAAGCGCGCCCCGTCGATCTCGGGCGTGCGCAGGGTGCGGGCGATCTGCTCCAACAGCAGGGCCTGCTTGTCGTTGTATCCGGAGATGCGCACCGTGAAACCGCGGACATGCGGGTATATTTTATAGCTCAGCCCCGCCAGTTGCGCGGGGTAGGCGTATTCGTTCAATTGATCGCTGATGAGGCGTGTGTACAGCGTGGTAAGGGCGGAGTGGGCGGCGCTGTCGTTGGCCACCGGCGATCGCACGGAAAAATAAAAATCCGCGATCGGCAGGCGGAAAAAGTCATCCTGCTTGAACCACAATTCGAACCCCGGTTGCTGGTCGATGCGCGCCGGCACCGGCGTGACATCCGCCGCCAGCGGCAGCACCGCGGTGTTTTCGGGAATGAACGGGTTCTTCTCCGGCAGGACCAGCGCCGTGTCCACCGTGGAATTCCGCCATGTCGCCAGTTGCTGCGGCGAAGGGTGCACCACCTGGTAGGCGGTGTGATACCAGGGGTCCTGCCTGTCCATCTTCGGGCCGTGCGCAAGCACCGCGACGATGGCGTTTCCCGGCGTCAGCTTGTCGAGGTAGCCGCGGATCAGGGATTCATCATAATGTTCCATGAGAAAGTCGGCGCGCAGCACGTCGCGGACGTCCACCCGCTGCAAGTCCCCGGCGAGCGCGATCACGGTTTCCAGCGGCGGCGGGTCCTGTTGGAATTCAAAGCCGATCTCGGCCAGCCGGGCCTGCTCCTGGTAGCGCCAGGCTTCGACGCCGTGCGCGCGCAGCAGGGCGATGTCCTGGAACACCAGTCCCACCACGTCATCCGCGTGCGCCAGCCCCGTCTCGCTCAGCTTGATCGAGACGGCGAATGCCGATTCGGTGCGGTTGTCCACCACGGTGCCGGCGGACAGCTGATCGCCCCAGCCGCGTTTTTTGAGCAGCGACAGCAGGCTGCCCGGTCCTTCGTGACCCAGCAGGTTGCCGATGTAGTACAGCGGTTTGCTGCGATAGTGGCTGCGCACCTCCGGCAGTGGAAAGATCAATTGCAGTTCGCGTTCATCCTTGACCGGTTCGATGTTGACGCGCACCGGAAGCTGTCCCGCCAGTACGGGCGGCACGTTCACCTGGCGGGGTTCCGCGCCGGTGTTGCGCACGGCGCTGAATCTTTCCGTCACCCAGCGCTTGAGCACCGGCAGCGGCTCGGCGCCGAGCACCGTCAGCGTCATCAGGTTGGCGGAATAATGGTCGTGGTAGAAGCGCAGCAGTTCATCGCGCACCGGCCGGCCATCGCGGTCGGCCAGCGTGGTCAGGTTGCCGACCGTGAAGCGCGACATCGGGTGCGCGGGATTGAGCAGTTGCTGGAGCACGGAATAGCCGCGCCTCTCGTCCTCCTTGATGCGCGCCTGGTATTCCGAGTCCACGGCGTTTTTCTCGCGCGCGACATATTCCGCGGTGAACAGCGGCGCGATGAAAAACTGGCTGAATCGATCCAACGCCGGTTCGAGATAGCGCTTGTCGATGTCGAAATGAAAATTGGTTTCCTCATAAGCGGTGAAGGCGTTGTGATTGCCGCCGTGCGCGGTGATGAAGTCCTGGTATTCGCCCGCCTGCGGATATTTTTGGGTGCCCAGGAACAACATGTGCTCCAGGAAGTGCGCCAGCCCCAGGCGATCATCGGGATCGCTGCTGCTGCCGATGCCGACCTCCAATGCCGCCGCCGCCCGATCCGTCTTGGCGTCGGAAATGAGCAGCACGCGCATCTTGTTGGGAAGTTCGAGGTATTCGTATTGACGCTGGTCATGCGGGCTCTGAACAATCGTCTCCGCCGGCGGTGCGAGCGCCTGGGCTGTGCCGCCAAACAGGCCCAGTACCGCCGCAAGCAGGATTGAAAAGCGGCGTGACAGGATGGAAAAATTGCGCATGGCGGTTATGTCCGGGGCGTGGCAATCAAGGTTGGACAACGGAGTCACGCCGGGGTTCGCCATCGCCGGAAATCTTTGGGATACACGCTATCCCCGCCGCGTAATGGTGAGTATGAACGGTGTCCAGGCAAGCAGCATCAGAATCCACAGCCCGATTTCCAGGCGGATCACGCGCCGGTAACGGGCGCGGACGGTGTTCTCCATATCGGCCATGAACACACAGGCCATGGTGATGTCGAGCGGCAGGCTGAAGGCGAGCATGGCCATGAAGGTGGGGGCGATGACGGAGGGCCACAAATGCCAGCCGCGCTGCAATTTCATGTCCGCCAGCGGTGCACAGGCAATGACCAGCAGGGTCACGCACACGAGCAAAAACCGCAACCAGCCCAGATCGGCAATCAGGCGTCTTAGCATTCGATTTGACGTTCAGGGTTTCCGTCCCATGGGGAGGGTAAATCATGGCCCGCCATTCAATGAGTAGCATAACATTGTCAAGGAGTGGATGGTAAAGGACATGGCCGCTATGCTGTTCAATAATTATTCTCGGGGAACGCCCGCATAAGGTGGAGATTTCTGGCACAGGGATGTGCCACCGTTTTCAATGGCGTTCAGACATTGAAAATCGGAGGCCGGGGAAGGCGCGTTTTTTTGCCGGCCGAACCCTGAGAAGTCCATGTTGGACATATTTCAGAGCTTACTCAAGAAACGGAGGCGCGTTGAAATTTTCCCTGTTCGGACAGCGGCTCGGCGGCCGTTCGGCCATCCGCGAGTTGATGGAGGATCTGGGCACAGCGCTCACCGGTGGCCGCGAGGTGTGCATGCTGGGCGGCGGTAATCCCGCCCACATTCCGGCGGTGCTGGAACGGTTGCGCGAACGCTGGCTGGAGATGGCGCAAGACTCCGCCGTCTTTGCCCGCATGATCGGCGATTATGACGCGCCCCAGGGCGAGCGCGGGTTCATCGAGGCGCTGGCCGATCTGTTACGGCGCACCTATGGCTGGACGCTGAATCCGCGCAATATCCTGCTTACGCACGGCAGCCAGTCGGCGTTTTTCCTGCTCTTCAATCTGTTCGCCGGTCCACATGCCGATGGCAGGCTGCGCCGCATTTTTCTGCCGCTGACGCCGGAGTACGTCGGCTACGGTGACATCGGCGTACATGAGGACTTTTTAATTGCCCGACGGCCGCGGATAACCCTGCTGGATGCGCCCTATTTCAAATACCACCTCGACCTGCACGACCTGCCGGCGGCGGAGGAGGTCGGCGCGATCTGCCTGTCGCGCCCGGCCAATCCCACCGGCAACGTGGTGACCGACGCGGAACTGGCGCAACTGCATGCGCTGGCCCGTCGTTGGGATGTGCCGTTGATTGTCGATGGCGCCTATGGCCTGCCGTTCCCGGATATCGTGTTTACCGCCGCAGAGCCGCACTGGGATGAGCAGGTGGTTCTCTGCCTGAGCCTGTCGAAATTGGGGCTGCCCGCCGCGCGCACGGGTATCATCATCGCCGCCGAGCCGATCATCGACATGCTGACTGGCATGAACGCCGTGCTGCATCTCGCCACCGGCAGCGTGGGCGCGGCGCTGGCCTGCGACTGGGTGAGGAGCGGCGAGATTCTCACCCTGTCGCGCGAACACATCCGGCCCTACTACCGTCAGCGCCTCGATCACGCCTTGCAGACGGTGCAGCGGGCGTTGCGGGGTTGCGAATACCGCGTGCACCAGCCGGAGGGCGCGATCTTCCTCTGGCTGTGGTTTCCACAACTGTCCATCACGAGCTGCGAGTTGTACCGGCGCCTGAAGGCACGCGGCGTGCTGGTGTTGCCGGGGCATTATTTTTTCCCGGGCCTGCCGGATGACCCGCGCGATCCCTGGCCCCACCGGCACGAGTGCATCCGGCTGACCTATGCGCAGGAGGAGGCCATGGTGGAGCACGGGATCGGCATTCTGGCTGAAGAAATCAAGCGCGCCTGTTCAGATTGATGCCATGGATGATTGAGGAGGAGAAATTTATGAAACGCACCATCACCGGGATGAATTTGAGCGTGAATGCCATTGGCCTCGGCGCCATGCCACTGTCATTGGACCGCCGGCCCGATGAGGCGCAGGCCATGGAAGTCATCCGCGCCTTCGTCGACGGCGGCGGGGATTTCATCGATACCGCGAACGTCTATTGCATCGATAACGACGACATCGGCCACAATGAGCGGCTGATTGCGGGCGCGCTCGCCAAGCTGGGCCGCCGCGAGAAGGTGACGGTGGCGACCAAGGGCGGTCTCACGCGTCCGCGCGGCGACTGGGAGACCGACGGACGCCCCGTATTCATCCGCGCCTCCTGCGAGCGCAGCCTGCGTGACCTCCATACGGATGGCATCGCCCTGTATCAATTGCATGCCTTCGACCCGAAGGTGCCCATGGAAGACACCGTGGGTGAACTCGTACGTCTCCAGACGGAGGGCAAGATTCGCCATATCGGCCTGTCGAACGTGCGCGCGGCGCAATTGGAGGCCGCGCTGGGCATGGCCCGCATCGTGTCGGTGCAGAACCGCTGCAATGTGCTGGAGCAGAAGGACTTCCGCAATGGACTGGTGGCCCTGTGCGGCCGCCTTGGTGTGACCTATATTCCCCACAGCCCGGTCGGCGGCTACTTCGGTCACCGGCAATTGGGCGCACACGCGCTGCTGCAAAAACTCGCCGTGGCTCATGACTGTTCCCCGCAGGTCATTGCATTGGCCTGGCTGCTCGCCAGGGGGGATCACATCCTGCCGATTCCCGGTGCCAGCCGCCCCGCCAGCATTCGTGACAGCCTCACTGCGACGCATCTCACGCTGACAGAGGAGGAAATGCGCTCGCTGGATGCCATGTCCGGTTAGCTTGAGCGTTCTGTTCAGGCGATACGATTGCGGCCGGCGCTCTTGGCGTTGTAGAGCGCCGTGTCCGCCTGCTTCACCAATTGCGCCGCCAAGGCGCCGGCGGCCTGATCCGTGGGAAAATTTTTCAGCGAGCCGACGCCGACGGACACGGTCAGCGAGAGGGTGGCCTGATCCATGAGGTTGACTGGCGCGCCGGCGATGCGCAGCCGTATGCGTTCGGCGACCTCGCGCGCCAGCTTGTCCGGCGTGTTGGACAGCAACACCGTGAATTCCTCGCCGCCGTAGCGCGCCACAAAATCGATGCTGCGCAGCTGTTCGCGGATGCGCAGGGCCGCCGTGCGCAGGACTTCATCACCCACGAGATGGCCGTGCTGGTCATTGATGCGCTTGAAATGATCGATGTCGATGAACAGGCAGGAGAGCGGCGTGCGTGCGCGCCGGGCGCGGGCGACCTCCTCCGGCAGGCGCTGATCGAAATAACGCCGGTTGTTGATGCCGGTGAGCGGATCGATGAGGCCGAGATGTTTGAGTTGCTCGCGGTTGCAGGCGTTCTCCAGCGCCAGGGCGATGACGGCGGCGATGTGCTGGAGGAAATCCGTGGCGCTGCCGGTCTCGAAGCGATCCACCTGCCGGCTGCCCAGGTTCAGGCTGCCGAGGTATTCCTGGCCGCGCATGAGGGGCAGCAGCGCCACGCTGGCAGGCGCCGTGACGCCGGTGGTCCTGAAGCAGTCGCCGTGCCGCTTGGGGTCATACGACCCGAGGACGGGTATGGTCAGGCCCTCATAGAGCGCCACGAAATGATGCTGGTTGTCGTGATAAATAATCTCCAGCACCTGGCTTTCCAGCGTGCGGCTGATCTCGATCAACATGCGCTGGATTTCAAATTGCGGATCAAAGATCTCGAGCGAGACGACGTCACAATCAAAGCGCTCGGGTGCATTGCGTAACAGACGTTCGAGCAGCGTGGGCAAATCGGCGCTGCTCATCAATTCCAGCTCCAGCGTCTGGAATTTTTTCAGCGTGATTTCGTTCTCCCGGGCGGCGGCCAGGAATGCATCCAGCCGTTGTCTCAGTTCGGCTTCACCGGCATTTTGTGTGGCGGACATCGGCAGGACAGAGGCGTCTTGAGTGGCGGCGGGGGAATGATTGATTGGGTTTTAGTTGGCGTGCGTGACCAGGCCGTTCTGCGGCACGCCGGAACCCGCCTGCTGGGGCGCGGGGACGATTAGATCGCTCAACACATGCGCCGCCTCGTTCAGGACGATATCGAGGGGCTTGGCCGCATCCTTGCGCGGAGTTTCCGCGGCTTCGTCGTCACTCTTGTCCTCTTCAGGCGGCGGGGGCTGGCCGGTGGCGGCGCGGAAGGCCGCCTCACGTTGTTTCAGTTCCTGCTGTGTCCGGTCCTGCTCCTGCTTGCGTATGGATTCCACCAGTGACAAGCGCGTCTTGGCGCGCGCCTCGCGCACGGCCTTGTCTTGTTCCAGCAGCAGTTGAAAGGCGCGATCCTGTTGCAGGCGTTGCTCGTGTCTGGCGCGCTCGGCGGCATAGGCGCTGACCGGCGCCTGCGCGGCGACGAAGTTGGCCGGATCGATGTGCGCCCACGGCAGCGCATTGGGCAGGGATCGTTCGCCGTCCTCCACCGTTTCCAGCTCGGGCGGGAAGGGCACGTCCGGCAGCACGCCGCGGTGCTGTGTGCTGTCGCCGTTGATGCGGAAGAACTGCGCGATGGTGGCCTTGAGCTGGCCCAGGTGGCCAGCGTTCTTGTGATCATATTGATCCAGATCCACGAGATTCTGCACAGTGCCCTTGCCGAACGTCGGTTCGCCGATGATGACGCCGCGCCGGTAGTCCTGGATGGCGGCGGCGAAGATTTCAGAGGCCGAGGCGCTGTTGCCGTCAACCAGCACCGCCAGCGGCCCGCCATAGGCAATGCCCGGATCGTCGGCGCGTTCGACGTGCAGCGAGCCGTCGGCGCTCTTCACCTGCACCACCGGGCCGCTGCCGATGAACAGCCCCGTCAGTTCGGTGGCTTCCGACAACGATCCGCCGCCGTTACCGCGCAGGTCAATGAGCAGTCCTTCAATGCCCTCGGCGGTCAGTTCGGTGATGAGCTTGTGCACGTCGCGCGTGGTGCTGCGGTAATTCCTGTCGCCCCGCGCCCGCGCCTCGAAGTCCTGATAGAAAGTGGGCAGGTTGATGACGCCAATTTTTATCTTTTTGCCGCCATCCCCCACCTCAATGACGGATTTTTTGGCGGCCTCATCCTCCAGCTCGATTTTATTGCGTATCAGGGTGATGGTGTGCGTGGGTCCGCCCGGTCCGGCGCCCTTGGGCAGGACCTGCAGACGCACGGTGGATCCCTTTTTGCCGCGAATGAGGTCGACCACGTCGTCCAGCCGCCAGCCGATGACGTCGATGATCGGTTCCGTGGCGCCCTGCCCCACGCCGGTGATGCGATCGTCTTCACGCAGCAGGCCGCTTTTGTCCGCCGGTCCGCCCTTCAGAATCTGCCGCACCTGGGTATATTCATTGTCGGATTGCAGCACCGCGCCGATGCCCTCCAGCGACAGGCTCATGCGAATGCGGAAATTCTCGGACGTGCGCGGCGAAAAGTACGCCGTGTGAGGTTCGATGGCGGTGAGATAGGCGTTGATGAACAACTCATACACGTCCTCGGAATTCAATTGATCCATGCGCCGTTGCATGTCCTCATACCGGCGCGTCAGGATTTTTTTTATTTCGTCCATCGATTCCTTGCCGGTAAGACGCAGGCTGAGTACATCGTTCTTCACCCGCTTGCGCCAGTAGTCGTCCAACTCGGCGCGGCCGGCCCACGGCGATTTGCTGCGATCAAAGGCATAATCTTCGTTGACGGTGAAATCCATGGGCCGGTTCAGCAAATCGAGTTCCCCACGGGTGCGTTCATCCAGGCGTTCACGGAACCGCACGAATATGGCGAAGGCGGTATCCAGCTTGGCCTGGCGCAGTTGATCGTCGAGCTGATCCCGGGCGGGGGAAAATTCCTTGATGTCGCCGTCGAGCAGGTAGCTGTGGTTGGGATCGAGGCTGTCCAGGTAACGATCAAATATCTGCTCCGACAGCGCGTCGTCCAGCGGCACTTTCTTGTAGTGATAGTTGGCGATGAAGTCCGTGATGAGTTCCGTGGCCCGCGTCTGGCTCTCGTTCGGCACCAGGTCGGCCTTGTTGACCACGGGCACGAGGGCGCATACGCCCGCGGCCGCGATCAGCAGCAGCCCCAGTAACGGCAAACGTAAACGGCGTGTGGACAAGAACATGGCGTCTAGAGAATATTTCAAGAAACGATTTTAACCGAAAATATCAGCGGCTGCCTCCGATGGTCTGGGTGTCCGCCACCGGTGAGTGATACACTCCTGCGCATGTCCCGCCCAAGGTCTCCCAGTCTTGACCGGCGCGCCCGCCACAGGTTCCTGGCGCTTGCGGTTGTCGCGGCGGTATTGTTGTCGACGGGTTGTGGCCGCAAGCATGCCCCGACAGCGGTGACTCCTGCGCCCCCCCCCGTTCCGGCCTGCGATCCGGACAACGGTGGGTTAAAGCTCCCTCCAGGTTTCTGCGCCCTGATAGTCGCCGATCATTTCGCCAATTTGCACGATATCGTGGTGACGGCGCGGGGAAATATTTATGGTTCCCTGCTCAACCGCCGGCTGGGCTTCGGCCGGCTGGTGGGATTGCGGGACAGCGACGGCGACGGCCGCGCCGATCAAATTCAGGAATTCGGCGATCGCGGCGGCGTGGGACTGGCGCTGTGGAACAATTATCTGTATCTGGGCGCGGATGACGCCGTGTGGCGTTATCCGCTGCAGGAATGGATACCGTCGGCCCCGGCGGAACTCATGGTGAGCGATCTGCCCACCAGCGAAGTGCTGGCCTCGAAGACACTGGCCTTTGACGACAGAGGCGATCTGTATGTCAGTGTCGGCGCGCCCTCGAACGCCTGCCAGCGGGTCGATCGCGGCCCCGGTTCGCCGGGATTGGATCCCTGCCCGCAACTTGAGCAGCGCGCGGGCATCTGGCGTTTTGCCGCCGATCGGCCCGGCCAGAAGTTTGGAGCGGATGGACAGAAATACGCCGGCGGCATACGCCACGCGCTGGCCCTGGCCTGGCACCGTCAGACGCAGGCGCTGTACGCGGTCCAGCACGGACGCGATGAGCTGAATGAGCTCTGGCCTGAACGCTTCACTGCGGAACAGGGCGAACTGCTGCCGGCCGAGGAAATGTTGAAGATCACGCCTGGCGCTCAATTCAGCTGGCCCTATTGTTACTATGACGGCTTCCAGCGGCGCCGCGTGCTGGCGCCGGAATACGGCGGCGACGGTCTGCGCACTGATCGCTGCACGGACTATCCAGCGCCAGTGGAGGCCTTCCCGGCGCACTATGGCCCCAATGACATGGTGTTTTATCAGGGCGGCCAGTTCCCGGCCCGCTACCGCGGCGGCGCCTTCATCGCCTTTCACGGCGCCTACAAGCAAATCAGCTCCGGGGCGGCGGGTTATCAGGTGGTTTTCGTCCCCTTCGAGCAGGGTTCGTTCTCGGAACGGTGGGAGGTGTTTGCCGACGGCTTCGCCGGTCAGCCAGCGGTGGATCAGGGGACGGGAAATTTTACCCCGGAACACCGACCGACGAGCGTGGCGGAGGGGCCGGATGGCTCGCTCTATATCGCCGACTCGGAGACAGGAAGGATCTGGCGCGTGCTGTACCGCTCCCAATCACCCGCGCCGGCGAAGACGGTGCCCAACAAAAATTAGGCACGGAATTTCATTTCGGATCGCAGGAAAGGGCCGCCCGGGATTTTTCGCTTTTACGACGCGGCTTATTTCCCCGAAGAGTTCGATTTTGGCGCCGCCGGCGATTGGGCGGGCTCGACGGTCAAAAGTTCGATCTCGAACACCAATGTTTCGTTGGGGCCGATGCCCCCCTGTGGCGCGCCTTGCGCGCCATAAGCGAGTTGCGGCGGCACCACCACTTCCCACTTGGCGCCCGGCTTCATGAGTTGCAACGCCTGCTGCCAGCCCTTGACAATGTTGGCCAGCGGAAATTTCACTGCGCCGCCGTGCCTGTCGGAGGCGTCGAAGACGGTGCCGTCGATGTGCCTGCCGGTGTAATTGACCGTGACCTGATCCTGGAGCGTGGGCGAGGCGCCCGCACCGTCCTTGATGGCGCGGTATTGCAGGCCGCTCTCCAGCTCCTTCACACCGGGCTTCTTTTTATTCGCGGCGCGGTAGTCGTCGCCCGCCTTCTGATTCTTTTCCGCCCTCGCCTTGGCTTCTTCCATCATCTTCTGATCATGCGCGGTGACCACGCGTTTGATCTCCTCCGCCGGCAGGCGCAACGGCTGGCCTTTCATGGCATCGCCGACGCCGAGGGCGAAGGCGTCGGGGTCGATAATCACGCCTTGGTGGACCAGGCTCTGTCCAATCTGAACGCCGGCGCCGTAACTGAATTTCTGATCATCGGTGGAAAGGTCGCTCTTGACGCCTTCGGCATGGGCCGACGCGACAAGCAGGCATAAAATGGAGATGCTTGAGAACGGTTTCATGTATTTTCCTTGGTGTCTCGGGAGCGGGCGGTTAAGCGTCAGCCCAGGAATGGTTTGGGGATGAAAATTCGGCGGTTGAATGCGCCATCGGCTCGACTATGGGCGCGCATCATCCCATATTTGAAACATATCTCAAAATTACACGGATTTCTCCCCGCGGATCGTCAAGTGCATTTTGAGAAGTGCCCCGCTATGATGCTATCGAGGTTCACTGCGCGGGCCGGGTGCACATGAATGCTGATCGCTCCAAGTTTTCCACCCCTGCCGATCTGGAGGTTGTGGCCGGCAACGGCCTTCTGCACCGCCGCGTGTTTCTGAAAAATAGCGCATGGCTTGCCGCTGGATTGACGACTGCGGCAACGGCGGAAACCCTGACCACGCCGCCGTGGATGCGTGTGCCCGGCAAACCGTTCTCCAACTACGGCAAACCCTCCCCGCATGAGCAGGTGATACGCTGGATCTCGGCCAACGCGGCGGTGCCCGGCAACGGCGTGTCGTGGACGCCGTTGCAGGATCTGGAGGGCATGCTTACGCCGAGCGGCCTGCACTTCGAGCGCCATCACAACGGCGTGCCGCAGATCGATCCCGTCCTGCATCGCTTGTTGATTCACGGCATGGTTCAACGGCCGCTGATCTTCACGATGGACGATTTGGCGCGGTATCCCCTGCGCTCTCACATGATTTTTCTCGAGTGTGGCGGCAACAGCAACGCCGGCTGGCGGGAGGAGCCGGTGCAGAACACTGTCGGTGGTTTCAACGGCCTGGTGTCTTGCAACGAATGGACGGGCGTGCCGCTCTCGATCCTGCTCGATGAGGCCGGCATCGATCCCAAGGCCGTCTGGCTGGTGGCCGAGGGCGCCGATGCCATCGCCATGAATGTCAGTCTGCCGGTGAAGAAGGCCATGGACGATTGCATCCTCGCCATTTACCAGAACGGCGAGAGGGTCCGCCCGGAAAACGGTTACCCGTTGCGTTTGATTGTGCCCGGCTGGGAGGGGGTTTTGAACGTGAAATGGCTGCGGCGCCTGGAAGCGACGACGCGACCGGTGATGTCGCGCAATGAAACGGCCAAATACACCGAACTCACGCCTTCCGGCAAGGCGCGGCAGTTCACATTCTTCATGGACGCCAAATCGGTCATCACCGCGCCTTCGCCGGGGCGAAATCTGAATGGTCCGGGATTTTATGAGATCAGCGGGCTCTCGTGGTCGGGGCGCGGACGGATTCGAAAGATCGAAGTGTCCGCCGATGGCGGCAAGACTTGGGGAGAAGCGGCATTGCAGGAACCCGTGCTGTCGCGCTGCTTCACCCGCTTTCGCATGGCCTGGCGGTGGAATGGCGGGCCGGCGATTTTAAAAAGCCGCGCCACCGATGAAACCGGCTACGTGCAGCCGGAGCGCGCGGCGCTGGTCGCCGAGCGTGGTCGCAACGGCTACTTTCACTACAACGCCATCATTGCCTGGGAAGTCGGCGAGGATGGCAAACTTCATCACGTATATGCGTAATCTCGCGCACGTGTTGAAACGATGGGCGGGTCTCTGGGCAGGCGTGGCACTGGCGGCGTTCAACATGCCGGCATTGGGGGGGGATGTGGACGGCCCGCATCTGGGCAGGCCGGCCAGCGCGGCTGACATCGCCGCCTGGCAGTTGAACGTTTTTCCCGATGGCACCGGACTGCCGGCGGGCCGCGGCACTGCGAAACAGGGCGCACCACTTTTCGCACAAAAGTGCGCCAGTTGCCATGGTGAGGAGGGTATCGGCGGCACGGCGGAGGAACTGGCCGGCGGGCGTGAACCGCTTACCAGCCCGGTGCCCGACAAGAACATCGGCACCTACTGGCCCTATGCCACGACGATTTTCGATTTTACCCGCCGCAGCATGCCCATGGACGCGCCAGGCTCGCTCAGCGCCGATGAGATTTACGCCATTACCGCGTATTTGTTGTTCCGCAACGGCATCATCAAGGCGGATGAGGAAATGAACGCGCGTACCCTGCCGAAGGTGAAGATGCCGAACCGCAACGGCTTCATATGGATCGACGCCAAGGATCAGCCTGCGCCGTCACCATGACGCGGCGCTGCGCTTGCCGGGCTTAAATACCCGCCACCTGCGCCGTGTTATTGCTCCAATAGCCGCGCGCCTGCATCCAGTCCAGCAGTTTTTGCGGTGGCAACGGCGGGGCGATGAAATAACCCTGGGCTTGGGCACACCCGACATTCAGCAGAAATTCCTGTTGCGGCGCAGTCTCCACGCCTTCCGCCACGGTGGACAGCCCCAGATTGTTACCCAGATGGACGATGGCGTTGACAATGCCCCGGTCGTTGGAATCGGTGGTCAGGTCCTTGATGAAGGAACGATCGATTTTGAGTTTGTTCAACGGGAACAGCTTCAGGTAACTCAAGCTGGAGTAGCCGGTGCCGAAGTCGTCAACCGAGATGTTGATACCCAGTTCCGCCAGCTCGCGGAGGGTGCGGATGGAGGCGTCGACGTCGGCCATCAACACGGTCTCGGTGATCTCCAGCTCGAGGCAGCCGGCGGACGACAGCCGGGTTCCTTCGAGTATGCCGACGATGAACGACAGCAGGTTCTTGCGACGGAAGTCATGGGCAGAAAGATTCACCGACACGGCCGGAATGGGCACATTGGCCTCGCGCCAATATTTGATCTGTTCGCATGCGTGCAACAGCACCCACTCGCTGATGCCCTGGATGAGCATTCGATCCTCGGCCACCGGAATGAATGAGGATGGCGAGACATCGCTGAAGTCGGGGTTGTCCCAGCGCAACAGCGCCTCCGCGCTCATCAGCTTTCCGCTCCGCAATTCAATGATGGGTTGATAATGCAGTGTAAATTCATTGCATTGCAGGGCGCGGCGCATTTGATTTTCCAGGCGCATTTTCCGCGTGGCGACCACATTCATGGACTCGGTGAAAAAGTGATAGGTATTGCGTCCATTGTTCTTTGCATAGTACATGGCCGTGTCGGCGTTCTTGAGCAGGGTGATGTAATCCCGGCCGTCATCGGGATACAGGCTGATGCCGATGCTGCACGAGGTGGCCAGGTGATGCCCTTCGATTTCGTACGATTGGCACAGCCCCTCCTGCAGTTTGCTGGCCACATGCACCGTGATGTCGCTGTCGGTAACATCCGGTAGCAGGATCAGAAATTCATCGCCGCCCAGCCGGCAGACGGTGTCGCTCTGACGCAGGCAGGACTTGAGCGTGTCGGCGACTTTTTGCAGCAATTTGTCGCCCACGGTATGGCCGAGGGAATCGTTGATGTTTTTGAAGTAGTCGAGGTCCAGAAACATGAGCGCCACATGGCTGCGATCACGATCCGCCTGGGCCTGGGCCTGTTCGAAACGGGTTTGCAGCAGGGTGCGGTTGGGCAGACCGGTCAGGGCGTCGTGGTGGGCCAGGAATTCGATCCGGGATTCGCTGGCCTTGAGCGTGCTGATGTCGGCCAGCACCGCGATGTAGTGCGAGACACTGCTGGCCTCATCGCCCGCGGCGCTGATGTTGAGCCAGGTCGGGAACACGCCGCCCGCTTTGCGTTTGCACCATAATTCGCCATACCACCGTCCGTTTTCCGACAGCGCGGTTTGCAGCGTCTTCAGAATGCCAGGCTCCCGCCGCTCCGAAACGATGATGTTCAAAGGTTGCCCCAGGACGTCATCGTCTGAAAATCCCGTGACCTCGCTAAACGTGCGGTTCACACGCAGGATCCGTTGCTGCATGTCCATGATCAGGATCATCTCGCCGCTCTCGGCGAAGACATCGGCGGCCAAACGGACATCGGCCTCCTTGGCCACGCGCTCAATGGCAAGACTGGCCATGTGGGCATAAGACTTCACCTGCTCAATCTCGGCGGCAGTCGGCGCGCCGGGGGTGCGGCGGTAAACGGCGAAGGTGCCGATGATCTCGTTCGTGGAGGAGCGGATCGGCAGCGACCAGCAGGATCGCAGTCCGGTCGGGCGGTAAAGTTCGCGGTAGGCTCCCCAGTTGGGGTGGGTATAGATGTCCTCCGCGATCACACATTCGCCACTATGGGCGGCGGCCCCGCAGCTGCCGGCTTGCGGGCCGATGGCCAGGCCATCGATTGCGCGGATGACGAAGTCCGGCAGGCCGGGGGCAGCGCCGTGCTTGAGCACTGCTCCCCGCACCAGCAGGATGGAACAAATGGTGCCGGCCACCTCCTGCTCGATGGCCAGCACGATGCGGGTGAGCGCCGCCTGCAGCGGCGGGGCGCCCGCCAGGTATTCCAGCAGGGCGCGGTGACGTTGTTGCCAGGCCTCCACCTGTTTGCGCTCGCGGAGCGCCGAGGCCAGATGGGACGTGAGTTGCCTGTTCTCGTACAGGCTGTATGACTGTCGCACGACGACCAGCAATACGATTAAACCCGCGGATAGCAGCAACGGTATGCCAAGGAAGGTGTCGCCTGTTTGATAGTGAAGGGCGGCGACGATGGCGCCGAGGATCAACAGCAGATAGGGGGCATTATCCGCCCAGCGTGGCAGCAACACCGACGGACGCTGCTTCAGCAGACGGATGGCTTCCTGATCGGATAGCTTGCCCAGCGCCTCCAATTGCGCACAACCCGCCAGCATGATTGACAAGAGAGAAGCGCTCCAACCAAGGTCGATGAGCGTGCCGGCGCGGTAAGTACCCGCGGCGTTTTGGATTCCATAGACGATGTCCGCCGAGACCATCATGGCCATGCTGAACATCAGGAGAGACATGGGCTGGCGGATGAAGTAGGGATTGCGGCGCATCAGCAGCAGAAACAGGGCGCTTGCAAGCAACACATCGAAAATTACATAACTGACGGCCACCACCTTGCCGATGGACGTGAAGGTATTGCTTTGCAGCGCCGGCTGAAACAGGAGTTCCCACCACACCAGGCAGAAGGCCAGCGTCATGCCGAGCAGGTCAAGCGCGTAGGTGAGCAACTCCCCTCGATTGAAGCGCGGCTTGGGCAGCAGCAATACGCCCGCCGAGTAAAAGAAATACATGCCCAGATAAAAATAATCGTTAATGGAAGGGAACGGCACCTCCAGCGACTGCAACTGCTGGCTGGTCCAGAGCATGTCGGCCGTGGCATAGCTTACAGCGGACAGGCCGAAGCACATCCACGCCGGTACGAAGTGGGGATGCGTTTTGCGCAGGCGGACGACGACCCACAACAGCACGCAACTCGCCGCCAAGCTGCACACGGCCCAGGAAAAACTTGAGTAAAGACCGCGAAAACGGTCGTCGACGCCAAACAAAATGCCCGCGCCATGCGCCAGCCAGAGAATCATGGCGATGAGAATGGCAGTGCGAAAATTCATATGGGCACGCATGAATTGGCGCAGTCCCGGCGGCCGAGTAGGGAGATTGTGATTCTATATGGATAGATACCCATATGGGGTAAGGTATAGACCTTGTCCAGAACGATTTCCAGCTATTTTCACTGATCGCTGCGTGCGGGTGAGTTTGCATCCGCGCCTTGACGGCGCAGGGGCGTATATTGGGTCTTGCATCCTCCACCTGTTGCGTGCTTCCCGACATTGGATGCTGACGGAACTGGTTGCTCAGCGCTCGCCAGATTGGCAATGACGGTCATTACGGCGCGTGATGCAGAAAATTGATGGACCTGTCCCCCATTGAATTCACTGGCAGCGCAGCGAATTCTTGAGTGAACCGATTTATACTTCGAAAACGCGATAACAATCTTCGACAGGATGGTGTGAGAGTGAAGTGGGAGATGAGTTAGGGTGCGCGTGACCTCCGCGGAATGGCGGCGGTTCCAGGAATGGGATCGCCGGGTCGTTGAAGCCGGTCAGGCCATCAGGGTGTTGACCACACTGGCCTGGCCGGAGTCTGTCTATGAACAGTTCAAACAAAACTGGCAGCGTGGTCAACCACGGCTGCCGGTCGTCGAGCCGGTCTCGCAGGCTTATTCCGGGCAGGTTCAACTTCTGGAGACCGTTCTTCATGAGTGTGATCGCACGCACCCAATCGGCGAATATCTCTACCTGACGGCGAATAGCTATCTTCTTGCGGCGGAAATGCTGGCGGCGGCCGGCCATCCGCGTTTCACTGAACTTTCCATCGCGCTCTACGGGCAGCCCGGCGACGATATCGCCCGTGGTGCCTTGACCCATCTGGATGCCGCAACCTACTTCATCGACGCCACCCGTGAATTCATGGATGCCGCCACGGTCTCGCCGCCGGTGGAGGACTTGAGCGCCGAATCCGTGTCGTCGCGTCTGCAAGATACTCTGACCGCTTTTTTCAGAGACGATGACATCCGCGTGGTGCTGGACCCGGCGATGGCCTCCAAGGCCGCCGCCGGCGCGCAACGTATCCGCATCCGCGGCGCGACACTATTCAGCGCCCTGGACGTCGCACAGTTACTCTGGCATGAAGGTTACGTTCACATGCTGACGGCGCTCAATGGCCGCAAGCAGCCGCGGCTGACCAGCTTGAGCCTGGGCGCACCGCGCACCACATGGACCCAGGAGGGATTGGCCACCTTCTCGGAGTTGGTGAGCGGCTCCATCGATCTGAATCGAATGCGGCGGCTGGCCCTGCGTACGCGCGCGGTGCAGATGGGACTCGAGGGCGCGGATTTCCTCGACATCTACCGCTTCTTTCTCGAACAGGGCCAGGATGAGCACGAGAGTTTCCAATCCACGGCGCGCATCTTCCGCGGCGGCGATCCGCGCGGCGGCGGTGTCGTTTTCACGAAGGACGTGGTGTATCTGCAGGGCCTGATCCGCACGCACACCTTCCTGCGCAAGGCGGTGCAATCGAACAAATTCCAGTACGCGGAGCACTTGTTCGCAGGCCGCCTGACGCTGGGCGACGTGGTGGCGCTGGAGCCGTTCTTCGAAAACGGCGATATCGCGCCGCCGCATTATGAACCGCCATGGCTGCAGAACCGCAGTACGCTGGCGGCGTATCTGAGTTATTCCGTGTTTGCCAACCGCATCAATCTGGGCACGGTCAGTCTGGATGATTTTCTATTAATGGAGAATCGCACCGTGCGTTGAATGGTGCATTTTCAGGATCACGTGCGGATGGCATCCAGACTCAGCACCGGCTCCTCGCCCACAACTTCCGCGAAATGCACCAGGCCGGCCGGGATATGCACATACTCGCCGGTTCCCAGGATTACGATCTCCGCGCCGCTGCCGATGCGGAAGCGCCCGCTCAGCACCGCATCGATCTTGTCCACCGCGTGTGCATGGTCGTCGAAAAACGTGCCGGGCTCATAACGGTAAATACAGCAGGTATAACCGAGCGATTCCAACTTGCGGCGCAATGCGATTTCACTGAATTCGCCGTCGCGCGCCGGATCCCAACGTTGAATCCGTAACGCGGCCATGATGCCGGGGATGCTTGCCGTTCAGGCGGCAGCGCGATGATCAGATGGAACCCGCGGCGGGGGGGCGTGGAGCGCCATTCGATCCTTGAGCCAGGTGAACAGCAGATAAATTCCAGGCACGAATGCCAGGCTGTACGACAGCCACTCGCCATAGCGCCCCTCTGGGCCATACGGCTCTGAAAGGTTGTGCCAGTAATGATTGTCGAGGAAGGGCAGGGCCTGCGCCTCGCTGAATTCATGGAAGGCGTAGATCACCAGTTGAATGGAGAACAGCACCATGAAAATCGCCGTCACCCTGAAAAAACGCGACAGATTGACGCGATGGCCATAACGCGACCAGGCCCAGGCCATCGTTGCCGCGCACAGGACCCCCATCAACCCACCGGCCACCATGTGCACGGTGTCGCCCTCGGCGATCAACGCCGCCAGCATCGTGGCGGTCTCAATCCCTTCACGTCCGACCATGAGCAGGATGAAGACGAAGACCCCGATCGCCGCGGCAAGGGTGGTATTTGCGCTCATGCTCTGCAAACGGTTGGTGATCTCCTTCTTCATGCGCTTCCCATGCCGCAGCATGTGCACCGTGCAGGAGACGACCAATACCGACGCCAGCAACGCCAGATACCCCTCCCAGATGGGTGTCATGCCGCCGATGTGGGCCAGTACAATCCCCAGTGTCACGCTCATCAACACGGCGGTGACCACCCCCCAATTGATGGCCCGTAACAGTGGCCGGCGGCCGGTCTGAATGAGATAGGTCGCGCTGATGGCGACGATCAGGAAGGCCTCCAAGCCTTCGCGGAAGGTGATCATGAACGTTGGAAACACGTGACGTAATCTCGCGCTGATGTAATTACGCGTAATATTAAATGAGAATTATTACTAATTGCAACTACAAGCTCTATAAATCAATGTCGTGGTTGCTATGGGAGACGTAAAAATTAATGAATGATGGTGGAGCTGGGGGGGATCGAACCCCCGACCTTCGCATTGCGAACGCGACGCTCTCCCAGCTGAGCTACAGCCCCACTTGAGCGGGCGCATAGTGTAGCGATTCAACCCCGCAGGTGCCACTCCGTTTTGCACCGCGGCTTGGAATTTACGGCCTGGATTTTCCGATTACCGCCATCGCTGATCCGTGTACAATCGCGCCCCTGACCTGCACTGCTCATCCACCGGGATCATCAGTGCGGGTCGGTTCGGAGAGGTGGCCGAGTGGTCGAAGGCGCACGACTGGAAATCGTGTATATGTCCAAAAGACGTATCGAGGGTTCGAATCCCTCCCTCTCCGCCAATTCATGAAAGTTGCCGCAGCGCGTGAATTTTCATGAATCGGAAGAGGGAGACTCCCCAGTCCGCCCGATTCGCCGGGAGCGAATCGGAACGCCGCAAAATGGCGTCCGCAGGGCGAAGGCATGGACAGCCCGGAGTAATCCTCCTCCCCGTCAGAATCATGGTGGCCGCGCCGGTCCCCTCGCGACGCTACGTTGTGAATCCCGTCAGGCCCGGAAGGGAGCAGCGGTAGCAGCCGATGCGGGTGCCGGGGTGTGGCTGGCGTCGGCCGCCTCCTCATGCCATAGTTTACAGACAATTTCGGAGCAACTTTCGAGCACCGTGACGACATATTTGGCGGTAGTGATCCCATCATGAGCTATCAGGTTCTAGCCAGAAAATGGCGGCCCCGCCGCTTCGAGGACATGGTGGGGCAGCAGCATGTCCTGCAGGCGCTCATCAACGCCCTCGATCAAAACCGCCTGCATCACGCCTATCTCTTCACCGGCACGCGCGGCGTGGGCAAGACCACCCTGGCGCGCATCCTGGCCAAATCGCTCAACTGCGAGCAGGGCGTGAGTTCGCGTCCCTGTGGCCAATGCTCCGCCTGCCGTGAGATCGACGAGGGCCGCTTCGTGGATCTGATCGAAGTCGATGCCGCCTCGCGCACCAAGGTGGACGAGACCCGTGAGCTGTTGGAGAACGTCGTTTATGCGCCGACGCGCGGGCGCTACAAGGTGTACCTCATCGACGAGGTGCACATGTTCTCCAATCACAGTTTCAACGCGCTGCTGAAGACGCTGGAGGAGCCGCCGCCGCACATCAAATTCCTGCTGGCGACGACCGATCCAAAAAAACTGCCGGTAACGATCCTATCGCGCTGCCTGCAATTCAATTTGAAGCGCCTGACGGTGGCGCAGATCGAGGCGCAGTTGGAAAAAATATTGACGCAGGAGGGCATCGCGAACGACAAGACGGCGCGCCATCTGATCGCGGAGGCGGCGGACGGCAGCCTGCGCGACGCGTTGAGCCTGCTGGATCAGGCCATCTCCTACGGCGGCGGCGCGTTGCGCGAGCAGGAGGTCGCAACCATGCTGGGCGCCATCGATCGCCGGCAGGTCCATGAATTGCTGCGCCTGCTCGCCGAGCATGACGCCCCTGGCGCGCTGGCGCTGACCGCGCGCGTGGCGGAAACCAGCACGGATTTCTCCAGTGTGCTCGTGGAGATGCTGAGCCTGCTGCAGCGCGTGGCCGTGGTGCAGGCGCTGGGCGCGTCAGGGACGGCGGCCGACGTGGAGGATGATCCGCAGGTGCAGGAACTGGCCCGGAGACTCTCGCCCGAGGATACGCAACTTTATTACCAAATCGCCATGGTGGGCCGGCGTGATCTGCCGCTGGCGCCCGATCCGCATGGTGGTTTTGACATGGTGCTTTTGCGCATGCTGACCTTCCAGTTGCGGCCTGGTGCGCGAACCCATGCCAGTCCGGCGTCGTCCCCCGCTTCAAAAACTTCAGAAACTCCGGCTCCTCCATCGCCGGCGTTTGAGAGCGCGCCGGCCGCAGCCCGCGCGGAGCCGGCGGGAGAGTGGCAGGAAATGATCAACGAACTGGGATTGAATGGGCTGGTCCGCGAACTCGCGGCGCATTGCGTTTTTTTGGGGATCGACGGCGAGCAATTCCGCCTGGCGCTGCTGCCGGCACAGGCGCATCAGCGCAACCCCCGGATTGAATCGCGGCTGGAACAGGCCATACAGGATCGCTATGGCAAACATCTGAAGCTGGTGCTGTCGGTTCAGAGCCTGGCTGCGATTGAAACGCCGGCGCAGCAACGTGATCGCCGTGAGCAGGAGGCGCAGGCCGCCGCCGCCGCCGCCATCGAAAGCGACCCCAACGTCAAGGCGCTGCGGGAAAAGTTCGGTGCGGTGGTGGAGAACGCCACGCCGCAGCGCTCCGGGGCTTGAAGAGTGCACGTTATTTCTTTCAGGATATTGCCATGACGATGAAAGGTGCCTTGGGAAATTTGATGAAGCAGGCGCAGCAGATGCAGGAGAATCTGCAAAAAGCGCAGGAGGAGATCGCACGCATGGAGGTCATCGGCGAATCGGGCGCCGGCATGGTCAAGGTGACAATGACCGGCCGGCACGACGTGCGCCGGGTGGAAATCGATCCTGCGTTGCTCAAGGATGACAGGGGCATGCTGGAGGACTTGATCGCCGCCGCCGTCAACGACGCCGTGCGGCGCGTGGAACAGGCAAGCCAGCAGCGGCTGAGCGGGCTGACGACGGGGTTGAATCTACCGCCGGGCATGAAACTTCCTTTTTAAGAACCGGCGATTGGTCGCGTGAAGGACGTTCCACTATTGGAGCAGTTGATCGCCGCGTTACGCTGCC
>Ga0335077_10000245_pt1 | contig 57753 bp, 50 predicted proteins | sample Lox_Sample_31_FD_207151 | JGI IMG/M metagenome (GOLD analysis project Ga0335077, IMG submission 207151) | Soil microbial communities from Loxahatchee National Wildlife Refuge, Florida, United States - Lox_Sample_3.1 | ecosystem: Environmental > Terrestrial > Soil > Wetlands | place: USA... | reverse complement strand
CACGGGCGCGGTGCTGCAGGCTGCGTTGCCGCTCATCGCCGCCGCGCGCGGCGGTGCGTTCGTGCTCTTCACGAGCCATCGCGCACTCGCCGAGGGCGCGCAGCTGCTGCGCCGGCAGTGGGGAAGCAAGCCTCCCTATCGAGTGTACGTCCAGGGCGAGGCGCCTCGGGAGCAGCTGCTGCAGGATTTTCGTGCCGATGGCGACGGTGTTTTGCTCGGTACCGCGAGCTTCTGGGAGGGCGTGGACGTGAAAGGCACCGCCCTCAGGCTCGTGATCATCGACAAGCTGCCCTTTGCATCGCCGGATGATCCGCTCGTGAAGGCCCGCATCGCGTACATCGAGTCGATCGGCGGCAATGCGTTCCGTGACTTTCAGTTGCCCGAGGCGGCGCTTACTCTCAAACAAGGCGTCGGCAGACTCATTCGCGGCGAGCAAGACTACGGCGCCGTGATGATCTGCGATCGTCGTCTGGTGGAGCGTTCGTATGGACGCGTGCTGCTCACGGCGCTGCCGCCGATGAGCTGCACGCGCGATCCCGAGGACGTGCTGCGCTTCCTGCGCCGGCACGCGCCCGCGCCATCACCGCGCAAGACCATGTCCGCGGGCAGCATGAGCCGATGAAGCTGCTCGCGCTCGACACGGCCACCGAGGCGTGTTCGGCCGCCGTGCTCGCGGGCGACGCGCTCGTGAGCCGCTACATCGAGACCGAGCGCGGTCATTCCGAGCAGATCCTCATCCTCATCGATGCAGTGCTCGCCGAGGCCGGGCTGCGCTTGCGCGAGCTGGACGCTGTCGCCTTTGGTCGCGGCCCGGGGGCCTTCACCGGCGTCCGTTTGGCCGCGAGCATCGCTCAGGGCCTGGCGTTCGGCGCGGATCTTCCGGTCATCCCGGTATCCGATCTGCGGGCGCTCGCGCAGCGCCTGATCGATGCCGAGGGTGCGCTACAGGGCACGCTCGTGTGCAACGATGCGCGCATGCACGAGGTGTACTGGGCTTGCTTTCGCCGCGGAGCGGAGGGTATCGCCGAGCCTTATGCGGACGAGCGCGTCGGGTCTCCGGACGGCGTGCAGCTCCCGGAAGAGGTGGCGACACCGCTGGCCGGAGCGGGCCGGGGCTTTCGCGCCTATCCCGAGCTTCAGCACAGACTTGGCCATTCACTCGTTCGGGTAGAAGCCGACTGGCTGCCGCGCGCCACGGAGGTGGCACGCCTGGCTGCCGTGGAGCATGCGGCCGGCCGCAGCGTGGCTGCCGAGGAGGCACTCCCGGTGTACCTGCGTAACGAGGTTGCCCGGACACCGTCACGCGATTGACATACTTGCGCGTCAGAGCATCGGCACGCAGGCATGTCATGAATCTGTAATCGAGGGGCCCTGTAATACGCCCGCCATGCTTTCCTGCGCCGAATGCCAAGCAAGCAAGTACTGATCGTCGAGGATGAGCGCCCGATTCGCGAGATGATCGCCTTCGGCCTGAAGCGCGCGGGATTCGAGGTTCGCGAGGCCGAGGACTGCCGCTCGGCGCGTGCTCTGCTGGCCGATCGGCGTCCCGATCTGGTGCTCATCGACTGGATGTTGCCCGACATGAGCGGCCTCGAGCTCACCCGGGCCCTGAAGCGTGATCGCGAGACACGGGAGTTGCCGATCATCATGCTCACCGCGCGTGCCGAAGAAGGCGACAAGGTGGCCGGGCTGGAAGGCGGCGCGGATGACTACGTCACCAAACCCTTCTCCCCGCGCGAGCTGCTCGCGCGCATCAACGCGGTGTTGCGTCGCGTGGCACCCACTGCGGACGGCGAGTGCATCGCCTTCGAGGGGCTGGTGCTCGATCAGGCCAGCCACCGCGTGCTCGTGGGTGAGCAGACCGTGCCCCTCGGCCCGACCGAATATCGGATGCTCGAGTTCTTCATGACTCATCCCGAGCGCGTGTACACGCGCGACCAGCTGCTGGATCGCATCTGGGGTGGCAACGTTTATGTCGAGGAGCGCACGATCGACGTCCACATTCGCCGTCTGCGTAAAGCGCTCGAGGAATTCGGGTACGATCGGTTCATTCAGACCGTCCGCGGCTCCGGGTATCGCTTCTCGGCGCGAACGTTCTAAGGGCCCGTGACCCGCGAGCACGTGGAGCCTGAGCTCAGATGTCCCTGGCCTTGCAAGCGCTCTCGTTCGCCGCAGCTCGCCTGATTCTCATCGCGGGCCTGGGCCTCTTGGCCGGGTGGATCCTGGGTCACGCATGGGCGGGCGCCGCGCTAACCCTGGCCGTGTATCTCGGCTGGCACCTGGTGAATCTGTTCAGAGTCGACTGGTGGCTGCGCCATCGCGGCTTCGCCGAGCCTCCCGACATCGGTGGCGCCTGGGCCGATCCGATCACGCAGATCGTGAGATTGCATCGTCGCAAGCGCTTTCATAAGCAGCGCTTCGTGCAGCTCTTCCGCCAGATTCAACGCTCGACCGGCGCACTTCCCGACGGCGTCGTGATCCTCAACGATGCGCACGAGATCATGTGGTTCAATCGCATGGCTGCCGAGCTCCTCGACCTGCGGCGGCCGGCCGATCTCGGGCTGCGAATCGACAATCTCGTCCGCCAGCCGGAGTTCGTGCGCTACCTGCAGGGTGGCCAGTTCGTCAATCCGGTCGTCATCCGCACGGGCGCCGCCGAGGGCACCTTCCTGTCGCTGCAGATCGTTCCCTACGGTGAGGGACAGCTGCTGCTGCTCGTGCGGGATGTCTCGCGGCAGGTACGCCTCGAGGTGATGCGCAAGGATTTCGTCGCCAACGCATCGCACGAGCTGCGCTCGCCACTCACCGTCATCTCCGGGTACCTCGAGACCTTGAGCCAGGATCCGGCCCTCGACGCCGACCTCGCCGCGCCGGTGGCAGAGATGCGCCGTCAGGCCGATCGCATGACCACGATCATTCGCGATCTGCTCGAGCTGTCGCGCCTTGAGGCCGCCGAAGGGGAGGTCGAGGGCACGCCGATCGATGTCGCGGCGCTGCTTGCCATGCTGCGCAAGGACGTGCTCGCGCGGCCCGAGCACCCGCGCGATGTCACCGTGCGTGTGGAGTCCAGCGCGCCGCTCCTTGCCAACGAGTCAGAGATCCATTCCGCGTTCTCCAATTTGGTAGACAACGCCGCCAAGTACACCCCCGCCGAGGGCGCCATCGAGATGCGCTGGGCGGTGGACGAGGAGGGCGCGCATTTCGCGGTGGCCGATACCGGCATCGGCATTCAGCCGGAGCATATTCCGAGGCTCACGGAGCGCTTCTACCGGGCCGATTCGAGCCGCTCGCGCGGCACCGGCGGCAGCGGCCTCGGACTTGCGATCGTGAAGCACGTCCTGCAACGCCATGGGGCGACACTCGAGGTCCAAAGCGTGCCGGGCAAGGGCAGTGTGTTCAGCTGCCACTTTCCGCGCCACCGGGTAGGAGTCGTCGCGCCCGCCGATGCTGCCCTAGTTTAACTTCCAGCTCTAATGTCTTGCCTTTTAAGAAAAACTTCGCCGCGCTGTCATGCGGCGGCAATCTCCAGGTCCGAGGCTCGCGCGAAGTCTCACAGCCTGCAGGTCATTCATGCACAGTCGCACGATGCACCCCTGCCTCAAGGCGCGGACCCTGTTTCTTTCGGACATTCATCTCGGATTCAAACGCGCTCGCGTGCGCGAGCTCGCGGAGTTCCTGCAGGGCATCGAAGCCGAGTGCATCGTGCTGGTCGGCGACATCGTCGATGCCCTGAGCCTCGCGAAGCGCTTCTTCTGGACCGCCGAGCACACTCAGGTGTTGCGGATACTCATGGCCCGCCGCCGGGCCGGCGCCCGGCTGGTGTATCTGCCCGGCAATCACGATGCGGCGCTCGCCGTGCTGGCCGAGATGCTGCACGGTCAGCTCGAGGTGCATCGGGAATGGGTGCATCGCACGGCGCGCGGTGCGCGGCTCCTCGTCATGCACGGCGACCAGTTCGACGAGGCGCTGGACTGCCCGGCCTGGCTGTACCGCCTCGCCGATTGCGCCTATGAGGCGACGCTAGCCGTGAACCATCGCCTGAATGACCTGCGCCGCAGCCTCGGTCGGAGTTATCTGCCGCTCGCCGAGCGATTGAAGCTCGCGCTGCCGACGAGCGCGCGCTACATCGAGCGCTTCGAGCGCATCGCCGCGCGGCACGCGAAGGCGCAGGGCTATGACGGAGTCGTTTGCGGCCATATCCACCGAGCACGGCTGTGCGACATCGAGGGCGCCGTGTACGCCAACACCGGCGATTGGGTGGAGTCCTGCTCGGCACTCATCGAGGACCGCACCGGTGAGCTGCAGCTGTGTCGCTGGCCGCACGGCGCGGAGCAGGCATTGCGGCTGCTGCCGCCGCTGCTTGCGGACGCGGCTTGAAGCGGGCGCACTGAGAGCTGGTTACACTTTCCGCGGCGCGCCGTTCGGCTATTATCAGGCGGGCACGATTCGTGTTACGCAGAGCGCTGCGCGCATACAGGAACGCTCCCAAATGGAAACCTCCGACCTGAGCCATCACATCTCGCGCCGCTTCAACGAGGATCTCGAGCGCTTGCGCAACCGCGTACTGGCAATGGGCGGTTTCGTCGAGCAGCAGCTGCAGAAAGCCATCAACGCCTTGATCGACGGCGACAGTGCGCTCGGCGAGGCCGTGGCCATGGACGACTTCAAGGTCAACAACATGGAGGTCTCGATCGACGAAGAGTGCAGCCGCATCCTCGCCATGCGCTCACCGGCCGCCGGCGATCTGCGCGTCATCGTCGCGATCATCAAGACCATCACCGATCTCGAGCGCATTGGTGACGAGGCAGAGAAGATCGGCTACATCGCCTCCCGGCTGGCCACGATGGAGCGACCCGCCGACATGTACCGCGAGATCAAGCATCTCGGGCGGTTGGTCTCCGATATGGTGAACAGTGCGCTCGATGCCTTTGCGCGCATGGACGCCGACGCGGCGCTGCAAGTCGCCCGGCAGGACCGAGCCGTGGATGAGGAGTACGAGTCCATCCAGCGTCAGACCATCACCTTCATGCTCGAGGATCCGCGCACCATCCGCCGCGCACTCGATGTGATGTGGGTGGTGCGCTCGCTCGAGCGCATCGGCGATCACGCGAAGAACATCGGCGAGTACGTGATCTACATGGTGCACGGCAAGGACGTGCGCCATACCTCGCTCGAGGACATCGAGCGCGAGCTGCAGGGCCGGCAGTCGGCCAGCAACTGACGCTTGCGGGCTGCATGCCGACCTCGCGACTGCTCCATTCGCGGCGTGCCCTGAATTTCGCCGGCGCCGCCCTCTGCTTCGCGCTGCTCGGCTATGCACTGTACGCCCAGTACGGCTTGCACCTCGAGCCCTGTCCGCTTTGCATCCTGCAGCGCATCGGCATCCTCTTGCTCGGGATCGTGTTCCTGATCGCAGGCGCGCACCATCCGCGCGCACGCGGCGCCTACGTGTATACGGCACTGCTGGTGCTTGCGGCGTGCACCACGATCGGTATCGCGGCGCGCCACCTCTACATTCAGAGCCAGCCGCCCGGATCGGTGCCCGCCTGCGGCGCACCGCTCAACACGTTGCTGCAGATGTTTCCGGTCACGGAGGTGATCCGCAAGGTGCTGCGCGGGGGTGGTGAGTGCGCCGAGATCAGCTGGACCTTCCTAGGCCTATCGATGCCGGCCTGGGTGCTCTTGTGGGCCGCGGCTCTGGGCGTCCTCGGCATCTGGGCGAATGGCCTGCTCGTGGGCCACGAGCGTCGCGTGCGACTGACGCAGGCCCCGACGACCGACTAGGCGAGCAGCCGGCGTAGGATTCCTGCGTACATCGTGTGCAAGGCGTCGATGTCGGCGGCGCGCACCTGCTCGTTCACCTTGTGGATCGTGGCATTGATCACGCCCAGCTCCACCACCTGAGCACCGAGTGCGGCAATGAAGCGCCCATCGGAGGTGCCACCGCCGGTCGAGAGCTTGGGGCGGGTGCCCGCGATCTCCTCGATCGCCGAGGAGACGGCTGCGGAAAGAACTCCTTCGGGGGTGTAGAACGGCTCGCCCGAGACGTACCACTCGAGCGAGTAGCGCACGCCATGGCGGCGCAGCACCTCCTCGACGGTTTGCTTGAGGCCCTCGAGGGTCTGTACGGGCGAGTAGCGCAGATTGAAGCGCGCCTTGAGCTCACCGGGGATCACATTGGGTGCCCCCGTGCCGGCATTGAGGTTCGAGACCTGAAACGTCGTCGGCTGGAAGTGCTCGTTGCCCTGGTCCCAGACGCGGGTCGTGAGCTCAGCCAGCGCCGGCGCGAGGGTGTGCACCGGATTCTCCGCCAGATGCGGGTAGGCCACGTGCCCCTGGATTCCGTGCACGGTCAGTCGACCGCTCAGCGAGCCGCGCCGGCCGATCTTCACGGTGTCGCCGAGGGCCGCCTCGCTCGATGGCTCTCCGACGATGCACCAGTCGATGTGCTCGCGGCGTTCCATGAGGGTATCGACCACGCGCTTGGTGCCATCGACCGAAGGTCCCTCCTCGTCGCTCGTGATCAGGAAAGCGATCGTGCCGCGGTGCTGCGGGAAGGCGCGGACGAACTCTTCGGTCGCGGTAATCATGGCCGCCAAGCCGCTCTTCATGTCCGCGGCGCCGCGCCCGTAGAGAATCCCCTCACGCAGAGTGGGCTCGAAGGGCGGCGTGCGCCACTCCTCGAGCGGTCCCGTCGGCACCACGTCCGTGTGGCCGGCGAAGCAGAACAGCGGCCCGGCCGCGCCGTGCTTCGCCCAGAAGTTCTCCACGCTGCCGAAGCGCAACCTCTCGACCACGAAGCCTGCCGCGGCGAGGCGCCCGGCCAACACATCCTGACAGCCCCCATCGGCGGGCGTCACCGAGGGGCGTGCCATCAGATCGCAAGTGAGCTCGAGCGCTGCAGACATCTCAAGGTCGGTCCGTGATTGTCGATGAACGGCCGGCGCTTTATACGGTGGAGCTTCAGGTAGGGCAAGAGCTGGTGGCCTCGCGGGCGCGGAGCGTCATGCGTTTGAAATTTAACGGGCGGACACTCTGACTTCGAAAAGCTTCGCTCCGTTGCGCGCGCACTCGCCGGCCGCTCCACGCGTGTCATAGGGGCGTCACAATTCTGTCATGTAATGCGCGCGAAAGCCGGCCAAATGCGAGTGCACCTCGCAGCGGAGCGCCTGGCAGAGCATGCCGCAACCCTGATCAATCGCAGGAGTCACCATTCATGAATGCTTCCATCGCCAAGGGCCTGATCGTCGCTGTCACGGCAGCGGCGGCTGTCGCAGTCGCTCGCGCTGCGGACATCTCCGGCGCCGGCGCGACATTTCCGTATCCGGTGTACTCGAAGTGGGCCGACGCCTACAAGAAAGAGACGAATATCGGTCTCAACTACCAATCGATCGGCTCGGGTGGCGGCATCAAGCAGATCAAGGCGAAGACGGTGACCTTCGGCGCATCGGACATGCCTTTGAAGCCCGAGGAGTTGAAAGAGGCCGGACTGGTGCAATTCCCTGCGATCATCGGCGGCGCCGTCCCGGTTGTGACGATCAAGGGCGTCAAGGCGGGGGAGCTCGTGCTCGACGGGCCGACGCTTGCGAGCATCTACCTCGGTGAGATCACCATGTGGAACGATGCGCACATCAAGAAGCTCAATCCGCATGTGGCCTTGCCTGCGACCGCAATTGCCTGCGTCTATCGCTCGGATGGCTCGGGCACCAACTTCCTGTTCACCACTTATCTGAGCGGCGTCAGCCCGAAGTTCGCAAGCCAGGTCGGCGCGGCTGCTTCGGTCCAGTGGCCATCGGGCATCGGTGCCAAGGGCAACGAGGGTGTGGCGAACATGACGGCGCGCACCGACGGGGCTATTGGCTATGTCGAGTTCGCGTACGCACTGCAAAATCATATGTCGTACGCGCGCCTGATCAACAAGGCCGGCAAGGCGGTTGCCCCGAGCGCCGCGACCTTCCAGGCCGCAGCCGCCAACGCCGACTGGGGGCATGCGCAGAACTACTATCTCATCCTGACCAATCAGCCGGGAGCGCAGAGTTGGCCCGTAACCGGCGCGAGCTTCATTCTGGTGTACAGTAGCCCACCCGATCCGGCTGCAACCGCCCAGGCGCTCAAGTTCTTCGCCTGGGCGTTCAGCAACGGCGGCGCCATGGCCCAGGCACTCGATTACGTCCCGCTTCCCAAAGGGCTCGTGACGCAGGTCGAAAACAGCTGGAAGACTGAGATCAAGGCCAACGGCGCCGCAGTCTGGTCGGGGTGAGCGAATCCTGAGCAATGACGAGCGCACCGGAGATTCGAGCGCGGGTTAAGCCGCTGCTTGGAGAATGGATCAACTGAGCATTGCCGCCGCCGAGTCGACTCATGCCATGAGGCAGCGTCTCGGCGAGCGCCTCTTTGGAACGGCGACGTTCGTAGCTGCGGGCCTCGTGCTGGCACTGCTGGGCGGGGTGACCGTTGCGTTGCTCGTGGGCGCGTGGCCGGCACTCGCCCACTTTCGCTTCGCCTTCGTCACCCGTGAGATCTGGAATCCCGTCACGAACACCTTCGGCGCGCTCGCGCCGATCTACGGCACGCTCGTCACCTCGCTCATCGCCATGCTCATCGCCGTTCCGGTGAGCTTCGGCGTGGCCCTCTTTCTCACCGAATTGAGTCCCGCATGGCTCAAGCGTCCCGTGGGCGTCGCGATCGAGCTGCTCGCGGCAGTGCCGAGCATCATCTTCGGCATCTGGGGTCTGTTCGTGCTCGCGCCCATTCTGCAGGAGAGCGTGCAGCCCTGGCTGATCGCGCATCTGGGACCGCTGCCAAGCGTTGGCTCATTGTTCCGCGGCCCGCCCTTTGGCATCGGCGTGCTCACGGCCGGGCTGGTGCTCGCCATCATGGTGCTACCGTTCATCTCTTCCGTCATGCGCGATGTGTTCGAGACGGTTCCCGACGTGCTCAAGGAGTCCGGCTACTCGCTCGGCGCCACGACCTGGGAAGTGGTGTGGTACGTCGTCGTGCCGTACTCGCGCGCGGGCATGCTCGGCGGCGTGATGCTGGGTCTCGGACGCGCCCTCGGCGAGACCATGGCGGTCACGTTCGTGATCGGCAATGCCCATCGCATCAGCTCCTCGCTGCTCGCACCGGGCACGACGATCTCCGCCTCGATCGCGAATGAGTTCACGGAGGCCGTCGGCGAGCTGTACACCTCATCGCTCATTGCCCTGGGCGTGCTGCTGTTCCTCATCACCTTCTCGGTCATCGCGGCCGCGCGCTTCATGCTGCTGCGCCTCGAGCGACGGGCGCTGACCTCGGTATGAGACGCAGCCTCGTTCGCAAGCTCACGAACCTGCTCGCGCTCGCACTGTCGACCGTGGCGACGCTGATCGGGCTTACGTGCCTCGGCGCGATACTGTGGACGCTGCTGCGCAGCGGTTTCGCCGGCATGTCCGCGCAACTGTTCACGCAGATGACGCCGCCGCCCGGCTCCGCCGGCGGGTTGCTCAATGCGATCTTCGGCAGTCTCGCCATGACCGCGATCGGCATCGCGATCGGTGCGCCGATCGGCATCCTCGCCGGCACTTACCTCGCCGAGTACGGGCGCGAGTCGCGACTTGCAACCGTCACGCGATTCGTCAACGACGTGCTGCTGAGTGCACCCTCTATCATCGTGGGCCTCTTCGTCTACGAGGTCGTCGTCGTGCCGATGGGGCATTTCTCCGCCATTGCCGGTGCTCTGGCGCTGGCCGTCATCGCCATTCCCGTCACCGTGCGCACCACCGAGGACATGCTGCGTCTGGTCCCGCAGGGCATGAAGGACGCCTCGACGGCGCTCGGCGCCTATCCGTGGCGCACCATCACGAGCGTGGTCTATCCTGCGGCGCGTAGCGGCATCGTCACGGGTCTGCTGCTGGCCATCGCGCGTGTGAGCGGTGAGACGGCGCCGCTGCTCTTCACCGCGCTCAACAATCAGTTCTGGAGCGCCAATCTTGCCGCGCCGATCGCCAATCTGCCGGTCGTGATCTTTCAATTCGCGATGAGTCCCTATCAGCAATGGCAGCAGCTTGCCTGGTCCGGCGCGCTGCTCATCACGCTCGCGATCCTGCTGCTCAGCATCGTGGCGCGTGTCGTGGTGTCTGCCTTGCAGCCGGCACAGCGGGCGGGTTGATGCGCGCAGCCGAGGAAGTGATCGCCGCAGCGCGCGCAGAGCGCAACGGTGGCGACACCCGTGCACAGGATTCACCGGAGGTGAAGATCCAGGTGCGCCATCTGGACTTCTATTACGGTGCCGTGCGCGCGCTCAAGGATGTCAACCTCACCCTCACTGACCGCAGAATCACGGCATTCATCGGCCCCTCGGGCTGCGGCAAATCGACGCTGCTACGCGTCCTGAACCGGATGTATGCGCTGTATCCGAAACATCGAGCGACGGGCGAGGTGCTGCTCGACGGCGAGGACATCCTGTCCCCGACGGTGGACGCGGCGAGTCTGCGCTACCGCGTCGGCATGGTATTTCAGAAGCCCACGCCCTTTCCGATGTCGGTCTTCGACAATGTCGCGTTCGGGCTGCGCCTCGCGCAGCGTATCTCGCGCCGCGAGCTCGCCGAGCGCGTCGAGCTCGCGCTGCGTGATGCGGCTCTCTGGGACGAGGTGAAGGACAAGCTGTCACAGGATGGGCGTAGCCTGTCCGGCGGTCAGCAGCAGCGCCTGTGCATTGCGCGCACCATTGCCGTGCGCCCGGAGGTGCTGCTGTTCGATGAGCCCACGGCGGCGCTCGATCCGATCTCGACACTGCGGGTCGAGGAGACACTCGAGGGTCTGCGCGAGCGCTACTGCATCGCCATCGTCACCCATAATCTGCAGCAGGCGGCGCGCGTCTCTGACGTGACCGGGTTCATGTACCTGGGCGAGCTCATCGAGATCGGACCGACGGAGCAGATCTTCACGACCCCGAAAGACCGCAGGACGGATGACTATGTCACCGGACGCTTCGGCTAACGTCTCATGAACGAGCAAGAACGATCTGCTACCGAAAGCGCGGCCACGCGGCGGCCGACGCACCCGCCGCCGACGGATGCCGGCATCAACCTCAAGCCGAGCGGCCGCGCGCCCGCCCACTCTGTGCGGCTCGATGAGGTCGTCGTCGGTGAAACGGTCGGGCAGACGAGCGTCGAAGACCCGGTGTTCACCTGCCGCGATGTCAACGTGTACTACGGCAGCAAGCAGGCGATCAAGAACGCCAGCATCGACATCGGCAAGCGGCAGGTGCTGGCGATGATCGGTCCCTCCGGCTGCGGCAAGTCGACGTTCCTGCGCTGCCTCAACCGGATGAACGACACCATCGCCGATGCGCGCACGACGGGCACGATCCTGCTCGAGGGCCGGGACATCTACGATCCCGCGCTCGACGTGGTGCAGCTGCGCGCGCGGGTCGGAATGGTCTTCCAGAAACCCAATCCATTCCCGAAGTCGATCTACGACAATGTGGCCTATGGACCGCGTCTGCACGGCCTGGCGCGCGGCCGCGTGGAGCTCGACGAGCTGGTGTGCACGAGCCTGCAGCGTGCGGGACTGTGGAACGAGGTCAAGGACCGACTGACACACGTGGCGACCGGCCTCTCGGGTGGGCAGCAGCAGCGGCTGTGCATCGCGCGCACGATTGCCGTGCAGCCGGAGGTGATCCTCATGGATGAGCCGTGCTCGGCGCTGGATCCCATCGCCACCGCGCACATCGAGGACCTGATCGACGAGCTGTGCGAGTCGTATGCGATCGTCGTCGTCACTCACTCGATGCAGCAGGCGGCGCGGGTCTCGCAGCGCACCGCGTACTTTCACCTGGGGTCGCTCGTCGAGGTCGGCGAGACCGATCGGGTGTTCACCAACCCGCGTCACAAGCTCACCGAAGACTACATCACGGGCCGCTTCGGATAGCCGGCCATGCTCGAAGGACACATCAGCAAGGCGTTCGATGCGGGGCTTGCGGCCCTGCACATTCGTGTGCTCGAGATGGGCGGCCTGGTGCTCGATCAGGTGCGCGAGGCGGCGCGCGCCTATAGCGAGTGGAACGTGGCGGCGGCCTATCACGTGAGCGATCGCGAAGGGGCGGTGGCCGGCTACGCCGCCACCATCAACGAGGATCAGTTCACCTTGATCGCGCGGCGCCAGCCCGTTGCGAGTGACTTGCGGGCGATCAACGCACTTGCCAAGTGCGCCGCCGAACTCGAGCGGGCGGATGTGGAGTCCCGCAAGATTGCTCGCACGGTGCTGCAGCAAACTGGTCGGCCGCTGCGCGGCACCTCGGCTGACGTGCGCCATCTGGCGCAGCTGGCCGCGCTGCTGCTGCGGCACTCACTCGAGGCGCTGGATCGGCTCGATGATGCAGTCGCGACGGAGGTCATCGCGCGCGATCAGGAGCTCGACGCGGAATACGCCGGCGGACTGCGCCGCCTGATCACGCGCGCGATGGAGGATCCGCGCTCGCTCGAGGTGGCGATCGAGGCGGCGTTCGTGCTCAAGTCACTCGAGCGCATCGGCGATCACGCCCGCAACATCGCACGCCAGACCAAGCTCATCGCGCCCGAAGCGCAACGAGCCGCTGGCGGCTCCGCCGTCGAGCGCAGCGCTGCGGACTCCGATCCCACCGCACCGTTTTAGATCCCACCGCACGGCACGGCACTGTTCGAGGATCCGCGGGGGCGAAAGGGAAATCCGCCGGCCGACCGCACGCCTCCGAAGGAGCGCATGGCCGGTCGACGGTGGGGGGAAGCTCTTGCCGCTACTTCTGGTAGGGGTAGTAGCGGAACGAGACCATGCCGATGAAGATGTTGGTGCTCGGATCACCGCCGACACCGGGGAAGATCTTCCGCTCGGTGTAGGAGAGCTGGAATCCGAGCTGCAAGTTACCGAGCACGCCCTGGTAGTACTTCCACCAGAAGCCGCCCGTTGCTTGGCTGATCGAGCGCGTGTTCGCGACGCAGGCCAGTGGCGGCGTCGCGGTGTTGCTGTTGAGAATCTCGCAGCCCGCATTGCTGTAGAGCGGGCTGCCATAGCCGAATCCCTTGGTGACACCGCCCACTACGGCCTCATAGGAGGTCTCCTTGACCTCCTCGCGGCCGCCGTACAGGTAGAGCGTGAAGTCCGGGGTAGGTAGGAAGCTGAGTCCGACCAGAGCCTCGTAACCCGGAAGCACCGCGAGTGTTCCATCGGGCTTCAAGGTCACATCGGGCAGCTGCGACGAGCCATAGCGCCCGACCCCGTGGCCGACCAGGCCGCTTGCCTGAAATGTCAGGACCTTCGGGACTAAGGGCAGGATCATGCCGGCGCCCACGCCGCCGCCGTACACGGTGTTGTTCTCGGCGGTCTTCGCGATCACGGACTTGAAGGCGCGGCCGAGGCCCAGGAGCTCGTAGTGTCCGAAGCCTGGATCGAGCGCGACCTTCAAGACCACGTCCGGCGCCGGATCGAGGGTGTAGTTATTGGTCGAGGAGTAGAGCGATCCACCCGGCGTCGTGACGATCGCCGAGGTCGGCGGGGCGTTGGGTTGCTGCGAGCTCGAGGGCAGGATCGCTTGCGGGCTCTCGGCCGAGAGGCCGATGTGGAGGGCATCACCGATCGCGCTGACGACGCGCACCTGCGCGTTACGCGTCCAGGTAAATCCTGGAACGTACTGTGCGTCGATCGTGAGCGGGACGTTCTCATCGCGCGGATCCATGCCCTTCTTCTCGAGCGTCACGAGGCTCCAGTTCTGGCCCGCGAGCAGATAGAAACCGCCATCCGTGATGAAGCGCCCGTAGATATTGCGCATGCGCAGGTTGTAGCTGTTGCTCTCGTTGGAGTTCGCCGTGGGAGCGGCCCCGAGGAAATCCATCTCGAAGTACGCCTCGGCCTTGGCGCCGTTGTAGGGTTGTCCCTGCGCGAGCAGCGACAGGCGGCTCTGCCGGGCGCTCATGCGAAATTCCGGGGTGTCATGCAGAGGCGACTGTGGATAGGGGATCGCAGTATTAAAATTCGATCCGACGTCAGCAGCTTGCTGTCTGTTGCGGTAGATGACCGCCAATTCCGTAAAGCCTCCGAACAGGAGCGATATTGGACCCGCCTGGATCGCAGGGGATTGCGGCGCCGAGGAGCCGGAGGGCTGCGCACTGGCTTGCGGAGTGGCCGTCTGCGCCATCGCAAGCGGTGCACGAAGCACACCCAGGGCCGCGGACACCGCCGCGGTGATCGCCAGAAGGCGCCGGCGCCGCGGGGCACGCCGCAGGTTACGCGAGTGCAGGGGAATCGGTGTCATCGTGGTAGTTCCTGTTATTGCTGGCATTGCGCCTTGCGGCCGGTATGTGATCGGCAACAGGATTGGGTGCGCCGGCGAAAGCCGACTCGAGCGCACCGCGCCTGCCTTGATCCCCCATCCGCCAGGCGCGCCCACTGTGCTGCACTTGTATGACAATGCGACTGCGACAATGTGACGGTTTTGTTTCATGCGCCTCCTGATCATCGAGGACGAAAGCAAGGCAGCCGCGTTCCTGAAGAAGGGGCTGAGCGAGTCGGGCTTCATCGTGGACGTCGCCGAGAACGGTGAGGAGGGGCTGCACAAGGTCCTCACGCTCGACTATGACCTGGTGATCCTCGATGCCATGCTGCCGCGCGCGGATGGCTGGTCCGTGATCAGTGAGGTGCGTCGCAGGGGTTACGCGCTGCCGGTGCTGTTCCTGACGGCGCGGGGAGCGATCGGCGATCGTGTGAAGGGACTCGAGCTCGGTGCCGACGACTACCTCGTCAAGCCCTATGCCTTTACCGAGCTCCTCGCCCGCGTACGCGCGCTGCTGCGCCGTCGTAGTGAGCGCCAGCCGGAGATTCTGCAGATCGCCGATCTGCGGCTGGACCTCTTGGGCCACAAGGCGCAGCGCGGCGCGGTGCGCCTCGAGCTGGCGCCGAAGGAGTTCGCGCTGCTGTCGCTTCTCGCGCGGCGCCAGGGTGAGGTGCTCTCGCGACTGGTCATCGCGGAGCAGGTGTGGGACATGAACTTCGAAGGCGACAGCAACGTGGTCGACGTGGCCGTGCGCCGCCTGCGCCGCAAGGTGGATGAGCCCTATCCGGTCAAGCTGATCCATACCGTGCGTGGCATGGGTTATGTTCTCGAAGCCCGCTGAAGCCACGCCGCATCGCTGGGCCATGGCGACATGGCTCACGCTCTTCTATACGGGCTCCGCCTTCACGCTGCTCAGCGCCGCGGCGGCGCTGCTGTACTTCGGGCTCGAGCACAGCATGCAACGCGAGGACCGCGATTTCCTCTCCCACAAGATGCAAGTCCTGACGACGATTTTGCAGCGCCGGCCGCTCGATCGCGCCGGCCTGGAACAGGAGGTGCTCGAGGAGGCCGAGATCTCGAGCCACTCGCAGGCGCCGTTCTCCCTGCGGGTGCTCGACCGCGACGGACGGGTGATGGTCGAGACACCGGGCATGGCCTCGCAGCTGCCACCCCGTATCTTCCCGCCGGCGCAATCCCAGGAGGCGTCGGGTCACCGCTGGCGCTCCTCGGGCGAGCTGCGCTTTGTGCTTGCCTCGATGCAGCTGTCCGCTGCATCGCCGCCTGCGCCAAGCGGGAGCATCCAGGCGGCGTTGAACGTGAGCGCGGAGGAGCGGCTGCTCGAGGCTTACCGGCGCGACATCGCGCTCGTGCTCGGGGCCGGTCTGCTGATCGCCGCGGCCATCGGCGCGTGGATTACGCGCCGCGGGCTACGGCCCATTGCCGATATCACGCGCACCATCGAGCGCATCGGCGTCCAGGACCTGCAGGAGCGCATCGTTCCGGGACCCTGGCCCAGGGAGCTCGTCTCCCTAGCCGCAGGCTTCGATCTCATGCTCGATCGGCTGCAGGAGTCTTTCGAGCGCTTATCTCAATTCTCGGCGGACTTGGCCCACGAGCTGCGTACTCCGATCAACAACCTGATGGGTGAGGCTCAAGTGGCGCTCTCGCGCAGCCGCTCAGCGGCGGAGTACGCCCGCGTGCTGCACTCCGCGCTCGAAGAGCACGGCCGACTTGCGCGCATGATCGACAGCATGCTGTTCCTGGCGCAGGCCGATCGAGCGCGCACCGTCCTCGCGCCCATGCCGCTCGATGCCCGGGGTGAGTTGCAGGCGGTTGCCGACTTCTACCAGCCGCTCGCGGATGAGCAGGGGGTGGAGCTCGTGTGTGAGGGCTCGGGCAGCGTCATGGCCGATGCCATGCTGTTGCGCCGTGCCTTGAGCAATCTGCTCTCGAACGCACTCAAATATAGCTCGCGCGGCGGGTGCGTCACGCTGCGCGCCGGCGCCGCCGTCGCCGGAAAGACGCCTGTCCTCAGTGTCATCGATTCCGGCAGCGGCATCGCGGCAGAGCATCTGCCGAAGCTGGGCGACCGGTTCTACCGCGTGGATCCGTCGCGCACAGAGGGCTTCTGCGGCGCAGGGCTCGGCCTGGCCATCGTCAAGTCGATCATGACGCTGCACGGAGGCAGTCTCGTCATCGCAAGCACCGTGGGAGAGGGCACGACCGCCTCGCTGGTGTTCTCGGCCAGATGACCGTTTGGTCATCCGCAGGTCATCCTCCGGTCAGCCGCCATTCGTTAGGGTGAGTCTCCGGAGGCAGTGAGTCTGCCCCGCGGAGTCACTTCATGAGCCTCGTGCAGTTCGCGCTGCGCCGGCCGTACACCGTTCTGGTGCTGGTGCTGGGAATCATCGTCGGCGGCGTGCTCGGCATCCGCGCGATGGCGCGGGACATCTTCCCGCCCCTCGGTGTGCCGACTATCTACGTCGCCCAGCCCTATGGCGGCATGGATCCGGCGCAGATGGAGGGATTCCTCACCTATTTCTTCGAGTACCACTTCCTCTACGTCACCGGGATCGAGCACGTCGAATCCAAATCGATCGAAGGGGCGGCGATCATCAAATTGCAGTTCTATCCGGGCACCGACATGGCACAGGCGATGTCCGAGACGGTCCAGTACGTCAATCGCGCACGCGCCTTCATGCCGCCCGGAACGGTCCCGCCCTTCATCATGCGCTTCGATGCCGGCAGCGTTCCGGTGGGCTACCTGGCCTTCTCGAGCCGAACGCGCAGCGTGGCGCAGATGCAGGACCTTGCGCTCAATACCGTGCGGCCACTTTTCGCGACCCTCCCCGGCGTGTCCGCTCCGCCCCCGTTCGGCGGCAGCGCGCGCGCCATCGTCGTGAGTCTCGACCCCGTAAAGCTGCAGGCGTACGGCATCGCGCCACAGGACGTGGTGACCGCAATCGCCAGTGCCGAGACGATTAGTCCCTCGGGAAATATCTACCTGCGGGACAAGTATCCGGTGGTGCCGATCAACTCGATCGTGAAAGACGCGGGCGACCTCGCGGCGGTCCCTGTGCGCACTGGAACGTTTCCCACTGTGTTCGTACGCGACCTGGGCCGGGTCGCCGATGCGTCCGATATCGTGACGAGCGTCGCGCTGGTCGACGGCAGGCCCACGGTTTATATCCCCGTCACCAAGCGCGCGGACGCCTCGACCCTCTCGGTGGTGAATACCGTCAAGTCGAACCTGGCGAAGTTTCAGGCTGCGTTGCCCGAAGGCGTCGCTGTGCGTTACGTCTTCGACCAATCGCCGTTCGTCACCCGAGCGCTCACGGGACTCACCACGGAGGGAGCGATCGGCGCGCTGCTGGCCGGCCTGATGGTGCTGCTGTTCCTGCGCGACTGGCGCAGCGCGGTGATCGTCGTCATCAACATTCCCTTGTCGTTGCTCGCCGCGACCTTTGCCCTGTGGCTCACCGGGCAGACGATCAACATCATGACGCTGGGTGGCCTTGCGCTCGCTGTGGGCATTCTGGTCGATGAGTCCACGGTAGTGATCGAGAACATCCACACGCATTTCGTGGTGCACCACCGCGAGATCCTCGAGCGCAACGTGCTCGATGCCGGACTCGAGGTGGCGGTACCGCGGCTGATCGCCATGCTCTGCGTCATCGCCGTCTTTCTGCCTTCCTTCGCCATGCAGGGCGCGGCGCGCGCGCTGTTCGTGCCGCTCTCGCTCGCAGTCGGCTTCTCGATGGCCGCCTCCTACGTCCTCGGCAGCATGCTGGTGCCGATCCTCTCGATATGGGCTTTTCGCGTGAAGCACGCCGCAGGCCAGTTTCAGGTATCCGACCCCGGGCTGTTCGAGCGCCTGCGACAGCGCTACACGCGCGTCGTGCGCACGCTCGTCGCGCGACCCTGGGCGGTGCTCGCGCTGTACCTCGGGGTATGCGCCGTGCTCATCGGACTCATCGGGCCGCGCCTTGGCACCGACATTTTTCCGCGCGTCGAGGCGGGACAGCTGCAGCTGCGCTTGCGGATGCCGACGGGGACGCGGCTGGAGCTGACGACCGCGGCCGCGCAGCGCGCACTCGAGATCATCGCCGAGGAGGCGGGCGCCAGATCGATCGCGGTCTCGATCGGATTGGTGGGCGTGCATGGATCGAGCTATCCGGTCAACTTCATCTATCAGTGGAACAGCGGCTCGCAGGAGTGCGTGCTGCAGGTGCAGTTTCGCAGAGCGGGGCTGGATCTGGTGCGGCTGCGCGGGCGGCTCAGAGCCCGGTTTGCCAAGGAAATGCCGGATGCCGAGATCTCGTTCGAGCCGGCCGACATCGTCAGCCGTGTCATGAGCTTCGGGGCGAACACACCGATCGAGGTGGCCGTGAGCGGCCCGAACCTCGCTGACGATCGCAGCTTTGCGGAGAAGGTGCGCGCGAGTCTGGCACGGTTGCCGATGCTGCGGGACGTTCAGTTCGGCCAGCCGCTCGATTACCCGGCCGTCGACGTGACGCTCGACCGCGAGCGTGCAGGCGTACTCGGCGTCACGGCGAGTGACGTGACGCAGTCGGTCTCGGCGGCGACCGCCTCGAGCCGCTTCACCCAGCCCGTGTACTGGGCGGCGGCGAACGGCGTGGGTTATCAGGTGCAAGTCGAGGTGCCGCAGCGGGATCTCGCCTCGCTCGAGGATGTACGCAACATTCCGGTTCTGGCCGATAACCGCCAATCCATGCTCCTGCGCGATGTTGCGACCGTCCACGCAGGCTCGATCGTGGGTGAATATGACCGCTACAACATGGCGCGCACTGTCACGGTCACCGCGAATATCGAGGGCGCAAGTCTGGGGGCGGCGGCGGCCGCGGTGAACCAGGCGCTCGCGCGGCTGGGCGAGCCGCCCAAGAAGGCGAGTGTCACGCTGCGCGGCGAGGTGGCCCCGATGATGCAGTTGCTCACGGCGCTGCGGGGCGGACTCGCGCTCTCGGTGCTGCTGATCTTCCTGCTGCTGGTTGCGAACTTTCAATCCTGGCAGCTCGGGCTCGTGGCGATCACCAGTGTCCCGGCCGTGATCGCCGGCGTCGTGCTGCTGCTCTGGGTCAGCGGCACGACGCTCAATCTTCAGTCCTTCATGGGTGCGATCATGGCGGTCGGTGTGGCAATCGCCAACGCCATTCTGCTCACGACCTTTGCAGAGCGCACGCGTATGGAAGGCGAGGCCGCCGCTGAAGCCGCGATCACCGGGGCGCGCACGCGGCTGCGGCCGATTCTCATGACCAGCCTCGCGATGATCGCCGGGATGCTGCCGATGGCCATCGGATTCGGCGAGGGAGGGCAGCAGACGGCACCGCTCGGCCGGGCCGTGATCGGCGGTTTGGCACTTGCAACCTTGGCCACATTGCTGGTCCTGCCGGGTGTGTTCACCGTGTTGCGCCAGAGAGCAAGCCGGCAGCCGTTGTCACTGCACCCGGACGATGGCATCGACGGCGCGCGGGAGCGGCACCCATGAGAGGACAAGCTAGCGCCTCGTTGGCCACGCTCGCTCCGTGGGCCGTGATCGCCTCGGTGCTGCTCGCTACCGCCCAGTCGCTCGGTGCACGCGCGGCTGCGAACACACCTAGCGCAGATGCCGCGGCGACGCCGGAGACGACTCTCGTCCTGCCCGCCGAAGTCATCGCCTATCAATCAGTTCTGCTCACCGCGAAAGTGGCCGGGTATCTCAAGCGGATCACGGTCGACAAGGGCGACAAGGTCAAGGCAGGGGAGCTCATCGCGGAGCTCGAGGTGCCCGAGCTGCTCGCGGATCAGATCCGCGACCGGGCGCGAGTGGATGTGGCGCGCCGCGTCTATGAGCGTATGCAGAAGGCGTCGAAAACGGCACCGGACCTCGTGACGCCCGATGATCTCGACAACTCACGCGGGCAGTTCGAGGTTGCGCAGGCGGAGCTCGATCGCGTGCAGGCCCTGCTCGCCTATGCACGGGTCACGGCGCCATTCTCGGGCACGGTGACCGCCCGTCACGTGGACGCCGGTGCCTTCATCCCGGTGCCGAGCGAGAGTGCGCAGACGAGCGCCGCCATCGTGACGCTGATGGACTTCAGCCACATTCGCGTTCAAATGTGGGTGCCGGAGATCGACGCGCATCGCATCCGTCCGGGCTGCAAGGCAGTCTTCACGGCGGTCGCACTGCCGGGGCAGCACTTCGCGGCGACGATCACGCGGGTCAGCTACGCCCTGGAGCGCAATGCCCGGACGATGCTCGCAGAGATCGATATGGCAAACCCCGGCGAAGTCCTGCAGCCCGGCATGTATTTGTCGGTGAAGCTCATCCTCGAGAGCGAGGTATCAGGGTCGTGAGCGCCAAACTGCCTGCACGACGAGCCGCTGGCGCGCTTGCGCTGGCCTGCGCGCTCCTGTCCAGCTACGCCCCGGCACAGCAGCCCCCGTCGGCGCCGATCGCACCGACCGCGTCGGCGCCGCCGTCGGCCGCGGCAGCCGCGCCGGCACCCGCCGGCGCATCGCAGATCATCGACCTGCCCACCGTTCTGCGTCTTGCCGGTCTCAACGATCTTGATCTCGCGCTCGTGCGCGAGGCGGAAAAGCAGGCGAGGGCCGCGAACGATGCGGCGACGCTGCGCTTCTTTCCGTGGCTCTCTGCCGGGGCGAGCTATGCCAAGCAGACCGGCGCCGCGCAGGAGGTCGGCGGCCAGATGCTCTCCGTGGATCAGCAGCTCTATCAGCGTGGCGTTGCGGCCAATCTGCAAGTCGAGCTCGGGAGCGCGATCTTCGAGAAGCTCGCGGCACGCCAGCGACAGCAAGCCGCGGGCTTCGACGTGGAAGCTTCACGCAACGACACCGCACTCGCCGCGGCCGGGGCCTATTTCGACCTGGTGAATGCGGTGGCCGCAACCGATATCGCGCACGAGGCGGTGCGCATCTCGCAGGACTACGAGGGTCAGCTCGAGCGTGCCTATCAAGCCGGTCTCACGAACCGCAGCGAATTTCTGCGTGTCGGCGTGCAGACGCAGCGCAATCGCGTTGTGCTGCGAGAAGCCGAGGCCGCGCTGCGCTCTGCGGCGGCGGCCCTCGCTACGCTGCTAAGACTCGATCCGGCGGGGGAGCTGCAGCCAATCGAGCGCATCGTCAGCCCGCCCACGCTCATCGAGGTCGATACGCCCGTCGGCACGCTCGTCAAAGACGCGCTCGCATTTCGCCCTGAGCTCAAGTCGAGCGCGGCGTCGGTCGCGGCCGCAGACAAGCAACGCGTGGCGGCGACCTACGGGCCGCTGGTTCCCTCGCTGAGCGGTCAGGCGGCGCTTGGCCAGCTCCGCGGCGGCCCCAACGGCATGCTGAGCGACTATATGACCGCGCACGATTACGTGGTCGCGCTCAATTGGCGCTTCGGTCCCGGCGGATTGTTCGATTTCAGCCGTACCGCAGCGGCCAACTCGGCACTCCAGAGCGCACGGCTCAGCGCCGAGAAGCTTCACGATCTCATCGCCGAGGAGGTCGTGCAGTCCTATGAGGCGGCACGCGCCGGGCTTGACCAGATGGGACTTGCGAGACGCGCGGTAGAGCTCGCCGACCAGAGCTTGAAGTTGAGCGAGCAGCGCCGGGAGTTCGGCGTCTACGCCGTGCTCGAGGTGATCCAGGCGCAACAGGACCTCACGCAGGCGCGCGGCGACTACGCGCGCGCCCTCACCCAGTATGCGAAGGCTCAATACGCGCTCGCGCACGCCACTGCACGTATCGGCGGGTGATGGCGGGACCTAACGTGACGCGGTAGGTGCCAGCCTCGAGGCAGGCTGTTGCAGCTCACGCGCCGCCAGACCGGGTGGCGGTGCGACCTGCTCGTACTCACCCGCTCTGTCGTCCCAGAGATAGTAGGCGTGGTTCACGTAATAGTACGGCACCCCCGCCCACCACCGCGTCGCGTACGACCACGGCAAAATGCGCTGATAGGCTCCCAGCCCGATGCCGCCCAATCCGGGTCCCCAGCCCCATCTGCCCCACTTACCCCAGCCCCACTCTCCAGGGGAGTGCGCCGGCGCGCCACGCCAGCCGTAGCCACCATCGACAGTCCCAGCGGCGCTGAAGCCACCGGCCGCGTGAGACCCACTGCCACCACGACCAGAGCCAACGGCGCTTGCGACGTGCGCTACCGAGGCTGACAGCAGCATCACGATTACGCGGGCCGGCAACGGGCGATTGAAGCTGCGAATTACCATGAGGCTGCCCTCCAGTCACATCGAGCTCCTGGCGAATCGAGCGCGAGCGTTGCAGACGACGGCTGTTCATGGAGCTGCTGGCTCTGCGTCGCACGTCCTCCTCGCACGCCCAAATACCACCGCCGTCAGAGCTCTCAGTGAATGAGCTGTCCAATTCCAATCGAACTCTCAGTGTTGGAGTCGAACTCAACCACTGCGTTCAATGTCGCAAGCATTAAATTTGCAGCGCGCACAGCATCTCACTGACTAACGCGCTCAGCTCGGCGCATGAGGCGCCGCCTGCGCGCGCGCAGGTCAGGTCAATTGCTGATGGCGTGCGAGAAGGCTCTTGATCGAATCCAGCAGCACCGCAAAGACCATTGAGGCGCCGAGTACCGCGCCGATCACGTCCCAGGACAGGGCGTGCATCAAGATGCCGAAGCCAGCGAGTAGCGTGATGATCAGGATGTCGACGATTGAAGAGAGCATCACCCAGATGCTGGGGCGCGAGCTCCAGAGCTGACGGCGCTCGCGCACCACGTAGAAAGTCGCCTGAGTGCTCATCACGAGCGTCACGGCGGCTAGCGTGCGCAAGCCATGTCCGGGAAGCAATCCAAGCTGAAAGCGGCCAAAGGCGAGCACCGCGAGGCAGAAAGCCACGTTGCACAGCCCTAGTGCCACGGCGGTGAACGTGACCTCTCTGATGCGCCACGCATTGGGTTGTCCGGAGGCACGCACGCGATCGGTGGTCGCAGACATTGCGAGAAAGTCCCCGGTGATCACCAGGATGACCATCAGCATCGGTGTGAGAATCGCATGTCCCGTAAGGATGAGTCCTGCCGTCAGGAACAGCATCTGCGTGATCTTTGCGGTGAGGGAACGCAGCGCGTAGGTAAGCATGCGCTGGTAGACCCTGCGTCCGGCGCGGACGGCGGCGACGATGCCGCCGAGGCCGGGTTGAGTAAGCACCAGACCGGCGGCAGATTTTGCAATGTCGGTCGCGGTTGTCACAGCGATTCCCATTTGTGCCTGACGCAGCGCTGGAGCATCGTTGGCGCCATCGCCACACATCCCCAGCGTGTGTCCGCTGCGCTGATACGCGCGCACGATGTGAAACTTGTCTTCCGGGAAGACACCGGCGAAGACTGCATATTCGCCAGGTTCGAGGCGTGCGGGTATCGGCCCGCTCGCATGCACCGGTCCGTAGAGACCCACTGCGTGCGCCACGACGCCCGCCGTGGCTGCCGCATCGCCGGTGATCATCACGGTGCGTACCCCAAGGTGGCCGAGTTCGGCAATGAGTTCGGCGGCGTCCGCGCGCGGGGGATCGCTCACGGCAATCAAACCAATCCACTCGAGCTGCCCGGGCAAGCCCGCTGCGACACCGAGCACACGATCACCTCGCGCCGCGAACGACGTTACGGCGGAGGCGATGTCCGCCGGAATGGTGGCGAGTTCGGCGATGCGCGCAACAGCACCTTTGACGATGAGAAGCTGCTGGCCTTGCATATCGGTCGCAGAAGCTTGGGACATCTTCTGGACCGGGTCGAACGGCACGAAGCGCGTCCGGTGCAGCTGCTGTTCTGGCGCGAGCTCAACGGCGGCGGCCCGCACTGCGGCGTCCAGCGGGTCTGTGCCGGCGTCGGCGCTGGCGAGCAGCGCAAGCCTCAGGACACGTTGCTCATCGGCGCCCGGCGCAGCGTACACGGCGCTTACGGTGAGCGCGTTCTCCGTGAGAGTGCCCGTCTTATCCGAGCACAGCACATCGACGCTTGCCGCCTCATCGATCGCGGAGAGACGCGTGGGCAATACTCCCTCAGCGGCCAGCGCTCGGGCTGCCAGAGCGGAGGCGAGCGTGAAGGTTGCCGGCAAGGCTACCGGAATGGCGGCAAGCACGGCCGTGAGGACCAGCGGAATCGTTTCTACACCCGGTATGTGGGTGACCATCGCGTACAGCAGCTGCAGGGCGACCATCGAGCCACTGAAAACGGCGAGGTTGCGCACGACGCGCAGCACAGCCCGTTGCTGCGAGCTCGCGCCATGGGCGATGCTCACCAGCTGCGCGGTCTGACCGGACTTGGTGCGCGCACCAGTAGCCGTGACCTGCGCGAGAGCCTCTCCCCGACGGACCAACGAGCCGGCGTAGGTGTTCGTGGCAGCGGTGCCCTCGACCGGAAGCGATTCACCGGTCAGCATCGATTGATCGAGAAGAGCGTCGCCTGCGATGAGGCGCACATCAGCGGGAACGATGCTGCCGAGCGTGAGTTTGACGACATCGCCCACAACGAGCTCGCTCGCAGGCAGTACCTGCCACGCGCCGTCGCGACGCACCACCGCACGCAGCGCAAGGCGGGATCGCAACGCCGCCAGCGTGTTCTGTGCACGTCCTTCCTGCATCAGACCCAGCAAAGCATTGAAGAGCAGCAGCAGGGCGATGATGAACGCCTCAACGTACTCCCGAAGTGCGAGCTGCAGCACGATGGCAAGCTCGAGCAACCAGGGAACCGGTGCCCAAAACTTCGCGAGCGCCGCGCGCCAGCGCTGGGGCTCCGCATCGGCTACGGCGTTCGGCCCGTCGTCTGCGAGCCTGCGTCGGGCCTCCTCGCTCGTAAGTCCGAGCGGACTTGCGGATTGCGTCGAGGCGAGCGGAGTAGTTTGCATCACCTTTCTCAAGGGCGGTCGCAGCACATCCCGTCGCAGTGGGCCTCGCGCGGTGGCCAGCGCGGTCAGCGCGTCAGAGCGCCGGCCGTCATGAATCGTGCTGCACTGCAAGATGCGCCATGATGCGGCAGAACTCACGTCTCAGCTTCGCGGCTACGTGGGCCATTCTGAACGGATTTTAATTCGCGGTTTGGATCGCTTTAATGAGCCGGTGATTTGCTAACGCGCGGACACCACCCATGCGCATACTCGTTGTCGAAGACGAAAAAAAGCTCACAGAGCTGATCGGCCGCGCCCTGAAGGCCGAGCGCTTCGCCGTGGACACCGCGAACGACGGCAGAGCGGCCTGGATGCTCATCGAGACCTACGATTACGACCTCGTGATTCTCGATCTCATGCTGCCCGGAATCGATGGGGGTGAGATCCTGCGCCGCACCCGGCGCAGGAATGCTCACGTGCCGATCCTCGTGCTCACCGCGCGCGATGCAATGGACGAAAAGGTGCGCCAGTTCGAGGCGGGTGCCGATGACTACTTGACCAAGCCGTTCGCGTTCGCGGAGCTGGTGGTGCGCGTGAAGGCGCTGCTGCGTCGCGGGCCGGTCACGCGTGCGAGCACACTGCGCGTCGGGGATCTGGAGATCGACCGGCTGACGCAGCAGGTGCGCCGTGGAGGGCGCAGGATCGAGCTCACGGCCAAGGAGTACGCACTCCTCGAGTACCTGGCCAGCAACCCCGGGCGTGTCTTCTCTCGCACCATGATCATCGAGCACGTGTGGGATCAGAGCTTCGAGGGGCTGACCAACATCGTCGATGTGTACGTGCGCCATCTGCGCGGCAAGGTGGACGATCCCTTTCCCAACAAGCTGATCCGCACGGTGCGCGGTGCCGGCTACTGCATCAACGAGACCGCCGAGCCGTGAACACGCGCTCGCTGAGCTTTCGGCTGGTCGCCTGGTATGCGGGTCTTCTCACATTGCTGTTCTTGCTGTTAGGTGCGGTGACGGTCGCCGCGGTGGCCAACTATCTGCAGGTCAACATCCGTGACAACCAGACGCGCCGCGCGCAGCAGATTGCCGATACGCTCCTGCGCGACATCGATAGCACGGCGGAAGGCGCACTCGCCTCGAAAGTCGAGGAGCTATACGCGCCGGAGGTGAACGACCGTTTCATCCGCATCACCCGCGCCGACGGTCGACTTCTGTTCCAGTCGCGTGCGCCGCGCGACCGAGACTTCGATCCTGCCGTGGTGCCAGCGCTGCGCCCCGGGGCCGCTACGCTCTCGTGGCGGGCGATTCCGCTCCGTGGGAGCGGCGAACTCATCATCGGCGCGGTGACGCATCGCGCCGCAAACGGCACGCGCTATCTCGTCGAGGTAGGCTCCTCGACCGCACGCATCGATGCGATCCTGGGCCGGCTGGTTGTGGTCCTCGCCGCAGGGCTGCCGCTTGCCGTGCTGCTGGCGGTCGGTGGCGGTTTCTTCCTCGTCAAGCGCGCTCTGGAGCCCGTGGATCAGATCGCGCAGAAGACCGAGGCGATCACACAACACAACTTGAGCGAGAGGCTGCCTGTGAGGGCCACCGGTGACGAAGTCGAGCGCCTGTCGAGCTCGCTCAATCACATGATCAGCCGCCTCGAGGAAGCCGTGCAGAGTTCCAAGCGCTTCGTGGCCGATGCCTCGCACGAACTGCGTACGCCGCTCACCGTTCTGCGCGCAGAGCTCGAGAGCCTGATGTCCGACGGGGACGTCAATCCGGGAGTGCGCGAGACGCTCGGCAGTCTGCTCGAGGAGGTGGACCGCCTTGCCGCAATCGTCGAGGGGCTGCTGGCGCTGTCGCGCCTGGATGCGGGAGAGGCACGCTCCGCCTTGGTGCCCGTGGACCTCGCGGAGCTCGTCACGACCACCGCGGATCAAATGAGCCTCCTGGCCGAGGACAAGAGCATCACGGTGTTACGCGATGCGCCCCGGCCGGTAATGGTCGAGGGGGATCCCGCACGCCTCAAGCAGGTGGTGGTCAATCTGCTCGACAATGCCATCAAGTACACACCGGCTGGCGGCTTGGTGCGCCTGCGCGTACTGGCACAGGGCGGCGAGGCGGTCTTTGAGGTCTCGGATACCGGGATCGGAATCCCGGCCGAATCCCTGCCCCACGTCTTCGAGCGCTTCTTTCGCGTCGAACGCTCGCGCTCGCGCGAGCAGGGCGGCGCGGGACTCGGCCTGTCAATCGCGAAGGCGATCTGCACGGCTCACGGCGCGCTTCTGGAGGTGGAGAGCACGCCCGAGCAGGGTACCCGCTTTCGCGTGCGTCAGCCGCTCGCGACGGGCCAGCTGGCCGAGCCTAGCAAGGCCGCGCAGCAGGCCGTGATCGCGAACAACCGCTCGAGGCAGGGAGCTCATTAGGCCGTGTGGATCGTAAGTCTTGCCCTGCGGCGCCCCTACACGTTCGTCGTGCTCGCGGTGCTCATCGCGCTCTTCGGTATCCGAGCGGCGCTCACGACTCCGACCGACATCTTCCCAAACATCAAACTTCCCGTGGTGAGCGTGGTATGGACCTACACGGGGATGCTCCCGAGGGACGTGTCCGGTCGCATCGTCTATTTCTACGAGCGAACGCTTTCGACCCAGGTCAACGACATCGAGCACATCGAGTCGCAGTCGGTCAACGGCTACGGCATCGTCAAGATCTTCTTTCAGCCGAACGTGGACATCGCCAATGCGGTCGCGCAGGTGACCGCCGTCTCGCAGACGGTGCTCAAGTACCTGCCGCAAGGCATCACTCCGCCTTATGTCCTCGCCTACGACGCATCGAGCGTGCCGATCCTGCAGCTCGCGCTCTCGAGCAAGCAGCTGACCCCGGCGCAGCTCTTCGACAGCGGGCAGAACTTCATCCGGCCGGGCCTGGAAACGGTCGCCGGTGCGGCGCTCCCCTCGCCGTACGGCGGAGTGAACCGTGCCGTTGAGGTCGACCTCAACCCGCAGGCGATGCAGGCCCACGGGGTTTCTGCCCAAGACGTGGTCACCGCGATCACGCAGCAGAACCTGAATCCGACCGCCGGCGACATGAAGATCGGCAAATTCGACTGGAACGTCGACATCAATGCGAGCCCGGTCGAGCGTGAGCGGCTCAATGACCTGCCGGTGAAGTCGGTGAACGGCACGGTGATCTATGTGCACGATGTGGCGTACGTGCACGACGGCGGTCCGCCGCAGACCAATCTCGTGAGGGTCAACGGCACGCACGCGGTGCTTATGACCGTCCTGAAGGCCGGCGCGGCTTCCACGCTCGACATCATCTCGGGAATCAAGAGCATCCTGCCGCGTGTGAAGGCATCGCTTCCCGAGAGCCTGAACCTGCGCATCGTGAACGACCAGTCCCTGTTCGTGAAGGCTGCCGTCTCGGGGGTGGTGCGCGAGGCGGGGATCGCCGCGCTGCTCGTCGGACTCCTCATTCTGCTGTTCCTGGGCAGCTGGCGCTCGACCCTCATCATCCTGATCGAGATCCCCCTGGCGATCCTGTTCTCGCTCACCGCGCTGTCCTGGCTCGGCGAGTCGATGAATGTCATGACGCTCGGTGGTCTTGCTCTTGCGGTCGGCATCCTTGTCGACGACGGGACGGTGACGATCGAGAACATCAATTACCACCTCGAGATGGGCAAGGAGGTCGTGCCGGCGATCCTCGATGGCGCCCAGCAGATCGTCATTCCTGCCTTCGTGACGCTGTTGTGCCTGAGCATCGTCTTCGTGCCGATGTTCCAGCTGGGCGGTGTTGCGGGGTACCTCTTCAGGCCGATGGCCATGGCCGTCGTGTTTGCGCTCACGGGCTCCTTCATCCTCTCGAGAACGCTCGTGCCCACCATGGCCCACTATCTGCTGCGCGGTCATTCGGGCGCTGCGGCTCACGGCGCAGCGGGCGAGCTGCGCGGCGGGTCCCGCAATCCCTTCAAGCGCCTGCAGGTCGGCTTTGAGAGCCGCTTCCTGCGCTTTCGCGAGCTCTACCGCTCGCTGCTCGGGCTCGCGCTTACGCATCCGCGAGAATTCATCATGGGATTCCTCGCCTGCATCGTGGTCTCCTTCGCACTCATGCCGTTCCTCGGTCGGAACTTCTTTCCCTCGGTTGACTCCGGCCTCATTCTGATGCACGTGCGTGCCCAGCCCGGGACGCGCATCGAGGAGACGGGACGGCTCTTCGATGAGGTTCAGAGTGTCGTGCGGCGGATCATTCCGCCCGCTCAGATCGCCAGCATCACCGACAACATCGGCCTGCCCTTCAGCGGCATCAACATGGCCTACCAGAACACCGGAACGATCGGTCCCGAGGACGGTGATGCGCTCATCTCGCTCAAGGCCGATCATGCCTCGACGGCTGACTACGTGAAGGCGCTCAGAACGGCGCTGCCGCGCGAGTTTCCAGGCACGACGTTCTCGTTCCTGCCCGCCGACATCGCCTCGCAGATTCTCAACTTTGGTCTTCCCGCTCCGATCGATGTGCAGGTCATCGGCAAGGACCAGCAGGCCGACTACCGGTATGCGGCAGATCTGCTGCAGCGCATTCGCCAGGTGCCCGGCATAGCGGATACGCGCATCCAGCAGGTGTTCGACTATCCGCAGATCAACGTCGACGTGGACCGCACGCTTGCTCAGGAGGTGGGGCTCTCGGAACGCGACGTGGCGAGCAACCTGCTCGTCACGCTCTCGGGAAGCGGCCAGGTTCAGCCGAACTTCTGGCTCAACACGCAGTCCGGCGTGCGATACCGCGTGGTCACGCAGATGCCTCAATACCACATCGACAGCGTGTCGGACCTCGCGCAGCTGCCACTCACCTCGCCCGCGGTGAAGGATCCGGTATACCTCGGAGGTCTTGCGAGCATCGGCATCGGCCCGGGCGCTGCGCTGATCTCTCACTACGACGTGCAGCCGGTCATCGACATCTATGCCGCGACGCAGGGGCGCGACCTGGGTGCGGTCGCCGGCGCTATCGAGCGTGTCTTGCGGCAGACGCAAGGAGCCGTGCCGAAGGGGGCGTACGTCGCCCTGCGCGGCCAGATCGAGACCATGCGCAGCGCCTATGCCCAGCTGTATCTAGGCCTCCTCGCCGCGGTCGTGCTCATCTATCTCGTGATCGTCGTGAACTTCCAGTCGTGGACCGATCCATTCATCATCATCACCGCTCTGCCGGCGGCGCTGGCCGGGATCGTGTGGATGCTGTTCATGACCGGTACGCCACTTTCAGTCCCGTCACTGACGGGCGCGATCATGTGCATGGGCATCGCCACGGCAAACAGCATTCTGGTTGTGAGTTTCGCCCGCGAGGGTCTGGCGCGAGGGCTCGATGCGACCGCCGCCGCGCTCGAGGCCGGTGTCGTGCGCCTGCGACCGGTACTGATGACGGCGCTCGCCATGATCGTCGGCATGGTGCCGATGGCCCTTGCGCTCGGGGAGGGGGGCGAGCAGAACGCACCGCTCGGCCGTGCAGTGATCGGCGGTCTCGTCATCGCCACCGTCGCGACCCTGTTCTTCGTTCCGACCGTATTCAGCGTCCTGCATCGCAGACATGGCGGGGCAGCGGTCGCGAGTGCAGTACCCTCCGAGCCCGCCGTTTGATTACCGAGGAGAGTTCGGTTGCTCGAGACAGATGACCCTACAAAGACGATGGCGACCACGGCCGGAAGACGGGATCCGCAGCTCGCCATCTCGCCTGTCAAGCTCGGGCGGATCGCAGTGGTGGCTGGGGCAATCGCCCTCCTGATCGCCATCGCAGGGATCGCGAAGCGGGAGATCCAGGCGCGGGCGGTCGCGCGCTGGACCGACGAGCAGGCCGTCCCGAGCGTCTCGGTCATCACGCCCCAGAAGGGCGGCAACGAGGCGGGCCTCGCCCTTCCGGGCAACATCTCCGCGTGGTACGAGGCCCCGATCTACGCGCGCGTCAGCGGCTATCTGCAGCAGTGGTACTTCGACTTCGGTGCCCATGTGAGGCGGGGTCAGGTTCTCGCGACCATCGAGACGCCGGACCTCGACGCTCAGTTCGCCGCCACGGAGGCTGATCTCGATGCCGCGCGCGCGAAGGTGAAAGTGGCGAAGGCTTCAATGGAGTTCGCTAAGACGACCTACGACCGCTGGCGCGACTCGCCGAAGGGCGTCGTCTCCGTGCAAGAGACGGAGTCCAAGAAGGCCGACTACGAGACCGCGCTCGCGAGCTACGATGCCTCGATAGCCGGCGTGAAGTCGGACCAGGGAGCCGTCGATCGGCTGCGAGCCCTCGAGCAGTTCAAGCGCATCGTCGCTCCCTTCGATGGCGTCGTGACCGCACGAAACACCGATATCGGCGCGCTCATCAATGCCGGAAGCGGGGCGGGCGCCGGGAGCGCGCCGCAGCTGTTTCGCATCGCCGATGTGCACGCGATGCGTGTCTTCGTTCAGGTCCCGCAGGCGATGTCCGCAGGAGTCGCCGCCGGTATGAGTGCGGACCTGTCGCTGCCGCAGTATCCCGAGCGCGTGTTCAAGGCGGTGGTGGCGACCACCGCGCGTGCCATCGATCCGGCATCTCGGGCGCTGCTCGTCGAACTGCATGCGGAAAATACGGACGGGATGCTTCAGCCCGGCACCTACGCGCAGGTGCATTTCAACATGAGCCCCAATCCCAATGTGTTGACCATTCCGGCCACCGCGCTCATCTTCCAGCAAGCCGGGTTGCAGGTGGCCGTGGTAGGCCCCGGCAACCGCGCGGAGATGCGGGCGGTGAAGCTCGGACGCAATTTCGGCGCGGACGTTGAGGTTCTCACAGGACTCTCGCCCTCCGACCGGGTGATCAACAGCCCACCGGATTCGCTGACCCAGGGCGAGCTCGTGAGCCTCGTGAACCCCGTCTCAACGAGCGGCGGTGAGCTCGCGAGCACGCGCAGCGCAACCGCCGCTCGGCCAGATCGCGGCGACCCGCCCGCCGAACGCAAACCGGCTTCGGACAAGCCCGGAGCCGGCCAGTGAGTCACACGCACATCCCTGAGATGTGCGCACGGCTCATGCGAGGCCTGGCAATGCTGCTCGCTGGCGCCGCGCTCGCAAGCTGCGCCGCAGGCCCGAACTACCGCACGCCGAAGGTGCGGGTGCCGGATCATTTCGATGCGGGCGCGCAAATGCCGCAGCGGCAGGGGGCGCAGCTCGGCGCAACGTCCGCCGTAACGTCCGCCGATCTTGCAACCTGGTGGCGCACGCTCGGCGATGCGGAGCTCGATTCGCTGATCGATCGGGCCATGAGCGGCAATCCGAGCGCACTGGTTGCGCTGGACCGGCTGCAGGCCGCGCGGCTCTACGAAGCGGGTCTCACGGGCACGTTGCTGCCCGTAGTGGATGCGACCGCTGGGTTCGGGCGCGGCACCGGGACTGACCTCACGCGAGGACGTGTCGGGACGCCGCTCCATTCTGCGGTAACCACGCATGGGTTGAACAACGTTACGACGGCCGGTGGCTTCGAGGCAGTGTGGGAGCTCGATATCTTCGGCAGGATACGCCGCGAGATGGAGCTCGCGCGCTACGATACGGAGGCCGCCGCGGATGCGCGCAATGCGGTGCTCGTCACGGTGATCGCGGACGTGGCCAGAGCGTACGTCGACCTGCGCGGCCTGCAGATGCGCGCCTCGGTCCTGCACTCGGCCGCCGCTGCCCTCGGGCAGGGATTGAGTATCACCACGCAGCGCTATGATCGTGGCATCACGAATGAGCTCGACGTGACGCTTGCGAAGCGCGAGCTTGCCTCCGTCGAGGCGGAGATCCCGATCGTCGATGCGGAGGCGAGCTCGGGCGAGTACGCCATTGCGACCCTGCTCGGCGCGTATCCGGAGGATCTGGTCAAAGAGCTCTCCGCGCCCGGCATGATTCCGTCCGTGCCGGCGAACGTATCGGCCGGACTGCCGCTCGACCTGCTACGCCGCCGGCCCGATGTAGAGGAGGCCGAGCGGGAGATCGCAGCTGCGAATGCCCGGATCGGGATTGCGACGGCGGAGCTGTTTCCGCAGTTCATCGCGACGGGTGCGATCGGATTCCAGCAAGGCACCGCCGCCGGTCCGACCCTCGGCCAGCACATCTGGTCGGCAGGTCCTGGTGTCATCTGGCCACTGCTCGACTTCGGCCAGCTCGACGCTCAGGTGCAGATCGCCGACGTGCGGACGCAAGCGGCGCTCGAGAACTACAAAGCGACTATCCAGGTCGCCGTCAAGCAGGTCGATTCGGCCGCGGCTCGATTTGCTGCAGCGGAGCAGAGCATCGGAAGTCTCGCCGACGCCCTCACCGCGAGCCAGCGAGCCGTCACCCTCGCCAATCAGCGCTACAACCGTGGCCTGACGGATTACCTGAACGTCATCGATGCCGAGCGCGAGGAGTACTCGATCGAGGAGCAATACGTCCAGACGCAGGCTGCGCTCGATGATCAGTACATCGAGTTGTATCGGAACCTCGGCGGCGGATGGCAGGGATTCCAGCAGGTGCCGGCGATAAAACGTCCGCTTCCGGCCGTGCTGGCAATTTTCCGCGACACCCTCGCGCGCGGCGATCCGCTCAAGGATCCGTGACGTCCGCACGCAGATCAGGTGAGAGGCGGCCATGGCGCTCAAAGACATTCTCGTCTACCTCGATCAGAACGAGCCGGCGCAAGCGCGCCTGCGCCTCGCGGTCGATCTCGCATGCCATCACCGCAGCTTTCTCACCGCGCTCTTCGTGCGGGAGCATGACCAGGCGCAGCTCGATCAACGCAGGGTCGCCGAGCTGGGATGTGCCTCCGCTGGGCAGGTCGAGCGGCTCGATCGCCGCACGCAGACCTCCTGGAATGCGGCGGCGGCATTGCTGAAATCCGCTCTACAGACACTGGCCGGAAAGTGCGGCATAGATGTGGAATGGCGGGAGGTGGAAGGCAGGCTAACGGTCGTCGGACCTCAGCATGCTCGCTATACGGACCTGGTCATCCTGGGCCACGAGGTGCAGCCAGGGCACGCCTCGATCGACCACAGCTTCGACGAGCAGATGCTGTTCACGGGCGGTCGTCCGGTGCTCTTCATTCCGCCCGGCTGGTCATCCACGACCCTCGGCCGCCGCATCGCGGTCGCCTGGAACTCGAGCCGCGCATCAGCGCGGGCCGCCCACGATGCGCTGCCGCTCATCGAGCAAGCCGAGCGCACGCTTGTGCTGACTTTGAACCCCGCCGACTTCATCGATCGCCACGGCGCCCTTCCTGCCGAGCAGCTGCTCGAGCACCTGAAGCGCCACGGCGCAGCGGTGCAGCTCGCGCGCCTCGATGGCGTTCGCGGCGATGCGATCGCCGCCACCCTTCAAAGCAAGGCTCTCGAGGCCGGCGCTGATCTCCTCGTTACTGGCGCGTTCGGCCAAGCACGGCTCTGGGAACGGATCTTCGGCGGGGTGACGATCGGGCTGCTCGCGGACATGCGCATGCCGATTCTAATGTCGACGTAGCGCGCAGACCGCGGTGCCTCGCGTATATATAATAGTGAGGCGCGCGCCCTGAGCGCGGCAGAAAGATTCGGTGAGTGCCATGAAGCAGAGCGTCGGACTCATGACGGTTCTAGGGTGCATGCTCGCACTGATCTCGGCCTGCGCAACCAACGCGCAAACGGTGGTGAGTACACCGGTAGGTCCTGCGCAGGCACCGAGCAATCCAAATGCAGGTAGCGGCAAGCTGGTGGTGTACACGGCGCCGACCGTCACGACAGTCGAGCAATCACGCTACCCGGTGCACACGCCCTACACGCTTCTCGACTCCTCTGGAAAGATACTGCGTGACGTCGACAATCGCTCCGGATTCTTCGATTCCTCGCCGGTCACCGTGCCTCTTGCGGCTGGCAAGTATTCGGTCCGGGGACTCGCCGCTGGCAGGGGCTACATCGTGGTGCCGGTACTGATCGAGCGCGGCAAGACCACGATCGTCGATCTCGACGGCACGGCCATGCCCCAGAATGTGACTGCCGACTCGCGCTACGTGCGGCTGCCGGATGGTCACGTCTTGGGCTTTCGGGCGAGCGATTAGGACTTCGCATCGTCCTCCGCGATCGCCTCGGCCGCCGCCGCGCTATCCCGAAGCCGTCACCACTTCTATTTCGAGCTTGCGCTCACCACGCACGGAATTCGAAATGAGACAGCCGTGTTCGGCGCGCTCGAGCAGGTCGCGTGCCTTGCTGGCATCCGTAGTTTGGGGGATTGTCAAGAGCGCGAAGGTCGTGAAGTGGGTGAAGCGAGCAGAGCGCTCGACACGCTCGAGGATCCCTTCCACCCGGCACTCGAGCTGCGCCCACTCGAAGCGCGCCGCACGGCTCACCGCGCGGAACGTGAGGATGAAACAGTCGGCGAGCGCGGCGCAGAGCAGAGTTTCGGGCGACCACGTTCCGCCTGGCCCATCGAATTGGGGCGGCGGCGCCGTCTCCAGAGTCGGCAGCTCGCTTCCGTTGACGCTCACCGCGCCGGCGCTACGCCCCTGGGCGGAGACCGCATAAGTGTGCGGATAGGGATGCATCAGGACTCCCGCGAGCGCCACCTGCAAGAGACGCCGGACTTCACTGTTCCTCCAGCCGCTCAACTTAGACGGGCGGCGCGCACAGCGGTAGCGTGGATAGTGCGTATCGGCGCCCACTAGGCCTACCTCACGGGCAGTGCGGCGCGCGGCTAAGCGCGCTCGCGCAGCACTTCCCGAAATGCGCGCACGACCTGCGACTGTGGCCGCTGCCTGAGCTGCAGAACGAATAGCGGTCGCAGCAGCCGCCCCGTGGAGGGGTTCTGCACGATCGCTAGCTCACCCAGACGCGTGAGCTCCTGCACGACATGCGCGGGCAGCATGGCGACACCGAGCCCGGCGGCGGCGGCGCGCGCGATCGCTTCATTGCTGCCGAGCTCGATCGTGCGTGCGGGCACGATGCGTTGTGCGCGTAGCATGCGTTCGGTCACCTCGCGCGTGCCCGAGCCGGGCTCACGCAGCAACCACACGTTCGCGTTGAGTTGAGCCACGGTGGGTCTGCGCTTGCCGACCAGCGCAGCCTGCGGGTGCACGATGATCTGCAATTCATCGTCGCGCCAATGCGTGGCTGTCAGGCGCGCATCCTCGAGGGGTCCTTCGACCAGTGCAAGATCGATCTCGCAACCGATGAGCGCCGCACCGATCGCGCGTGTGTTGCCGACTCTGACTTGCAGCTCGATCCCGGGGAATTGCCGCGCGAATGTCGCGAGGTAGGGCGGCAGCCAGTAGGCGGCTATCGTGGTACTCGCCCCGAGGAGCAAGCGTCCTTGTCTGAGCTCGACGCGCGCGCGCAGGTCCTCGGCTGCCGCACGCTCGAGGGCGAAGATGCCGCGCGCGTGCTCGGCGAGCGCAGCGCCGCTCTCAGTGAGTTTGACGCCCCGGCCCACGTGAGCGCCCCGCTCGATCAACGGCACATCGAGCTGACGTTCGAGCTCGCGAACTCCCTTCGACACGGCCGGCTGGCTGATGAAGAGGGCCTCACCGGCCCGCGAGAAGCTGCGCAGCTCCGCCACGGCGTGAAAGATACGCAGCAGGTGCAGATTCACCGGCATGGGTTATCATTGTCGCATAACCTCTATTCATAGAACTATGAGATACATGCATTTGTGATATGGCGCTGTCCGCTCTAAAGTAAGCGGGTCAACACGGTGTTTGGCGCGACATGAGTCAGTCGACTTTGGTCGTATCCCCCTCCAGGTGGGGAGGCCTCCTCAAACTGCCGCGCGGCCGCTCGTTCTGGTTAGGCCTTGCGCTGGCCGTCGGCCTCGGTGTCACGGGCATGTCGGCGGCCGAGCTGCCCTGGGCACGGCACCTCGGCTTCAGTGCGCTGACGCTGGCGATCGTCATCGGCATGGTCGCCGGTAATTCGATCTTTCCAGCCGTCAGCGCTTACACCGCCGCCGGCATCGATTTCTCCAAGAGCACGCTGCTGCGCACCGGTATCGTGCTCTTCGGTCTGCGCATCACCTTTCAGCAGATTGCGGCCGTCGGTTTGCACGGTGTGGCGATCGATGCGTTGATGGTCACGCTCACGTTCGTGGTCGCGGTGCAGATCGGAACGCGCATCATGAAGCTCGATCGCCAGACCGCGATGCTCATCGGCGCGGGAAGCGCGGTGTGCGGGGCGGCCGCGGTCCTCGCGACGGAGCCGGTGGTGCGCGCTCAAGCGCACAAGGTCTCGATCGCAGTGGCGACCGTCGTCGTGTTCGGCACGCTCTCCATGTTCGTGTACCCGCTGCTCTATCCGCACCTCGGGCTGTCGGAGCAGGCCTTCGGGATTTACGCGGGCTCGACCATCCACGAGGTGGCGCAGGTGGTCGCAGCCGGCAAGAGCGTCAGCGATGCCGCCGCCGCTACCGCCGTCATCGAGAAGATGTTGCGTGTGATGATGCTCGCGCCGCTGTTGCTGGTCCTGTCGAGCCTGCAGCGCAAGCACGCGGCCGAGGGCGCGGCGCACGGAGGCGCGCAGCTGCGCATTCCGTGGTTCGCGCTGCTCTTCATCGCGGTGTGCGCGCTGAACTCGCTCAACTTACTGCCGTCGCTCTGGGTGCAGCACCTCGTGCAGCTCGATACCTTGCTGCTCGCCACCGCGATGGCGGCGCTCGGATTGCGAACGCACGTCGGGGCGATCCGCCAGGCCGGGCTGCGGCCACTGCTGCTCGCCGCGGCGCTTTTTGCCTTTCTGTGTGCGGGCGGCTACGAGATCAATCGTCTGGTCACGCACGTGCTTCTCTAGGCAGACGGGGCGACGTGTGCGGGCGGCTACCGCACGGGCGGCTCCAGAAGCGTCGTTCGTCGGACAGCGCTAGTCGCTTGCCCGCAGCAGCTCGTTGATCGAGGTCTTGGCGCGCGTCTGGGCATCGACCTGCTTGACGATCACTGCGCAGTAGAGTCCGTACTTGCCGTCCGCTGCCGGCAGCGTCCCCGGGACGACCACCGAGCCCGCCGGCACGCGCCCCCGCAGGATGCGTCCGGTGGCGCGCTCGTAGATGCGCGTGCTCTGACCGATGTACACACCCATGGAGATGACCGCGCCGGCCTCGACGATGACGCCTTCGACGATCTCCGAGCGCGCGCCGATGAAGCAGTCGTCCTCGATGATGGTCGGGCTCGCCTGCAGCGGCTCGAGCACGCCGCCGATACCGACACCGCCGGAGAGATGTACGTTCTTGCCGATCTGTGCGCAGGAGGCAACCGTGACCCACGTATCGATCAGCGCACCGCTGTCGACGTAGGCGCCGATGTTCACGTAGCTCGGCATCAGCACGACGTTGGGAGCGATGTAGGCACCCTTGCGCACGATCGCATGCGGCACCACGCGCGCTCCGCCGCTGCGAAACTCATCCTCTTCGGTGGCCGCGTACTTGAGCGGCACCTTGTCGTAGAAGCGCGTGTAACCGGCATCGTGTACGACGTTCTCGCGCGTGCGAAAGTGCAGCAATACCGCCTTTTTCAGCCACTGATTGACCGTCCAGCCCCCGGCGTGCTTCTCGGCCACGCGTACCCGGCCGCGATCCAGAAGATCCAGACAGTCATCGAGCGCCACTGCGAGCTCGTGCGGCACGTTGCGTGGCGTCAGCTCCTGGCGCTTCTCGAAGGCCGCATCGATCACTTGCTGCAGATGTTGCGAATCGCTCATGCGGCATGCTCCCGCGAGCGGCTCGCGAAGCGCACGATGCGCTCCGCCGCCTCCACGCACTCCGCCACGCTCGCCGTGAGCGAGATGCGCACGTGCCCCGCGCCCGGGTTGCTGCCCGTGCCGGCGCGGCCGAGATAGCTGCCGGGCAGCACGGTGAGGTTCTGTGCGGCATACAGCTCGCGCACGAAGCGCTCATCATCACCACCGACTGCGAGCCACACGTAGAAGGCGCCGGCCGGTGGCTCGACCGCCCACACCGCGCCGAGCAGCGGCAGTACACGCGCGAACTTCTCGCAATAGATGCGTCGATTCTGCAAAGCGTGTGCATCATCGCTCCACGCGGCGATGCTCGCGTGCTGGATCAGGGGTGACATGGCGCTGCCGTGATAGGTGCGATAGCGCAGGAAGGGCGCGAGCAGCTGTGGGTCGCCGGCCACGAAGCCCGAGCGCATCCCCGGCACGCTCGAGCGCTTCGACAGGCTATGAAAGACGATACAACGCTGCAAGCGGTCGTGTCCGCTTGCAAGCGCCGCCTGCAGCAGCGAGGGCGGCGGCGCCCGCTCATCCAGGTAGATGTCCGTGTAGCACTCGTCCGACGCGATGATGAAGTCGTACTGCTCGGCGAGCGCCAGCGCTTCCTGCAGATACTCGCGCGACAGCACCGCGCCGGTGGGATTGCCGGGGCTGCAGAGAAATAGAATCTGGCAGCGCTCGAGCACCGTGCGCGGGATGCGTGTCAGATCGGGCCGATAGCCCGTCGCGGCGGTGGTATCGAGAAAGTACGGCTCGGCGCCTGCGAGCAGTGCCGCACCTTCGTAGATTTGATAGAAGGGGTTCGGCATCAGCACCAGCGGCTGGCGGCCGGGGTCCACCATGGCTTGCACGAAGCTGAAGAGCGCCTCGCGCGTGCCGTTGACCGGCAGCACCATGGTATCGGGGTCGACCGCTCCGGCGCGCAGGCCATAGCGGCGGGTGAGCCACGCGGCCGCGGCGGCGCGCAGCTCGCGGCTGCCACTCGTGGCCGGATAGCTGCCGAGCCGCGTGAGGTTCGCGCGCAGGGCATCGAGGAGCAAGGCGGGCGGGGCATGCTGCGGCTCGCCGATCGACATCGCGATGTGCCTGGCCGCAAGCGCAGGCTCGATGCCAGCCGTCAGTCGGGCGAGCTTCTCGAACGCGTATGTGTGCAGCCTCTCCAGACGCGGGTTCATGCAGCCTCGCGTCGATCGAGCGCCTGGCTCAGATGCTCCTTCAGACGCTCGGCGGCGGCCTCCGAGAGCGGCCGGTGCTCGAAATCGGTCACGTAGAACACATCCTCGGCGCGCTCCCCGACGGTCATGATCTTGGCGCCATGCAGCTCCACGCGCTCCTGCAGCAACACCTTGCCGACATCGCACAGCAAGCCGGGCCGGTCGCCGGCGATCAGCTCGAGCACCGAGCGCTGATTGCGGTCATCGACGCTCACGGCGATCTGCGTGGTCGTGTTGAACATGCGCACCTGGCGTGGCGCGCGGCGCGAGACGCCGGGCAGCTGCGTATCCGGACGCTGCAGCGAGCGCCACAGCGCGTGCTCGATCTCGCTCTGGCGGTCGCTGTCCGTGATCGGTGCGCCGTCGTCCTCGAGGACGTGATACAGATCCAGGCTGAAACCGTCGCCGGTCGGTGTGATGCGTGCATCGACGATCGTGAGGCCGAGCTGATCGAGCACGGCGGTCGTGCGGGCGAAGCCGTGGCGCGCGTGCGGTGCGAAGGTGAGGACCGCGGTGGTGCCGCGCACGCTTTGCGCCTCGAGCGCCACGAGCGGCTCGCCGGAGCTCGGCTCGCGCTCGGCGAGCAGGCGCGTGTGCCAGGCCACCTCATCGGGCGTGTGGCGCAGGAAGTAGGGCGCGGAGAAGCGTGCCCAGGCGCGCTCGATGTCCGCCGCCGGCACGCTGTGCGTCGCGAGCAGCCGGCGCGCCGCCTCCTGCGTCTCGCGGATGAGCTCCTCCTGATCGATCGGACTCTCCAGGCCGCGGCGCAGCGCGCGCTTCACGCGCGCATAGAACTCGTGGAACAGCGAGGCCTTCCACGAGTTCCAGAGCTTGGGATTGGTGCCGCGCACGTCCGCGCAGGTGAGCACGTAGAGATAGTCGAGGTGTGGCTCATCGCCGACCTTGCGCGCGAAGGCGTTGATCACCTCGGGATCGGAGATGTCCTGCTTCTGCGCCGTGATCGACAGCTCCAGATGATTGCTCACCAGCCACGCTACGAGCCGTGCGTCGTAGCGCGACATGCCCTGCTCGAGACAGAAGGCCTCGGCGTCCACGGCGCCAAGCGCAGAGTGATCCCCGCCGCGTCCCTTGGCGATGTCGTGAAACAGCGCGGCGAGATAGGCGATCTCCGGGCGCGGCAGCTGCTGCATGATGCGCGACAGCTCCGGCAGCTCGTGATCGTAGCGGGGAATGCTCAAGCGGCGCAGGTTGCTCACGACGAACAGCGTGTGCGCATCGACCGTGTAGGCATGAAAGAGGTCGTACTGCATGCGCCCGACGATGCGGCCGAAGGCGGTGATGTAGCGGCCGAGCACGCCATAGGTGTTCATGCGGCGCAGTTCGTGCGTCACGCCGACCGGCGCGCGCAGGATCTCCATGAAGAGCCGGTGATGACGCGGGTTCTGCCGGAACTCCTCATCGATCAGCCACAGGCTGCGTGCGACCGCCCGCATGGTCGAGGCGCGCACACCCGTGATGTCCGGATGCTGCTGCAGCAACACGAAGAGCTCGAGCAGCGCCGAGGGCGTGCGCACGAACACGTCGTCGCTGCGCGCCTCGAGGGAGCCGTTGCGTACCTGAAAGCGCGCATTGAGAGGCCGCGGCGGCTCGTCCTCGCTGAGAATCGCCTGGCGGAAGAGCTGCAGCAGCAGCTCGTTGAGCAGGCTCACGTCCATCACGGTGCGGTAGTAGCGCTGCATGAACTGCTCGACCGCGAGCGTGTAGGAGGCATCCTCGTAGCCGAAGCTGAGGGCGAGGCGGATCTGGTGATCGAAGAGCAGCCGATCCTCGCGCCGCCCCGTGAGGATGTGCAGCCCGAAGCGCACCTTCCACAGAAAGGCCTGCGCCTGCTTCAGCCGTCGCAGCTCGCCCGGCGTGAGGAAGCCGCGCCGCTCGAGGCCGTCGAGCGAGTCGGCGCCGAAGTGCCGCTTGGCCACCCAGCCGATGGTTTGAATGTCGCGCAGTCCGCCGGGACCGGTCTTGACGTTCGGCTCGAGGTTGTACGCGGTATCGTTCGCCTTCAGGTGCCGCTCGGCCTGCTCGCGCAGCTTCGCCTCGAAGAACTCGCGCACCGGCCACACCTGCGGCGGAGCGAGCGCGCTACGCATGGACTCGAGCAGTGCGGCCTCACCTGCGATCAGGCGCGCCTCGAGCAGCGTGGTCATCACGCTCACATCGGCGGCGCTCTCCTCCACGCACTGCGCGACGGTGCGCACGCTGTGGCCGACTTCGAGGCCGATGTCCCACAGAAACGCGACGAAGCGCTCGAGCTGGGAGCGCTCGAGCTCCTCTGGAGCGTGCTCTACGAGCAGCAGCAGATCGATGTCCGAGCAGGGATGCAGCTCGCCACGGCCGTAGCCGCCGACGGCCACGAGCGCACAGCTCGAGCGCCGTGCGGTGAACTGCTCGGTCCACACCTGGCGCAGCACCGTATCGATGAGCGCGGCGCGCGCGTGCACCAGCGCCTCGACCGGTTCCTCGGCGAGGAAGCGTGCCTTGAGCTCCTCGTGTGCCTGCTGCAGCAGCTCGCGATAGGTGGAGCCCGAGCCGGGATGGGCCGCCAACAATGCCGGCAGGCGCGTGAGCAACGGCCAGTCGGGCGTGCTCAGCTCCTGCTCTGGGAGGAGCGCCTCATCGAGTGAATCCGGATCACTGCCCGACATCGCTCGCGGCCAGCGTCAGTGCCGCTCGGTGGCACTGAGCGTCAGCACGTCGAAGCCCGTGTCGGTGACTAGAATAGTGTGCTCCCACTGCGCCGAGAGCGAGTGATCCTTGGTGACCACGGTCCAGCCATCGGGCAGCAGGCGCACGTGGCGCTTGCCCGCGTTCACCATCGGCTCCACGGTGAATGTCATTCCCGGCTCCAGCTCGAGGCCCGTGCCGGGCTCACCGTAATGCAGCACCTGCGGATCCTCGTGATAGATGCGACCGATGCCGTGGCCGCAGTACTCGCGCACCACCGAGTAACTGAGATCCTCGACGAAGCTCTGAATCGCATGGCCCACATCGCCGAGCCGGGCGCCGGGGCGCACCGTGCGGATGCCGCGCCACATCGCCTCGTGGCAGGTGTCGATCAGGCGCTGCGCCTGCACGCTCGGGCGGCCCACGATGTACATGCGGCTCGTGTCTCCGTGAAACCCTTCCCGGATGACCGTCACGTCGATGTTGATGATGTCACCGGCCTTCAGGCGCTTGTCGTTCGGGATGCCGTGACAGACGACGTGGTTGACGGAAGTGCAGATGGTCTTCGGAAAGCCGCGATAATTGAGGTTCGCGGGCACCGATCGCTGCTCGTTGACGATGTAATCGTGACAGATGCGGTCGAGCTCCTCGGTGCTCACCCCGGGAGTTACGTGGGGCGTGATCATGTCGAGGACGTCTGCCGCGAGGCGTCCCGCGACGCGCATCTTCTGCTGCTCCTCCGGGGTCTTGATCGTGACGTGCATGGGCGTGTTCAGGGGCGCGTAAGACATTGTTCCACTGGGATCTTCATGGTATAAAGCGCCGCCCATATTGGCAACGACGAAACCCACACGCGCATCGCTCACCAGGCGGCTGGGTGTTCTTCGCGCGCGACGCTCCACCGCGAGCGGCGCACGCAAGGATGGCCGCCCGGGATGCGCGGAGGCTCAACCCAAGTTTAGGAGCATTCATGCCCGGCGTGTCCATGCGACAGATGCTGGAGGCGGGAGTCCATTTTGGACACCAGACCCGCTTCTGGAACCCGAAGATGGCGCCCTTCATCTTCGGCGAGCGTAACAAGATCCACATCATCAACCTCGAGAAGACGCAGCCGCTCTATTCAGAAGCCGCGCACTTCGTGAAGGGCGTGGTCTCCGATGGCGGCAAGGTGCTGTTCGTCGGCACCAAGCGCTCGGCGCGCGAGGCCGTGCAGAAGGAGGCCGAGCGCTGCTCCATGCCCTATGTCAATCAGCGCTGGCTTGGGGGCATGCTTACCAACTTCAAGACCATTCGCCAGTCCATCAAGCGGCTCGCCGAGCTCACCGACCTCGCCGTGAGCGGCGCGCTCGACAAGCGCGGCAAGAAGGAGGCTACGCAGCTGCGGCGCGAGATGGACAAGCTGGAGAAGAGCCTGGGCGGCATCAAGCTCATGGAATCGCTGCCCGATGCGCTGTTCGTCATCGATGTAGGTCACGAGCGCATCGCGATCCACGAGGCGAAGAAGCTCGGCATTCCGGTGGTCGCAGTGGTCGACACCAACTGCTCGCCTGAAGGTATCGACTACGTCATCCCCGGCAACGACGATGCCATGCGCGCGATCCAGCTCTATACGACAGGCATCGCCGATGCCGTGGTCGAGGGCAAGGCATCCGTGCCAACGGTGGCCGTCGGCGAAGACGAGTTCGTCGAGCTCGACGAGTCCGGCCAGCCGCGCAAGAAGTCCGCGCGCGGGCGCCAGAAGCCCCAGCCCGCCATCCGCAAGAAGACCGCGCCCCGTCGGCGCTTGCCCCCGGTCAAGGCGCCGGTCGAGACCACTGAGGACGGCGCCGAATTCGACGACTTCGATGAGTCCGAGGAAGCTGCGCCCGCCCCGGCGGGAGCGGCGGACGCCGGGGCAGCCGCCGCGCGCCGTCCTGCGGCCCGGACGCCACGCACTCGGAGCGACGGCGGTGGCGAAGAGGGGACAGCGACCTGAGGCTCGGCTATAAGGCGCGCCCGAGGCTCTCGGGCGCGAGGTCCCCAGCTGCGGCCATCGGCCGCGACCCCTCCGCCGCGCCCGCGGCGGCCCATAACCGGACGGCCCGAAGTGGCCGTGCGAATTCGGCCTGGAGGCCGTCGATATGAACATCACAGCAGACGTGGTCAAGCAACTCCGTGAGCGCACCGGAGCCGGCATGATGGAATGCAAGCGCGCGCTGATGGAGACCAAAGGCGACCTGGATGCCGCAGCCGAGCTGATGCGCAAGCAAGGGCTCGCCAAGGCGGACAAGAAGGCGACGCGGGTCGCCGCCGAGGGCGTGATCGTAGTGGCGAAGGACGCGGAGCAGCGCTCGGCTGCAATGGTCGAGGTCAACTGCGAGACGGACTTCGTAGCGCGACAGCAGGATTTTCGCGCGTTTGCTCAGGAGGTGGCCGCGCTTGCGCTCGCCTCGCGTGCCGCATCGCTCGAGGCGCTGCTCGCCGCGCGGCTCGCGAGCGGCGAGAGCGTCGATGAGCGCCGGCGCGCGCTGGTGGCGAAGATTGGCGAGAACATCGGCGTGCGCCGCTGCGTCGCGCTGAGCGCCGCGGGGCACCTCGGCGCCTACGTGCACGGCACGCGCATCGGTGCCTTGGTCGCCGTGCAGGGCGGTGACGCCGCGCTCGCGCACGATCTCGCCATGCACGTCGCGGCGAGCAGTCCGCGTTACATCAGCGCCGCGGACGTGCCAGCAGAGGTCGTGGCGAAGGAGCGCGAGATACTCACCGACCAGGCCCGCACCGAGGGCAAGCCCCCCGAGATCGTCGCCAAGATGGTAGAGGGGCGACTGCGCAAGTCCTTGAGTGAGATCACCCTGACGGGACAGCCATTCGTCAAGGACCCGGATGTGAGCATCGAGAAGCTGCTCAAGAATGCGCGTGCGAGCGTCACCGCCTTCGAGCGCTTCGAGGTGGGGGCCGGAATCGAGAAGAAGCAGGGCGACTTTGTTGCCGAGGTGATGGCGCAGGTGCAAGGCAGCGAAGCCACGCCGCCGCGGCGTCCCGGCAGCGGTGGCTCGGACGGCGGTGGCTCGGACGGCGGTGGCTCGGACGGCGGTGGCTCGGACGGCGGTGGCTCGGTCAAGCACTGAAGTGGGGATCGCATGACTGCAGCGCCACGCTACTCCCGCATCCTCGTCAAGCTCTCCGGCGAGGCGCTCATGGGCACGGGGGACTACGGAATCGATCCGGCCGTGCTCAGGCGGATAGCGGGCGAGCTGCACGAGATCGCGCACATGGGCGTGCAGGTCGCCGTGGTCATCGGCGGCGGCAACATCTTCCGGGGTGCCGGGCTGGCGCGCGCCGGCATGGACCGCGTTACCGCGGACCAGATGGGCATGCTCGCAACGGTCATGAATGCGCTCGCGATGCAGGACGGCCTGGAAAGCCTTGGGCTGCAGTCGCGGGTGATGTCGGCCATCCGCATCAACCAGGTCTGCGAGGACTACATCCGTCGGCGCGCGATTCGCCACCTGGAGAAGGGCCGAATCGTGATTTTCGCGGCCGGCACGGGCAATCCGTTCTTCACCACCGACACGGCGGCCTCGCTGCGCGCCATCGAGATCAACGCCGACGTGCTGCTCAAGGCGACCAAGGTCGACGGTGTGTACTCGGACGATCCAATGCGCAATCCCGCCGCCGTGCACTATGCACATCTCACCTTCGACAAGGTGCTGACCGACAAGCTGAGCGTGATGGATGCCACGGCGATCGTCATGTGCCGCGACAACCGCCTGCCGCTGCGGGTCTTCAATCTCAACAATTCCGGCGACCTGACGCGCATCGTGCGCGGTGAGGACGTAGGCACCGCGGTGACTTTCGAGTAAGTTCGAGCCTGCGTACGCCGCTGAGGGCCCCACCATGCTGGAAGACGCCAAGAAGAACGCTCAGACGCGCATGACAAAATGCGTCCAGACCTTTCAGACGGACTTGAAGAAGCTGCGCACGGGCCGCGCTCATCCGAGCCTCATCGAGCATTTGAAGGTCGACTACTACGGCTCCGAGGTGCCGCTGCAGCAGGTCGCGAGCATCAGCGTCGAGGAGGCACGCACGCTCGTGGTATCGCCCTGGGAGAAATCCCTGGTGCAGGCGATCGAGAAGGCGATCCACAAGTCCGATCTCGGACTCAATCCAAACACCGCAGGCACCGTGATCCGCATTGCCATGCCGCCCCTCACCGAGGAGCGCCGGCGCGACCTCACCAAAGTCGTGCGTCACGATGCGGAGAACGCCCGCGTGGCCGTACGCAACGTACGCCGTGATGTCATGGCCGAGATCAAGGAGCTGCTGAAGAAGAAGTCGGTCTCGCAGGACGACGAGCGCAGGGCGGAGGTCGAAGTGCAGAAGATCACCGACAAGTACGTCGCCGAGATCGACCAGGCGCTCGCGGCGAAAGAAAAGGAAATCATGCAGGTCTGAAGCGCCCCGTGCACGCAGCGAGCTCTATATTTCCGCGACGCGATCCGCGATGAGCCTGCCGCGGCACGTGGCCATCATCATGGACGGCAACGGCCGCTGGGCGGCTGCCCGCGATCTGCCGCGCCACGCGGGGCACCGCGCCGGCATTGCCGTCGTGCGCCGCTGCATCGAGCGCTGCGGAGCCGTGGGCATCGAGGCGCTCACACTGTTCGCGTTCTCGAGCGAGAACTGGGAGCGGCCGGGCACGGAAGTCGCAGAGCTCATGAGCCTGTTCGTCGACGCGCTGGATCGCGAGATCGCCGACCTGCACGCCAATCGGGTGCGGCTGCGCTTCATCGGCGAGCGGCGCCGCCTCGCGGTACGGCTGCAAGCCCGTATCGCCGCAGCCGAGGCGCAGACGGCCGCGAACACAGGTCTCAAGCTGCAGGTGGCGGTCAGCTACGGCGGTCGTTGGGACATCGTGCGCGCCGCGCAGCAGCTCGCGGCGCGCTGCGCACGCGGCGCGCTGCGTCCTGAGGAGATCGACGAAGGCCAGCTGAACGCCGAGCTTGCGCTCGCCGATCTGCCCGACCCGGATCTGTTCATCCGCACGGGCGGCGAGCGGCGCATCAGCAACTTTCTGCTGTGGAACCTTGCCTACACGGAGCTGTACTTCACCGACACATTGTGGCCGGATTTCGATGCGGCCGCGCTCGATGCTGCCTGCGATTTTTACACGGGCCGCGAACGGCGCTTCGGCCGTACCACCGAGCAGGCGCGGAGCACCGCGCGTGCTTAGAACGCGCATCATCACCGCCGCCGTGCTCGCGGCGCTGCTGTTCGCCGTGGTGCTGTGGCTGCCGCAGATCGCCACCGTCATCGTGCTCACGCTGATCGTGCTCACGGGTGCCTGGGAGTGGTCAGCGTTCCTGCGCGCGCGCATGACGGCATGGCGTCTGCTCTATGTGATCGCCGTGGCCGCACTGCTCGCGCTCGGCTGGCAGTTCACCGCGAGTCCCCTAGGGCGTGCGCTGCTGCTGTCGGCCGCCGTGCTGTGGTGGATCATCGCGGCGCTGTGGGTAGTGTTTGCACCGCGGCGCGCTGCACGCTGGTCGGCGGCCTTAGCGGGCCTCTTCGCTCTCGTGCCGGCCTGGGTGGCGCTCATGCGCCTGCGGCTGGATCTGCCGCGCGGGACGCAGTGGATGCTCTTCGTGCTGATCCTGGTGTGGGTTGCCGATATCGGCGCCTTCTTCGTCGGCCGGCGCTTCGGCAGAATGCGACTTGCTCCCGAGGTCTCGCCCGGCAAGACTTGGGAGGGCGTGCTCGGGGGCATTGCCGCGAGCGCGATCGTTGCCGTCGCGGGCAGCGAGTGGTTCGGGATATCGTGGCTGGAGTTCGTGCCCTTGTGCCTGGCGGCCGTCGCGTTCTCCGTGGTCGGCGATCTCACGGAGAGCCTTCTGAAGCGCTTCGCGGGCGTGAAGGACAGCGGCAGCCTGTTCCCCGGCCACGGCGGTGTGATGGATCGTATCGACAGCGTCACGGGCGCAGCCCCGGTGCTGCTCTTCGGCCTGCTGGCGCTGGGAGTCGCGACATGATCGGCGTTGCCGTGCTCGGTTCGACCGGCTCGATCGGCGCAAACACGCTCGATGTCATCGGGCGCCATCCCGAGCGCTTTCGCGTGGTGGCGCTCGGGGCGCATCGCAATGCTGCGCGGCTCGCCGAGCAGGTGCTGCGGTTTCGGCCATCCTATGCGGCGCTCGCCGATCCGGCGGCTTTACGGGAGCTCGAGTCACGCCTTGCCGGCGCCGCGCCGCAAACGCGCTTGCTCGCCAGTCCCGAAGCGCTCGAGGAGCTCGCACGCCTCGCGGAGGTGGACACCGTCATGGCGGCGGTCGTGGGCGCCGCAGGCCTGCGTTCGACGCTCGCGGCGGCACGCGCCGGCAAGCGACTGTTGCTTGCGAACAAAGAATCGCTGGTGATGGCGGGGCCGCTGCTGCTGGCGGAGGTGCGCGCTTCGGGCGCCGTGCTGCTGCCGATCGACAGCGAGCACAACGCAATCTTTCAGTGCCTGCCGCAGGGCTCGCGGCCGGGCGAGCCACCGGCCGGCGTACGGCGCGTGATTCTGACCGCGTCCGGCGGCCCCTTTCTCGATTGGTCGGCGCAGGCGATCGCCGCGGCCACCCCGGAGCAGGCCTGCGCGCACCCGAACTGGGTGATGGGTCGCAAGATCTCGGTCGATTCGGCCACCCTGATGAACAAGGGGCTCGAGTTCATCGAGGCCTGCTTCCTCTTCGGTCTGGCCACCGAGCAGGTCGAGATCCTGGTGCACCGCCAGAGCATCGTGCACTCGTTGGTCGAGTATCTGGACGGCTCGGTGCTCGCACAGCTGGCCGCACCGGACATGCGCACGCCGATCGCACACGCGCTCGCATGGCCCGAGCGGGTGACGGCCGGAGTCGACTTTCTCGATCTGGTTCGCGCCGCGCGCCTCGATTTCTGCGCGCCCGACACCACCAAATTCCGCTGCCTCGCCCTTGCGCAGGCGGCGGCACGCGCCGGGGGTCTGCATCCGGTCATGATGAACGCTGCCAATGAGGTCGCAGTGCACGCATTCCTCGAACGTCAATTGAACTTTCCCGATATCTCCGCGGTCATTGAAGCGGTCATGACAAAATGCGCGGGGGGGCCGGTCCGCCATCTCGATGATGTGCTGCAAGCCGACGCAGAAGCACGATACCTGGCGCGCGAGAGCTGCGGGCACTGCTCGCGCAGCATGCGCACGGTTCACGCCTGATTCGTGGACCGCGCTCGAAGGCGTTCGTGGGCGTCCCGCCCAGGATCGCTCGGGCGGCGTTTCCGTGTGCTTCTGAGCAAATAAAATCCTGAATTCTCCCGATCGGCGGTCCGAATGATGCGCTATGGCTTGGTAGTGGCTTCCCTCATGTTGTGTGGCCATTGCGCGCTTTCTCGTGCCCAGGAGCGTCCGGCACCCGCACCGACGCCGCCCGCAGAGGGCCCCACACCAGCGGCTCCCACACCAGCAGCTCCCGCACCAGCGGCCCCCGCACCAGCAGCTGCCGCACCGGAGGAGGCTCCTGCGCCGGTAGCTCCGGCGGCACCTCCCGCGGAACCTCTTGCCGATGTCGGCTTCACGGTCGGCGACATTCGCCTCGAGGGGCTGCAGCGCATCTCCGAGGGCACGGTGTACAACTACCTGCCGGTGAACATCGGTGACCGGCTGACCCCCGCGCGCGTTCGCGAAGCGATCCGCGCCCTCTACAACACGGGGTTCTTCCGTGACGTGCAGATGCGTCGCGAGGGCAACACGCTGATCGTCGTGGTGCTCGAGCGTCCCTCGATCGAGAGCTTCGAGATCACCGGCAACAAGGACATCAAGACCGAGGATCTGCAGAAGTCGCTGCGTAACGTCGGCCTCGCCGCGGGCAAGACCTTCGACCGCTCCGTGCTCGAGGACGTGACGTCCTATCTGACGGATCAGTACTTCAGCCGCGGCAAGTACGCGGTGAAGGTCGACACCAAGGTCGATGAGGAATCCGGCAATCGTGTGAAGATCAAGATCGACATCAAGGAGGGCTCACGCGCCAAGATCCGCCAGATCAACATCGTCGGCAATCACCGCTTCACGGACAGGCAGATCGACGAGGGCTTCGAGCTGCACACTCCCAACTGGCTCTCCTGGTACAAGCAGGACGATCGCTACTCGCGCGAGTCGCTCGAGGGCGACCTCGAGAAGCTGCGCTCGTTCTACATGGACCGTGGCTATGCGAACTTCCAAGTCGACTCGACGCAGGTGGCGATCGCCCCGGAGAAGGACGACATCTTCATCACCATCAACATCGAGGAGGGCGCCGTCTTTACGATCTCAGAAGTCAAGATGGCGGGTACGTTCGTGGTCCCGGAGGCTGAGCTCAAGAGGCTGCTGCTGGTGCAGCCCGGACAGACCTTCTCGCGCAAGGCCATCACCGCGACGCAGGAGCTCATGCAGAACCGCATGGGCAACGACGGTTACGCCTTCGCCAAGGTCGACCCCGTGCCGACCACGAACGCCGAGAACCACACGGTGGCGCTCACGTTCTTCGTCGATCCCGGCAATCGCGTGTACGTGCGCAACATCAGCTTCTCGGGCGTCACGAAGATCAACGATGAGGTCTTGCGCCGCGAGCTGCGCCAGCTCGAAGGCGGCTGGCTGTCGAACGTGGCGCTCGAGCGCTCGAAGCAGCGCATCCAGCGCCTGCCGTACGTGAAGAAGGTGGACTCAGAGACCACGCCCGTGGCAGGTTCGCCCGACCAGGAGGACGTGGACTTCAAGGTCGAGGAGGGTCCGGGTGCCCAGCTCTCCGGCGGTCTCGGCTATTCCGAGCTCTACAAGCTCACGCTCAACGCCAACTACACGGACGCGAACTTCCTCGGCAGCGGCCAGCGCGTGTCGGTCGATCTCCAGGGCGGTGCCTACAACAAGGTCTACAGCGTCTCGCAGACCAATCCCTATGCGTCGATCGATGGCCTGATCCGCACCTTCTCGCTGAGCTACCGCGACATCAGCCAGTTCATTGCCTCGTCGTCGAAGTTCTCCACCAAGATCTTGACCGCGGGAGTCAACTTCAGCTATCCGCTGACCGAGTACCAGTTCTTGAGCCTTGGCGTGAACCTCCAGGACGCACAGCTCGTGACCGTGGAGAACAGCAGCGCCATCCAGGCCCAGCAATGGGTGCAGGAGAACGGCAAGCCCTACACGACCGTCGCGTACGGACAGATCTACAACCCCATCACCCGCGTCTACGTCGTGTCGCCCTTCGATGTCTTCGGCACCAAGTTCACGACGCCCGAGCTGGTTGCGGGCTGGAGTTACGACTCCCGCAACAAGACCCTGTTTGCCGATCGCGGTATGTACCAGGTGCTCTCGCTCACCTACACCCCGTTCGGCGACGTGCAGTACTGGCGCGCCAGCTACCAGTTCTTGCGCTACTTCCCCATCTATCGCCGCACCGCCTTTTCCATCAGTGCGCAGTTCGCCTACGGCGAAGGTCTGCACGGCACGACCTCGCTGCCTCCTTACTCACTGTTCTTCGGCGGCGGCCCCGATTCCGTGCGCGGCTTTCGCGAGGGTTTCCTCGGACCGCGCGACCAGTACGGCAACCCGTACGGCGGCAACATGAACGTGCTGCTGCGCTCCGAGCTGCTGCTGCCGATGCCCGACAAGTTTGCCGCGAGCGCGCGCGTGTCCTTGTTCTTCGACGTGGGCGGTGTGTTCTCGACCGGCAGCAAGCCGCAGTTCTTCGGACCGCCGCTGGGGTACTCCTGCGGTGGCTGCGTGCCCATCTATCCCGGCACTGTCGGGGATCCGATCAACTACAATTTCAGCTATGATAACTTGAAGCGATCATTCGGCGTCGCGGTGCAATGGCTGGCCCCGCTCGGTCTATTCCGCTTCAGCTTCGGATTCCCGCTCAATGCGAAACACGAATGCGACGTCGGCTGTGGCAAGGATGGACCTACCTGGGGTGATCAGACCGAGCGCTTCCAGTTCTCCGTCGGACAAGCGTTCTAATATCGGACAGGCGTTCTAAAAGATGTAGGTGGCCGCAGGCCATGATGCAGAGGTTCTCGTGAAGGGTTTGTGCAAACTAGCGTTTCTCGGTACCGCAGTCGCGTGTGTGATGGCGGCGGCCCCGGTCTGGGCGGAGCTCAAGATCGGTTATGTCAATTACTCGCAGCTCATGGAGGAGTCCCCGCAGGCCAAGGCGATCTCCGAGCAGATTCGCAACGAGTTCATGCCGCGCCAGCGCGAGCTGCAGAATCAGCAGCAGTCGCTCAAATCGCGCGAGGAACGCCTGCAGAAGGATGGCGCGACCATGACCGACGAGCAGCGCGGGCGCGAGGAGAAGGAGCTGCGCGACGGCTATCGCGATTTCCAGCGCAAGCAGACTGAGGCACAGGACGATTTCAACGCTCGGCGCAATGAAGAGCTGTCGCGGCTGCAGCAAATGCTCATCAACGAAGTGCGCATCTACGCGAAGGCGCAGAGCTTCGACCTGGTGCTCGCCGAGGGCGTGATCTACGCCAACAATGCCCTCGACATCACCGCGCAGATCCTCAGCCAGCTGCAGGCTCACGCGGGCAGCAAGGCCGGTGCGGCGGCGCCCTCGTCATCGGGCTCGGCTGCACCCAAGCCAGCCAAGCCGCCAGCGAGCCACTAGCCGCGCCCCGCGCGATCACCGCTCCGCAGGGCGGGCTCGCGGGCGCTGCGCACAGGGGGTTGCATGACGATTTCGCTGGGCGAGCTCGCAGTGCGCGTCGGGTGTGAGCTGCGGGGCGAGCCGGGAGCGCTCGTCGACAGCGTGGCGACGCTCGGTCAGGCACACGAGCGCGCCGTCGCCTTTCTCGCCGACCCACGTCACCGTCCCCAGCTCACGCGCACGCGCGCCGCGGCGGTCGTGCTCGATGCCGAGTCCGCCGCCCAGTGCCCCGTGGCGGCGCTCGTGACCCCGAATCCCCGCGCGACCTATGCACGTATCGCCGCCATCCTGTATCCGGCTGCGCGTCCTGCGGCCGGCGTGCATCCGAGCGCGGTCATCGCCGCCGACGCTCGCGTGGACTCCACCGCTCATGTCGGGCCGCTCGCCGTCATTGGAGCCCGTGCCTTCATCGGTGCGCGCGTCGTCATCGGCCCGCACTGCACGGTCGCTGAGGACGTGCGGATCGAGGAGGACGTGCAGCTCGGTGCCGGCGTGCAGCTTTGCCGAGGTGTGAGCATCGGCACGCGCAGCATTCTGCATCCGGGCGCGGTCGTCGGCAGCGATGGTTTCGGGTTTGCGCAGGACGGCGGGCGCTGGGTGAAGGTGCCGCAGGTCGGCAGCGTGCGCATCGGCGCCGACGTGGAGGTCGGCGCCAACACGACGATCGATCGCGGCGCCATCGATGACACCGTGATCGAGGAGGGCGTCAAGCTCGACAATCTCATCCAGGTCGGGCACAACGTGCGCATCGGCGCGCACACGGCGATCGCCGGGTGCACCGGCATCTCCGGCAGCACCACGATCGGCAAGCGCTGCATGATCGGGGGCGCGGTGTCGATCGGTGGCTGGCTGACGATCTGCGATGACGTGACGATCACCGGCACAACCATGATCAGCCGTTCCATCGCGCATCCCGGCGTATACTCATCGGGCATTCCCTCCGAGGACGTGCGCACGTGGCGCCGGCTGGTGGCGCGCTTCAAACGGCTCGATTCGCTGCACGCGCGGCTCGGCGCGCTCGAGCGCGCGAGCGGCCGACCCGAGGACACTGAGCAGGATGAGCGTGATGACTGATCCGATGCAGCTCGACATCGTTGCCATTCTCAAGCAGCTTCCGCACCGCTATCCCTTCTTGCTCGTGGATCGGGTGCTCGAGCTGCAGGTCGGGGAGAGCATTCGCGCGTTGAAGAACGTGACGATCAACGAGCCGTTCTTCGCCGGTCACTTTCCCGGGCGCCCGGTGATGCCCGGTGTGATCATCATCGAAGCGCTCGCCCAGGCCGCGGGGATCCTGGCCTTCGTCACCGGCGGGGTGATCCCGAACGAGCACACCAAGTTCTATTTCGTCGGCATCGACAAGGCACGCTTTCGCAGGCCCGTGGTGCCGGGGGATCAGCTCGTGCTCACCGCGCGCGTGGAGCGCAACTTCAAGGGCATCTGGCGCTTTTCTGCCGCGGCATTCGTGGCCGACGACGAGGTCGCGAGCGCCGAGATGATGCTGGCTCCGGAGGCCTCGAGATGAGCCCGCGGGCCGCGCGCGATACACCGGCCCCCGCGGCGCCGCGCATCGATCCGCGGGCGATCGTCTCGCCCCGCGCCGAGCTCGCGCCCGATGTGACCGTGGGCCCGTACAGCATCATCGGCGATGACGTGGTGATCGGCCCCGCCACGGTGATCGGACCGCACGCCGTGATCAACGGTCCGACCCGCATGGGTGCCGGCAATCGCGTGTATCAGTTCGCCTCCATCGGCGAGGCGCCGCAGGACAAGAAGCACCGGGAGGAGCCCACGCGGCTCGAGATCGGCGACCGCAATATCTTTCGCGAGTTCTGCACCATCCACCGCGGCACTATCCACGATCGCGGCGTGACGCAGATCGGCAGCGACAGCCTCTTCATGGCCTACACGCACGTCGCGCACGACTGCTCCATCGGGGATAACGTCGTGATGGCCAACTGCGCCACCATGGGCGGTCACGTGGGCATCGGCGATTTCGTGCAGCTCGGGGGACTGTCTGCCTTGCACCAGTTCTGCCAGATCGGCGCGCATGCCTTCGTGGGCGGCGGGGCCATCGTCAGTCGCGACGTGCCTCCGTACGTCACCATCACCGGCAATCCCGCCGTGCCCCACGGCGTGAATGCCGAGGGACTCAAGCGGCGCGGCTTCACGGCGGAGCAGATTCGCAACATCCGCAACGCCTATCGCATCCTGTATCGCTCGGAGCTCAAGCTCAGCGATGCCCTGCAGCAGCTGCGTACGCTCGCGCAGGAACAGCCCGAGCTCGCCATCCTGGTGGAGTTCATCGGCCGCTCGCAACGCAGCCTGCAGCGCTGACCGGCCGGCGCCCGGGGTCAAGTGGGCGGCCCAATGGACAACCCTCAGGCGTCCCTCGGCATCGGCTTCGTGGCCGGGGAGTCCTCCGGCGATCAGTTGGGTGCGGCACTCATTCGCGCGCTGCGCCTGCGCGAACCGGGGGTGCGCTGCTACGGAGTCGCGGGCGGCCGCATGCAGTCCGCCGGCTGCGAGGTGTGGGCGGACGCGCACGAGCTCTCCGTGATGGGCTTGTTCGAGCCCTTGCGTCACCTGCCGCGACTGATCCGTCTGCGCAGCCACCTGCGCGCGCGCTTCACTGCCGCGCGGCCAGCGGTGTTCGTCGGCATCGATGCCCCCGCCTTCAACATCGGGCTCGCGGCGCAACTCAAGCGAGCGGGTCTGAAGACCGTGCAGTACGTGAGTCCGCAGGTCTGGGCCTGGCGCCAGCGGCGTGTGCGCGCGATCGGGCGCGCCTGCGATCTGGTGCTGTGCCTGTTGCCCTTCGAGGCGGACTTCTACACTCGCCACGGCGTGCGTGCGCTCTTCGTCGGCCATCCGCTCGCCGATCAGATTCCCCTCGAGGTGGATCGCGCTGCGGCACGGCGCGATCTCGGGCTCGAAAGCTCCGCGAGTGTCGTGGCGCTCTTACCGGGCAGCCGCCTTGGCGAAGTCGAGCGGCTCGGTCGTGACTTCCTGGCGGCCGCGCGCTGGATACAGACGCGCCGCCGCGCGGTACGATTCGTCGCTCCGATGGCCTCCGAAGCGGTGCGGCGGATCTTCGAGCGGCAGATGCAGAGGCTCCCGTTTCACGACGTGCTGCTCGTCGACGGACGCGCCCAGCAGGCGCTCGCCGCGGCGGATGCAGTCCTGGTCGCCTCCGGCACGGCGACTCTGGAGGCCTTGCTGTGCAAGCGTCCGATGGTCGTCGCCTATCGCTTCGCGCCTCTCACTGTCTTGACGGCCCGGCTGCTGGGGCTGGTCAAGGTGCCCTACTTCTCGCAACCCAATCTGCTCGTGGGCCGTGCACTGGTGCCGGAGTACTTCCAGGAACAGGTCACGGCGGAGGCGCTCGGCGCCGCCGTGTTGCGCGAGCTCGACGATGACGCGCGCAGGCAGGAGCTGCAGCAGGAGTTTCGGCGCGTGCATGAGACGCTGCGCCGTGGGGGCGCCGAGCGCGCGGCCGCGGCAATTCTGGAGCTGGTGGGATGAAGGCGCCGCAACGCATCGCCGGGGTCGACGAGGCCGGGCGCGGGCCACTCGCCGGACCGGTGGTCGCGGCCGCGGTAATTCTCGATCCCAGACGGCGCATCCGCGGGCTCGCCGACTCCAAGGTGCTGACTCCGGAGCAGCGCGCGATCCTGGCGCCACAGATTCGCGCCAGATCACTCGCCTGGTCGATCGCCTGGTCCGATCGCGAGGAGATCGACACGCTCAACATTCTGCAGGCGACCATGCTGGCGATGCGGCGCGCATTGCTCGGCCTGCCGGTGTGCCCCACGCGAGTGCAGATCGATGGCGATTGTGTGCCGTGCCTCGCCGACCTGCGGCTCGAGTGCGCCATCGAGGCGATCGTGAGCGGAGATGCGCGCATCGCCGCCATCAGCGCCGCCTCGATCCTCGCCAAGACTTATCGCGATGCGATGATGGAGCGCCTGGATGTGTGCTATCCGGGATTCGACTTCGCACAGCACAAGGGTTATGCGACACCGGCCCACCTGGCGGCGCTGCTCGATCGCGCGCCCTCGCCGCAGCACCGGCGCTCGTTCGCGCCGGTAAAATGCGATCCGGAATGCTCATGAGCGCAACGCACCTGATCCGCCCTTCGGAGCCGACCGTGCGATGACGCCCGGCTTCGTCCATCTGCGACTGCACACCGAGTACTCCCTCGTCGACAGCGTGGTGCGCGTCGCGCCGCTGATGAAGAGCGTGGCTGAGGCGCAGATGCCCGCCGTCGCACTCACCGATCAGAGCAACCTGTTCGCGATGGTCAAGTTCTACCGCGCCGCGCTCGAGAGCGGCGTGAAGCCGATCGTCGGCGTCGAGATGCT
>Ga0335077_10000244_pt1 | contig 58079 bp, 63 predicted proteins | sample Lox_Sample_31_FD_207151 | JGI IMG/M metagenome (GOLD analysis project Ga0335077, IMG submission 207151) | Soil microbial communities from Loxahatchee National Wildlife Refuge, Florida, United States - Lox_Sample_3.1 | ecosystem: Environmental > Terrestrial > Soil > Wetlands | place: USA... | reverse complement strand
GGCACGGTCGCGCTCCAGGAGGTGACCGTCTCAGGCTATGCCGTCGGCATCGAGGGCTTCGTGAGCGACCAGGGCGGCAACATTCTCGACCCTCAGCACCGCGGCCCGCCGCCCTAGCGCAAGATCGCTTCTAGTGCAGGTGAAAATGATCGGCCTGCGCGTGCGCCAGCGGCAGGACATGCTCGAGCGGGAGCGTCTGATCCTGCGTCGGTACATGCGCGGGCAGGGCGGAACTGGGCGCGTTGCCGGAGCCGCCGGCGACGAGCGTCAGCAGGTGATCGTCGAGCGCGTTCGCCACGCCGTTGACCGAGGCGGCCGTCGTGGTGGCGGTCGAGACGATCGTGAGCATCTCAATCGGGCTCGATGCCGATGTGTGCGAGGACGGCTCGGTGTCGGTCGCTTGCACTTTGAGGACGTGCGAGCCGACGTACGCCGTGCCCATGTTGATGGTCAGGCCCGAGAGCTGCGCCTCGGTCAGCGTCCACGTGCCGTTGGCATTGTGGGTGCCTTCGTTAAGCTTGTCGGCGCCCCAGATCGTGACGGTGAGATTGCTCGGGTCGAGACCGGGCGAGGCCTGCGCCGCCGTGATGTGAAGCGGTATCGCGGCGCCTTCCTGTACGGTCGAGTTCGCGACCGTAAGCGTCGGGGCTACGGCCTTGGTCGGCGTTGGCCCCGTTGAGCCTCCGGGAAGCTCGATCGGGTTGGTGTCGGTGATTGTGGGCGCGGTCGTAAGTGTGACGTTGCCGCTCTGGCTGTTGGGCCCGATGGCGACCGTCGGCAGATGGTAGAACTGGTTGTTGTCGATCTGCGCCACGACCGAAGAGAAATTATAGACACCGATGCCATGGTTGCCGGTGAGCTGATTGTCGATGATGTTGTTCGAGACGGTGAGGGCGTTATTGCTCCAGATCATGCCCCCTTCGCCATAGATGATGACCGTCGTGTTGGGATCATTCACGCCCTTGATGATCGAGTTGCCGGTGACCGTCGCGTTGCCGCCGTTCGCCAGATCGATGTCGTAGCTCGTGTATCCGGTGCCGTCGTCGATGGTGTTGTGCGAGATAAGGCTCGTCTCGGCGCGGTCTTTGATCTGGTGGCCCGAGCTGTTGGCGAGGAACAGGTTGTTCTCGATCGTGGCGCTGCCGATCTGGCCGACATAGATCTGGTGCGCGAGGTCGCTGGCGAACGTGCTTTGGCCGGCGAACTCCGAATTCTCGACCGTGATCGAGGACGATGCCAGATTGTTGGTGAGAATGCCCATCTGGTTGCCCTGGAAGTAGCAATCCTCGACGGTGAGATTGCCGCTCTGGAACCTGATGCCGGCGGCATTACCGCCGTCGGCGGCGCTGATCGCCGCGCCCTCGAAGCCCAATCCGATCACGGTCACGTTGATGTTCGAGGCTGCGCTCAAACCGACCGTGAGAATCGCCTTCAGGTTGGTCGGCGGCTCGGTCGCCTTGAAGTACGCCATCCCGCCCACGCTTTCGATCGTGATGCTGTCGGTGACGGTCGGAAAATCATTGACGTAGGTGCCGGGCTGCACGTCGATGGTGTCGCCATTGTGGGAGGCCGCGACGGCAGCGGTCAGTGTGCTGTATTCCTGGCCTGCGCCAACTGTAAGGACTGTCATGCTCTTCGCGTTCTCTTAAAAAAAAGAAAATTGTGCCGGCGCCATTAATCCTGCGGTTGCGATTGAGGGCGCGTTACCGCGGCTGCCGCGGCGCGTAAGATAGTTTCGCGCGCTCAGGCGACTCGCCGCGCTCGCACTATCAGCGGCGGAATGCGCCTAACGCAGCGCGTTGTGGATGAGATAGGCGGCGAAATCGGCGGGCTTCAGTTTGATCGGCGTCGCGTCCGCCTCGCCGGCCAAGGCCCGCGTCAAGAGCATGTGGTTCTCGACATGGACGGGATCGACCTTGAAGATCCCGGCCGCGTCGCGGATGCGCGGATAGTAGCGCGGATCGACCGGCTTCTCCTTCTTGCCGAGCCGCTCGAGCGCGTCGGCCTCGCTCACCTCTTCGGCCGGCTGCTGCTTCACGAGCTGCCAATCGGTCTCGCCAGCCCATCCGGCCGCGACGAGCGTCTTCACCGGCTCGTCGGTCACGCCGATTTTGTAGACGTGCTTGCCGAGCCCGACGTCGGACGCCCATTTGCCGAGCTTGGCGCTGCGCGCGACGTAGAGCGTCGCCATGTGCCGTTCTCCCATGCGCGGCGCGGAGTCTGGCGGCGCCTCCAAGCATTGACAAGGGCGGCGCCGATGCGATTGCTTCACGTTATGCCGGCGAGAACCGTTCCCCCTCGGTGGCGCGACCGCGCCGCACATATCGGCGTGGGCGCCGTGCTTGGGGTGCTCACGCTCTTCCTCTCGCTGCCGTGCGCGGCCGCCACGCTGCGTTGGGCCGCCCGCGCCGATGTGCGCTCGCTCGATCCTTATGCCGGCCGCGAGACCTTCCTGCGCAGCTTCACCGAAAACATCTACGAGCCGCTCGTCCGCCGGGGCCGCGAGCTGGCGCTCGAGCCCGGACTCGCCACGAGCTGGAAGGTGGTCGCGCCGGACCGCTGGCGTTTTGCGCTCCGTCCCGGCGTCGTATTCCAGGGCGGCGAGGCTTTCACCGCCGCCGACGTCGTCTATTCCTTCACGCGCGCCCGCGCGCCCGAGTCGCGCATCGGGACGGTCCTCGCTTCGATCGCGAGCGTGCGCGCGCTCGATCCGATGACGGTCGAGATCGCGACCAACGGCCCTGATCCGCTGCTTCTCGACGAACTGAGCCGATGGCCGATCATGAGCCGCGCCTGGTGCGAGGCGCATGCGGCTGACGCCGATTTCGCCGCCGATCATGCCGATGGCACGGGTCCCTTCATGCTCGTCGCGCGCGTCCCCGACAAGGAGACGGTGCTGGTGCCCAATCCGCATTGGTGGGACAAGCCGACGCACGATCTCGACCGCGTCGAGTTCACGCCGATCGCGGATCCCGACATGCTCGTCGCGGCGCTCGCGGCGCACGACATCGACATGATCTACGACGTGCCGCCGCAGGATGCCGACCGTATCGCCCGCATGCCCGGGCTCGCGATCGTCGAGGGGCCGGCGCTCGAGACGATCTTCCTGGGCTTCGACGTGGCGCGCGAGCAAAGCCCCGACGGCGCCCGGAATCCGTTCAAGGACCGCCGCATCCGCGAGGCGTTCGCGCACGGCATCGACGAGGCAGCCATCATCGCGCGCGTGATGCGCGGCCATGCGACGCCCGCCGGCCTCGTTGTCGGGCCCGGCATCGAAGGCTATGACCGCGCGCTCGACACGCGCCCGGCTTATGATCCCGCGCTTGCGCGCCGGCTTCTCGCCGGGGCCGGCTTCGGCCAAGGCTTCGCGACCCCGATGGACTGCCCGACCGACCGCTACGTCAACGACGAGGCGATCTGCGAGCAGATCGTGGCCGACCTCGCGCGCATCGGCGTCAAGGTCACGCTCGATGCCGAGAGCCGTGCCGATTTCTTCGACAAGATCATGCCGCCCGGGCGCCGCACAAGCTTCTTCCTGCTTGGCGGGGAGCCCGCCTCCGACGACGCGCAGGGGATGCTCGTCGATCTCGCGGCGACGCGCGATCCGGCCGCGCATCAGGGCGGCTTCAATATCGCGGGATATTCCAATCCCGCGCTTGACCGTCTCGTGGCGCGGGCGCGCGCCGAGACCGATCTCGGCGAACGCCGCGCGCTGCTGCGGCGCGCGCTCACGATCGTCAAGAACGATCTGCCTTATCTGCCGCTGCACCGCCAGAACATTCTCTGGGCAGTGAGCGCCGACATCGAGCTGGTGCAACGCCCCGACGACACTTTCCCGCTGCGCTATGTGCGCATGAAATAGGATTACGCGCCTTCGGCGACGAGCGTCTCGTAGGCCGGGATGGTGAGCCACTCGGGGAAGCGCTCAGCCTCGATGAGCGAACGGAAGAGCCGCGCTGCGTCCTGATAACGGCCCTTGCGCCACGCCTCGTCGCCGGACGTGGTCCTGAGCTTCTCGAGCTCCTCGTCGAGCACCTTGCGCACGAGCGTGAGATCGACCGTGCGCCCGTCCTGGAGCTTCGCCTTGTGGCGGATCCATTGCCACACTTGCGCGCGGCTGATCTCCGCGGTCGCGGCATCCTCCATCAGATTGTAGAGCGGCACGCAGCCCGTGCCTCTGAGCCACGCTTCGAGATAGCCGATGCCGACATTGACGTTCTGGCGCAGGCCCGCCTCGCTGATGGTGCCCTCGGGGACGGCGAGGAGATCGGCTGCGCTCACGCTCACATCCTGGCGCTTGCGCGCGATCTGGTTCGCCTCGGGCATCGCCTTGTCGAAAATCTCCTTGGCGATCGGCACGAGGCCCGGGTGCGCGACCCACGTGCCGTCGTGCCCGTCGCCCGCCTCGCGCAGCTTGTCGGCGCGCACGCGCTCCATCGCCGCTTCGTTCGCTTGCGGGTTGTCGCGGATCGGGATCTGCGCCGCCATGCCGCCCATCGCGTGCACGTTGCGGCGATGGCAGGTCTTGATGAGGGCGAGGGAGTACGAGCGCAGGAAATGCGCCGTCATTGTCACCTGCGCGCGGTCCGGGAGGAGGCGTGATCCGTCCTCGGCGAATTTCTTGATGTAGCTGTAGATATAGTCCCAGCGTCCGCAATTGAGCCCGGCCGAGTGCTGGCGCAGCTCGTAGAGGATCTCGTCCATCTCGAAAGCGGCGAGGATCGTCTCGATCAGCACCGTGGCCTTGATCGTGCCTTGCGGAATGCCGAGCCGCTTCTGGCTTTCGACGAACACGTCGTTCCAAAGCGTCGCCTCGTGCCGGCTCTCCATCTTCGGCAGGTAGAAATAAGGGCCGGTGCCGCGCTTCACCAATTCCGCGGCGTTGTGGAAGAAATAGAGCCCGAAATCAAAGAGCGAGCCCGACATCGGCACGCCGTCGACGAGCACATGGGCCTCGGGCAGGTGCCAGCCGCGAGGACGCACCAGCAGCGTCGCGGTCTTGGGTTGCAGCTCATAGTGGCGCCCGCTTTGCGGATCATCGAACGCGATCGTGCGGCGCACCGCGTCGATGAGATTGGTCTGACCCTCGATGAGGTTGGCCCAGGTCGGGGTCGAGGCGTCCTCGAAATCGGCCATGTAGACCGAGGCGCCGCAATTGAGCGCGTTGATGACCATCTTGCGGTCGACCGGCCCGGTGATCTCGACGCGCCGGTCCAGAAGGTCCTTGGGCAAAGGCGCCACCGTCCAGTCGCCGTCGCGGATGACGCGCGTCTCGGCCGGGAAGTCGGGCTTCTCGCCGGAATCGAGCCGATGCTGCCGTTCGGACCGCGCGGCGAGAAGGCGCTTCCGCTCCGGCCCGAAGCTGCGCTCGAGATGCGCCAGGAAGTCGAGCGCCGCGGCACTCAGGATTTTTTCCTGCCCGGGCGCATGTCCTCTGACCTCAACTCCCGTCATCGCCACCCCGCTCCTGCGCCCGCGTTCAAAGTTCGTATTGCGCCGCCACCATCGGCTCGATCCGCGCCGCCGCCGCCCATTCCTGGAGCGCCGGATGGTCCCACATCGTGTCGGCATAGGCCTGCGCCACGCCATCGAAGGCAATACCGTAGGTCCTGAGCCGGCTCACCACCGGCGCGTACATGGCGTCGGCGATCGTGAAATGGCCGAAGAGATAACGCCCGGCCGCGCCGAAGCGCTGCCGGCAGTCTTGCCACAGCGCGGCGATGCGATCGAGATCGGCCCGCACCTCGGGTGCGACCGGCCGCCCCGGCCGGCTCGCGCGCAGGTTCATCGGCAGCGCCCGGCGCAGATTGAGGAAGCCCGCATGCATCTCGTGCGAGGCCGCGCGCGCCACGGCGCGGGCGCCGGCCTCCTCGGGCCAAAGCCGCACGGCGGGTTGGAGTTCGGCCAAATATTCGCCGATCGCGAGCGATTCCCAGACCGTGACGTTGCCGTGCCGAAGCACCGGGACTTTGCGCGTGGGCGAAATCCGGCGCAGCTCAGCCTCACTCCCCTCCTGCCACAGCGGGATCAGCACCTCGTCGAACGGGATGCCGGCGGCCTTCGCCATGAGCCAAGCCCGGAGCGACCACGAGGAATAGTTTTTGTTGCCGATATAGATGGTGAACTCGGCCATCGGCTATCCTGACCGCTCCGCCGCGGCCGGACTCTGGCGATGCCGGCCGCGGCACGCAACTCCCCACTTTTGAGGCTCCCGCGACGAGCGCGCCGGGGCCGGAGGGCAGGGCATTGGTTCAGGGTCTCGTGGCGCCGGGCGGCAACGCCGTCCCGGTCACGCCGGTGGCACCGGCGGAGCTTCCGGCGCGCCTCGCCGCCTTGGGCGCTGCGACCGAGCGCTGGGCCGAGACGACGCGATTCGCCGCCGAGCCGGGCAAGCTTCTGCTCGTGCCCGACGAGAACGGGCGCTTGGGCCATGTCCTCGCCGGCATGGGGGAGGGCGAGTTCCTGTGGGCGCTCGGCGCCTGTCCCGACGCCTTGCCCGAGGGCACCTACGCGCTCGCCGACGCGCCGCGCGCGGCGCATACGGCGCTGGCGCTCGGCTGGGCGCTCGGCTCCTACGCCTTCACCCGTTACAAGCGGCGCGAGCGGGGGCCGGCGCGGCTCGAATGGCCGGCGCATGCCGAGCGCGCCCGTGTCGAGGCGGTGGCCGAAGGCATGGCGCTCGCGCGCGACCTCATCAACACGCCAGCCGAGGATCTGGGCCCGGCCGAGCTTGCCGGCGCGATCGAGGACATGGCGGCGCAGCTCGGGGCGCGCTGCAAAGTCATCGTCGGCGACGGGCTGCTCGCGGCGAACTACCCGACCATCCACGCCGTCGGCCGCGCGAGCACGCGGCCGCCGCGCCTCGTCGATCTAACCTGGGGCGATGAGCAGGCGCCCAAGCTGACGCTCGTCGGCAAGGGCGTATGCTTCGACAGCGGCGGGCTCGACCTGAAGCCCGCCTCGGGCATGCTTAATATGAAGAAGGACATGGGCGGCGCCGCGACGCTCATCGCCCTCGCGCGCGCGGTCATGGCGCTGAAGCTGCCGCTCAGACTGCGGCTCCTCGTTCCGGCGGTGGAGAATTCCGTCGCCGGCAACGCCTTCCGCCCGCGCGACATCATCCGCACGAGAAAGGGCATCACGGTCGAGGTCGGCAATACCGACGCCGAGGGGCGGCTCATCCTGTGCGATGCGCTCGCGGAAGCCGCGCGCGAGCGCCCCGGCCTCATCGTCGACATGGCAACGCTGACGGGCGCGGCGCGCGTCGCGTTGGGGCCGGAGCTGCCGGCGCTCTTCTGCAACGACGACGCGCTCGCCGCCGATCTCATCGCCGCGGGCACGGCCGAGCGCGATCCGCTGTGGCGGCTGCCGCTGTGGCCGCCTTATCGCGAGATGCTGAAGAGCCCGATCGCCGACATCAACAACGTGTCGGAGGGCGGCTTCGCCGGCGCCATCACGGCGGCGCTCTACCTCAACGAGTTCGTGCCCGCCGACATCCCTTGGGCGCACATCGACACTTACGCCTGGAACGGAAAGACGCGGCCCGGCCGGCCCGAGGGCGGCGAGGCGCTCGCAATGCGCGCGCTCCTCGCCCTCGTCGAGCAGCGTTTCGGCACGGGCGGCTGATGCCGGCTTCGGTCGAAGGGCGAACGCGCCGGCGCCGGCCCGCCACCGCCGAGGCGGATCGGCCGGCGCGTCTGAGCGTGCTGTTCCGCAGTCCGTCGGGGAGCCGCGCCAAGCGCGTCAAGGTCGGCTTCGCCTGGGACCTGTTCCTGTTCGCGGGAGTCTTTGGCGTGCCGCTTTTCCTGCGCGGGCTTGCCACGTGGGGTGCTGCGGTGCTTGCGCTCTGGCTTGCCGATCTCGGGTTCGGGCGGCTCGTGCTGCCGCCGCTGCGCCTCCCGCTCGAGCTTGCGCTCTTCGCCGGGTTCCTCGGCCTGCAGATTTACCTGGGCTTCCGCGGCAACGCGCTCACCGCGCGCGCCTGCCGCGCGCGCGGCTGGCTGCCCGAGCCCTCGCGCGACCCGGCGCAGCGCCGCGCGCTCCAGGCCTGGGGCCTCGAGTAGCGCCGCCGCACTCTAATCATTTGAGTAGGGGCGGATTCACGCTTCACATGGATCGCGAGCGATTCCATGTGAACCGATCCGGCTCTAGCGCCGCGCCTTCCGGCGCGCCAGGAAATCGCCCATCACGGCCGCCGGCTCGCCGCTTTGGATCGCGTCGGCAAAGCTGTCGATCCCGGCCGCGATGGCGGCGCGAAGCGGTAAATCCTCCCATGCACGGATGAGCTGCTTCTGCCGCCGCACCGCGCCCGGCGCACACGAAAACAGGCGCGCGAGCCATGCTTCGACCACCGCGTCGAGCCTGCCCGGACCCGCCAGCTCTTCGACGAGGCCCCATGACAGCGCGTCCGCGGCCGGAAAATTCTCTCCGAACAGAACCACCTGCCGTGCCCGGCCCCAGCCGATGAGCCGCGGCAGCAACGCCGCCTCGATCACCGACGGAATGCCGAGCCGCACTTCCGGCATGCCGAAGACCGCGCTCTCGGCGGCGATGCGCAAGTCGCACGACGCCGCGATCTCGAGGCCCGCCCCCAAGGCAAAGCCGTTGATGCGGGCGATCACCGGGACCGGCAGGGCGCGGATCGCCGCGCAGACGGCGTGCAGACGCGTGATGAAGGTGCGGGCCGCATCGGCATCGGCAAGCGTGCTCATCTCGTCGATGTCGGCGCCGCCGATGAAGGCCTTGTCTCCCGCGCCGGTGAGGACCAGAGCGCGCAACTCGGCGTCGTCGCCGAGCGCCGCGATGCTCGCCGCAAGCTCATCCATGAGCGCGCCCGTCAGCGAATTGAGCCGCGCCCGATTGTCGATGGCGACGAAGGCAACGCGCCCGCCTGGCCGCGCGTCGACCCGCGTCACGATCCGGCCGCCGTGAGTCTCCGGCATGGTGCTTGTCCGATCCGTCGTTCGCGCCGGGACCCTATCACGCTCACCTTCCCGCGCGCGACGCGTGACGCGCTATCCAGTTCCGCTCTCTTGTGGTTCAATCGGCGCGTTGCGGGTTGGGGGTTTGCGATGAGACGCATCTTGGTGGTGGCTGCCGCGATGACGCTGGCGGCGGGAAGCGCATGGGCGCAGATGGGGCCGACCGTTCCGGTCAGTCCGCCGCCCAACAAGCCCTACGACGAATTCCAGCAGGACGTTTATCTCTGCCGCCAATATGCCGATCAGCAGGTCGCGGGCGCGCAGCAGCAATCGACGAACCAGGTCGTTGGCGGTGCGCTCATCGGCACGGTGGCGGGCGCGGGCATCGGCGCGCTCGCTGGCGGCGGGCGCGGCGCGGCGATCGGTGCCGGAGCAGGCGCGGTCGTGGGTACGCTCGGTGGCGCGGCGCAGGCGCAACAGAGCCAGGCTCAGGCGCAGCGGCGCTACGACGTCGCCTATGGGCAATGCATGTATGGGCGCGGCGACCTGGTCTCGGGCTATCCCGCGCCAGCGGCGGCCTATCCCGCGCCGCCGCCGCCGCCCGGCTATCCGCCCGGCTATTACGCGCAGCCGGGCTACGCGCAGCCGGGCTACGCCCCGCCGGCCTACGCGCCGCCTCCTCCTCCTCCGCCGCCTTATCAGGGATACTATCCGCAAACCGGTTATGCGCCGCCGCCACCGGGCTATCCGCCGCCGGGGCAGTAAGATCGCGAAGGCTCAGCTCGCGGCGGCGCCCTCGACGGCGGCGATATCGAACGCGGCCGCCATGAGAGCGCGGGTATAGGGTTGCTGCGGCCGGGCGAAGATGTCGGCGGCCGGCCCCACTTCCACGACCCTGCCGTCCTTCATCACAAGCACCGCGTGAGCGAGCGCGCGCACCACACGTAGATCGTGGCTGATGAAGATGTAAGCGAGCCCGTGCCGCGCCTGGAGCGCGCGCAGAAGGTCGACGATCTGCGCCTGCACCGACATGTCGAGCGATGAGGTGGGCTCGTCGAGCACGACAAAGCGCGGCTTCAGCACGAGCGCGCGGGCGATCGCGATGCGCTGGCGTTGGCCGCCGGAGAATTCGTGCGGGTAGCGCTCGCGCGCCTCGGGATCGAGCCCCACTTCCTCGAGCGATTGGGCGATGAGCGCGCGCCGCTCCTCGCTCGTGCCGCCGAGCCGGTGCACCTTCAACCCTTCCTCGACGATCTGCCCGACCGAGAGGCGCGGGGAAAGGCTCGCGAACGGATCCTGGAACACGATCTGCATCTGCCGCCGCAAGGGGCGGAGCGCGCGGCCGCTCATCTGGTCGAGCGCCATCCCGTCGAAGCGGATCGTTCCTGTGCTCGCGATGAGGCGCAGGATGGCGAGGCCAAGCGTGGTTTTGCCCGAGCCCGATTCGCCGACGACGCCCAGCGTCTCGCCCGCGCGCAGGCTCAACTCGATGCCGTCGACCGCTTTCACATAGCCGGTCGTGCGGCGCAGAACGCCCGTCTTGATCGGGAACCAGACCTTGAGCTCGTTCGTCTCGACGAGGGTCTTGGCGCCGGGCGGAAGCGCAAGCGGCTCGCCCTTGGGCTCGGATGCGATGAGGCGGCGCGTGTAGGGATGCTGGGCGTTGCCAAAAATCTCCGCCGTCGTGCCGCGCTCGACGATCTCGCCGCCCGTCATCACGGCGACGCGGTCCGCCATCTTGCGCACGATCGTCAAGTCGTGCGTGATGAGGAGAAGCGCCATGCCGAACCGCGCCTGCAGATCCTTCAAGAGCGTCAGGATCTGCGCCTGCACGGTCACGTCGAGCGCGGTCGTGGGCTCGTCGGCGATGAGGATGTCGGGCGTGTTGGCGAGCGCCATGGCGATCATCACGCGCTGGCGCTGTCCGCCGGAGAGCTGATGCGGATAGGCGTCGAGGCGCTTTTCCGCCTCGGCAAGCCCGACGAGATGGAGAAGCTCGACCGCGCGCGTCCGCGCCGCACGCTGGTCGATGCGGTTGTGGAGATGGAGCGTCTCGGTGACTTGCTTCTCGATCGTGTGGAGCGGATTGAGCGAGGTCATCGGCTCCTGGAACACCATGGCGATGCGGTTGCCACGGATGCGACGGAGGAGCGCTTCGCTTGCGCCCACCAGCTCCTGGCCCTCGAAGCGGATGCTGCTCTCCTTGCTGTGGCGCGCCTGCGGATAAGGCAGAAGCTGGAGGATCGAGAGCGCCGTCACCGATTTGCCCGAGCCCGATTCGCCGACGAGCGCCAGGGTCTCGCCCTTCTCGAGCTCGAGCGAGAGATCGCGCACGGCCGCGACATCGCCGTCCGGCGCGCGGAAGGTGACGGAAAGGTGGTCGATGGATAAAAGAGCCATCACACCCCCTTCCTCGGATCGAACGCGTCGCGCACCGCCTCGCCGATGAAAATTAGGAGCGAGAGCGTGACGGCGAGCACGAAGAAGCCGGTGAGGCCAAGCCAGGGCGAGGTGATGTTGTTCTTGCCCTGCAGCAGCAGCTCGCCCAGCGAGGGCGAGCCCGGCGGCAGGCCGAAGCCCAGGAAATCGAGCGAGGTCAGCGTGGTGATCGAGCCGTTGAGGATGAACGGCATGAAGGTGAGGGTGGAGACCATGGCGTTGGGCAGCACGTGGCGGACGATGATCACCGGGTCGCTCACCCCCAGCGCCTTCGCCGCGCGTACGTAGTCGAAATTGCGCGCGCGCAGGAATTCGGCGCGCACGAGATCGACGAGCTGCATCCACGAAAGCGCCAGCATGATGCCGAGGAGCCACCAGAAATTAGGCGCGACGAAGCTCGACAGGATGATGAGCAGGAAGAGCGTCGGAATGTTCGACCACAATTCGATGAAGCGCTGGAAGGCGAGATCGACGAGCCCGCCGTAATAGCCCTGGATGGCGCCGGCACCGACGCCGATCGCCGAGCTCGCGACGGTGAGCGTCAGCCCGAACAGGACCGAGATGCGGAAGCCATAGATAAGCCGTGCCAACACGTCGCGGCCCTGGTCGTCGGTGCCGAGCCAGTTGACGCGGTCGGGCGGCGAGGGCGCGGGGCTCGGCAGCGCGTAGTTGATGGTGTCGTAGTGGAACGGGATGAACGGCCAGATCATCCAGCCGGACGCTTCTATCTTCTGCTTGAGGTACGTATCGCGGTAGTCGGCCTCGGTCGGGAACTCGCCGCCAAACGTCGTCTCGGGATAATCAGCGAAGATCGGGAAATAGGCATGGCCCTGATAAACGACGAGGATCGGCCGGTCGTTGGCGATGAACTCGGCAAAGAGGCTCGCCACGAACAGCGCAAGGAAGATCCAAAGCGACCAGAATCCGCGGCGGTTGGCGCGAAAATTGGCGAGACGCCGCGCCGTCAGCGGCGTGATGCGAAGCCCGAGCCAGCGCGCGCCTGGGCGCCCCGCGACGGCGGTCGCGCTCATGCGCCGCGCGTCGCGAAATCGATGCGCGGGTCGATGAGCGTGAAGGTGATGTCGCGCACGAGGTTCATGGCGATGCCGATGAGCGTATAGATGTAGAGCGTGCCGAAGATGATCGGATAATCGCGGTCGAGCACGGCCTCGAAGCCCAAGAGGCCGAGCCCGTTCAGCGAAAAGATCACCTCGATCAAGAGCGCGCTCGTGAACAGGATGCCGATGAAGGCGGCGGGGAAATTCGCCACCACGATGAGCATGGCGTTCCTGAACACGTGGCCGTAGAGCACATGGCGCGGCGACAGCCCCTTGGCGCGGGCGGTCACGACATATTGCTTGCCGATCTCGTCGAGGAACGAGTTCTTGGTGAGCATGGTGAGGTTGGCGAAGGCGCCGATCACCATTGCCGTTACCGGCAATGCCAGATGCCAGAAATAATCGAGGATGCGGTGCGCCCAGCCATAGCTCGCCCACTCGTCGGAGACGAGGCCGCGCAGCGGGAACCAATCGACATAGCTGCCGCCGGCGAAAAGGACGATGAGCAGGATCGCGAACAGGAAGCTCGGAATGGCATAGCCGATGATGATGGCGCCGCTCGTCCACACGTCGAAACGCGACCCGTCGCGCACCGCCTTGCGAATGCCCAGGGGGATCGAGATGAGATAGGAGATGAGGGTCGTCCACGCGCCCAATGAGATCGAGACCGGCAGCCGCGCCGCGATGAGGCTGATGACGCTGCCGTTCTTGAAGAAGCTGTTGCCGAAATCGAAACGCAGATAGTTGCCGATCATGAGAACGAAGCGCTCGCCCGCCGGCTTGTCGAAGCCGAATTGGTGGTTAAGGTCGGCGAGGAGCTTCGGATCGATGCCGCGCGCGGCCCGCGTCGGCGCGCCGCCGGCCTCGCCGGTGCCGCCGCCCGTGATGCGCACCAGATTGCCGCCCTGGGCGCCGCGGATCTGCGCGATGACCTGATCGATCGGCCCGCCCGGCGCCGCCTGCACGATCACGAAATTGACGAGCATGATGCCGAAGAGCGTCGGAATGACGAGCAGGAGACGCCGGACGATATAAGCAAGCATCGGTGCCTAGTGCGCTTCCTTGGGCGCCTGCTCCTGGCGCGTGGCGACGCGCTGGGCGGCGTCCTTGTCGATCCACCAGCTGTTGATGACGGCGGCGGCGGAACTGGCGTATTTCGGATGGGTCTTGGGCATGCCGAACTTGTTCCAGTAGGCGACCCGGAAATAATCCGCGTACCAGTTCGGCACGACGTAGTAGCCGTAGAGCAGCACGCGGTCGAGCGCGTGAATGATCGGCACGAGCGCGGCGCGCGATTTGGCGGCGATCGCCTTCTGGATGAGGTCGTCCACGACCGGATCCTTGATGCCGGATGTGTTGGCGCTGCCTGGCTCCTCGGCCGCCTTGCTGCTGAAGAAATCGCGCAGCTCCGCGCCCGGCGCCAAGGTCGCGACGTAGTTGAGCGAGATCATGTCGTAGTCATAGTCGCGCCGCCGGTTCTCGAACTGCGCCGCATCGACGTCGCGCAGCTCGGCGAAGATGCCGACCTTCTCGAGATTCTTGAGGAACGGCAGGATAATGCGTTCCGAGCGCGGCTCGTCGTTCAGGAACTGGAACGTGAAGGGCTCGCCCGTCTTGTCGTTGACGAGCTTCTCGCCCTTGATGCTCCAGCCCGCCTCCTTGAAAAGCTCGAGCGCCTTCCGCATCCCGTCGCGGACATTGCCGCTGCCGTCATAGACGGGCGGCGCATAGGGCGTGGCGAAGACCTCATCAGGGATCTTGCCGCGATAGCTCTCGAGCAGCTTCAGCTCCTCGCCTTGCGGCAGGCCGGTCGCGGCGAGATCGGAATTGTTCCAGTAGCTCTTCGTGCGCTTGTAGGCGCCGTAGAGCAGGTTCTTGTTGGTCCACTCGAAGTCGAAGAGATAGCCGATCGCCTTCCGCACGCGCCGGTCGGCGAAGATCGGCCGCCGCGTGTTGAAGATGAAGCCCTGCATTCCCTGCGGCACCTCGTGGTGGATTTCCTCCTTGATGACCGAGCCATCCTTCACCGCGGGAAAGTCGTAAGCCGTCGCCCAATCCTTCGCCGTATATTCGCCGCGCACGTCGATCTGCCCGGCCTTCAAGGCTTCGAACATCACCGACATGTCGCGGTAGTAGTCGACACGCATCGTGTCGAAATTGTTGAGGCCCTTGTTCACCGGCAGATCCTGCGCCCAGTAGTCCTTGACGCGCTCGTAGGTGATCGAGCGCCCAGGATCGACGGCGGCGATGCGATACGGGCCGCTGCCCAGGGGGATGTCGAGCGTCGGCTGGCTGAAATCGCGCCCCTGCCACCATTTCTTCGGCAGCACCGGAAGCCCGCCCACCTCCATCGGCAGGTCGCGGTCGGTGCCGTCCTTGAAGGTGTATTTGACCTTGTTGCCGGGCAGCACCTCGCATTTGACGACGTTGGCGAGCTGCAGGCGAAAGACCGGATGGCCTTTCGTCACGAGCGTCTCGTAGGTCCAGCACACATCCTCGGGCGTGATCGGGCTGCCGTCCTGGAAGCGCGCTTCCTTCCGCAAGGTGAACGTGATCGAGCTGCGGTCGGGCGGGAATTCGACGCTCTCGGCGATGAGGCCGTAAGCGGCGTTGGGCTCGTCGAGCGAGCCGCCCATGAGGCTGTCGTAGATCGCGCCCGAGCCCACCATCGAATCGGCAAAGCGCACGAAGGACACGCCGCGCAGGATGAAGGGATTGAGGTTGTCGAACGTGCCGATGTCGCCGAAGCGCACGCTGCCGCCCTTGGGCGCGTCGGGATTGACATAATCGAAATGGGGGAAGCCGGCAGGATATTTGAGTGGGTCGCCGAAGAGCGACATGCCGTAGCTCGGCGGGCCGTCCTGCTCCGCGGGCGCGGCCGTCTGCTGCGCCGAGGCGGTGAGCGCGACGAGAAAGGCCAAGAGGGTGGCGAGCACGACGCGCATCGGGCGTTCCCTCCGATCGTTCTTGCGGTGCAGTCTAAACGAAAGGCGCGTGCGCGACAGCACGATAGCGGCCCAGGCGCATTCAACCGCTCGTGAGAGCCGCCTTGGCGGGAGCGATGAGGCGCGGGTCGCCGCAAGCGATGACGCGGCCATCGGAGCGGATTTGAAGCGCCTCGCCGCGCCAATCGACGATGGCGCCGCCTGCGCCTTCGATCACCGGCACGAGCGCCGCGAAATCGTAGGGCTTGAGATCGCATTCGACGACGAGATCGATGAAGCCCGCGGCAAGCTGCGCGTAGGCATAGCAATCGGCGCCGAAGCGCGCGAGCTTCACCTGCGCCTTGAGGCGCTGGAACGCGGCGGCATCGGCGCCCGCGAACATGTCGGGCGAGGTTGCGTAAAGCGTCGCCTGCGCAAGCGCCGCGCAGGCGCGCGTGCGGACGGGCTTGCCGTTGAGGGTCGTCGCGGCGCCCGCAACGCCGAGCCAGCGCTCGCCGAGCACCGGCTGGTCGATGACGCCGAGCGCGGGCCGCCCGTTGCGCACGAGCGCGATGAGCGTGCCAAAGATCGGGATGCCGCTGATGAAGTTCTTGGTGCCGTCGATCGGATCGAGGACCCAGACCGAGTCCGCGTCTTCGCGCTCGCGGCCTTCCTCTTCGCCGATGATGCCGTGCGCGGGAAACGCGTCCGCGATGAGGCGGCGCATGGCGCGCTCGGCCTCGCGGTCGGCGATGGTGACGGGCGTGCGGTCGGGCTTGTCGTCGACGGCGATGGGGGCGCGGAAATACTTGCGCACGATCGCGCCGGCCGTGTCGGCGAGCGTCAGGGCGAGCGCGATCTCCTCGGGCGCGACGGGACCGTGCGCGCCCGCCACCATTGTCCTACTTGCCGCCGCCGCCCGCGGGCTGCGGCGCGGGCGGCGCCGCGGGCTTGCCGCCGGCAGGCGCGGGCGTGGCCGCTTCCTTGCCGCCTTGCGGCGCGCCGCCGCTCGAGGCCTCGAGCGGCTTCGGGCTGTCGCTCAGCGAATTGAGATAGGCGATGATGTCGGCGCGCGCCTTTGCCTTCGGCTCGCCGGCGAACGTCATCTTCGTGCCCTTGGCGAAATCCTGCGGCTTGAAGAGCCACTGGTTCAGCAAGTCGGGCGTCCAGGTCTTGCCGGCCCCCGCCTGCTTCAGGGCCGGGGAGAAATCGAAATTGCCGCGGTCGTGCGCGATCTCGTCGCCGACGACGCCGTAGAGGTTGGGGCCGACGCGATTGGGTTGGCCCTTCTCGAACGTATGGCACGCCTGACAGGGGGTGACGTCCTTCTTGCCCGCATCGGCGCTCGCTTGCGCCAGGAGCGGGCCGATCGGCTCAGGGCCGGCCGGCGCCGCGGGCTGTGCGCTCGAGGCCGTCTCGGCCGCGGGCCCGACCTGGTACACGTTCTTCGCCAGCATCTTCGGCTCGACCAGCTTGTCGGCCAGAATGCCGGAGACCATCGCCACAAGCAGCGCAACCAGAATGGCAGCCGCGATCTTGTTCGCTTCGAATGACATGCCACCCCCGAAATGAGATTGGGCCGTGCGGGACCGCGAATTGCTCGGAAGCGAGCGGAGAGAAGCCAATTTTCGCTGACAACTCAAACGAAATGTGATTGAAGCGGGGAACGCTGGCCGATGCGGCATAACGCCGCAAGAGAGAGCATGAACCCGATCATCGTCATTCCCGCGCGCATGCAATCGACGCGGCTTCCCGGGAAGCCGCTCGCCGAGATCGCGGGCGCGCCGATGATCGTCCATGTCTGGCGCCGCGCCGTCGCCGCGGCCGTGGGGCCGGTCGTCGTCGCCTGCGCCGAGCGCGAGATCGCGGCCGTGATCGAGGCCGCGGGCGGGCGGGCGGTGCTGACGCGCGCCGATCATCCGTCGGGCTCGGACCGCGTCTTCGAGGCGGTCGAGGCGATCGATTCCGCGCGCGCGCACGATGTCGTCGTCAATCTTCAGGGCGATCTGCCCTTGATCGAGCCCGCCGCGATAGCCGCCGCGCTTCGTCCGCTCGAGGATGCGCGTGTCGACATCGCGACGCTCGCCGCCGTCATCGACAATGACGAGGACCGCGCGGCCGAAAGCGTCGTCAAGGTCGCGGCGGCGCTCGGCGGCGCGACGCGCGTGGCGCGTGCGCTTTATTTCAGCCGCCGCCAGATCCCGTGGGGCGAGGGGCCGCTCTTCCACCATATCGGCATCTATGCCTGGCGCCGCGATGCGCTCGCCCGTTTCGTGGCGCTGCCGGAAAGCGCGCTCGAGCGGCGCGAGCGCCTCGAGCAGCTGCGCGCGCTCGAGGCCGGCATGCGCATCGACGTGGCCCTCGTTGACACGGTTCCGCTTGGCGTCGATACTCCCGCCGATCTCGCGCGCGTCCGCGCGCTCATAGCATCCACGCCATGACCGCCAGCACCGATCCCGCCCGCACCATCTCATTCCAGGGCGCGCCCGGCGCCTATTCCGACCTTGCCTGCCGCGAGGTCTTTCCCGAGCTTCAGACGCTCGCGTGCGAGACGTTCGAGGATGCGATCGCCGCCGTGCGCGAGAAGCGCGCGGTGCTCGCCATGCTGCCGATCGAGAACTCGGTCGCCGGCCGCGTCGCCGATATCCATCACCTCATGCCGGATTCGGGCCTCAGCATCATCGGCGAGCATTTTCAGCGCGTGCAGCATCACCTGCTGGCTCTGCCGGGCGCGACGCTCGAAGGGCTGAAAACGGTGCGGAGCCACGTGCACGCGCTGTCGCAATGCCGCGCGCTGATCCGCCGCCTCGGCCTCACGGCGCACGTCGATGCGGACACGGCCGGCGCCGCGTCCGAGCTCGCGGCGCGCGGCGACAAGACCGTGGCCGCGATCGCGTCCGAGCTCGCGGGCCGGATCTACGGGCTCCAGTCGCTCATGCCGAACATCGAGGACGAGGAGCACAATACGACGCGCTTCCTCGTCATGGCGCGCGAGGCGCGCCCGCTTCCGGCGGACTGCAAGCGCGCCATCACCACCTTCGTCTTCCGCGTGCGCAACGTGCCGGCCGCGCTCTACAAGGCCATGGGCGGCTTCGCCACGAACGGCGTCAACATGACCAAGCTCGAAAGCTACATGGTCGGCGGCCGCTTCACCGCGACGCAGTTCTACGCCGACGTCGATGGCCGGCCCGAGGACCGTCCGCTCGCCTTGGCGTTCGAGGAGCTGCGTTTCTTCTCGCGCGAGGTGAAGATCCTCGGCACCTACCCCGCCCACCCCTTCCGCGAAGAATCGAGCCAGACCGACGGCGACTAGGGTGGCGGGGTTTCGGCGCGCCGGAAAGCCATCCTCTCCCCAGTGGGGGGGAAGGGTTGACCGCGCAAAAGGCCCTTGACTCAGACTGACTCTAGATATATCTAAATGCAGTCTGAAACCAAGGAGTGAACCATTGTTCCACAAAAACCATTGCGGCTCCGGCCATCGCCATATGCGCGGGGAATGGGGCGGCCGGCGCGGCGAGCCGAGTTTTCGCCATTCGCGCGGCGGGCGCAGCCGGGTCTTCGACCAGGGCGAGCTGCGCGTCGTGCTCTTGGGCCTCATCGCTGAAAAGCCGCGCCACGGCTACGAGCTCATCAAGGAGATCGAGGACCGCTTGGGCGGCGCCTACAGCCCAAGTCCCGGCGTGATCTATCCGACCCTCACCCTCCTCGAGGAGCTGGGCCATGCGCGCGTGACCGAGGAGGGCGGCAAGAAGCTCTACGGCATCACCCCCGAAGGCGAAGCCGCGCTCGCCGCCAACAAGGCGGCGGTCGATGCGCTCTTCGCCCGCATGACCGAGATCCGCACGGCGCGCGGCGGCGGCCCTGCGCCGCAGATCGTGCGCGCGATGGAGAATCTGCGCCTCGCCCTCAACATGCGCCTGTCGCGCGGGCCCTTGACCGACACACAGATCAACGCCGTGACGCAGGCGCTCGACGCCGCGGCGCAGACGGTGGAGCGAAGCTGATGGCCGGCCCCGCGCGCTCCGAGGCCGAGGTCGCGACGGCGATGGCCGAACGCTACCTCGTGCAGCTGTGCAAGCATTTCGAGCACCGGCTCTCGGTCTATCGCTGGGCGGGCAACGGTACGATCGCCTTTCCCGCGGGCCTGTGCCGGCTCGAGGCGGGACCCGAAAAGCTTGTCCTGAAGGCCGAGGCGCCCGACCCGCAGCAGCTGGCGCAGCTCGAAGGCACCGTCACGCGCCATCTCGCGCGTTTCGCCTTCCGCGATCCGCCGACGGTGGCGTGGCGCCGCCTCAGCGCCTGAGCACGATCCGGCTGCGCTGAAGCGCGCGGGCTCTCTCTAACCCTCTCCCCTTGGGGAGAGGGCAGGGTGAGGGGGATGTGCTATGCGCGCTCGAACCCTTGCTCCCCCTCACCCGCACGGCGCTCGCGCGCCGTGCCGCCCTCTCCCCGGTGGGGCGAGGGTGATGCCAACGCACCAGCTCAACGCCTCAACCAATCCTCGACGAGGCGGCGCGCGATCGAATCGCGCCGCGGCAGGCGCAGCTCGTCGTCGTCCTCATGCGTGAGCAGGAACCCGCGCTCGTACCAGGCGGCGTGCTCCAATTCCTCGGGATCGACGGTGATGGCGCGGCTTCGCGCCCGCGCGTGAAAGCCCAGCATGAGCGAGGCCGGGAACGGCCACGGCTGCGAGGAATGGTACGTGACCTCGTCGACCGCGATCCCGGTCTCCTCGAAGACTTCGCGCGCCACCGCCTCCTCGAGGCTCTCGCCCGGTTCGACGAAGCCCGCGAGCGTCGAGTGCATGCCCCTTGGCCATTCGGATTTGCGCCCCAAGAGACAGCGCTCGCCGTCATGGACGAGCATGATGACGGCGGGATCGGTGCGGGGAAAATGCGAAGCCCCGCATTGGGCGCTGGTGCAGCGCCGGACGTGCCCGCCTTCCTCGCTTGCGGTCGGCGCGCCGCACACGCCGCAGAAGCGGTGGCGCTCGTGCCAATAGGCGATGCCGCGCGCATAGGCGAGAAGCGAGCCTTCCGCGCGGGGCAGGAGCGGTCCGACGCGGCGCAGGTCCGTGAACTCGCACGGATCGCTGAGCGCGAGCGCCGCGAGCGGCGTCTCATGCCGCGAGAGATCGAATGCGAAATAAGCGGTGTCACCGTCGAGCCCCAGGAGCACGGGCTCGCCGCCATCGGGCGCATACTGGGCGCGCGTCAGGAACGCGGCGCGCGGCTCCGCCTCCGCGCCGCTCAGCACCAGGTTGCGCCCGCGCCAGAGCAGCACGAAGCGGGTACCCGCGCCCGCAAGGAGCGCGTCCACCCAGGCGCGGTCCTTGCGCCTGGGGCTCGCGCGGTCGAGCGCGCCGCCGGCATAGAAATTCACGAGGCTCATCTTCGCCTTTTACGCCCTGCGCTGCCGCGCTGCCTAGGGCCTGGCCCGCGGAAATGTGCTGCGTCCTTCGACTTCGGCCCTTCGGGCCTCCGCTCAGGATGAGGAATTTTCTTTGAGCTTCACCAAAGCACCTCATCCTGAGCGGAGCGATCCTGAGCTTGGCGAAGGAGAGCGCAGTCGAAGGACGTACGGCGGCTCGAACTTATCGCGCTTGGTTGCGGCTCTTCGCCTCCTTGCGCGCGGCTGGTGCGGAACTGATATAGTGGCTCCGGGAGGCCGGCTTCGGACAGGTCCCTCGCCAACCCGGTCAGGTCCGGAAGGAAGCAGCCGTAACGAGTTTCGGCCTGGGTCGAGGGCCGGTCTCCCACCTCGCTTCGCGTGGAGGCGCCATGAGCGAGCCGGAGAGCGCGTATCGCGTTCTGGCGCGCAAATACCGGCCGAGCCGCTTTGCCGATCTGGTCGGCCAGGAGGCGATGGTCCGCACGCTCACGAACGCGATCGAAAGCGGGCGCATCGCGCACGCCTTCATCCTCTCGGGCGTGCGCGGCGTCGGCAAGACCACGACCGCGCGCATCATCGCGCGCGCCTTGAACTGCGTCGGGCCCGACGGCAAGGGCGGCCCCACCATCGCGCCGTGCGGCGTGTGCGATCCGTGCCGCGCGATCGCCGAGGACCGCCATGTCGACGTGCTCGAGATGGACGCGGCCTCGCGCACCGGCGTCGACGACATCCGCGAGCTGACCGAGGGCGTGCGCTATCGCCCGGTGTCGGCGCGCTACAAGATCTACATCATCGACGAAGTGCACATGCTGTCGAAGAACGCGTTCAACGCGCTTCTGAAGACGCTCGAAGAGCCGCCGCCCGACGTCAAGTTCATCTTCGCCACGACCGAGATCCAAAAGCTTCCGCTGACGGTGCTGTCGCGCTGTCAGCGCTTCTCGCTGCGCCGCGTGCCGGCCGAGCTTCTGGGCGAGCATTACGCCAAGGTGGCAAAGGCCGAGGGTATCGCGGCCGAGCCTGCGGCCATCGCCTTGATCGCGCGCGCGGCCGATGGCTCGGTGCGCGACGGGCTCTCGATCCTCGACCAGGCGATGGCGCTTTGCGGCGCCTCGATCACCGAGGCGCAGGTGCGCGACATGCTCGGCGTCGCCGACCGCGGCCTCGTCTTCGACCTGCTCGAGACGGCGCTCAAGGGCAATGCCGCGGGTGCGCTGAAGCAGATGGGCGCGCTCTACGAGGGCGGCGCCGATCCTTTGATCGTGCTCCAGGACCTCTTGGAGCTGACGCATTTCCTGACGCGGTTGAAGCTCACGCCTGCGGCGGGCGAAGGCGATCCCGCGCTCGAAGGCGAGCGCGCGCGCGGTTTGGCGCTCGCCGAGAAGCTTTCGATCCCCGCGCTCGCGCGCGCGTGGCAGATGCTTTTGAAAGGCATCGCCGAGGCGCAGGCCGCGCCCTCGACCATCGAGGCGACCGAGATGGTGCTGGTGCGGCTCGCTTACGTCGCGGAACTGCCGACCCCGGCGGAACTGGCGAAAAGCCTCGAAGGCCGCGCACCCGCCGCTTCACCCGCTGCGCCAGCAACATCGGCACCATCGCGCCCGGCGCTCGCGCCGGCGCCCGCGCTTCGCAGCTCTGCCGAGCCCGCGCGCGTCCTCGCGCCCGAGGCGGCACCCACACCGGCACCCGTGCCGCGGCCGGACCTGCCCAATCCCACGAGCTTCCTCGAAGTGCTGGAGCTCTTCGACGAGCATCGCGAGGCGCAGCTCCGCATGCATCTTTACGCGAACGTGCACCTCGTGCGCTTCGAGCTGGGCCGTATCGAGCTCCGCCCGGCCGAGGCGGCGCCGCAGAATCTCTCGAACCGCCTGGGCCAGCTGCTGACCGATTGGACCGGACGGCGCTGGGTCGTCGCCATCGTGGACGAGCCCGGGCGCCCCACCTTGCGCGAGGAGCACGAGGCGCGCGAGCGCGAGATGCGGAGCGCCGCGGCGCAAGACCCGTTGGTGCGCGCCGTGCTCGACGCCTTCCCCGGGGCGCGCATCGAGGCGGTGCGCGAGATCGAAGCGGAGACGGCGCCTGCACCCGCGCCGCCCGAGCCTGACGACGAGACCGAAGGAGACGACGCCTGATGAAAAATCTGGGTCAGATGATGAAGCAGGCGCAGCAGATGCAGGAGCGCATGGCCGAGCTGCAGGCGAAGCTCGAGCAGGTCGAGCTCTCGGGCGCCTCGGGCGGCGGCATGGTGCAGGTGACATTGAACGGCAAGGGCGAGATGCGCCGCCTCAAGATCGACAAGTCGCTCGTCGATCCGAACGAGACCGAGGTGCTCGAAGACCTGATCCTCGCCGCCTTCAACGACGCCAAGGCGCATGTCGAGGCGCACATGGCCGAGGAGATGAAAAAGCTCACCGGCGGTTTGGCGCTGCCGCCCGGGATGAAGCTGCCGTTCTGAGAGCCGATGGGATTGCTTCGTCGCTGGTGCTCCTCGCAATGACAAAATCCCGCTGTCATTGCGAGCGAAGCGAAGCAATCCCCAAGAGGCTTGGCGCATTATGAACGAGCTCGACCGCCTCGTCGAACTCCTGGCGAAGCTGCCGGGGCTTGGGCCCCGCTCGGCGCGGCGCGCGGCGCTTCATCTCCTCAAGCGGCGTGAGGCGCTGATGGAGCCGCTGGCGATGGCGCTTGGCGAAGCCGCGCGCCGTGTGCGCCCGTGCTCCATCTGCGGCAATCTCGACGCCGCCGATCCGTGCGCGCTCTGCCGCGACCCGCGGCGCGAGGGCGATCTCGTCTGCGTCGTCGAGGAGGTGGCCGATCTCTGGGCGATCGAGCGTTCGGGCGCCTTCAAGGGCCGCTATCACGTGCTGGGCGGCACGCTCTCCGCGCTCGAGGGCGTGGGGCCCGAGGAACTGCGCATCGCCGGGCTTCTCGAGCGCGTGAAGGCGGGCACGCGCGAGGTGATCCTTGCCTTGAACGCAACCGTCGAGGGCCAGACGACCGCACACTATATCGCCGACCGCTTGGCGCCCCTGGGCGTGCGCATCTCGCGCCTCGCGCACGGCGTGCCTCTGGGCGGCGAGCTCGACTATCTCGACGAGGGCACGCTCGGCGCCGCCTTGGCCGCGCGCCAGGCGGTGAAGGACTGAGTCAGCCCTTCTCGCTCTTCTCGGCCGCGGTCCCGCGCGGGCGCATCATGATCCAGAGCGCCATGTCCCAGGCGTTGCGGATGCCGGCAAGCAGCAGGAGCCCGAGCCCGGATGCGAGCACGACGAGGCTCGTGAGCGCGCCTCGCGTCAAGGCCGCCGCGGCGCCGGCGAACACGGCGTATGCGACGATCGGGATCGCCGCGTACCACACGCGATCGACGAGCAGCAGCGACGAGGCGATCGCGTGCCGCCGGATGTGGAGGAGCACGTTGACGCTATAGGCGACGCCGACGATCGCTTCGACCGCGAGCACCGCGCCGAGCAGCGCGACGCTCGCGAACGGCGCGATGATGAGGAGGCACGCCACAAGGATCGCCGCGAAATGAACGAGCGTCGGGGTGATGAAAGCCTTGAGCCCCGCCTCGTGATCCTGGGTGAGGACGCCGACGCCGATCGAGGCCGCGACGAAGGTCAGGCCCACGAGCGTCGCCGCGGCCGTGCCGAGCAGCACATAGAAATCGTGCCAGCGTTCGAGCGCACCCGCGGGCAAGGACGCTACTCCGCGAGCAGACGCGGCGCTTGCGGCTCTTCCAATTCCTCGGCCTCCCCTTCGATGAGCCGGTCGTTCTCCTGGCTCATCACGGTATAGGCGGGAAGGCTCGACGGCAAAATCTTTCCCGGCTGGACGCCGAGGCTCGCAAGTTTCCGCGCGCGCGGCAGAAGGCGCTGGTTCACCGAGCGCGTGAACTTCTCGTATGCCTCGGCCGCCGCCTTGATGCCCTTGCCGACACCCGCGATGGCGCCGAGCGCGGTCGCCACCGCTTCGACGAGATTCTGCGCCGCGTCGATGATGCGCTGCTGGTTCTCGGCCTGGCGCTCCTTGATGATCTCGGCCGCGGCGAGCGACACGAGGGAATAAAGCCCGGCGGGCCCGACCGGAAAGATCTGCGCCTCGCGGGCCTTGGCGAAGAATCCCGCATCGGCGCGGCCCAATTTTTCGAGTGCCGCCTCGTTCGGAAGGTACATCGCCGTGCTCACGCGCGCGCTTTCGCCCGGCCGGTCCGCGGCGCGCAAATCCGCAAGGATCGCGCTGCGATAATCCTTCCCCGCGAGCGCCTTCAAATGCCCGTTCATCGTCTGCGCGAAGCTCGCATAAGCGCTCGCCTCGCGCGCCTCGCTCGTCGCCTCGGCGATTTCGAGGAGGTACTTCGACGATTTGCAGTCGATGATGATGACGCTGTTGCCGGGCAGGAACACGAGCGCATCGGGCCTGAGGCGCTGCCCCGTCACTTCGTCTGTCGTCGATGCTTGGAGCACATAATCGCGGCCCGCCTCCAGCCCCATCGCCTTCAACGTGTTGGCGAGCCCGATCTCGGCGATCTGACCGGCGCCGCCCGGGCTCGAAAGCGAGCGCATGAGCGTGTCGATCGCCTTGCCGCCTTCCTGCACCTGCCCGCTGAGCTCCGCGTGCGCTTTCGCGATGGTCTCGATCCGCTGCAGCAGGGGCTCCGAGATTTGGCGAAACTGGCTCTCGGCGTCCGCTTTGGCCGCCAGCGTCTCGCGCCTGTGGTCGCCGATGAGCTGCGCCGACAGCTCGCGTGCGGTCTCGAGCGCGGCCGAGCGTGCCGCCGTGACAAGGTCCTGGCGCGCCGTGTCGGCGTCCTTCAGCACGTGTTCGAGATCGCCCAAGCGCTGCTGCGCGGCGGCAAGCGAGCGCTCGGCGTCGACTCGCGCTGCGACCGCCGCGTCGAGTCGCGATGTGGCGGCTTCCGCCTGGGTCTGCGCCTCGGCGCGCCCAGCCTCGGCAAGCGCCGCTTTCTGGCCGGCCGCCTGGAGCTTTCGCGCCAGCGTCGCCGCCACCAGCGCGAGCGCAACCGCCACGGCCAAAAGCGCCCATTCCATCTCGCCATTATCGCAAACCGATCGCGCGAATGTCACTCGCACTCCGGCACCTGGTTACGGTTCGCGCGCTCCGGTTCATTTGCCGGCGCATCAGTACGTCCGCTGGTCTTGCGGCCGAGATGCGGCCCGTCTAATTGGGTGAGGTGCGGGAACCGTGGCCGAACGCCCCTCCGTTTGCCGATGGTCAGGAGGATATGTCGTGTCGGCCCAAGATGTTCTGAATGATCCCGATCACTGGAGAGAGCGTGCGGAGGAAACGCGCCTGCTCGCCGAGCTCTTGGACACCCCGGACGCCAGAGCGTCCATGGAGAAGATCGCCGCCGAATATGAGCGGATGGCGGCGTTGACCGAAGCGTGCGCGGGGCGCCGTTCATGAGCGAGCTGCCGGCCCGCCGCGGCGCGGGCCGGTTGACGAAGCGCGCTTTGCGTCATACCTAAAGCGCGCCATGGCGCCTCTGCCGATCATCACCGCGCCCGACCCCCGCCTCAAGATCAGGGCGAAGCCGGTCGCGCGCGTCGACGCGCGCGTGAAGAAGCTGATGGCCGACATGCTGGAGACCATGTACCAGGCGCCGGGCATCGGCTTGGCCGCGCCCCAGGTCGGGCAGGCGCTCCGTGTCATCGTGCTCGATTGCGCGCGCGAGGGCGAGAAGCCGCAGCCCTACAAGCTCGCCAACCCCGAGATTCTGTGGCGCTCGGACGAGAAGATCACGATCCAGGAAGGCTGCCTCTCGCTGCCCGAGCATTACGCCGATGTCGAGCGCCCGGCCGAGATTCGGCTGCGCTATCTCGACGAGGAGAACGAGGTGCGCGAGCTCGAGGCCAAGGGGCTTCTCGCCACCTGCATCCAGCACGAGATGGACCACCTCGAAGGCGTCCTCTTCGTCGATCACATTTCCGCGCTGAAGCGCAGCATCATTCTGCGCAAGCTGCAAAAGTCGAAGCGCCAGAAGCAGCCGGTCCCGGCCTGAGCCTCGTGCCCGGCCTCCGCCTCGCATTCCTCGGCACGCCTGATGTCGCGGCGCGCATCTTGCGCACGCTCGCGGCGTCGCCGCATCGGATCGCCGCCGTTTATTCGCAGCCCGCGCGGCCCGCGGGCCGCGGCCACAAGGAAGCGCCCGCGCCGGTCGCGCGCGTGGCGGCGGAGCTTGGTCTTCCCCTTTTCACCCCGGCGCGGCTCGGGCCCGACGAGGCGAGCGCCTTCGCGGCGCTCGCGCTCGATGCCGCGATCGTCGCCGCCTACGGCCTCATCCTGCCCAAGGCGATGGTCGAGGCGCCGCGGCTTGGCTCGCTCAACGTCCACGCCTCGCTCCTGCCGCGCTGGCGCGGCGCGGCGCCGATCGAGCGCGCCATCCTCGCCGGCGACGCCGAGACCGGCGTCACCATCATGCGCATGGACGAAGGGCTCGATACCGGCGCGATCGTGCTCGCCGAGAAGATTCCGTTGGGCCCGCGCACCACGGCGCCGGAGCTTTACGACCGCGTGGCCGAGCGCGGCGCGGCACTCGTGCTCGAAGCGCTCGATGGGTTGGCGTCGGGCCGCCTCGTGCCGCGGCCGCAGCCGCGCGACGGCGCGACATACGCGAAGAAGATCGGGCGCGAGGAAGGCCGGCTCGACTGGCGCCGCCCTGCGGATGAATTGGAGCGGCAGGTGCGCGCCTTGGGTACCGCGCCTGGCACATGGTTCGAAGCGGGCGAGCGCATCAAGGTTCTGGCGGCGGAAACGCTCGCGGCCTCGGGCGCGGCGCCCGGCACGATCCTCGACGACAATCTTGCGATCCAGTGCGGCGAAGGCGCGTTCCGCCCGCTCGTGCTGCAGCGCGCGGGCCGCGCGCCGCTCGATCTTGCCGTCTTCCTGCGCGGCTTCGCGTTGCCCAAGGGCACGCTGCTTTCATGCCCCGCTACAAGCTGACGCTCGAATATGACGGCGCGGGCCTTGTCGGCTGGCAGCGCCAGAAGCTCGGCCTCTCGGTGCAGCAGATCGTCGAGGAGGCGGCCGAAGCGCTCTGCGGCGAACGCATCACCGTGCACGGCGCCGGCCGCACCGATGCCGGCGTCCATGCGCTGGCGCAAGCCGCGCATCTCGACCTGCCGCGCGACTATCCGCCCGAGACGGTGCGCAATGCGCTGAATCAGCATATGCGCCCGCACAAGGTCGCGGTGCTCGAAGCGGCGTGCGTGGCGGATAATTTCGACGCGCGGCGTTCGGCCAAGGGGCGCGTCTACCTTTATCGCATCTTGAACCGCCGTCCGCCCGTGGCTCTCGAAGCGGGCCGCGTCTGGCATGTCGGGCGCGCGCTCGATGCGGCGGCGATGCAGGAAGGCGCGCGGCATCTTCTCGGCAAGCACGATTTCTCGAGCTTCCGCGATTCGCTGTGCCAGGCGCGCTCGCCGGTCAAGACGCTCGACCTACTCGAGGTGACGCGCGCGGACGAAGAAATCCGCATCGAGGCGCGCGCGCGCTCGTTCCTTCATCACCAGGTGCGCAACATGGTGGGAACGCTGAAGCTCGTGGGCGAGGGGAAATGGCGCCCGGCCGACGTCGCCGCGGCGCTCGACGCGCGCGACCGCCGCGCCGGCGGCCCGACCGCGCCGGCCGAAGGGCTCTATCTCGTGCGCGTCCTCTATCCCGGCGACTGACCCGAGAGGATCTGCGTCACCTGCGACAAGGCGGCGCCGATCACCACGTCGAGCAGCACGAGCGCCGTCGCCGGCAGCGCGCCCGCCTCGAGCGCGATCCGCGCGATGATCCACTCGTAAACGAGGATCGCCATGTAGGCGACGAAATCGGCGTAAGCCACGACATAGGCCGGCGCGAGATCGAGCCCGCCCGCCGCCGCGATCGGCAAGAGCGCCGCCGTCTGCAACACCTGCGACCAGTTGTAGGCGATGATGAAGCCCAAGGCGCGTTCCTCCGGCGCGAGCCAGCGGCAGAACGGCAACGCCGCGAGCGGATAGGCGCACCAGCCGATGACGTAGCCGATCGTCTCGACGAGGAGGATGCGGAAAACGGCGGCGGAATGCACATCGCTCGCCGGCAATCGCACGAGCAGCAGGACGACGAAGCCCGGATAGCAGATGGCGGCCGCCCAGAACGAATGGATGGCGCCGGCGAGGCTGCGATCGAACCACGCCATGGCGCCGCGGTCGCGCAGCAGGAGCCGCCAGGCGCCGTAAAGCCCCCACGACATCTCGCGCAGGCTCAGCATCTTTCCCTCGCCCCACCGGCGAGAGGGTTGCGGCGGCGAAACGGATGCATCGGAATGCTACCGCGCAAAGAACCGCTCGAGCGCGTTGTGGTAGATCGCCGCGAGCTGCTCGATCTCGGAGCACGGCACGTGCTCGTCGACCTTGTGCGCGGTCGCGTTGAGCAGCCCGAACTCGGCGACCGGGCAGGCGCGATGGATGAAGCGCGCGTCCGACGTGCCGCCCGTGGTGCTCAGCACCGGCTTCCGCCCGAGCACGTCCTCGATCGCGGCCGCGAGGATCTGGCTCACCTCGCCCGGCGGCACGAGGAAGGATTCGCCGCTCACCTTGATCTGCAATTCGTAGCGCCCGCCCGCCTTGTCGAGGATCTGGCGCGCCCAGCGCTCGACCGTGGCACTCGTCCAGCGGTCGTTGAAGCGCACGTTGAAGACGGCGCGCGCCGTTGCAGGGATGACGTTGGTCGCGCGGTTGGCGATGTCGATCGTCGAGATCTGGAGGTTCGATGGCGGGAAATGCTCCGTGCCCTCGTCAAGCGGCGTCGCGGTCAGCGCCGCAAGCATCGCGACGAGCCGGTGCGCCGCGTTGTCGGCGAGATCGGGGTAGGCGGTATGGCCCTGGACGCCGTGCACCGTGAGGAAGCCATTGAGGCTGCCGCGCCGGCCGATCTTGACCATGTCGCCGAACGCCTCGGCACTCGTCGGCTCGCCGACGACGCAGGCATCGAGCCGCTCGCCCTTTTGCGCCAGCCAATCGAGCAGCTTCCGTGTGCCGTTGATGGCGTCGGCCTCCTCGTCGCCGGTGACGAGGAAGCTCAAGGAGCCGCCGAAATTCCGCCCGCGCGTATCGAGGAAGCGAGCGCACGCCGCCACCATCGCCGCGAGCGCGCTCTTCATGTCGGCCGCACCGCGGCCATAGAGCATGCCGCCTTTGATGGCACCGGTGAACGGATCGACGCTCCACGCCGCAATGTCGCCGGGCGGCACCACGTCGGTGTGGCCGGCGAAGCAAAAATTGCGGCCGGCGCCGCCGAGCCGCGCATAGAGGTTGAGGATGGGCGCCGTGCCTGACTCCGAGAACTCCACCGTCTCGCAGCGGAAGCCCAGCGCCTCGAGCGCGCCGGCGAGGATGGCGATGGCACCCTTGTCGTCGGGCGTGACGCTCGGCGCGGCAATGAGGCGCTTCGCCAGCGCGACGGGATCGGCCGCCATCGGCTCAGTCGCGCAGGAGCTCGTTGATCGAGGTCTTGGCGCGCGTTCGTTCGTCGACGCGCTTCACGATGACGGCGCAATAAAGGCTCGGGCCGGGGCTGCCGTCGGGCAAGGGCTTGCCCGGGATGTTGCCCGGCACGACGACGGAATAGGCCGGGACGCGGCCTGTGTGCGTTTCGCCGGTCTGGCGGTCGACGATGCGGGTCGAGGCGCCGAGATATACGCCCATCGCGAGGACCGAGCCGCGCTCGACGATGACGCCTTCGGCCACTTCGCTGCGCGCGCCGATGAAGCAATCGTCCTCGACGATGACCGGCTCGGCCTGCACCGGCTCGAGCACGCCGCCGATGCCGGCGCCGCCCGAGATGTGGCAGTTCTTGCCGATCTGCGCGCAGCTTCCGACCGTGGCCCAGGTGTCGATCATGGTGCCGCTGTCGACGTAGGCGCCGACATTGACGAAGGACGGCATCAGGACGACGCCGGGCGCCACGAACGCGGAGTGCCGCACGACCGCGCCCGGCACGGCGCGGAAGCCCGCCTGGCGGAAACGCGCCGCATCCCATTTCGCGAATTTCGACGGGATCTTGTCCCACCACGACGCATCGCCCGGCCCGCCCGCGATAACGCTCATGTCATTGAGGCGGAACGACAGCAGCACCGCCTTCTTGAGCCATTGGTGGACGCGCCAGGCCGATCCGTTCTTCTCGGCGACGCGGCGGCGCCCGCCGTCGAGCGAGTCGAGCGCCGCCTCGACCGCGTCGCGCACCGCGCCCTTGGTCGCGGGCGTGACCTGATCGCGCGTCTCCCACGCGTCGTTGATGGTGCGCTCGATGTCGTCGGTCATGGCGGGAGATTGGGCGAGGGGGGTGTGAGTGTCAACCGAACCGCCGCGCATGCTTCCACGTCGAAGGAGCCGGATAAGCCCTCGCCCCACCGGGGAGAGGGCAGCACGAGGCGCGAGCGCCGTGTGGGTGAGGGGGCAAGTGCTCGAGCCCGTCGCGTATCCCCCGCACCCATCCCGAACCCCGGAGGGGGGAGGGGCGCGGTTGAGTTGCGTTTGAAAGTCGGCAAGGTCGTCGGCGACGTGATGGACGTGCGCCGCGGCCTCGTCGCCGGCCGCCACGTGCGGACCGCCGCGGAGCCACACCGTCGTCATGCCGAGCTCGTGCGCGGGCTTCAGGTTCTTCGCCATGTCGTCGATCATCGCCGCGCCCGCGGGCTCGACGCCGTGGCGAAGAAGGAGCGCGCGATAGCCGCTCGGATCGGGCTTCGGCAGATAGAGGCAGCATTCGATGTCGTGGATGTCGGCGAAATGCGTGCTGAGGCCAAGCCGCGCGAGCACGCGCTCGGCATGGCGGCGCGTGGCGTTGGTGAAGATGAGCTTGCGGCCGGGCAGCGCGCCGATCGCGCGGTCGAGCGCGGCGTTGGCCGCGAGCGCGGAGAGATCGAGCTCGTGCACATAATCGAGGAAGGGGCCGGGCGCCATGCCGTATTCGTTCATGAGGCCGCGGAGCGTGGTGCCGTGCGCCTCGAAGAATTTCTTCCGCAGCGCGATCGCTTCGGCGCGCTCGACCTTCAGCTCCGCCATGATGAAGTCGTTCATGCGCGCTTCGACCTCGACATAGACGGTCGAGGTCGCGGGGTAGAGCGTGTTGTCGAGGTCGAAGACCCAGCACGCGACGTCGGCAAGCGGGCGGCTCATGTCGCAACCAGGGAAAAGCATCTGCTAGCGGCGGTTAACGCCGGCGTCAGTGTCCTCGCGATTCGCAACCGCCGCATGCGCGCTGGTGTAGCGGGGCTGCGCTCCCACGGCAATCTGCCCAAGAATTCGCCCGGACGCTGCATTTTCCGGCACGCGAGTGATCCCGAACCGCGATTTCCGGCGTAGTAGAGCCAGGCACGATGTGGCACCGGCTTTGCTTCTCTGGCGGTGAAGCTCATCGCTTGAGCGGCGCCGGTCACCTGCAACGGCGCCGCATCCAGGGCGGGTCCGCCGCAGCGCGCCAGCGGCGGACCCGTTACCGGACCAACTGCTCCGCCCGGCCGCGCGATCGCGCGCCAGGGCGTTGACACGGCGCCCGCCGCTTTTCTCCCAAGGCGGCGGGCGCCGCCAACGCCCTCAGTCGTCGGACGTCTCGGGCTTGTCGAGATCGCGCATCTCGGTGTTGATCTTCACGTCCTTGCGCCGGCGCTGCGCCATGATCTCGCCGGTCACGAACGCATCGCCCTCGACCGCGCGCCGCGCCGCCATGTCGAGCTCGTCCGGCCATTCGCCGAGCGTATAGCCGAACCACGGCGCCTCGGGCTTCAATGCCGGCAGGCCCAGCTCCTCCCAGATCTTCCGCGCGCGCTCCATGAACTCGCGCTTCGGCAGCGAGATCGGCGGGAAATCCTCTTTCAGCGTCGCGTCGATGAGCACGGCGCCATCCTCGCCGCCGTTGCGCTTGCTGCGCGGCCCGTGGCCCTGGTCGCGATGGCGCAGCACTTCGAGATCGAGCGCGGGGTTGGCGCGGTACGACATGGCCCAGAGGAGCGCGTCGGCATTGTCGGGATCGATGTCGTCGTTGACGGCGATCACATACTTGCCGGCGGCGCGATAGAGCGAGGCCGCGCCGTGAAGCGCGCGCCAGATCTCGGTCGAAGGCATGCCGCGCTCCACGACGAGCACGATCACCTTGCGCAGGTTGGTCAAGGGCTCGTGCATCGAGACCTTGCGCACGCCCTTGATGCCGAGCGCGTCCTTCAAATGCGCAAGCATCATCGGCTCCAAGGCGACGCGCTTCATCAGGCTCGATTCCGATGGCGTCACCTGCGAGATGATCGAGGTCAGGATCGCATCCTTCCGGCGCGTGATGCAGGTCACGTCCATGAAGGCGTTCATCTCCTGAAGATTGACGTGGCCGTGTGATTCGCCGAACGGCGCTTCGGGCTCGAGCCATTCCGTGTCGATCAAGCCCTCGACCACGATCTCGGCCTCGGCCGGGACGAGCAGGTCGACGGTCTTGGCGCGCACGACATTGATCGGTGCGCCGGCAAGCCCGCCTGCCACGGCAAGCTCCTCCATCGTCTCCGGCAGTTTCTGCGCCGCGGTGAAGCAGACGGCGGGCGGCGCGCCCAAGATCACCGCCGCCGGCAGCTTCGCGCCCTTGGCGCGCGCCTTCTCCCAGTGGACATAAATTCCCGGCCGCAATTCGAGCGAGGGATTCATGCCGAGCCGCCGCGGCGCTTTCACCTGGCCGCGATATATGCCCATGTTCTGCAGGCCCGTGTCAGGGTCGCGCGTGATGTATTGCGAGAGCGTCGTATAGGGCGCCACGTCCCAGCCCGGCGTCGAGACGGGAATGGGCAGAGCGCCGAGATCGGCGTCGGCGCCCATGAGCACGATCTCGTGGCAGGGCGCGTCGGTCACAATGCGGGGTGCTATCGGCGCCGCCACCGCGCGCTGCCACGTTTCGTTGATGCGGTCGAGCGCACAACCCATGCCGATCCTATAGATCTCGCGGCTTGCCGCGAGCGCGCCCACCACGACGGGGATGTCGTAGCGGCGGCCCTTCGCGTCGACGACGTTGCGGAAGAGAAACGCTTTTCGCTCGGCTTCCTTGATGCCGCCGCGGAACTGCCAGCGCACGAGCGGGTGCAGCTCGCTGTCCTTGTCGATGGCGCGGTCGATCGTGACGAGGAGCCCGGCCTTGTCGAGCGCGGCCAAATGCTCGTGCAGGTCGGGATAGGAGCGCGCCGGCGGGGCCATGTTGGCGCGCTAGTCGCCGCGGCGGATGAGCGTGCCGGCGCCCTCGGCGAAGAGCTCCAGAAGGATCGCGTGCGGCACGCGCCCGTCGATGATGACCGCCGCCTCGACGCCGCCGATCACCGCCTCGAGGCAGGTCGCGACCTTCGGGATCATGCCGCCCGTGATCGTGCCGTCGGCGATCAACGCCTCGGCCTCGGTCACGGTGAGCTGATGGACGAGGTGCTTCTTCTTGTCGAGCACGCCCTCGACGTCGGTCAAAAGCAGGAAGCGCTTCGCCTTCATCGCGGCGGCGATGGCGCCCGCGGCCGTGTCGGCATTGATGTTGAAGGTCTCGCCCGCGTCGCCGACGCCGATCGGCGCGATCACCGGGATGATGTTGGAATTGCGAAAAAGCTCCAGCATCTCCGAATTGACCGAAGCCGGCTCGCCGACGAATCCGAGATCGAGCACCTTCTCGATGTTGCTGTCGGGATCGCGCCGCGTGCGCTCCAATTTCTTCGCGCGAATGAGCGAGGCATCCTTGCCCGAAAGCCCGACCGCATAGCCGCCGGCCTTGTTGATGGCGGTGACGATCTCCTTGTTGATCGAGCCCGAGAGCACCATCTCGACGATCTCGACCGTGGCGGCGTCGGAGACGCGCAGCCCGTCGACGAATTCGCTCTTGATCTTGAGGCGGTTCAGCATGTCGCCGATCTGCGGGCCGCCGCCATGGACCACGATCGGGTTCATGCCGACCTGCTTCAAGAGCACGATGTCCTCGGCGAACATGGTGCCGACGGCGCTGTCGCCCATCGCATGGCCGCCATATTTGACGACGATGGTGGCGCCCGCATAGCGCCGGAAATAGGGGAGCGCCGCGGCGAGCGTCGCGGCTTTCGTGCCGGGATCGGCGATCGGATCGGCCATGCCGGCGAATTTAGAAGGAATCCGCATCACTGGAAAAGTCTATCGTCGTCCTCGCGCGCTGTTCGCCCTCGCGCAATCCATCTTGAGGGCGCACTTGCGTAGTATGCTATAATTGGCATAAAATGCCAGATGACGGACGCGCCCGCGCTCAAGCCGATCATTTGGATCGGCAGCACGCGAGACGATCTTTCGCGCTTTCCGGAGGGTGTGAAGGACGCCGTCGGCTTTGCGCTTTTCGTCGCGCAGCAGGGCGGCAAACACCCGGACGCGAAGCCCCTGCGCGGATTCGGCGGTGCCGGGGTGTTGGAGATTGTGGAAGATCACGACGGCGACACGTATCGCGCAGTCTACACGGTGAGGCTCGGTGGACGGGTCTATGCGCTACACGCATTTCAGAAGAAGTCGAAATCCGGCATCAAGACCCCCAAGTCCGCGATCGAGCTGATCCGGGCGCGCCTTGCGAGAGCCGAGCAGCAGCACGCGGCGTGGCTGCGCTGGAGAGGAGAAAATGCCGATGGCTGAAGCGATCAAGGTCGAGAAAGGAAGCGGCAACGTCTTCGCCGATATCGGCCTGCCCAATGCCGAAGAACGCCTTGCAAAGGCGGAGCTGGCTCTAACGATCACGGAAGCGATCCGCGCCCGCAAGCTCACCCAGGCGGCCACGGCTAAATTATTCCAGATCGATCAGCCCAAGGTTTCGCGGCTTCTGCGCGGGCAGCTTTCGGGATTTTCCACAGAGCGCCTGATGCACTTTCTGACGCTCCTTGGCCGCGACGTGGAAATCGTCGTGAAAGAGGCACCGCGTTCGCGCCGGCAGGGCCATCTCCGCGTCATCGCGGCGACTTGATCACCCCGCGAACGCCGCCAAACTCGCGCGGAGCTCGGGGATGCCGAAGCCGGTCACGGCGCTCGTCACGTGGATCTGCGGGTGCGCGGCCGGGTGCTTTGCCAGCTCCGCCGCCATCGCCGCGATGCGCGCCTCGAGCTCTGCAGCCGGAACCTTGTCGCACTTCGTCAGCACCACCTGGTAGGACACCGCCGCCTCGTCGAGGAGCTTCATGAACTGCCGGTCGCCGGCCATGAAGCCGTGCCGCGCGTCGATGAGGAGAAGCGCGCGCTTCAATCCCGCGCGGCCCCTGGCATAAAGCGGCACGAGTTTCTGCCAGCTCCCGATCTCCTTCTTGGGCGCTTGCGCGAAGCCATAGCCCGGCAGATCGACGAGCATGAGCTGATCGAGCGCGAAGAACACGATCTGGCGCGTTCGCCCCGGCGTGTTCGAAACACGCGCCAACGCGTTCCGCCCGGTAAGTGCGTTGAGGAGGCTCGATTTGCCGACGTTCGAGCGCCCGAAGAACGCCACCTCCGGCAGCTCGTCGAGCGGCAGCTGTGCGGGTTCCGCGGCGGCGATGACGAAGCGGCACTCGTGCGCAAAGAGTCGGCGGCCCGCCTCGATCGCCGCGGCGTCGGGTGCGGGCTCGGGCGGATGGAGCGGCGCTAGGTTCTCTTCGCGGTCGCGCCGGCGCTGCGCATAATCACCCATTGCTGCGCGATCGAAAGAAGGTTGTTCCAGCTCCAATAGATGACGAGCCCCGCGGCAAACGGCGCCAGCATCACCGTGAACACCACCGGCAGGATCATGAACATCTTCGCCTGCATCGGGTCGGGCGGCTGCGGGTTCAATTTCTGCTGCAGGAACATGGTGCAGCCCATGATGAGCGGCCATGCGCCGATATGGAGGAACGAGATGTCGGGCGGCACGAACGGGATGAGCCCGAAGAGATTGACGAAGGTCGTCGGATCGGGCGCGGAGAGATCGTGGATCCAGCCATAGAACGGCGCGTGCCGCATCTCGATCGTGACGTAGAGCACTTTGTAAAGCGAGAAGAACACCGGGATCTGGATGACGATCGGCAGGCACCCGGCCATCGGGTTGGCGCCGACGCGCTTGTAGAGCGCCATCATCTCTTGATTGAGGCGCTGCTTGTCCTCGCCGAAGCGCTCGCGCAATTTCGCCATCTCGGGCTGCAGCAGCTTCATCTTGCTCATGGCCCGGTAGGATTTGTTGGCGAGCGGGAAGAACAACGCCTTGATGAGCACCGTCAGCAGCATGATGGCGAGGCCGAAATTGCCGATGAGGTTGTAGAAGAAGTCGAGCGTCAGGAAGATCGGCTTCGTCAGGAAATAGAACCAGCCGAAGTCGATGGCGCGGTCGAAGCGCGGCACGCCGCCTTGCGATTCATAGCGGTCGAGGAGCGACACCTCCTTGGCGCCGGCGAAGATGCGGCTCGCGTCGGATGCACTTTCGCCCGGCGCCACCACATGCTCGGCGCCGGTGAAGTCGACCTGGTAGGCATCGGTGCGCTCGCGCTCGAAGTGGCGCATCTTTGCCGCCACCGCTTCCTTCTGGTCGGGGATCAAGGCCACGAGCCAGTATTTGTCGGTGAAGCCCATCCAGCCGCCGGTCGTCGAAAAATCCTGCTCGGCCGATTTCAGAGTGTCGTACTTGATGCCGTCCTGCAGCGTGCCGTTGAAGACGCCGACGGGCCCCTCGTGCAGGAGATATGTGGAGGAGTTCTCGACCTCGCCGACGCGCTGCACGAGCCCGTAAGGATGGAGCGACACAGGCGCCGCGGTGTGGTTCTCGACCGTCGCCGTGATGCTGAACATGTACTCGGGGTCGACCGCGATCCGGTCGACGAAGGTCAATCCCTCGCCATTGTCCCATTTGAGTTCGACGGGATGGTCGGGCGTGAGCTCGCCGCCGTCGCTCGTCCATTTCGTCTGCGGTCCCGGCACCTTCACCTTGGGATCGCTCGCCACCCATCCCGTCTCGACGAAATAGGGAAATTCGCTCCCGTCGGGCGCCAAGAGCGTGATGTGCGGGCTCTCGGGATCGACCGTCTCGCGATATGTCGTGAGGGTGAGGTCGTCGAGCCGCGCGCCGGCGAGATCGATCGAGCCGGCGATGCGCGGGGTCGCGAGCTTGACGCGCTGCGTCTCGGCAAGCACCTGCTCGCGCGGCGCGTATGTCGCGGGCGGCGTGCCGGTCATGCCGGGCGCGGCGCGCGACGGCGCCTGTTGCGGCTGTGCCGGGGTTTGGCCCTGCGCGGGCGCCTGCGGGGCTTGGGCCTGCGGCGACGGCGCGGGCGCGCCCGGCGCCTGGGCTTGCGGGGTCTGCGTCTGTTGCTGCTGCGCGGTCTGTTGCGGATGCTGTGCCTGTCGCGGCGACAGCAGGAACTGGAACACGAACAGGATCGCGAGCGAGAGCGCGATCGCGATGAAGAGGTTGCGCTGCTGCTGGTCCATCGCGGGCCTCAGGCGCGGGGCGGGGCCGGCGGCACCGGATCGAAGCCGCTGCCGCCCAGAGGATGGCACGAAAGAATGCGCCGCGCCGCGAGCACGAGGCCGCGCCCTGCGCCGTGCCGCTCGACCGCCTCCATCGCATAGTCCGAGCAGGTCGGCAGATAGCGGCAAGTCGGGCCCACGAGCGGGGAGAGCGTGAGCTGATAGGCCCTGATGAGGGCGCGCACGAGAAATCTCATTCAGCGGCTCCCGCGCGCCATGCGCCGAGACGCTTCAAGGCCGTCTCGAGATCGCCGATCAGGTCGGCGAAGGGGCGCCCGATCGTGCCCTGGCGCGCGATCACGACATAGTCTCCCGGCAGCGCATTGGGGAGCGCGCGCCGCACCGCCTCGCGCAGGCGCCGCCGCGCGCGGTTGCGCACGACCGCGATGCCGACGCGGCGGCTCGCGGTGAAGCCCACGCGCGGACCGCTCTCTCCCGCCGCGCGGGGGAGCGCCTGGAGGATGAGACCGGGGGTCGTCCATTTGCGGCCCTTGGCGGCGACATGGAGGAATTCTGACCGTTTCTTGAGGCGCGCGAGCGGCGCCATCGGCGCCTCCGCCTCGTCCGTCCGCGTCAAGCCGAGAGGCGCTTCCTGCCCTTGGCACGGCGGCTTGCCAAGACGCGCCGGCCGCCGACGGTCGCCATCCGCGCGCGAAACCCATGACGGCGCTTGCGGACGAGCTTGCTCGGCTGATAGGTGCGCTTCACGGCGAGAAACCCCGTTGCTTCGGCGCGGCTCTATAGGCGGACGGGGGTCCGGAGTCAACGCGCGGGCGCCCGCCCTCACGCGGCGCGGCGCGCCGATTTCCGCGCCGGTACATAGTGCGCGGCAACCAAATTCCGGGCCGGGATCCAGGGTACGTCCTTCGACTGCGCGACCTGCGTAAGCGCAGGCCCAAAGGGCCGAAGTCGAAGGACGCACCGTTCCGTGCTAAGCTCGCGCCGATGGCGTTGCCGGTGCTCAGCCTGCCGCGCGGGCTTTCGGCGCGGCTCTTCGCGCTCACGGTCGCGTTCGTGATGGCGGGCGCGGTCCTCGTTTTCCTGCCCGCGCTCGCGCGCTACCGCATCGCCTATCTCTCCGACCGGATCGACGCGGCGCATCTGGCGGTCGTGGCGCTCGAGGCGACGCCCGACAACATGGTCGCGCCCGATCTCGCGCGCCGCCTTCTCGCCGAGGTGGGCGCGCTCGGCATCGTCGTGCACGAGCCGACCATGACCTTGATGATCGATGCCGACACGCCGCCCGAGATCGACGTGACCTATGATCTGCGCCACTCCGCCTCCCTCATGCCGATCGCCGACGCGGTCGCCGACCTGGCGCAAAGCGGCAGCCGCGTGATGCGCGTCCTCGGCGTCGCGCCCAAGGCGCCCGGCAAGGTGGTCGAGCTCTTGCTCGACGCCAGGCAGCTGCGTGCCGCCATGTGGGGCTTCGCGCTGCGCGTCTTCGGCTTTGCCATGCTGATCTCGGCGGCGACCGGCACGCTTCTCTATTTCGGGCTGCGCCGTCTTCTCGTCACCCCGCTCCTCAGGCTCGTCGCCAGCATGATGTCGTTCCGCGACGATCCCGAGGACGGCGCGCGCGTCATCCGCCCCGAGCCGCGCGGCGACGAGCTCGGCCTCGCGCAGCGCGAGCTCGCGGCGATGCAGGAGACGGTGCGTCAGGCGCTGCGCCAGAAGGAGCGGCTTGCGGCGCTGGGCACCGCCGTCGCCAAGATCAACCACGATCTGCGCAACATCCTGGCGACCGCGCGGCTGGTCTCGGACGGGCTTGCCGGCAGCGCCGCGCCCGAGGTGCGCCGCGCCAACCCGCGCCTTGTCGCCGCACTCGACCGCGCCGTGGCGCTCTGCACGCGCACGCTCACTTATACGGGCGAAGGCTCGCCGCCGCCGGTGCGCCGCCGCTTCGCGCTCGCCCTTCTCGGCGACGAGCTGGCGGGGCTCGTCGAGCTGCGCGTCCTATTCGAGAATGCCGTGCCGCCGACGCTCGCGATCGAGGCCGACCGCGACCAGCTCTTTCGCGCGCTCCACAATCTCGCGCTCAACGCCGTCGAGGCGGGCGCGCACCGCGTCATCCTGCGCGCGCGCGAGGAAGGCGCCTCGACCGTCATCGAGATGGCCGATGACGGGCCGGGCCTGCCGCCCAAGGCGCGCGACAACCTCTTCCGCCCGTTCGCAGGCTCGGCGCGGCCGGGCGGCACGGGCCTCGGCCTCGCGATCGCGCGCGAGGTGATGCGCGCGCATGGCGGCGACGTCGCGCTCGGCGAAAGCACGGGCGCGGGCACCATGTTCCTGCTGACGCTGCCGGCGCCGGGCGAAATTCCGGCGCCGCCCCTCGCGGACCTCAGCGCTTCAGAGCCGCCCGGAACGCCGCGCGCGCCTCGGGCCCGTGGATGAAGGTGTAGTCCTGCGGTGGCGGCTCGCCCGGCACGAGCTTCAGGTCCGCGAACACCGGCCCCTCGGCCGCGAGCACGCGCTCGACCTGCGCCTCGAATTGGGCAAGCTCGGCGAACTCGAATACCGACGGATATCCCGCCGCGCGCGCCATCCCGGCGAAGCTGACATGGCCCTGGCCCGGGATCGGGTGGCCGCCATTCGCCTCGTACATGCCGTTCTCGCACACGAAATGGACGAGGTTCTTCGGCGCCTGGCTCGCGATCGTGACGAGCGTGCCGAGATTCATGAGAAGGCTTCCGTCGCCGTCGAGCACGATGACGCGCTTGTCCGGCCGCCCCAAGGCCAGGCCCAGCGCCGCCGAGGAAGCCTGCCCCATGGCGCCGATCGAGTAATAGGTGAGCGCATGATTGGGGCGGAGCGCGCGCCATTCCTGCGCCGCCTGGTAGACCGGCACGATGATCGCGTCGCCGACATGGCGCGCCAGGATCTTGAAGGCGAGGTCGCGGCGCATCATCAGATGCGCCTCCCGATGAGGATGGCGCCGGGCCACGAGCTTTCATAAGCCTGCGCGATCGCCGGTGCGATGCGCTGCGCCTCGTTCTCGTACTCGACGAGCGCGTGCGGGATGCCCATGGCGTCGAGGATAGGCTCGACGATACGGACGCCGAAGCGCTGCGACTGCGTCGGCGGCACGCCCGGCTCCTTCTCCAGAAGCCCCACCATCATCGCCACCGGCAACTTATAGTCGCAGCCGGCGGCGCGGATGGCGTTGATCGAATCGAGCAGCCCCGTGTACTGGATCAGAAGGAGCGCGCGCTTGTCGCAGAACGACAGCGCGGCGCAGATCGACACGCCCTCGTCCTCCTTGCACACGCGCACGAGGCGGAAGCGCTTGTCGGAGACGAGCGGCCACAGCACGCCCTGGCTCGTCGTGATGTCGGGCACCGAGACGATGAACTCGACGCCGCTCGCCGCCACCGCCTCGATGATCGCCTTGCCCTCGACCGGGCTCGCTTCGCTCATGCGGCGAAACTATCGCAGCACGCTCGCGCGCACAACGGCGCGGATCGGCCCGTCCGGATGCCAACGTCGTACTTTTGGTCGGTTGACCCGCGCGGCGGCGCCGTGAAACGCTCGTTCGGTGATTCCCGACGACGTCAAAGCCTTCCTCCAGACGTCGCTGCCCTCGGTCTGGACGCTTGAACTCCTCCTGCTCATGCGCCGCACGCCGGCGCGGGTGTGGAGCGCGGACGAGCTCATTCGCGAGCTGCGCGCCAGCGCGCTCGTTGTGGCGCGGGCGTGCGCCGCGCTTGCCGCGGCCGGGCTTGCGGTCGAGGATGAGCCCGGCAAGTTCCGCTATCAGCCCGCGCGGCCCGAGCTCGCGCAAATGGTCGAGCGGCTCGCGGCGGTTTATGTCGAGTTTCCGTTCGCCGTGACGCAGGCGATCCTTGCTGCGCCGAGCGACAAGGTGCGTACCTTTGCCGACGCGTTCCGGCTCAAGAAGGATTGAAGAACATGCGTACGATTCAATCCGGCGTCTATCTGCTTTGTTTTCTGACGAGCTTCGCCGCGATGGTGCTGGTCTATCGCAGCTATGTCGAAAACCGCTCGCGGCTGCTTTTGTGGAGCGCCTGGGGGTTCGTGGCGCTTGCCGTCAACAATGCGCTGCTTTTCATCGACATCGTGCTGCTGCCGGACGTCAGCCTCTTGCCTTTGCGCCATGTCTCGTCGCTCGTTGCCGTCGGGCTTTTTCTCTACGGCTTCGTCTGGGAAACCGATTGAGGGCGAGGATGAGCGAGATCTTTCCCATCGATTTCGTCTCGGGCGCGATCACCGCCGGCTATCTCGTGCTGGCGCTCATGTTCCTGCGCTTCCGGCGGCGCACAGGCGATCCGCTTTTCGGCAATTTCGCGCTCGCCTTCCTTCTTCTCGCGATCAACCAAGCGAGCACCACGCTCGCGCGCACGGCCGAAGTCGAGACCGCCTGGGTCTATCTCATCCGGCTCGCCGCCTTTCTCGTCATCATTGCCGCCATCGTGGGCAAGAATCTGGGCCGCAGGCCGCGCTCGCGCGCACGCGCGCGCGACGTGAAGTAGGATCGCCCCGGCGCCCGCGCTTTCGCCGACGCGACGGCGCGGCTAAGCTCGCGGCCGCTTCACGGGGAGCCCTCGCATGCCGGACGGGACCGACCTCTTCGACATCATTCATTCGACGCGCGCCATGCGGCGCCTCAAACCCGATCCGGTGCCGAACGCGCTCGTGCGCCGCATTCTCGAGGCCGGCCAATGCGCCCCCAACGGCAGCAACGCGCAGCGCTGGCGCTTCATGGTGGTGAAGGATCCGGCGATCAAGAAGGCGGTGCAGGTCTGGTACAAGAAGGCGTTCGACGAGGTCGTGGGGCCGCACTACCGCAAGGCCGAGCCGCCGCCAGGCATGGACCGCGACCGCTTGCAGCGCCAAGCCGCCGCGGCCGAGCACCTGACCGAGCATTTCCACGAGGCACCGGTCTGGATCGTCTTGTGCATCGACCATCGGGGCGAGCGCGCGCCGGGCCGCATGTCGGGCGCCTCGATCTATCCGGCGGCGCAGAACATGCTGCTGGCGGCGCGCGCGCTGGGCCTCGGCGCCACGCTCACGACGCGCCACCTCGTCCACGAGAAGGAGACGGAAGCGGCGCTCGGGCTGCCGCAGGGCGTCCATTCCTACGCCATCCTGCCGATCGGCTACCCCATGGGTAATTTCGGTCCGGTGCGGCGCGGGCCGCTCGCCGAGATCGTCTACGGCGACAAATGGGGCGAGCCCTATAAGGGGATCTAGCTCGAGCTCTCGCGATTTCCCCTCTCCGCTCGCGTGCCATTGTGGGCGCATCCGGTCCGACCATTCTACGGCTGATCGATTACAGGCGGGGCGTCGCAACGAGCAATTGGCGGCACTGTTCGAGCGTAGCTTGGTCTCGGCAATACTCGATTGGTCGCCGGCCACCCAGCCGGGGTTGTGATGTGTTGAGGAACAGGGTGGCATAGGGCGGGCTCAGGCGTCTCTGCGCTTCGGAGGCAAGCAGCGCGCGGGATCGCTCTGCGACTTCCTCTCGCAACTGCTCGCGCTCTTGCTCTCTCGATTCGGCGGCCAAGGCGTACCTAGCGCGCTGCAGACCATCTTCGCTCTCTCGCGCCAACTCCATGGGCGAGCGATTGTCCAGCCTATGACAAGGCGCCTGCGCCCAGTTGCGTCCATTTCCTAGCGTCGACGACACTTCACTCCCGAATTTAGACATGCGAGCATCAGCCGCTTGCCGCGCCGCTTCCTCTGCCCGCCGCTTCTCGTCCTCCGCGGCTTTTGCGCGTGTCGCAATCTGCCGCTGCCGCTCGTGATGAAGGGGCAACCCCAAGAGAAGGTCGGGGACCTTTCCCCACGACAAAAACATGTGGTCGATGTCGAAAAGTTTGGAGTGGAGCGCGTTGTAGGTCTCTCCGCCGTCTCGAATACAATCGCGAGGCGATGCGCCAATTTCTCTGATGCCTTGTCCGATCCAGTGCTCGATAGAGAAGGTCATCTTTTCTTCGGAAGGAATTTTGTCCAAGCATCGGTGGATCACGCCAATTACAGAGTCCTGCCGGAATTGGCGCTCCTCCAATTGCTCTCGCGCTTCCTCCGCTATTCTCCGACGTTCTTCCCAATCACGCTCAAGCTGACGGGATATAACAAGGGAACGGCCAGTCGCCTCTAGTATGCCCAATCCTTGGAGCTTCATGAGGTATGCTTTCACCACGTGATACGGCGCCCGAAAGTTTTTCTCGTGCTCGCGAATATTTTGCTCCATGGCATTATCGATAAAGATGCAAAGCTCTGGTCGCAACATTTGCGCGCTGCGCATTTCCTTGAACACAGCTCTTGTCTGGATCGGCCGCCAATAGTCGGCGTTCCGTCGCAGTGCAGATGCTATGAACGTTTCAACGATAAATGCCTGCCAGTGCGATCTTGGCACACGAAAGCAGATGTCTCCCTCGATAGGAATACCAATCGCCTCGTCGAAACCCTCAGTGCTGAGTTTCTGAACCAGTAAACTCCCGTCCTCTGATTGCACCAGGGGCCGTCGATTTTCTAACAGACGGCGGATCGGAGCTACGCGTTTCTCATTCTCTTGCTTAATCCGACGCTGTAACTCCGCTTCCGCGTCTCCCAGTCGTGGATTGAAAATCCATTTTCGCGGCGCGCTCCGCAGAATGGCTTGAGCAATCTCTTCTCGTGCGGCGTTTCGACTTAGGCCAGAAAGGTCGATTTCGATGGCAGAAACATTGAGCGCTTTAATTCGCGCAATCTTTGTTTCATCGCAGAAATGAGTAACCGCTATTTCAACTAATAGATCGCGATCGCTCTTTCGCAGAATGACGTCCGGCACAACGTCATGCAAACGGTGCTCAAGCGTCGCGCCGTCAAATCGCAGCGTCTTTGGACGGTGCATTTCGTAACGATGGCGATCTTGTTCGGCGACGATCGCAGGTATTAGAAGTTTGCGCTCTTCGTCGAGAACCTGCTTGGCAAACTTATGCAACGCCGTTTCGGAAGCTGACTTGCACTCGCCCACTCCGTAATGGGCGAAGTGGTGTATCTTGATCTGACCTTTGTGTGCGACGAGCTTAGCCCGACATGCGGGGCAGGAACAGCCGCACGCCAAGCCTGACGCGACCTCGGAAACATGCAGTATGCGCCCGTCGGCGTCTTGTCCGAATGCCAGTGTTGCGCCATCGGACGAATAGGGATTGCAGTCTGAGGCGCAGAGATATGGCGCGAGAGGACCGGTCAGAGGTTCCATGGAAATTGGATCGTGCGCCCGATCGCGAGGTTTCGGCAACTGCGAAGATCGGTTCTGAGGAAGCCGACCAAAGCTTGTCGACGCGAGCGAAGCCCAATTGCGGCCACGCCAATGCATTCGGACGGAAAGTAACTGCCGCGTTTCAGGAACATCCCTTCGGCACCCCCTCTCTTCCTTCCGTAGCGGAACCCGGATAACCTTGGTTCGGCGGCGACTCGACGCCTTATTCCGCTTGCGCATTCTTCAGGCTTGTCGAATCGCCGGACGCACGCCTTCGCCTTTGCCCGCCAGGAGAGGCAGGTGGGCCTGTTGCGAAGGAAGAGTTTCCTCCACCTCACGCCGCCCTTCGTCCCCAGGGCAGAAAGGGGGACAAGCGCCTAATCGAGCGCGATGGTGAGCGACTTGAGATAAGCGCTCTCCGGCAGCGCTGGATCGATCGGATGGTCGGGCGCCGCGCCCGCGGCGCGCACGATGCGCCCCGCTCGGCCCGCATCCTCGAGCCCGCGCCGCGCGGCTTCGGCGAAGTCGTCGGCGCCGACATTGTGCGAGCATGAGGCGAGGAACAGGATCCCGTCACGCGCGACGAGCGCCGCCGCGAGCCGCGCGAGCTTGCGATAGCCGCGCAGGCCTGGGCCCAGATCCTTCTTCGATTTGACGAAGGCCGGCGGGTCGGCGAAGACGATGCCGAAACGCTCGCCCGCGTCGGCGAGCCGTTGCAGTTCTGCGAACGCCTCCGCGCGCACGAAGCGGCAGCGCCCGGCAACGCCGTTGCGCGCGGCCGATTGTGCCGCCAAGGCGAGCGCGCCTTCTGATCGGTCGATGCCGATCGCCTCTGCCGCGTCCGCGCGGGCGGCCAGAATCGCGAAGGCGCCGCCATAGCAATAGACGTCGAGCACGCGCGCGTCTTGGGCGAGTGCCGCGACGAAGCGGCGGTTCTCGCGCTGGTCGAAGAACCAGCCCGTCTTCTGCCCGCCGAGCACGTCGGCGAGAAAGACGGCGCCGTTCTCGTGCAGCTCGACGGGGCCGTCGATCGCGCCCACCGCCACGCGTGGCTCGCCCCCTGCGCCTTCGAGCGCGCGCGCGGTGGCGTCGGGACGCAGCACCACCGCGCGGGGGCTGAGCGTCGCGTCGAGCGCGGCCAGAATCTCGCTCTCGAGCGCCGCCATGCCGGCGCTGTTGAGCTGCGCCACCGCGACGTCGCCATAGCGGTCGACGACGAGGCCCGGGAGCCCGTCCGCCTCGGCATGGATGAGGCGGTAATAGGGCTCGTCGTAGAAGCGCCGCCGCAGCGCCAGCGCGCGCGCGATCCGCGCGGCGAAGAAATCGCGGTCGATCGCGGCGGCGGGGTCGCGGTCGAGGATACGCGCCGCGACCAGCGTGTGCGGGTTGAAGGTGGCGGTGCCGAGCGCGCGCCCGTCGGGCCCGGCGAGCGTGACGATGCTGCCCGGCGCCAGCGCTTTCGCGTGCGCATCCATGCGCACTTCGTTCGAATAGACCCAGGGGTGGCCGGCAAGCGCGCGCTTCGGCCGCTCGACGACGATTGTCGCGCGCGCGGCAACCGGCGCGGCCAGGTCGCTCATCCCACTCAGTCGCCGAGCGCGGCGCCTTCGCGCCGCGGATCGGTGGCGCCTTCGAGCCCGTCCTTCGTGACGAGGATGCCGCCGAGGCCGCTGTCGCGGCCCCAGAGGCGCAGAGTGTGCCCCATCGCGCGGAGCCTCTCGGCGAGCGCCGGCGGCGCCGAGCTTTCGAGCTCGGTCGGCCCGATGTCGCGGTCGTCGATGTTGGGGAGCGCCAGCGCGTCCTTGAGGCTCATGCGCCAGTCGACGACGGCGACGATGGCCTTCGCGACATCGGTGATGATGGGCGGGCCGCCGGCCGAGCCGACGACGAGCCTGAGCGCGCCGCTACGGTCGAACACGATCGTCGGGCTCATCGCCGAGAGCGGGCGCTTGCCTGGCTCGACGCGGTTCGCGACCGGGCGGCCATCGTCTTCCGGCACGAACGAGAAATCGTCGAGCTCATTGTCGAGCAGGAACCCGTCCGCCAAGACGTGCGAGCCGAAATCGCTGTCGATCGTGACCGTCATCGCCGCCGCGTTGCCATCAGAGTCGACGACCGAGATGTTGCTCGTGGCCGGAAATTCGGGCGGCCGCTCGTCGCCCCAAAGCTCGCTCCGCTGGCCCGCCGGCTCGCCCGGCGGCACCCGGCCGGGCTCGAAATGCGCGGGCTCGATGAGCTTCGCGCGCGCCGCGAGATAGGCCGTGTCGAGAAGCCCCGCGACCGGCGACTTGACGAAATCGGGATCGCCGAGGAAGCGGATACGGTCGGCATAGGCGAGCCGGCTTGCCGCGGCGAAAAGGTGCCAGGCCTCGGCGTCGGCTGTGTGCGTCTTGAGGTCGAACGGCTCGAGCAGCCCAAGAATCTCCAGCACCACAGACGTTCCCGCCGGCAGCCCCATGCCGCACACGCGCGTGTCGCGATAGGGCGCGCACAGCACCGGGCGCTCCTTGACGCGATAGGCGCGGAGATCCTCCGCGGTCAGATCGCCGGGCGGATTGGCGTTGGCGACCGCGCTCACGATGTCGCGCGCGATCGGCCCCTCGTAGAACGCGCCCGCGCCCTTGTCCGCGATCATGTGCAAGCTCGCGGCGAGCGCGGGATTGACGATCGTCGCTCCCGCCGGCTTCGCGCTGCCGTCGGCCTCGTACCAGAGCGCACGCGCCACGGGATTCTGCGGCAGGTGCGTGTCCTCGGCGAGGAGCTTGGCGACGCGCGGCGAGAGCGCGAAGCCGTCCGCCGCGATTTTTTGCGAAGGCGCCACGATCGCGGCCCACGGCAGCTTGCCCCAGCGCCGGTGCATCTCCTCGGCAAGGCGCAGGAGACCCGGCACGCCGATCGAGCGCGCATCGAGCATGGCGCCCGGGAACGGCAGCGGCTTGCCGTCCTTGTCGAGGAAGCGGTCGGGTTTGGCCGCGGCGGGCGCGCTCTCGCGCCCGTCGAGCGCGGAAACCTTCTTCGCATGTGCCGCGTAGTAGACGAGGAAGCCGCCGCCGCCGATCCCGGCCGATTGCGGCTCGAGGCTCGTGAGCGCGATCGCCATGGCCGCGGCGGCGTCGGCGGCGCCGCCGCCGGCGCGCAGGATGTCGCGCCCGATCGCGGCCGCGCGCGGGTCGGCGCTCTCGACCATGTCGCGCCTCGTCTCGGCCGCGGCCGTGTGCGCCGTGATCGCAAGGAGAAGAAATGCGAGCGCGAACCGCGTCACGGGCTTTTCGGCCGTGCGCTCGCGATCGGCGGCACGAATTGCGGCTCGATGTCCCATGGGAACAGGATCCAGGTGTCCTGGCTCACCTCGGTGACGTAAGTGTCGACCAGGGGGCGGCCGGCCGGCTTCGCGTAGACGGTGGCGAAATGCGCCTTGGGCAGCATCTCGCGCACGGCGCGCGCGGTCTCGCCGGTATCGACGAGATCGTCGATGATGAGGAGCCCTTCGCCGTCGCCGGCGATGCGTTTCAGGATCGTGATCGTGCCTTGGGTACGGTCGTCGTAGCTTACGACGCACACCGTATCGATGATGCGGAGATCGAGCTCGCGCGCGACGATCGCCGCCGGCACGAGGCCGCCGCGCGTGATCGCGACGATGCCGCGCCAAGGCCCGAGCTCCAAAAGCCGCCAGGCGAGTGCGCGCGCGTGCCGGTGCAGCTCGTCCCAGCTCACCGGAAAGGTCTTGGCGTGGGTCGCCGCCGTCGCCATCAGCGCACGTAGATCCAGACTTCGTTGGTGCCGTCGTCGGCGGCCGCGACCGACGATAGCGACAACCGTTCGGCCGGCATGCCCATCTGGGTGATGGTGTGCATCACGTCGGTCATGCTGCGCTCGGCCGCGTCGGGGTCGCGCGTCACGGCGACGAGGTCGAACTGCGCCGACGGCTTTTTCGCGAGCGCGCCTTTCAAGGCCTCGTAGAGGTCTTGCGCATAGTCGGGCTGCGGCGTCTCGAAATGGATGACGATGAAGGGCTTGCGCGGATCGAGCCGCGGCGCCGGGGGCGCGGGCTGCGGCGCGGGCCGGCCGGTGACGGCCGCCACTTCCGCGGGCGTTGCGGGGGGCGGAAAGCCTGAGGCGTCGACATTGGCCTTCGCCTGCGGCCGGAATTCCGTTTCGGGATAGCCGCACGAGGAAAGCGCCAAAGCCGCGAGGGCGAGAAGCGGAAGTGCGCGCATCGGTCTCGCGCGATCCTAGAGTGCGATCGATCCAGGTTGAAGCATCTTTCCGTTGCCCCGGCGAAAGGCTTGGCGCCGCCGCGCACTTGAAGAATCGCGTGGGGTGGCGGCTTGCCAAAGCCGGCGCGAGAGCCTAAGTAGCCCCTTTCCCGGCAAGCGCCCGTAGCTCAACTGGATAGAGCACCAGACTACGGATCTGGGGGTTAGGGGTTCGACTCCTCTCGGGCGCGCCAGCCCTTCCCATAATCTACGGCTCCCAGCGCTCGCGGTACCGATGCTTGTCGCGGCCGCGCTCGAACGCGGACCTGAGCACGCAAAGAGCGGCGGCGGCCATGATCGTCACGAGTAGCACGAGAAGAAGGATATCGTCGCTCATTGCGCGCCTCCCTCTTGCGGCAGCAAACATAAGAGCACGACTGACGCGCTTCCGTCTTGAGGTGAGACATTGAATGCGGCCGGCATCGGCGCAACCGCCGCGATATGCGAAACTCCGACGGCGCGAAGCCCGCGCGGTCGCCTGCCGCCCGATCGTGCGGCCTTTCCTCTAAAACACGTGTCCGTTCGTCACGCGGGCAGCGGTCGCGCGCTCCGCCAATCTGAGCCGGCTCCGGCCAGCAGCTGCGCGACACCGGCGATCAAGCCGATCGAGACGCCCCATTTGAACGCGAGGTCGTAAGAACCGAAATAGTCCAGCACCAGGCCGCCGCCCCAGACGCCGACGAACGAACCGATCTGGTGATTGACGAAGGCGATGCCGCTCAAGGTCGCGAGATAACGCAATCCGAACATATCGGCGATGAGGCCCTGGGTAAGAGGAATGACCCCGAGCCACAAAACGCCCATGACCGCCGCAAATATGAGCGTCGAGGCCGGCGACACCGGCGCAATGAAGTACAGGGTGATCGTGATCGAGCGCACGATGTAGAGGAGACCCAGCAGGATGTGCTTCGGGAAGCGTCCTCCAAGCCAGCCGAAAAGATAGCATCCCGCGATGTTGAAGATGCCGATCGTCGCCAGCGCCTTGGCGCCCAGCATCGGGCTCTGGCCGCAGAGCGCGAGATAGGTCGGGAGGTGCGCGGTAATGAACAGCAACTGCATGCCGCAGACGAAATACGCGGCAGACATCGTGACGAAGCCGCGGTGGTGCGCGGCCTCGCGCAGGACGGTCCGCATCGGGACTGCGCCGGCCGCGTGCGCCGCGGGAGGATGGATCTTGTCGATCACGCCGGTGGAGTAGGCGGCCGGCAGCATCGCGAAGGCGATGATGGTGAAGCACACCAGGGCGGCCTGCCAACCATGACTGGCGATGAGGGTCTGCCCCAACGGGGCGCAAAAGAAAGTGCCGATCGATCCGACCGACGAGATCATCCCGAGCACCATGCTGCGCGAGCGGACCGACACGGCGCGGGCGCTCGCCGTCAGGCCCAAATTTGAAGCGCTGCACGCAAGCGAAATGCCGATGAAGAGGCCGGCGCCGATCGTGAAGCTGATCCGTCCCTCGGCAAACGCCATCGTGGCCAGGCCAAGAATGTAAAGCGCGCACCCGAAGATCATCACCGGTCGCGCACCGAACCGGTCGGCATAGGCGCTCACGAACGGCTGCGCGCAGCCCCAGATGAGGTTCTGCATGGCCATCGCGAAGGTGAAGTCAGCCACGCTAAAACCGAGATCGCGTGTCATCGGTAGCACGAAGAGCCCGAAGCTTTGGCGTATTCCCATGCCGATGCTGAGCATCAGCGCCGCTCCGAGCAGGATCGCCACCTGTTGCCGACGAGTTGCCGCTGCGACTTGGGCATCCACGCGCGATGTCTCCTTTAAGGTCACGACCTCCACCAACCCACGCTTTCCGGCCGCGCCCTCGTTCTACGCCAGCAATTCGAGCGGCGGCAAGCCTGTTTGTCGCGGCAGAGCTTGGGAGACCGTGGATGCTCGCGGAGATCGCGTTGCCCCCTTTTGGCCTTCGGATTTGCTCACTCGGGCAAGGAAGACGCCGAGATTGAGCGCTCGTCTTTCGCGATTGCGTGAGTCGACGTGCGAAGCGGAATCTCCTTGAGAAAATAGGTCGCCCCGAAAGCTATCGCTGCGAGGCCCGCGGCAAGAAGGAACGTGATGTGGAATGCGTGGCCGAACGCGGGAACAAAGAAGATCCGCACATCCGCTGGCAGCGCCGCGAGCGCCACGCGCCCGCCGCGCAGCAAGCTGCTCCCGAAGCCGGCGTGTCCTTCGGCGGCGACCGTGGAATCGAGCATTGCCAGCAGAACCGACCACAACATCGCCGCGCCGAAAGCGCCGCCAAGGGCGCGGAAAAAGGCGGTCGAGCCGGTGACCGCGCCCATGTCGCGCAGCTCCGCCGAGTTCTGGACCGCGACCCAAAGCGGGGCTTGGCAGAGACCCATGCCGAGCGCATTCACCATCATGAAGCCTTCGACGCGCCAGATCGGAATGGTTGCCGTCATCGTGCCGAAGAGAGCCGCGGACACGATCAGCGCCCCGAATCCGATGCGCGGGGCCCATACATAGCGTCCGGTCTGCTGAACGCGGCGCCCGGCATAAATCGAGGCGACGATTTGCGTCAAGAGCGGCACGATCAGCATGGCGCCGGAGAATTCGGCGTCGACGCCGATCACCAGCTGGAAGAACACCGGGAGCAGCATGTAGGTGCCGACGGTGATGGCGTTGATGAAGAAGTTGAGGATCGTCGCGACGCGAAATGTCTGGCTCGCAAAAAGGCGCGGCGGCAGCAGCGCCTCGGGTGCAAGGCGCTCGCGGATTACGAAGGCGGCGACGAAGGCCGCGCCCGCCGCCGCGAGTCCGAACGTCGTGAGCGAAACCCACGGAACTTCGCTGCCGCCCCACGCGGCGAGCAGCATCCACGCCGTCACGCCGGGCAGGATCAGCGCCGCGCCAAGGAAGTCGATTGGCCGGCGTTGCCGCCGCACGATCACCTTGGCGAGCCCGCGATGGCAGAATGCGAACGCCAGGATCCCGATCGGCAGATTGAGCCAGAACGCCCAGCGCCAAGAGAGATACTCGACGCAGAATCCGCCGATTAATGGTCCCGCGATGCTCGCGACGCCGTAGGTGCTGGTGATATAGGCTTGGTAGCGCCCGCGCTCACGCGCAGAGACCACGTCGCCAATCGATGCTTGCGACATGCTGTAGAGCCCGCCGCCGCCGAGGCCCTGGAGTGCGCGCGCGGCGATGAGCGAGCCCATGCTTTGCGAGACCGCGCATGCGAGCGAGGCGAGCAGGAAGACCCCAATCGAAAGCTCGAGCAGGCGCCGTCGCCCGTACAGGTCGCTGAGCTTGCCCAGCATGATCGTTGCCGCCGTGCTGAACAGCAGGTAGGCGGTGATGACCCAGGAAAGATGCGGAACGCCATTGAAGTCCGCCGCAATCGCAGGGAGCGCGGTCGCGAGCACAGTCTGATCGAGCGCCGCCATCAACATGCACAACAGCACGCCGCTGAGAATGCGGAGAACCTCGCGGTGGGTGAAGGAGACCGGCGGGACGGGTGCGCTCGAATTCATTCGTTCTTCGCTCTCAGAGGCGCGAGTATCGGGCCGAACAGGGCCGCCGTGGTCCGCAAAACACCGGCATCAGGAATGCGACGGCGCAAGCGCGCGGCCTCGGCCGCGTGCCAGGGACTTGCATCCGTCCGTATTCTGCCTCAATAGCGGAAACCTCAACGAACCGGACAGGTCGACAAGCATGCTCGGCACGGCTACGACCGATCTGGTTCCCCTAATCCCGCGCCAACCCGTGCCTGCGCTGCACCTGCCGCTCGCGGGTGGGGGATCATATGATCTCGCAGCCGAACGGCCGCGGCTCTTCTCCATGATCGTGTTCTATCGCGGCCTGCATTGTCAGCAATGCCAGACCTATCTCGGCGAACTCGAAAACCTTCTGCCCGAGTTCGAAAAGCGCGGGATCACCGGCATGGCGGCCTCATGCGATGAACAAGAGCGCGCGGAAGCCGCGAAGGCGGACTGGGGCCTCGCCCGCCTGCGCGTCGGATATGGCCTCGGTCTCCGCGCCGCGCGCGCGTGGGGCCTTTTCCTGACCGAAGGCAGGCCGCGCGCGCAAGGGATTTCCGAGCCGCCCTATTGTTGCGAGCCGGCGCTCTTCCTCGTCGCGCCCGACAACACGTTGTGGTTTTCCGCCGTACAGAACATGGCTTTCGCTCGGCCGCGATTCTCGGATCTGATCGACGGCTTCGAATTCCTTTTCGCGCGCGGCTATTTCACCGAGAAAGAATGTCCGGCCCGCGGGGAAATCATCACCTTGCCGAGCGCGCCGCGTTCATGAATGGCGCAGCGTGCAAGACCCAATAGGCGCTCGGCCACCTAGCGGCACCTTTGCGAACCGCTGCACTGTCCGACGTGCTGCCGCTTTCGGTTCAGGATCGGACGCCATGCAGGAACCCTGGCGCGTGCGGCCTGTTCAAGCGCGTAAGACATCGCGGAGCCCCGCCATGCGCCCCTTACAATCCGCATTCCCGGTTGCGCTCGCCCTGGCCGCGTTACTGCCGACGCGCGTGACCGCGCAGCAATCGACGCTCCAGACGGCGTCTCTGCCGGCGCCGCAGGTTCTGTCAATGAGCGACATCACGCGTCTTGTGTCCAACAACACCCTGGTCGGGGTCAGCGCCAATGGTTCGCCCTACCGGGCCTATTTCGCCGGCGACGGTTCGGTGCGGTTCAACAACGCGGCGATCACCGACCAGGGCACGTGGCACGTGTCGTCCGAGGGACAGTTGTGCACGACCTTGCCGCATGTGAACCAGGCAGAGCACTGCTACACCATCGCCATGGAAGGCCGTGTGATCCTCTACGAGGCGAACGGCGTTCCCGAAGGCAGCTTCCGCGTGGTGACCGGTAATCCGATGGGCCTTTAGCCGCCGATCGCCGCTGGCGCGCCTTCAGGGTATGAGCTCGGCTGGTTTGGCGGAGAGATAGAGCAGCACGTGGGAGCCGTGCGCGGCCAGCGCCGCCGCCACCACCTTGCGCGCCTTCTGGCTCTTGAGCGCCGGCACGGTCACGAGGACGCCGCGGTCGACGAGGCGCTCGAGGAGGGCCATCTCTGGCGCCGTCAACGCGACCGCGCTTGGCTTTTTCGGTGCCGCAGCCTTCGCCATGCGCGCCTCCAGCCCGTTCCTTAGCTCTCTATAACATGAGACAGGCCCCGCCGAGGCGGGGCCTGAGTTGCTCTGAGAAGTTTGCTGCGATCAGTGGTGGTACTGATCGTTGTAGTGATCGCCTGAGTCCGGCGCGGGCGGCGGCGCGGCGTGCTCGGGCGCCGCTTCGGACGACCCGCTATAGGCCGGCGGGGCGCGGTCCCGATCGGCGCCCTGGTCGTGGTCATGGCCATGCTCGAAAACGCATCCGCCGAGAAATGCGACCGTCAATGCAATCGCCGCGCACTTTAAAACCGTCATTCCCTCAACTCCTTTGCGGTGGCCGCTCCTCGGTGAACGGGGGTAGGGCCTTGATCGTCACCGCACGGCTGCAACCCCCGCGCTCGCGCCTCCACGGCGCTTGCTGTAGGCTCGTCGGGCGGCGATCGGCCGCGCGTGAAGCTTGGGGGAGCAACGCATGGAAACGCCTCGCGGGTGGAATCCGGTCGGCCAATCGGCGCCAGGTTTGCCGCGCCACGACGCGCCGCTGCCGGGCCACGTGCCGGGGCAGGCGGGGCCGCTCCTCGGCGGCGATGCGAGTGCGGCGCCCTTTGGCGGCCTCCCGACCGGCGGCTATTTCCCGGGCGCGATCTGGCTCGGGCGCGGCTTCATGGTGTTGCTGATCTTCCTGATGTTGCCGCTGCTGATCGCGGTCTACCCCATCGCCGGCGCCGCCGCGCTTGCCGCGGGCTGGGTCGCCCGCGGCATGCTGCACGCTTCGGGAATGGGCTACGACGATGTCATGTCGTGGTCGTGGACGATCGCCGTCGTCGCGTTCCTGCCGATGATGCGCGTCGAGATCCGTACCGAGGAGCGCGTCGCGCGCTATCGCGCGCTGCGGCACTGGCTGCGGCTCGTGCTCCTGGCGGGCGAGGCCTTTTATGTCGCGGCCGTCGTTCAGCATTCCGGGTTCGGCGGCGCCGTCCTTACGGCCGCGTTCGTCGCCGTCGTCATGCATTTCGTGCTGCGCTCCGGCTTCTTGCGGATCTTCTCGTACGCCTTCCAAACGACGCTGTGGCTGCGCAAGGCTTGACGCGCTAGCCTTCCGGCTCGTTATATTCATTCGAATATGACGCCAGCCGGAGAGCCGATGATGCGCCGCCTTGCCCGCTTTGCTTCTTCCCTTCTCGTCTTCGTCTTGTTCGCTGGCGGGGCCGTGCCCGCGCCGGCCGCGGCCGATCCCGTGCTCGTCTTCGCCGCGGCGAGCCTCAAGAACGCGCTCGACGATGCCGCGGCATCGTTCGAGAAGGGCGGCGGAGGCGAGGTCAAGATCTCCTATGCCGCAAGCTCGGCCTTGGCGCGTCAGATCGAGAGCGGCGCGCCCGCCGACATGTTCATCTCGGCCGATCTCGACTGGATGAAGTACGTCGCCGACCGCAACCTCATCCAGACCGACACGCGCGCCAATCTTCTCGGCAACCGCCTCGTCCTCATCGCGCCCGCTTCGTCCAAGCTCGCGCTCGAGGTGAAGCCCGGCTTCGCGCTCGCCGACGCCCTGGGCGGCGGGCGGCTTGCCATGGCCGATCCCGAGTCCGTGCCGGCCGGCAAGTACGGCAAGGCGGCACTGCAAAAGCTCGGCGTGTGGAGCGCGGTGGTGGCGAAGATCGCGCCGGCCGAGGATGTACGCGCGGCGCTGCGTTTCGTCGCGCGCGGCGAGGCGCCGTTGGGCATCGTCTATGCGACCGATGCCGCGGCCGAGCCCGACGTGCGCATCGTCGCCGCCTTCCCGCAAGACTCCTATCCGCCGATCATCTATCCGGTTGCGCTGACATCCACCTCGAAGAACCCGGCGGCGGCGAAGTTCGAGGCCTTTCTGCGCTCGCCCGCGGCGCGCCCCTTCTTCGAGAAGCAGGGCTTCACGCTCCTCTCGCGCCGGGAGACGCCGGCGCTGGCGCAAGCAAACGCGCGATGAGGCGCACCCTTCTCGCGCTTGCCCTCGTGCTTGCCGCGGCGGCGGCGGGAATCGCGCACGCCGATGAGGCCGCGAGCGCCGTCCTCGACGGCAAGGTCAAGACCGCGCTCCATCTCACCGCCGCCGATCTCGGCCGCATGCCGCACGTCACGCGCAAGGTCTCGTTCCTGACCGATCATGGAACGCAGACGGCCACATATACGGGCGTGCTCCTGTGGACGCTCGTCGGCAAGGCCGGCATCGACGATCCCGACAAGAAATGGCCGGCGCTGCGCCACGTCGTCGCGGTCACGGGCAAGGACGGCTATGTCGTGCTCTACTCGCTCGGCGAGATGGAGCCCGAGTTCGGCAACGTGCCGATCATGCTCGCCTACGCCAAGGACGGCGCGCCGCTCGCGGACCTGCGCATCGTCGCGCCCGGCGACAAGCACGGCGCGCGCGATGTGCGTGACGTCGTCCGCATCGAGGTGCGGTAGCGCCTCTCCCCGTCCGTCGCCGCCGCCGCTCAGAACGCCGCGCATTCGTCGCGCGTGACGATGCCGACCGATTTCTGCGCGAATTTCTTGCGCCACACGGCGGCGAGGTCCGCGATCTTCTGGCGCGCGGCGTCGGTGTCGTCGGTGGCGATGAGCAGAACCTTGGTGCGCTCGCGTCCGATCTTCTGGGTCGCGGGGTCTTGCCACTGGCCGAAGGCGTCGAACGCGGTGAGGCCGGCGGGAAAGCGCGGCGTCGCCTGCTCGCGCAGGAACGCGCGCCATTGCTCTTCGGTCACTTCGCCCTTGGGGCTCGCGCGGCCGAAGAACAATTCCGCCACCAGCATGCGCGTCTGGCCCGGCAGCGTGCAGGCGTCCTGCGCCGCCGCCATCCGCGGGGCTGCGGCAATAAGCATCAGCGCCAGAGCGATCCGTCCCATCCTCATCCCCCTTCCGTCGCGCCACCTCGTCCCCGATACTGCCGCAAGAGCAAGAGGGAGGATTTCGTGGCGTCAAAACCCTATATCGTCGCGCTCGAAGAGCACTACCACGATCCCGACATCGTCGCCGCGATGAGCGGCCAGATGGAAGGGCGGCGCAACGAGCGCCTCAAGGCGAAGCTCGACGATCTCGGCGCGATCCGCATCAAGGACATGGACGAGTCCGGCGTCGATTTCCAGGTGCTCTCGCACGGCGCGCCCTCGGCGCAGCGCTTGAACGCCAACGAAGGCCCGGTGCTGGCGCGCCGCGTCAATGACCGGCTCGCCGAAGCGGTGGCGGCAAACCCGAAGCGCTTTGCCGCCTTCGGCGCGCTGCCGACGGCCGAGCCCAAGGCCGCGGCCGACGAGCTCGAGCGCGTCGTCACCAAGCACGGCTTCGTCGGCGCCATGGTGCACGGGCTC
>Ga0335077_10000243_pt1 | contig 58259 bp, 57 predicted proteins | sample Lox_Sample_31_FD_207151 | JGI IMG/M metagenome (GOLD analysis project Ga0335077, IMG submission 207151) | Soil microbial communities from Loxahatchee National Wildlife Refuge, Florida, United States - Lox_Sample_3.1 | ecosystem: Environmental > Terrestrial > Soil > Wetlands | place: USA... | reverse complement strand
TGCCCCAACAGCATCGCATCGGTGATATCGGCGACATGAAATTCGTCCAGACACAAGACACGGGCCTCCTGCGCCAGCCCCTGCGCAACGTGTCGCAGCGGGTGATGAATTTTTTTCAGTGATTTCAATTCACGGTGGATGCGCTGCATGAAGCTGTGGAAATGAACGCGGGCCTTCTCCTCGAAAGGCAGGCATTCATGGAAGATATCGACAAGGTGCGTCTTGCCCCGGCCCACGCCGCCCCATAAATAAAGCCCCGGGATGTATGCTGGCGTGGCTTCCTTGCCCAGCAATTCCTGCCACCAGCTACGGCGCGGCGCGGCCGGCGGATGACACAAGACCTGATATAACTGCTGCAGATGATCGACGACCCGCCGCTGCATCGGGTCGGCGGTGAATCCATCACGAAGCAAATCCTGTTGATAGCGTTCCAGGGGATTCATGCGTTCAAGGGGCGCCCGCACTCATGTTCAAGTGCTAAAATGGCAGCCAACGGACATTAGTTATTTCTTCATACGATACGCGAGATGGCCCAACTCAACCAGATTCAATGCCGTTATATCCCGATGGAGGATCGCGTGTTGCTGCGCATCAATAGCAGCGATCACAGCGAATTTCGCTTCTGGCTGACGCGCCGGTATATCCGCCTGCTCTGGCCGGTGTTGTCGCAATTGTTGCAGGGAGACCCGCAAATCAGCCAGACCTCGGACCCACGGGCGCGTCAGGCCATACTGGCATTCCAGCACGAGAGTGCGCTCAGTCAATCCTCATTTTCGCAGACCTTCAGGGAAGATCAGGCGAAATTCCCGCTGGGCGAGGCGCCGGTGCTGCTCGCGCGCATTCAGACCAAGACCACGACGCAGGGACAGTCCATCCTGTGCCTGCATCCGGAACAGGGTCAGGGCATAGAACTCAACATGAACCGGACGCTGCTGCATGCGCTGACGCGCCTGCTGACAGACGCCGTACAAAAGGCGGGCTGGGAATTGGAACTCAGCGTACCGCCTCCCGCCACATCCGCACCCGAGCAGATCACCATCAACTGACCATCAGCCGGGAACCCGCCCGCTCAAATCAGACTGAGCTGGCCGTTTATTGAGGGCGGGCGGAACTGCGTGGTGTCCAATGCCCTCTCCGGGCGGTTCAAACCCAGCTTGCGGCAGGCCGCCGCGAAGCGCCGCGCGATCAATTCGGCAAAGTGACCTTCGCCGCGCATGCGGGAGCCGAACCGCGGATCATTCTCGCGCCCGCCGCGCAGATCGCGGATGACATTCAATACATGCTCCGCGCGCAACGGGTAATGGCGGCGCAGCCATTCCCTGAACAAATCCTTGATCTCGTACGGCAGACCCAGCATGACGTAGCCCGCGTAGAGTGCCCCGGCGGCATGCGCGGATTCCAGCACTTTTTCCATGTCCTGATCGTTCAGCGCCGGAATCACCGGCGCGAACATCACGCCGGCGGGGATGCCTGCTGCACGCAAGGCGCCGAGTGTTTCAATGCGCCGTTGCGGCGCCGTGGCGCGCGGCTCCATGCGGCGCGCGAGTTGGCGATCCAGCGTGGTGACGCTGACATACACCTCCACGAGCCGCCGGGCCGCCAGCGGCGCCAGCAAATCAATGTCACGCTCCACCAGCGCCGATTTGGTGATGATCGTGAACGGATGGCCGCATTCATAAAGCACTTCAATGATGGCGCGGGTAATCTTGTACTTGCGTTCCATCGGCTGGTAGGGATCCGTGTTCGCGCCCAGCGCCATGGCGCTGACGCGGTGGCCGGGTTTCGCGAGTTCCCGGCGCAGCAGCTCGGCGGCGTTGGTCTTGGCGAACAGCCGGCTCTCGAAATCAAGGCCGGGCGAAAGATCGAGATAGGCATGCGTCGGCCGGGCATAGCAATAGATGCAGCCGTGCTCGCAGCCGCGGTAGGGATTGATGCTGGAACGGAACGGGATGTCCGGCGAATCGTTATGGCTCACGATGGTGCGGGCGCATTCTTCGGTCACCTTCGTTGAGAGCGGTGGCGCGGATTCATCCGCCGTGCCCCAGCCGTCGTCGAAAACCTCGCGCGTCGCGGAGAGGTAACGCGGATCCGGTTGTGATCCGGCACCACGCCCCTTGCGAACGGGAATGACTTTCACGGCTGCGTTGTTCCGTAAAACAGGATCATCTTCGCCGGCCAACCGGGTATGATGTGCCGCACATGCTCGCCCCGTGGTTACACGATCTCATTTTACTCGTCCTGCTGGCCGCGTCACTGTGGCTGCTGGTGGCATCCCTGTGGGGTGGGCGTCAACGCGAACTGCTGTGGCGCCTCGACACCCGCCTAGAGGAATTGAACCGGCGCCTCACCCACGCCGAGGAACGCCGGCAGGAGGCGATGACTCAACTGAAGGAAACCGTCGCACAGCGGCTGGCAGACGGCCATCTGCACACCAGCAAAACCCTGCACGACGGTCTGCAGGGCGGGCTCACCTTGCTGCAAACACAGGTGACCGAGGCATTGCTGCGTTACGCCCAGGAATTGAGCCGGCGCGTGGACGCGCTGACGCAGGCCACCGACAAGCGCCTGCTCGACATCAGCGGCCAGGTCGAAAAGCGCCTGAGCGAGGGTTTCGAAAAAACCACCGCCACTTTCGCCGATGTGGTGAAACGGCTGGCGATCATCGATGAGGCGCAGAAACGGATCACGGAACTCTCGGGCAGCGTGGTCAGCCTGCAGGAGGTGCTCTCCGACAAGCGTTCGCGCGGCGCGTTCGGTGAGGTCCAGCTCGCGGCGCTGGTGCGCAATCTGCTGCCGGAAACCCACTTCGCGCTGCAATACAAACTGCCCAACGACAGGATTGTGGATTGCGCATTGTTCATGCCGGCGCCGACCGGACTCGTGCCCATCGACGCCAAGTTTCCGCTGGAATCCTACCGCCAGTACACACAGGCGGCCCTGCCGGAGACCGAGCGCAAGGCGGCCGAGCGCCAGTTCAAAATAGACGTCAGAAGACACATTCAGGACATCGCCGCGAAATACATCATCCCCGGCACCACCGCCGATGGCGCCGTCATGTTCATTCCCGCCGAGGCGGTATTCGCCGAGATTCAATCCCACCACCTCGATCTGGTCGAGGAAGCCAACAACGCGCGGGTCTGGATGGTCTCGCCAACGACGCTGTGGGCCGTGCTCAATACCGCGCGCGCCGTGCTCAAGGACGCCGCCACCCGCGAACAGGTGCACATCATTCAGGAACACTTGAGCCTGCTGGCGGTGGATTTTGGCCGCTTCCGGGAACGAATGAGCCAGCTCGCGCGTCATATCGAACAGGCGCACGACGACGTGCAGAAGGTGAATACCTCGGCGAAAAAAATCAGCGACCGCTTTGCCCGCATCGAGCAGGTGGAACTGGATCATCCCGAGACCCCCCGGTTGCCGGCCGATCAAACCAAGTGAGAAATTGTAAATTATCGTTTATAATCAAAGAAGCATGAAGCGTTTCTGGCAATGAGCTTTAACACGCACTCCCCCGCCCCAAATTGGGAATTTCCGCATACACCGCACCTGCGGGCATTGATTTTCGACGTCGACGGCACCCTGGCCGATACCGAGGAGTTTCATCGGCAGGCCTTCAACGAGGCCTTCAACGATTTCGGCCTGGACTGGGAATGGACGCCGGAATTGTATGCGGAACTGCTGGCCATCTCCGGCGGCCGCGAACGCATTCTCCACTACGCCGCCCGCACCGGCCTGCATCACGATCGTTCGACGCTGCCTGAATTCGCCGCTGACGTGCACCGCGCCAAGACCGGGCACTACGGCCGCATGCTGCGTGCCGGCCACGTCACCCTGCGCACCGGCGTGCGGCGGCTGCTCACCGAGGCGCGCGGGCAGAAAATTCACCTGGCCATCGCCACCAGCTCCGCTTATGTCAACGTCAGGACGCTGTTGGCGTTGAATCTGGGCGAGGACTGGCAGACCTGGTTCAGCGTGGTGGCGACATCTGACGTGGTGGAGGAGAAAAAGCCGTCACCGGCGGTATATCACTACGTCCTGGACAAGCTCGGCCTGCCGCCCAGCGCCTGCATCGCCTTTGAAGACACCGTCAACGGCCTGAAGGCCGCGACAAGTGCGCATATCCGCACCATCATCACCACGCATTTCTTCACCCGCCACCAGTCGTTTCCGGGCGCGGCGCTGGTGGTCAACCATCTGGGCGAACCGGATCACCCCCACAAGCGGGTGTCCGGCATCGAGCCGGATATCAATTACGTCAACCTGGCCCTGCTCAAGCAACTGCAGTTGAGCACCACCCGCCAGGTGCGCACGACGCGTTATCGCACCGGACACACTCCCGCCGCCAGCTCCATGTAGAAAAAGCAGCCACAATCTCCGCGGCTCTTTGAGGCAGTTGCGCTACAGGGAAGAGCGCCAGTGCGCGAAGGGTCCTGCCGTCATTTTCAATGGCGACAAGCCATTGAAAATCGGAGGCCGGCAAAAAACGCGCTTTTTGCCGGCCGGGCCCTGAGAAGTCCAGGATGGACTCATTCAGGGCTTACTTGAGGACAATGAACGCGGCGCTGTTGCCGCGGCGCACACCCAGCAGCAGCTGTTTTTTTCCGGGGCCGACGGCGCTCAACAACTCCTTCACGTTGGCCACCGCGCGACGGTTCACCGAAGTGATGACGTCACCGGCGCGCAGGCCGTTGCGCCAGGCGCGGCTGTTGCGCTCCACGTCAACAATCAACACGCCTTCGACGCTGCCGTACAGCGGCGAGTCGCTGTCAATGTCGGTTACGGTGACGCCGGCCAGCCGTTCGTCCCGGACACCCTCCCCCTGGTCGGTACGCTCAGTCAGCTCGGCGCTGACCTGCTGCGATTTGCCGTTACGCAGGATGTCCAGTTTGATTTTTTCCCCGGCCGGCAACAGGCCGAATTGATTGCGCGCGTCGGTGGCGGAATTGACATGCTTGCCATTGACGGCGGTCACCACGTCGCCGGGCTGCAGTCCCGCCTTCTCCGCCGGCGAGCCGGGCTCGACCGCCACCACCACCGCGCCCTTGGTGTCGCCGATGCCGAAGGCCTGCGACAGATCGGCGTTCAGATCCTGCATCTGCACGCCGAGCGCGCCGCGCTTCACCTGGCCGTACTGCACCAGCTGTTCCACCACCTGGCGGACGATGTTGGCGGGAATGGCAAAGCCGATGCCGATGTTGCCGCCGGATTGCGAGAAGATGGCGGTGTTGATGCCGACGAGTTCGCCGCGCAGGTTGACCAGCGCGCCACCGGAGTTGCCGGGATTGATGGAGGCGTCGGTCTGGATGTAGTCCTCATATTCGCCGATGCCAAGGCCACTGCGCGCCAGCGCACTGATGATGCCCGAGGTCACTGTCTGCCCCAATCCGAATGGATTGCCGATGGCCACCACGAAATCACCGACGCGCAGCTTGTCGGAATCCGCAATCGGCAGGGCGGTCAGGTCCTTCGGCGGAATCTTGATGACGGCGACATCGGTTTCCGGATCGGTGCCGACCATCTTCGCCTCCAGTACGCGTCCGTCGCGCAGTTTGACCCGGATTTCATCGGCATTCGCGATGACGTGATTGTTGGTCACCACCAGCCCGCGCTGCGCGTCAATGATGACGCCGGAACCCAGCGCCTGGGTCCTGCGCTGGAGGGGGCGGCTGGGGACATTGAAAAAATGACGGAAGAAAGGATCATTGAACAGCGGATTCTGCTCGATTTGGATATGACCCTCGGTGGCGATGTTGACCACGGCGGGCGTCACCTGCTCGATCATCGGCGCCAGACTGGGCATGGGTGCCGTACCCGCCGTCGGGGGCAGCCCCGCCGCGGCGGCGGGCATTCCCGCCGGATCCAGGGACAGCAGGGCCGTCAGGGCCAGCACGGCGGGATGCAATGCGTTTTGCCGGATGTTCATTATGATTTTTATCCCCGTTGAATGCGTTTACACTTCGAATACCGCCGTTGTATTTACAGCCCCCACCCGCCAAAACCAACACCCCGGACGGAGGACCTCCGCCCGGGGTGGGTGTGAGTATGAATCAATTACGCCTGTACTGCGATCTTGCGCGGCTGTTCCTTTTCGCGCTTGGGGATCGTGATCTCCAACACGCCATCCTTGCCCTTGGCCTGCACCCGCTCCGCATCCGCGGATTCCGGCAGGCTGAAGCGCCGGAAGAAACTGCCGCGCGTACGTTCCACGCGTACATAGTCGTCCTTTTCCTCCCTGGTCTCGGCGCTGCGCTCACCCTTCAGGGTCAGCACGCCCTTTTCCAGTGAGATCTCGACGTCCTTCATCGCCACACCCGGCAGGTCGGCGAAGATTACGTAACGATCCGCCTCCTCCTTGACATCGACTGCCGGCGCCCACTGCGGCGCCACCAGGGCCGAACCACCGGCACCCACGCTTAAATCGCCATCGGTGTCGAACAGACGATTCAACTCCTGATGTAACTGATTGAATACACTCCACGGTTGATAACGAACCAGAGTCATAATATTACCTCCATCAAAATCGTTTCCGGGCGTGCCCATCACGCCCTGATGAGGATATAGATGGGGCGGGTATTCTGTTTTTCAAGGGCGGGGGTCGGTGCCATTGGCGGGGGTCGTCGGGTCTGATTCAAACAGGTTTTTCAATTCATCCGCCGCCTGCTTCACGCTCTGGATCAACGCCGCCTCATCCTGGTAGATGGCGTGCTGGCGCAGCAGCAGCGCCTCGTCGTATTCGCGGAACATGGTCACTGTCCTCCCGGCCTCCGCGGGCGGAATGCCCAGCCCCTGCAATACCGCGCGCGCCATTTCCAGGCTGGAGAGATAGGTGTCGCGGTAGAGCACGGCGACATCCAGGTCCATCAGCTTGTAGCTGTGAAACCGGTTGCGCGCCCGCGCGTAGATCGGCACCTGCGGGAAATGGCGGCGCATCACCTCCGCCACCTTGAGCGAGGCCTCGACATTGTCGATGGCGAGCAGGAAGAGCTTCGCCTGCTCCACCTTCGCCGCCCGCAGCAAATCCAGCCGCGAGGCGTCGCCGTAGTAAATCTTGCTGCCGAACCTGCGCACGAAATCGATCTGGGTCGGGCTGCTCTCGAGCGCGGTGAAGGGGATGCCGCGCATGCGCAGGATGCGCGCCGTGATCTGGCCGAAGCGGCCGAAGCCGGCGATGACCACCGGGTTGCCCGGCTCATCGATGCGATCGTATTCCGGTTCGGCGGATTGCGTGAGCCACGGCTCCAGCCAGCGATCCTGCAAGGCATAGAGCAGAGGCGCCAGCATCATCGACAGCGTGACCGCCACGACCAGCGACTGCTCCATGCCGGCATCGATAATCCCCCGGCTGCTTGCCACCTGGAACAACACAAAGGCGAATTCACCGCCGGGCGCCAGCGCCACGGCCAGATGCCGGGCGGTGGCGTTGTCACCGCCCGCGCGGCGGCTGATGGCATACAGCACCGCGAACTTGACGAGGATCATCGCCGCCGCCAGGCCGAACAGCCACAGCGGCTGTTCCCGGATCAATCCGAGGTTGACCGACATACCGACGGCGATGAAAAACAATCCCAGCAGCAGGCCCTTGAAGGGTTCGAGGTCGGCCTCGATTTCGTGCCGGAATTCGGAGTCCGCGAGCAGCACGCCGGACAGAAAGGCGCCCAGCGACATGGACAGGCCGATGCGGTTCATCAGCAGCGCCGTGGCGATCACGACCAGCAGCGCCGCCGCGGTGAACAGCTCGCGGTTGCCGAATCTGGCGACCAGCCTGAACAACCCGCGCAGCACCTGCCGGCCGATGGCGAGCATGGCGGCGATGATCACGATGGCGCGCCCGGCCTCCGCCCAGCCGCCCTGCACACCGGCGCCGCCGTCGGGGGCGAGCAGCGGCAGCAGCGCCAGCAGCGGGATCACCGCCAGGTCCTGAAACAGCAGGATGGCGAAGGCCTCGCGGCCGTGCCGTGTCGTCAGTTCATCGCGCTCCGCCAGGGTCTGCAATATGAACGCGGTGGAGGACATGGCCAGACCGAAGCCGATCACGATGCCCACCCGCCAGTGCTGGCCGGCGGGCAGTGCCAGTGCGCCGATGATCACGGCGGTGATCAGCACCTGCGCCGAACCCAGTCCGAACACCGACCGCCGCAATACCCACAATCGCGAGGGCTGCAACTCCAGGCCGATGATGAACAGCAGCAGCACCACGCCGAATTCGGAGAAGTGCAGGATGCTGCCGACATCGGTGATGAGCCGCAGGCACCACGGGCCGATCAGCACGCCCGCGGCCAGATAGCCCAGCACTGCGCCGAGCTTCAGCTTTCTGAACAACGGCACAACGAAGACGGCGGCCGCGAGCAGGATGGCGATCTGCGCGAGCATGGCGATGCGCCGCTTCAGTCCAGATCGAACAGCAGCAGTTCCGCCCCGCCGGCCTTGTTCAAACGCGCCTCGGTTTCGCCCTTGAGCATGGCGGCGTCGCCTGCGGCAAGTGCATGGCCGTTGACGGACACGCGTCCGTTCGCGACATGTACATAAATCTCGCGATCTCTGGAAATCGCATGAACAACCTCTTCGCCGTCTTCCAGTACCGCGGCGTAAAGACGCGCGTCCTGATGAATGCGCACCGAATCCGCCGCGCCATCCGGCGAGGCGATCCGCTTCAGGTTGCCGCGCAGTTCCCGTCGATCGAAGTGGCGCTGTTCGTAGCTCGGAGGCAGGTCCTTGCGATCGGGCAAAATCCAGATCTGCAACAGATGCACCTGCTCCGTGGCGGAGGGGTTGAACTCGCTGTGCAGGACGCCGGTGCCCGCGCTCATCCGCTGCACGTCACCGGGGCGGATGATGGAGCCGTTGCCCAGACTGTCCTTGTGCTCCAATGCGCCGCTCAACACATAAGTGATGATCTCCATGTCGCGGTGGCCGTGGGTGGCGAAACCCCTGCCGGGGTTCACGTAATCCTCATTGATCACGCGCAGGCTGCCGAAATGCATGTGCGCCGGGTCGTAATAATCGGCGAAGGAGAAGCTGTGGTAGGAATCGAGCCAGCCGTGGTTGGCGTGGCCCCGCTCGTGGCTGCGCCGCAGTGCGATCATATCCAGAACGCAACCGTGGTCATCACGCGTGAATGCAGGGCCATCAGCTGTTTGATCGGCGGCGGCAGTTCCGCGGCGCCGGTTTCGACGGCCTTGGTGGCGTGGCGGGCCTCGTCATCCCGCATCTGCGCCACGATGGCGCGACTCTTGTGATCCGCCGCCGGGAGACGTTGCAGATGATCTTGCAAGTGCTCGACGACCTGCCTTTCTGTCTCGGCGACAAATCCGAGATTGAAACGGTCCCCGGCCACGCCGGCCGCGGCGCCGATCGCAAACGATCCCAGATACCACAGCGGATTGAGCCAGCTCAAATGCCCCTGAAGTTCATGCACGCGCCGCGCGCACCAATGCATGTGGTCATTCTCCTCCGCGGCGGACTGCCGCATGCGATCCTTCACAATTGGATCGCGCGCCGTCAGGGCCTGCGCGGTGTAAAGCGCCTGCGCGCAAATCTCGCCGCTGTGATTCACGCGCATCAGTCCCTCGGACAGCCGGCACTGCTCCGCAGTGAGATCAACTTCCTCCAAATCGCGGTCGGGGGCCGGGCGGGAGGGCTGCGGCAACGGACCGCACAATGTCTTCACCGCCGCGTCAAACGCGGCGATAAGTTCATCGCCCACATCCCATTTCCTCGTTGCTGAAGTATCCATCGAGGAAGACATGATAACAGGCCGTCAACGTTTTTCGTCGGTGCCCCACAAGGTCGCGATCACCTGGCGGCGATGCGGCGCGAGCCGGTGCTCGTAGAGGTACACGCCCTGCCAGGCGCCCAGCAGCAATTTTCCCACCGCCAGCGGCAGGCTGAGGCTGGTTTGCGTCAGCACCGAGCGCACGTGCGCGGGCATGTCGTCTCCGCCCTCGGCGTCGTGCCGGAACAGGGGATCGCCGTCCGGCGCCAGCCGCGCCAGAAAATTTTCCAGATCACGCAGCACCTGTGGATCGGCGTTCTCGCAGATGATGAGCGAAGCGCTGGTGTGCTGCGCGAATAAATGACACATGCCCTCGCCGCGGACATCGCGCGCCAGGTCGCGCAACGCGCCGGTGATCTCATAAGCGCCGCGGCCGCGCGTGGACACGTGGATCGTCTCCCGTCGCAGCAGCATCAGCCGGCATCCCGGCGCAGCACATAGACCGGATAGACCTCGCCGGTTTGTATGCCGCGCACATTGAGCAGGCTCAGCCGCCGGTAGTCACGCAACGGGGTGTCCTCGGGCTTCGGCAGCAATTCCAATTGCCGCAATGTCTCCACGGTGGCGGTCTGCGCGGCGCGGGTGGCGCCGTCGGCTATCTTGATGGCAACGCCGAAACCGTGCCGGCGCACGCTCAGGCATTGCACGCCCTCGGCGCCGCCCTTGGAGATCCATTCGCCGTGGCCCGTGTGCGTCAGCGCCAGATCGAAACGTTTCAGGCCTGACACAAGTTCAGGATGCCGGGTCATCGCATCGTACACGCGCGCCGGCGCGTCGCCGTAGCAGGCGTCTGGCGCCGGGTCACCGAGGCGGGCGTAGGCGGCGGCGAGCGCCGACAAGGGCACTGCGTAGTTCGGCGCGCTGCAACCATCCACGCCGGCGGCCAGATCCGCCGCCGGCACACCGGTGAAATGCGCGACGCAACCGCGAATGGCCTGTTGCACCGGATGTTGTGATTCGAGATAAGTTGCCGTCGGCGCCTGCAGCAGGCGCGCCAGCGCCAGCATGCCTGCGTGCTTGCCGGAACAATTGTGATGCACCGGCGTGTAGATGTCCTCGGCGTGCGGCCGCTGTTCGAGCGCCTCCAGATACAGCGGCGGGTGCACACCGCATTGCAGATCACGCAGATGGCAGCCGGCCTTGCCGAGCACGCCGAGCACGGCGTCCGCATGGCGCGGCTCGCCGGAGTGGCTGGCGCAAAGGATCGCGATCTCCCTGGCGGTGAACTGGTATTTCCCCGCCTCCGGGTGGGCCAGCAGCGGCATGGCCTGGAACGGCTTCAGCGCCGAACGGCCGAACACCGGCGCATGCGCGTCGCCCACAGACCACAATATTTTCCCCTTTGCGTCGGCGACGGCGATGGAACCGTAATGCACGCACTCCACCGTATCGCCGCGCGTGGCGACCGCCAGCGGTACATGTGCGGGGAGCGCCATTGTCACGGCCGCTCGCGCAGAATTTTCTCCAGCGGCTGCCGCCGGGTCTCCGTGACCTCCGCAGGATAACCGTACCAGAGCAGCGACACGACTTCTTCACGGCCCCCGTCCACGCCCACGCATTCGAAGAACCGCGGATCGCGCGTCACCTTGCCGGTGTTCCATTTCGTGCCCACGCCCCGGCTCCACAGGTACAGCATGAGATTCTGCACCGCGCAGGCGCAGGCGGCGTAATCCTCGCGCGCCTGCACCGCGTCCGCCGATTTCACGCAGGTCACCAGGAGCCAGCCGGGTACCGAGAGCCAGCGGCGGCGCTTGGCCTCGGCCGCCGCGGCATCCTGCTTCGCCGCGGTCAGTTCCGCGTTCAAATCCGCCAGCGCCCCGGCCGTCCGCCGCCCCAGCAGGTGAAAGCGCCATGGTTCGGTCAGGCGGTGATTCGGCGCCCAGCGCGCCAGCTCGATGGCTTGCAGGATCAGTTCGCGCGGCGGGAGCTCGGGCTTGAACGCATGCGTCGTGCGCCGGCCGCGCAGCAGCGCCGCGGTTTCACCGGTGGCCGTTGTTCCGGTCATTTGATTTTCAGCCCCACAACATGCGCACGCCGACCACCGCCACCACCACGGCGAAGGCGCGTTTCAGCGTGTCCACCGGCAGCGCGTGCGCCAGCTTCGCGCCCAGCGGCGCGGCAAAAATGCTGGTGGCGGCGATGGCGGCCAGGGCCGGCCAATAGAGGTGGCCGGTGCTCCCCGGCGGCAGTCCCGACTGCCCCCATCCGGCCAGTACGTGCCCCACCGCGCCGGCGAGTGTGATCGGCAGGCCGACGGCGGCCGAGGTGGCGACCGATTCGCGCATGCCGATGTTGCACCAGAACAGAAAGGGCACCGTCAGCGTGCCACCGCCGATGCCGAGCAGGGCGGAAAGCGCGCCGAATACACCACCTACCGCAATCATGACGGCGGTGGATGGCAATCCGCGGCCGGATTTGGGCCGCCAGTTGCGCAGCAACTGCCAGGCAACCGCGATTTCGAAAAGACCGAAAAACACCCGCAACCCATTGGCGGGGATCCCGCCGGCCACGAAAGCGCCCAGCAGGCCACCGGCCAGCACGCCCGGCGCGAGCCGTCGTACCACCGGCCACTGCACGGCGCCGCGACGGTGATGCGCCCAGGTGGAGGTGGTGGCGGTGAAGACGGCGGTGGCGAGCGAGGTGCCGACCGACATGTTCATCATCACCTCCGGATGAAAGGCGGCGGCCTTGAATAAAAAGTACAGGGCCGGCACCACGACGATGCCGCCGCCCAGCCCGAACAAACCGCCGAAAAACCCGGCCGCCACGCCCACGAGGGCATAAAGCAGAAGCAACGTCATGATGAAATTGTACCCGAAGTGATATTGAAGCTCTGAACAAATCCACCCCGGACTTCCGGTTTCGGAAATCACTCCATACCGGCCGGAGTTGCAGGCGCTGGCGGCAACGCCGAAAATGACTGTATGAGCCTCTCCAACCACTCGCTCGGCGCCGCCCGCGTCTTGCTCGGCGCCCTGCTGTGCCTGCCGGCGCCGGCGCTGCCCGCCGCCGGTGAGCGTGAGCGTTTTCTCGACGCCTACCACGCCTTTCAGAAGGAAGACTACGCACGCGGCAGGAAACTGGCGTCCGGCCTCGAGAATTACGTGCTTTATCCCTATCTGCAATACGCCATGCTGGATCACGATCTGGAACATGCCCCGGCGGAAACGGTGCACACGTTCATGGCGGCGGATGGCGGTTCGAGCCTCGGCGAGCAACTCCGCGCCGACTGGCTGATGCTGCTCGCCCGCCGGCAGGCCCGTGAGGATTTTCTGCGCGACTACACGCCGCAAAGGGATCCCACCTTGCGTTGCTATTATTTCGAAACGCGCCTGGCGACGGGCTGGCAGGAGGATCTGCGGCCCGGGCTTTTGTCCCTGTGGGGAAGCGACGAGGTTCTGCCCAAATCCTGCGATGCGGTGATGGCCGCGCTGCTGGAACACAGCGACGCCGCCACGGCCGCGGACTTGCGCTGGCAACGCGTCATCGCCCTGGCACGAAACAATCGCGCCGGGGAAGCCGCCGCCCTCGGCAATTCCCTGCCGGCGGCGGACAAACGCTGGTTCGTCTTGTGGCGCAACATGCACGCCAGACCCGAGACCACGCTGGGCGTCGCCGCCCTGAAAACCGATCATCCGCGCGTCCGCTTCATCGTTCGCGAGGGCATCGAGCGGCTGGCGGCACAGGACGCCGATCGGGCCCACGCCCGATGGCAGGCACTGCACGGGCGCTACGCCTACAGTGCGGAGGAACAGGGCGCAATCACCGCGGCCATCGCGCTCGCGGCGGCCCGGCAACGCCTCGACAACGCGCCGCGCTTCCTGGATGAGGTCCCCGCTGGTGCGGTTACCGACAAGGTGCAGCTGGCGCAGTTGATGACGGCATTGCAGCATCGCGACTGGCGGCGGTTGCGGCAATGGACGGAACGCCCGCCCGCGCCGGACATGGACGCGCTGTGCTGGCGCTACTGGCACGCGCGCGCGCTGGAGGAAACCGGCGACGCCGCGGCGGCGCACGGCGAATATCAATCGCTGGCGCAGGAACACGATTACTACGGGCTGCGCGCGGCGGAACGCCTGGGCGTTTTCTATGACATCACTCACCAGCCGCTGGAACGGCCGATGGCGGAAGTCGGGGCCTTTCTGAAACGGCCGGCCATACGGCGGGCGCTGGAATTGCGGCAGCTGGGCCTGAGCACCGAGGCGCGGCGTGAATGGCAGTACGCGATCCAGTCGCTGGACGCGCATGGGCTGGGGGTGGCGGCCATCGCCGCCTATCAACAAGAGTGGTATGACCGCACGCTGCTGGCGCTGAACAAGGCCCATGAGTACGGCGATCTGGAGATGCGCTATCCACTGCCCTACAAAACGCTGCTGGAGCAGACCGCCGAGGCGCGCGGTCTGGAATTGCCGGTGCTGTACAGCCTGATCCGCAGCGAAAGCGCCTTCAGCGAAGACATCCGATCGCCCGCCGGCGCGGTGGGCTTGATGCAGCTCATGCCCGCCACCGCCAGACAAACCGCCAGGAAATTGAAATATCCCTACAAGGGCAAGAACGAATTGCTGTCGGCGAAGACCAATGTGTTTCTCGGCAGCACTTATCTGCGCGCCATGCTGGACAAGTACGACGGCAACCTGGCGATGGCGGCGGCGGCCTACAATGCCGGACCCAAACGGGTGCAGCAGTGGCGGCCCGCCGACCATTGCACGCCGGCGGAGATTTGGGTGGATACAATCCCGATCACGGAGACGCGGCGCTACGTGCGCGGCCTGCTCTATCATGCCGCCGTGTATGAAATGCGCCTGAAGCAGGCGGTGACGCCGTTGCTGAAGCGCCTCGCGGCCATCCCCCCCGTCAACGGCACCCCCGCGTTCTGCAGCGTGAACTGATCATCCATGCACACGCATCAGATCGCCTTGCTGGGCGGCACGGGTTTCGTGGGCCGCCACCTCATCAGCCGGCTGGCGCGGGATGGCCACCGCTTGAAGGTCCTGACGCGCCGTCGGGAAAAGCACCGCGACCTGCTGGTGATCCCGACCCTCCGGCTGATCGAGGCGGACGTGCACAACCCGGCCCATCTGCGCATGCATCTTGCAGGCTGCACGGCCGCCATCAATCTGGTCGGCATTCTGAATGAGCACGGCGATGACGGCCGCGACTTCCATCATGTCCATGTCGAATTGGTGGAGAAGCTCATCGCCGCCTGCCGCGATCTGGGCGTACATCGCCTGTTGCACATGAGCGCGCTGCACGCCAGTCCAGCCGGCCCGAGTCACTATTTGCAAAGCAACGGCCGGGCGGAGGAATTGGTCCAAGATGCGGCGCGCCATGGTTTACAGGTCACCAGTTTCCGTCCCTCGGTCATCTTCGGTCCCGGCGAGAGATTTCTTAACCGTTTTGCCCAGTTGTTGCGCTGGACGCCGTTGTTTTTTCCGCTGGCCTGTCCCCAAGCGCGTTTTGCGCCGGTATGCGTGACTGATGTGGCGGAGGCAATGGCGCGCTGCCTCGACGATCCGCACAGTTATGGCCGGCGTTACGACCTGTGCGGCCCGCGGACGTATACACTGCATCAGCTGGTGGCCTACACGGCGCAAATCATCGGGGTGCGTCGCTTTATTGTGCCGTTGCCGTATTTTCTTTCGAAACTGCAGGCCAGCGTGCTGGAATACGCCCCGGGCAAGCCCTTCTCGCGCGACAATCTGCGTTCATTGCAAGTGGACAGCATCTGCGTGGGCGGCGGCGCGCTCGCTGCGCTGGGCATCATGCCCACGCCATTGGAAGCGGTCGCGCCGGATTATCTGCTGCCTTCCGGACAGCGCCGACGCTACGATGATTTCCGCCACCGCATCAGCCTTCCGGCCTGAACACCCGCAATCAAGTGAAAATATACAAAGTTGGCGGTGCCGTGCGCGACCGGCTGCTGGGTTTGAAAACCAAGGACTGCGACTGGGTGGTGGTGGGCGCCACGCCGGCGCAGATGGAATCACTGGGATACACACCAGTCGGCAGGGACTTCCCCGTGTTCCTGCATCCGCAGACGCACGAGGAATACGCCCTGGCGCGCACCGAGCGCAAGTCCGGGCGCGGCTACAAGGGTTTCACCGTGCACGCCAGCCCCGAGGTGACGCTGGAGGAGGATTTGCAACGCCGCGATCTCACCATCAATGCGATGGCCGAGGACGAACAGGGCGCGCTTGTCGATCTCCACGGCGGCCAGGCGGACCTGAACGCGAAAACCCTGCGGCACGTCTCGCCCGCGTTTGTCGAGGATCCGCTGCGGGTGCTGCGCGTGGCGCGCTTCGCGGCGCAACTCGATTTCACCGTGGCCCCGGAAACCCTGGCGCTGATGCGGACCATGGCGGCGGACGGCGAACTCAACGACCTCACCGCCGAGCGTGTCTGGCAGGAGACAGTGCGGGCGCTGGCTGAATTACACCCCAGGCGTTACATCGAGGTGCTGCGCGAATGCGGCGCGCTGGCCGTGCTGTTCCCGGAGATCGATCGGCTCTTCGGCGTCCCGCAGCGCGCCGACTATCACCCGGAAGTGGACACCGGCGTGCACATTCTGCTGGTGCTGGATCAGGCGGCGCGGTTGAGCGACGACCCCCGCATCCGTTTCGCGGCGCTCATGCACGACCTCGGCAAAGGGACGACGCCCGCCGAGTTTCTGCCGCGGCATCACGGCCACGAAGAGCGCAGCGTGCGCCTGCTGGAGGAATTATGCGATCGCTGCCGCGTGCCGAACGACTATCGGGAACTGGCCATCATCGTCGCGCGTTATCACGGCCTCTGCCACCGCGCCGACGAGCTGCGCCCGGACACGAAGCTCAAGCTGCTGGAATCGACCGATGCCTTTCGCCGCCCGGAGCGCTTTGAACAGTTTCTGCTGGCCTGCGAAGCGGACCGGCGCGGACGGCTCGGGCTGGAAGACCAGCCCTACCCGCAGGCCGATCTGCTGCGCCGCGCGCGGCAGGCCGCCGTGGCGGTGGACACCACCACGCTGCTGGAACGCGGCCTGGCCGGCGAGGCCTTCGCCGGCGAACTGCATCAACTCCGCACCGCCGCCATCCGCGCGTTGACACCATGAATGAAACTCCGGAGGGCATTGCCCTCCACGCCTGTCCACTCTGCAACTCAGCGCGGATCGGCTTCTATCTGGAAATAAAGGGCTATCGCCACGACCGCTGCACAGACTGCGGATTTGCTTTTCTCAATCCGATGCCGGACCAGCGCCGGCTCAACGCAACCTACCAGGGATGGCGGCAGATCAACCAGGCCTTCTACCCGCATGCCGGCTCGCGTGGACGCAAGTCGCTGCTGCGCGGGTTGCGCCTGTGGGGTTATCTGCGCGGGAAGCGCGTGCTTGACGTGGGTTGCGGCGGCGGCTTCTTCGTCAATGCCGCGCGCCGGCTCGGCGCCGAGGCCACCGGCCTCGACGTGGATACCGGCAGCATCGCCTACGCGCGCCGCGAATTTCCGGCGTGCCGGTTTGAATGCATGTCATATGACAACTACCGGCCGGAAAGAAAATTTGATTTCATTCATTGCTCGGAAGTCATCGAGCACGTGAGCAATCCGCATGATTTGATGAAGCTCTTCGCCGCCACCCTGGCGCCGGGCGGCCACATCTTCATCACCACGCCCGATCTCGGCAGCCCCAACCTGCCGGCAAATGTCGCCGATTGGGCCGGGTTTTCACCGCCGGTGCACGTCGGTCTGTTTACCGAGGGAAATCTGCGGCAGCTATTCGACCAATACGGCTTCGCGCTCGTCAAAAAATTCCCCATCCGCAAGACCGGCATGAAACTCCTGTTCCAATTTCGCCCGCGCCCGGCGCCGAAAGTGGAATAGAGCCGCAATCTACAAACGTTCGAGGGCGTTGAAGGCGGAACAGCCGCGCAAAGGCAGGTCGAGCCCTTGGGTCGCGGCGAGCACCTTGAAGCGCTCGCCCATCTCGCCCGGCAGTGTCAGCTGCTGCACCTGCCGCGACAAGATCGGCGTATGGTCGGGTTGTACGCGCACCGCCTCCTCATAGTATTCCAGCAGGCCCAGCGACAGCAGAAAATGCGCCTGCGTGCTGTAGCCGGCGACCGTGAAATCCGCGGCTTGCGCGGATTCGGCGACGGCGGTGAAATCCACCGAGGCGGTGATGTCCTGCAAGCCCACGTGCAGGAACGGATCGTCGTGCGCGTGGTGACGGTAATGGCACAGCAGCGTGCCGCGCACGCGTTGCGGGTGATAATACTCGCGGCGTGGGTGGCCATAGTCCGCGATCAACACCAGCCCGCGCTGCAAACAATCGCCCAGCGCACGCCACCAGCCGCCGAGCAGCGGGTTGTATTCGGAGGTGTAGCCGGCGGCGAATTCACCGCATTCCTTCTCCAACGCGGCAATGGCCTGTGCGGGTTCGGAATCCGGCGGGATGTCTTTCTCCTTCCAGTGAAAGTTTCCATCCTGGCAACCGACGTACATCTCCGCATAGCCGTGCTTTTGCCTGCGAAACACGGTCACCGGCATGGCATCCAGCACTTCATTCGCCAGCACCACCCCGGCGAATGGCTTTGGCAAGCGATCCAGCCAGATTATTTGTCCGCAGTATTCCGGCAATTCGGCGCGGATCAACTGCTGCTGGCGCGCGCGCAGATCAGGGCTGACTTCGAGGATGTGGTAATGCGCGGGCAGGACGCCCTCCTCCGCCAGCGCCCGCAACACATCGACGGCGAGCCGGCCGCTGCCGGCGCCGAACTCCAGCAGATCCCCGCCATCCAGCGCCCGCAACACCTCTGCGATCTGCCGGGCCAGGCAGCGGCCGTACAACGGCGAGATTTCCGGCGCGGTGACGAAATCCCCCGCGGCGCCGAACTTGGCCGCCCCGGCGGCGTAATAACCCAGCCCCGGCTCATAGAGCGCCATGCACATGAACTCGCGGAAGGGAATGGCGCCGCCGGCGCTGTCGATGGCGGCGGCAATGCGATTACGGAGTGTATTGCTGTGCTCCGCCGCCTCGCCGGTCGGCAACGGCAGGGCCCGCGAAGCGCCCGTGGAACCCACGGAGGTCACTGCCTCTTCTTCAATGCTCCGATGAAATCCGGCAGTTCGGAGTCGAGCAACCAGTGCCTGCCCTCATCGCTGTACCACCACACCTGGTGATCCTCCAGCGTATGAATGACGCCGGATCGTTCGTGGTAGAAGGTAATCACCGCCGTCACCGCAGCCTCCTTTTGATCCGATGCCATGACCATATCGTTGATCTCATAGGAAGACACGCGAATGTCCTTCAGCGTGTCCAAATTCACCTGTCTGGGCTGGCCCTTGCGCAACACGATGTACTTCACGGCATCGCTCCATTGCCCCCAGCGCAGAAGTTGGGCATAAGTCTTGGTGGCGTCATCCAGCGCGTCCGCGCGCTTGCTCGCCTCCATGCGGGCACAGGCACCCAGCACCAAGGCCAGCGCCAGCATCCAGAGTACATTTCCAAGGTTGCGCTTGTTGTTCATATACTCCCCCTCACTTTTTACCGCGCTCAATGACCACGCCGACGTCGCGCACCCCGCGCACCGCGCCCTGTTTGTTGAGCTTGAGCCTGAGCCACGGCACCTTGAATTCGTTCTGGATGAGTTCCGCCACCTTTTCCGCCAGCGTCTCCACCAGCGTGAACTGGCTGGCCCCGACGAAGGCGATGACGCGCTGCGCCACTTCGCCGTAATCGACGGCGTCATTGATGCCGTCGGACGCCGCCGCCTTGCGCACGTCGACGCCCAGATCGATGTCAAAGACCACGGTCTGCCGGATGCGCCGTTCCCAATCATACACGCCGATGACGGTGTCGATGCGCAAATCGTGGATGTAGAGAATGTCCATGCCCCGCCCCCGCTCCCGGAGGACACATGAGACCGAAGCGCTCTTGACCTGTCAAGCGCGGATGCCTTCCAATGCCGTCATGTGGAGCATCCTCAGCATCGCGGTGGGCTATCTGTGCGGATCGATTTCGACGGCGATCCTCGTCTGCCGCGTCATCGGCGCGCCCGACCCGCGCGCCGCCGGTTCCGGCAATCCCGGCGCCACCAACGTGCTGCGCGTGGCGGGCAAGGGCGCGGCGGCGGCCACCCTCATCGGCGACAGTTTGAAGGGCCTGCTGCCCGTGCTGCTCGCCCGGGCCCTGGGCGCGGACTCTCTTATTCTCGGACTGACGGCGGGCGCGGCCTTTCTCGGCCATCTCTATCCCGTGTTCTTCCGCTTCCAGGGCGGCAAGGGTGTCGCCACCTTCATCGGCGTGCTGCTCGGACTGGCCTGGCCGCTGGGTCTGAGCTTCATCGCCGTCTGGCTGCTCATGGCCGCGATATTCAGGATTTCCTCCCTGTCGGCGCTCACCGCCGCCGCCGTCACGCCCGCGCTGGCGTGGTGGTGGAACTACCCGCTGTCTTGTTTATTCGCCACAACGGCCATGTCCGCACTGCTCTATTGGCGCCATCGCTCCAACATCCGCAACCTGCTCGCCGGCACTGAAGACCGCATAGACAGAAATTGAGGTTCTCTCATACCACCGGCAATTCGGACATCGGCCAGCGCGGATGGGCCTGGAACGACAGCGGCTCGTGCTGGCCGGCGGCCAGCCGCCGGTAACCGGCATAGGCGATCATGGCGCCGTTGTCGGTGCAGAATTCCGCGCGTGGGTAATACACACGACCCTTCGCTTCACGCGCGATGTCCTCCAGCCGCGCGCGCAATGCCGCGTTGGCGCTGACGCCGCCCGCCGCGATCAGCGCCTTCAAACCGGTCTGCTTCAAGGCGCGGCGGCATTTGATCGCCAGCGTGTCGATCACGGCCTCGGAGAAGGCGAGCGCGATGTCGGCCCTGCTTTGCGCGTCGCCGCCGCATTGCGCCAGCGTGTTGAGCGCGTGCGTCTTCAAGCCGCTGAAGCTGAAATCGAGTCCGGGCCGGTTGGTCATCGGGCGCGGGAAACGAAAACGGCCTGCCCTGCCCTGCTTCGCCAGTTTTTCCAGCGCCGGGCCGCCGGGATAACCCAGTCCCAGGATTTTCGCGGTCTTGTCGAAGGCCTCGCCGGCGGCATCATCCAGCGATTCGCCGAGCAGGGTGTAATGACCCACGCCTTCGACGCGGAACAACTGCGTATGGCCGCCGGAGACCAGCAGCGCCACGAACGGAAACGGCGGCGGATCATCCTCAAGCATGGGCGCGAGCAGGTGCCCCTCCATGTGATGCACGCCGATGGCCGGGATGCCGAGCGACCAGGCCAGCGCGCGGCCGACCGCGGCGCCCACCAGCAGCGCGCCGATCAACCCCGGCCCGGCGGTGTAGGCCACGCCATTCAAGTCCTGCATCGTGAGGCCCGCTGCCGTCAGCACCTCGCGGATCAACGGCACGGTCTTGCGCACATGATCGCGCGAGGCCAGCTCAGGCACCACCCCGCCGTAGGCCGCGTGCATGGCCACCTGCGTGTACAGCCGGTGCGCCAGTAGTCCGCGCTCGGCGTCGTAAACCGCCACCCCGGTCTCGTCACAGGACGTTTCGATGCCCAATACTTTCATGGAAGCTATTTTTGCATTTAACCGGCCTCCTCACTACAATGGCCGCCCCTTGCATAGCGCCTGTAATTGGAAAGGAAATAAAAGCTGCATGCCAACAGTAAAGATTCGCGACAACGAACCGTTTGACGTTGCCCTGCGCCGTTTCAAGCGCGCCTGTGAAAAGGCCGGTATCCTGGCCGAAATCCACCGCCGTGAGTTCTACGAAAAGCCGACCCAGGTGCGCAAGCGCAAGGCGGCGGCCGCGGTCAAGCGCTGGCAGAAAAAGGTTTCCCGCACCTCCATCGCGACCACCCCGCAACAGAAGCTGCTCAAACAACGCGAGGCGGCGGCTCGTCTGGCCGCACGCGGCGGTCGCGGCGGGGATCGCCGGCGTTGATCGCCGTTCTGGATCACGCCGCCCGATTCGACGGGCTTGATTTCTCCCGCGATCGTGCTCAAAGAACGTATCAATGAGGATGTGAAGGCGGCGATGCGGGCGCAGGACAAGCGCCGCCTCGGGGCATTGCGGCTCATCACCGCCGCCATCAAACAGCGCGAAGTGGACGAGCGCATCACCCTCGATGACCCGCAGACGCTCGCCGTGCTGGAGAAGATGATCAAGCAGCGCAAGGAATCCATCGCCCAATACAGCCAGGCCAACCGCCAGGACCTGGTCGATCAAGAGACCTTCGAGGTGCAGCTCATTCAATCTTATATGCCGGCGCAGCTTTCCGAGGCCGCCGTGGATGCCGCCGTAGCCGCCGCCATCGCCGAAACCGGCGCGGCCAGCGTCAAGGACATCGGCAGGGTAATGGCCATCCTCAAGCCGAAACTGGCCGGCCAGGCCGATATGAGTCTGGTCTCCGCCAAAGTCAAAAAACAACTGACTGGTTAACGCAAAACTACCGCGGAGGCCGTCTGCGTCGTTGCTGCTCTCTCGAAGGCTCGCCGTACTGCTTCGTACTGTCTCGTCTTCTCGCTCGCGGCGCCCAGCATCCGAACCTCCTCATCACGTTTTGCGTTAACCAGCCTTTAGTCTTCCACTACTGTTTTGCCTGTTAACCCATCCGCCGCAAGCTTGCTATGCTTCGCGGATGGCTGGACGAATACCGGAATCGTTCATTAATGATCTGCTGGCGCGCGTCGACATCGTCGACGTCATCGACGAGCACGTGCCGCTGAAAAAGGCCGGGCGCAACTTTCAGGCCCGCTGCCCCTTCCACAACGAACGCACGCCGTCGTTCTCCGTCAGCCCCGACAAGCAGTTTTATTACTGCTTCGGTTGCGGCGCGAGCGGCACGGCCATCGGTTTCCTGATGGACTATCTGCACATGGATTTCCCCGAGGCGATCCAAGACCTGGCCGGCCGTGTCGGCATGACCGTGCCCGTGGAAGCGGGCTTCAAGGGCAAAACCGGCGATGGGGAACGTCTCTACACCCTGCTGGCGCAGGCGCAACAGCACTACTCCGCGCAACTCAAGGACCATCCGCAGTCGGGACGCGCCAAGGAATATCTCAAGGGCCGCGGACTGGACGGCCGCACGGCGGCGGCATTCCAACTGGGCTACGCGCCGCCCGGTTGGGAAAACCTGCTCAAGGCGCTCGGCACTGATAAAGAGAAGGTCCGCGATCTGGAGGCCGCCGGCCTGCTCATCCGCAAGGACGACGGCAGCCACTACGATCGCTTCCGCGACCGCATCATGTTTCCCATCCTCGACCAGCGCGGCCGCGTGATCGGTTTCGGCGGCCGCGTGCTCGGTGACGACGAACCCAAGTATCTGAACTCACCGGAGACCCCGCTGTTCCACAAGGGCCGCGAGCTGTACGGCCTGTTTCAGGCGCGCAAGGCCAACCGCCAGTTGCAACGCCTGTTCGTGGTCGAGGGCTACATGGACGTCATCGCCCTGCACCAGCATGGCGTCACCAGCGCGGTGGCCACGCTCGGCACCGCCACCACGCCCGATCACATGGAGCGCCTGTTCAAGGCCACGCCGGAAGTGGTGTTTTGCTTCGACGGCGACGAGGCCGGCCGCAAGGCGGCATGGCGGGCGCTGGAAGTCAGCCTGCCGGTGTTGCGCGAGGGGCGCTACGTCAGTTTCCTGTTCATGCCCGCGGAGGAAGACCCGGACAGCCTCGTGCGCAAGGACGGCCCGGCGGTGTTCAACAATCCGAAACGCTTCACGCCGCTGTCGGATTTCCTGTTCGATTCCCTGCTCGCGCAGGTCAACCCCGGCACGGATGAAGGCCGCGCCAGACTCGTGGACTTGGCCAGGCCGCTGTTGTCCGGCGTGCCGTCCGGCGCTTACAAGCAACTGCTGGCGCAGCGGCTGGCGAAGCTTGCGGACATGGATTTGCCGACGGTGGCATCCCTCGTCGGCGCCAGGGCCGTCAAGACGGCGCCGCCCGGATATCCGCAGTCCGCGCGGCCCGCGTCCCGTTCGCCTTCGCTGGTGCGCAGCGCCATCCGCCTGCTGCTGCACAAGCCGTCACTGGCGCTCAAACTGGAATCGCCACCCGACCTGCGCGCCTCGACCCTGCCCGGCGCGGCGCTGCTGCAGGAGTTGGTGGAACTGGTCCGCGCCCAGCCGGGAATGAACAGCGCCGCCGTGCTGGAGCATTGGCGGGATCGCGAGGAGGTGTCGCACCTGCGCAAGTTGCTCATGGATGAGATCCCCGCCGATGATGAAGGCGCGGAACAGGAATTCAGGGCGGCGATAGGCAAGGTTTCCGCGCTGGCGGGTAAAAAAGAGACCGTTTCCGCGCCCGGCAAGCGGCCCAGTGAACTGACCGAGGAGGAAAAGAGCGCGCTACGGGGCAGATTCAAATCGGGCAAGCCGACGAAGAATTAAAATACGTCTAGGTTGTTTCGGCCGCGTAGGGTAGAATGCGCGCCCTTTTTTCGGGCACAGGGATGGATTGGCAGTGGCGCATATGGAATCTTGGTCTAGACTTATAGTCTTAAGTTACCCGTACGGATTGATTTGTTTGGCGGCGGTTCATTATTCCCAACATTTACAGTGAGTTAGCGACTCTAAACGCGCATGGACATCATCGAAGAACTTGAAGGCGGCGGCGACGAGCAATCACAGCTCAAGCTGCTCATCGCCAAAGGCAAGGAGCAGGGCTTCCTGACCTATCACGAGGTCAACGACCACCTGCCGGATGACATCGTCGATCCGGAACAGATCGAAGACATCATCAACATGATTAACGACATGGGCATCACGGTGCACGAGACCGCTCCGGACCCCGACGCCCTGCTCATGGCCGAGGCCACGCCGGTCAACACCGACGAGGACGAGGTCGAGGAGGCCGCCGCCGCGCTGGCCAGCATCGACGCCGAACTGGGCCGCACCACCGACCCGGTGCGCATGTACATGCGCGAGATGGGCACCGTGGACCTGCTGACCCGCGAGGGCGAGATCACCATCGCCAAGCGCATCGAGGAGGGCCTGAACCAGGTGCTCTGCGCGCTGGCCGACTACCCGCAGGTCATCGACATGTTCCTGGCGGAGTACGGGCGCGCCGACAAGGGCGAAATCAAGATCACCGACGTCATCAGCGGGTTCATCGACCCCAACCAGGGGGTTGCCGAGGAAGCGCCCGAACTGGAGATCAAGGAAGCACCGGTGAAGGCCGCCAACGATGAAGCCGAGGAGGCCGAGGAAAGCGACGAGGAAGAGGATCCGCTGAGCAAGGCCATCGATCCGGTGGAATGCAAGAAGCGTTTCAACGCTCTGAAGCGCCTGCACCTGCGCACGCTGGCGGCGTTCAAGAAGCACGGCCGCTCCGAAAAGAAGGCGAAAAAGCTGCGCGAACAACTGCAGGCCATGTTCCTGCAATTCAAGATTGTGCCCAAGATGGTCGAGCAACTGACCGGCTACGTGCGCCAGGTGGTGGATGACATCCGCGATCTGGAAAAGCAGGTGATGGAGGTCTGCTGCAAGCAGGCCGGCATGCCACGCAAGGACTTCATCACCGCCTATCTGGACAACGAGGCCAACGTGCGCTGGGTGAAGAAAGTCGTCAAGACGCGCCATTCCTACAATGCGGGGCTCAAAAAACACGAGCCGCACATCATCGCGCTCCAGAAAAAGCTGGGCGAGCTGGCCAAGCGCACGGGGCTGACCATCAGCGAGATCAAGGACATCAACCGCCGCATGTCGATCGGCGAGGCCAAGGCCCGCCGCGCCAAGAAGGAAATGGTGGAGGCCAACCTGCGCCTCGTGATCTCGATCGCCAAGAAGTACACCAACCGCGGCCTGCTGTTCCTCGACCTCATCCAGGAAGGCAACATCGGCCTGATGAAGGCGGTCGACAAATTCGAATACCGCCGCGGTTACAAGTTCTCGACCTACGCGACATGGTGGATCCGTCAGGCCATCACGCGCTCCATCGCCGATCAGGCCCGCACCATCCGCATCCCGGTGCATATGATCGAAACGATCAACAAGCTGAACCGCATTTCGCGCCAGATCCTGCAGGAGATGGGCCGCGAGCCGACACCGGAGGAACTGTCCGTGCGCATGGAAATGCCGGAGGAGAAGGTGCGCAAGGTGCTCAAGATCGCCAAGGAGCCGATCTCCATGGAGACGCCCATCGGCGATGATGAGGATTCGCATCTGGGTGATTTCATCGAGGATCAGAACACCCAGATCCCGGTGGACTTCGCCACCTTCGAGGGCCTGCGCAAGATCGTCAAGGACGTGCTGGAGAGCCTGACCCCGCGCGAGGCCAAGGTGCTGCGCATGCGCTTCGGCATCGACATGAACACCGACCACACGCTGGAAGAGGTCGGCAAGCAGTTCGACGTCACCCGCGAGCGCATCCGCCAGATCGAGGCCAAGGCCCTGCGCAAGCTGCGTCATCCCACGCGCTCGGAACACCTGCGCACCTTCCTCGACTAGAACGGCTCAAATGCCGTTCGCCCTGAGCCTGTCGAAGGGCACATAAAAAAGCCGCACACCAGTGCGGCTTTTTTTATCCGTTTTACCTACAATAGTATTTGTAGGTTGATGCAAAACGTCATGAGAAAGGCCAGATGCTGGGCGCCGCGGACGAGAAAGCGAGACAGTACAAACCAGTACGGCGAGCTTTCGAGTGAGTAGCAACAACGCAGATGTCCTTCGCAGTAGTTTTGCATCAGCCTGCCATGGGCCTGTAGCACAATTGGTTAGTGCAGGGGACTCATAATCCCTTGGTTGCAGGTTCGAGTCCTGCCGGGCCCACCATCCCATTCAGTCAAATAGAAGCTCCCTCAAATAGTGACGGCTTTGTGCCAAATGCAGAATCAAAAGGACTACACTGAGCTACGATTATTAGCGTATTGACACGGGGCCAGCGCCTCGCCGGGAGCAGTTCTGGTTATGCTGGCGATAATGCATGGGGCAGTTAAAAAGATTGTGTTGTATCTATTCCGCTGGCCCTGGATACGGCGCCCGCTATGCCGTGTTCTTTTCCACCTGCTCATAGGACGGCGGGGGGTAGTGTGGTCACGATGGTGCTACGGAATACAGCGTCGTACGGTGTATCTGGTACCGCCAACTTATGAAGATCTGATCTGGATATTCGCGCAATATCAAAACGTCGAAATAATGGAAATGTTCGGCGGCGGCGATCTGGGGCCTGCGAAAATACTACTGCAGTACCGAAGCGGAACATTAGTAGTGGCCACCATCATGAGTATAGCCACCCGCCGGCGTATAGGCTTCGTTGTCATCTACCCGCCATACGGCGGCGACTTCAATTTTTGGGAGATCGGAATGGCAATCACGGCGTTTGCCGATCGAAATGCTTTTAACGCAATCAATGCTACTGATGCTGTCGGATACTACATGTTCTCACATCTTCGGGCGCGGTTCGTCGGCTGGCGCATTCGCGAGGATAATCTTGCGTGCGATGCCATGGTACGCCGAGTTGGCTACCCTGCGGGAGAAACTCTGGAAATCGGCGGCCACAGCCACATGATCTATCGTCTGGACAAAGCAGGATGGGCGAAACGAGAATTCAAAATTGAGGCGGGGGAGAAGCAAAATGCTGACGGTATTGGAGTTCCTTATACCATTCTCCAGCCTCCAATGTATGAACCTCGTTCGCAGCCGGAAACTATCGGCAAATCCATCAGTAACGACATGGTGGCGACTGTTTGATTCGAATTTGCAAGCCTATATTATTAGTGTCAGGATACCGTAACTATATCGGTTCGCTTACTGCCCTAATGGATAGTCAATGCCATATTGCGGTATGCGCCTAGAGGGCTCCAAACACCTACTCGACCGGTGACCTGAGGAGAGCGGCCATGGGAATGTATGTTGGTGGACGTACTGACAAATCGGCTGGCAATCAGTCCAGTCCACAAAAGGGCCAGGGTGACAGCCCCAGTAAAGGCGGAGGCAGCGGAACTCCTTCTTCACAGAAAGGCAGCGGTATTGGTGGGAGCTCTGGTGATGCCAATCCCAGCGACGCGTTCCAAAATCCAGCGAACACACCAGGGCAACAATCATTTTGATCCTGGTGTAAGCCGTTTTTCCAGTCGTTGAGTGTCAATCTGCACTCATGTTTGGCTCTTCCACGGTTTTTTAACGAACTACACTGAACTACGGTTACTAACAGTTTGACGCAGGGCCAGCGCGGTAAAGGGCTGATTCAGTTAGTAGCTATATTTTGCAAACCCAGCTCATAATCCCTTGGTCGAAGGTTCGAGTCCTTCCGGGCCCACCACCATTTTTTTGATCCCACTGAGCGTTGTCGTCAGCCATCTGCCAACCTTGCCCCTGCGCCAGCCATGCTCATATCCAGGGCCATGTGGGGCACTGTAGCATGATGATTTACATATGTGTCACGATGAGTTACACTTTGCATCGTGATTCGCAGTTTCCGGCATAAGGGATTGGCGGCGTTCTTCATGGAGGGTGACGCCAAAGGTGTCAGGCCGGACCAGCGGGCGCGCAGTCAATCGAGATTGAACGCGCTGCATCATGCGGCAACGCTGGAAAACCTGAACCTGCCGGGCTTCGGATTGCACGCCCTGCATGGCAAACCCAAACGGTATGCCATCAAGGTCAATGGGCCGTGGCGGATCACCTTCGAATGGATCGATGGTGATGCATGGCGCGTCGATCTGGAACAGTATCATTGAGGATGACGGAATGAGTAAGCGCGAGTACATCGTAAAAGGTCCTCCCAAGCTGGCGCCGATTCACCCCGGCGTGCTGCTGCGGGATGACGTGTTGCCGGCCCTGGGCATATCGGTATCCGAGGCGGCGCGCCTGCTGCGCATCAGCCGGCAGACGCTGCACCGCGTGCTGGCAGGCACCGTCGCGGTATCCCCGGAGATGGCGCTGAAGCTCGGCAAGTTCTGCGGCAACGGACCGGAATTGTGGATCCGAATGCAGGCGGCTTATGACCTGTGGTGCGCCGAGCAACGGCTGCGTAATGAATTGAAGTTGATCCCGGTGAAGGTGGCAGCATGATGGTTCTGCAACCACGAATTGCACGCAGCAACCCGCCAGTGTAGCTTGGTGGGCCGGTGCGGGACTCATAATCCCTTGGTTGCAGGTTCGAGACCTGCCGGGCCCACCATTCCTTAATTAACATGGATTCTCTTAATGTGGGCGAACACTTGTTGGGGGCTTCTTAGCCTCGCAATTGCATTCGCGTTGGCTCGGCTGGCCATGCTGTGGACGGTTGGACACGAAGAATGGGGACCACGATTAGTCATTGCAGCAGCAATATGTTTTATAGCTAGTATGGTTTGCTTTTTGTGGCCGTTAATTAGGAATATTATCAAATGTTCATCACGAACCGACTACATGATTCCACTAAAAGATGCTGCAAGAAGTATTTATCAGGATTTGAGGACGTTCGATAATCAGCATGCGCATCTATTAATGGCAGGCGATGGACATGAATCGCAAAATCACATCCTAGAATATTTCGCCATTTGTATATTTCAGCATGCAAATATTTTGGGGAAGCATCCGCCATCAAATGTTCCAGAAAAGATAACTCCAGAAGAACTTGCGAGAGGTTTATTAATAGATGGTGGAGATGCTTTCAAAAAATTTGATAAGAAAGAGCCAGAATATACGGATCTAGTTGTTGATAAAAGAGAATTACCAAGGATATTAAATTTATTAAAATCCCAGATTTAGAGCGACTGAAGCTTGGCGCATCGACATTCTTTCCGAACCTTAGCTGGTAGAGCGCGCTGTCTAACACAAGCATCGATAACGCTGGCATAAGGACCATGCCACTTGCCATGTTTCGGATCTGAGCCACCAGCCAACCCAGACCCATCGTTGCAGAAAGCGCAGGAACCGACGTGAAGAACTACTTTATGTGGACCGGCTTGTCAGTTTTCGTAGAGGTAATAGCTCATAGAGCCATTGAGCTACAGCATTGTCTCATTCACAGTGACGCGGTGTTTTTGGAGATGGACTGCGATATTCAAACCTGTCCGCTTACCCGCGCTGGTGCTGCGGTTGTAGGAGTTTAGTTTTCTCACACACTCCTGTATCGCTAGACTTAGCTTCAACCCATCCTCAAATGAGACCGATACGTTTAGCATTTCCGTCCTAGGCGAAAGTGCTGACACGTCAGGACTAAAGTTAGAGACAGTGCATCCCCCGAAGGAAAACTTTTTGATCTTCATCTCAGTTGGCATGATTTCCCCATTCTTGTGTTGGCTAACGTAATTTAGGATCTATTTGGATAAATAGTGACGCGATCGATACAAGATTATATTAAAGTTTGATTGACTGATTAATCAAGATTGCATGTTATGCGTAACGAGTCTTTGAATCCTAACACCAAGGGACGTACCACGTTTCTTTGAATAAACACTAACCGGCCATGCTCTGCCACGCGTCTACTTCAAGGGCAAACTTACCTGGCGAGACTACGGCGAGGCGGCTCACTCAACCGTGATAATCAGTACGGCGTGCCGTCCTTGTGCGCGAACAGCCACTTGCCGTCGACCATCCTTACTTTCAAGTCATCGTCCGGGTAGCTGCCTTCATCGCCGGGAGTCCGGTCGCCCACTTCAAGGTAGACAACCTCTTCTTCAGTTTCGTTGATCAAGTGATGGCCGTTGCCGGTGCCTGCCTTGAATCCGGCGCACATGCCCGGTGAGAGCCTCGTCCGGCCCTCATCGGTATGCAGCGTCGGGTGCCCTTGCAGGATATAAACGAACTCGTCCTGTTTGGTGTGGGCGTGGCGCAGTGCCGACATCGCGCCGGGGGCCAGCCGCGTCAGGTTGACGCCGAAATTGCTGAGGCCGAACAGATCGCCCAGCGGCTGCTTGCGCCGGCCCGCGACGCGTGAGGCGAAGGGCTCTGGATACAGCGTCGCCTTTGTTCTTGGCGGCGCCTGATCCGCGACGATGGCAACAGGGTGCGTTGGATACGTCATGTTGCCCCCACTACCCCCTCCTGAACGCCGCTTGGTACAGCGCGAACGTTACCAACACGTATGCAAGCGTCCGTACGGCGATCAGCGCCGTCTCCAGCGAGTCCTTCATTCCAAGAATCGTAGCCAGATGAGATAGCCCAAACAGGCCGAAGGCCATGCCAACGTAAAGAAGCAACATCATTCCCGATCGCCGCCAGCCTATGAAACCGAAGGCCAGGATGGCCACACACAAGACCAGATTGACGATGTATACCGGATCCCATATTACGTTCATTTCACACCTCCTCTGAATGCTCCGAAAGTTAGCTTGCTGGCACCGCGCTTCTTGTCAGTCAGCCGCCAATTCAGACAGATATTGTTCGTCGCCGACCTTTTCCAACCAATCGACAGGCCTGCCGTCGAGCCATTCTTGAATGGCAATATGACTCATCCCAGTTGTAGCTGTTGCACCATGCCAATGTTTCTCACCGCATGGACAGGAGATTACATCGCCGGCACGGATCTCCTTTTTCCTGCCTTCCCAGCATTGGATCCAACCGCAACCGGACGTGACAATCAAGTTTTGCCCGAGTGGGTGCGTATGCCATGCCGTGCGGGCGCCAGGCTCGAAGGTTACCAAAGCTCCAGAGACACGCGCGGGCTTGTCTGCCTGAAAAAGCGGGTCGATGCGAACATCGCCGGTGAAATACTCTTTAGGGCCCTGCGTAGAAGGCTGTGAGCCATTTCTTTTGATTTCCATTTTCCAGACTCCAGTTATACGCATCGGAACAATGAGGCCTGACGCCTGAATCAAGCCGCGCCGCGAAGCGGCGTCGGCTTGAATGAATTGTCAGGCCAACCGCTGATTATTTTGGAGCGAGTTCGCCGTACCAGTAAGCCGCCGTGACTCCGCCATCCATCAAGAAATCGCTGCCGGTGATGAATGTGCCCTCCGGTCCCATCAGCAGAGCGCCAACAGCTCCCACTTCATCCGGCGTACCGCCGCGCCCGGCCGCGGACAGCTCAATCATGCGCCTGTAACCCTCGCCGCGAGGGCCATTCAGCTCGTCCCTGGCGAGAGGCGTGAAAATAATGCCGGGGCTGATGGTATTAACCCGGGCACCACGCTTGCCCCACCGAACCGCCTCGGCCATCACCCGCAGTGAGTTCCCACGCTTGGAGATTTGGTAAGCGTGCAGCGAGTCCCTTATTTGGTCCGGCTGGAGCATCGGAAGAGCAAGCAACTCGTCGGCGGGCGTCGTCGCCAGCGCCTTGTTTTGCTCGGGTGTCAGCGCCGGGAGGCGGTGCCCCGACTGCGAAGCGATAACGACGCCCGCTCCGCCGCTTGCGATGACGTTGCCGAACTCTTCGAGCACAATGGCTGTCCCGTAAAGATCGACCTTGAAAATCGTGGCCGGCGACGCCTGCGAAGGGGAGACACCAGCGGCGTGAATGACCCCGGCGACGTCTCCAAGCCCCGCAGCCATTTGGACGAGCGCATGGACTGACTCACGCGAGGATACGTCCACTGTCGTTGTGCGCACGTCAAATCCGGCGTCGCTCATGACTTTCGCCGCCGCCTCCGCATTTTCACGTCGTAGATCGGCGAGCAAGACCCGCCTGCCTGCGCTCACGCGGCGGGCAATCGCTTGGCCAATCGATCCTGGTCCGATGACTGCGATAACGCTGGTCATGGCGAACTCCTTCAGGTAGGCCTGACGTAATTGAGATGTCACGTAGATGCCAGGGTCAGACCCTCTATTTCTCTTTCCGGATCCATTAAATTTTCAGAATAGAATTATAGTATCCTAAATCGATGCCAACATGACGAATCAACCACCAACAGTATCTTATGCGAGATAACACCTTGAATCCGGATGTAGCTAGTCTGCTGCCGCAAAGTGATCTTTCGCGGCGGCAGTTCATCGGCGCGACGCTGGCGGTGGGCTTCGCCCTCGCGGTGCGGCCGGTTTCCGCCGGGACGATCACCACCCCCAGCGAGGGACTGACCGCCGGTGCGGTGCGCATACCGGTGGCGGACGGCGAGATCCCCGCCTATCGCGCCATGCCTGCGCGCGGCGGGCTGTTCCCGGTCGTGCTGGTGGTGCAGGAAATCTTCGGCGTGCATGAATACATCCAGGACGTCTGCCGCCGCCTGGCGAAACTCGGTTATCTCGCCGTCGCGCCGGCGCTGTACGCGCGCCAGGGCGATCCGTCGAAGCTCTCCGACATCCAGACCATCGTCAGCACCATCGTCGCCAGGGTGCCGGACGCGCAGGTGATGTCCGATCTCGATGCGACCGTTGAGTGGGCGAAGCAGACCGGCGGCGACACCAGCCGGCTCGGCATCACCGGCTTCTGCTGGGGCGGGCGCATCGTCTGGCTGTACGCCGCACACAGCGCGGAAGTGAAGGCCGCCGTGGCGTGGTACGGACGGCTGGCGGGCGATCATAATGATCTGCAACCGAAGTACCCCATCGATCTCGTCGGCGATCTGAAAGCGCCGGTGCTGGGTCTCTATGGCGGCGCCGATCAGGGCATCCCGGCCGATATGATTGAGTCGATGCGCGCGGCGCTTAAAACGGCGAAAGTGCCCACCGAGATCATCGTTTACCCCGGCGCGCCGCACGGTTTCTTCGCCGATTACCGGCCGAGCTACACCCCGAAGGCCGCGCAGGATGGCTGGCGCCGGTTGCAGGGGTGGTTCAAGCGCTTCGGCGTTGCTTGAACACGAAATTTCCGGCGGCGCGGACCGACCATAAAGTTGTAACTTTCCGGCGGTACGCTGTATTCATCGATTCTTGCAGCGCGTTGAAACCCTGCGATACAGTGAGCCATGCGTAACGGGACCCCGCCCAATATCATCGATATCGAGGCCTCCGGTTTCGGCCCCCACAGCTATCCCATAGAAGTCGGGGTGGCGCTGTCCACGGGCGAGAAATTCTGCTCGCTCATCCTCCCCATGCAGGATTGGACGCACTGGGATGAGCAGGCCGAGGGCATACATCGCATCAGCCGCGAAATTCTTTTGACCCACGGGCAACCCATCGACCGGATCGCCGAAAACCTGAACAAGCTGCTGCGCGAAGCCACGGCCTACAGCGACGGCTGGGTGGTCGATCAGACCTGGCTGACCCGGCTTTTTCACGCCGCCCGGATCCGGCGCGAGTTCTCGTTCAGCCCGCTGGAGCTGATTCTCTCCGAGCCGCAGATGGACGTCTGGCACAACACCAAGAACGTGGTGCTGCGGGAGGTCGGCAACAAACGGCATCGCGCCAGCATCGACGCCTATGTGATCCAGCAGACCTTCGAGCGCACCCGGCGCACGGTTCCCGTAAATCAGGCGCGCGCCTGAGTCATGCGGTCATCCAGATGGATGCTGGCCGGCGCAATCGTCTTTGCGATGCCGGCAGCTTCCGCGACCGGGGCAATCCCGCGGCCCGATCACGTGGTGATCGTGATCGAGGAAAACAAATCCTATCACCAGATCATCGGCAATCCCGCCGGCGCGCCGTATATCAACGAACTGGCGAAAAATGGCGCGCTGCTGACGCGGTCATATGCGATCCGGCATCCCAGCCAGCCCAATTATCTCGCCCTGTTCTCAGGCGACACGCAGGGATCGACGGATGACCGCTGTCCGTTTCCGGTTCAGGGCGACAATCTCGCCAGCGAATTGCGGCGCGCGGGCCTGACCTTCGCGACCTATTCCGAATCCCTGCCGCAAGCCGGCTTCACCGGCTGCAAGCACGAGCACTACCAGCGCAAGCACAATCCCGCCGCCAACTGGCAGGGCGTCAACGTGACGCCGGAGATGAACCTGCCCTTCGGCGCGTTTCCCGCCGATTACTCGGAGCTGCCCACGGTAGCGCTGGTGGTGCCGAGCCAGTTGAACGACATGCATGACGGCGAGGCCGGTCCGGCGATCATCCAGGGCGATCAGTGGCTCAAGGAACACCTGGACTCGTACGTGCAATGGGCGTCATCGCACAACAGCCTGCTCATCCTTACCTGGGATGAGGATGACGGTTCCAGCGGCAATCACATCGTCACGGTTTTCACCGGCGCCATGGTCAAACGCGGTGAATACGATTCCCGCGTCGATCACTATGACGTCCTGCGGACCCTGATTGACATGTACGGCCTGCGGCCGCTGGGGAACTCGCGCCGGGCGGCGCCGATCAGGGAAATCTGGACCAACCCCGGATAAATCCGGGCGTAACGATCAAGGTTTGGCGGCCTCCAGGCGCTTCTTCAGTTTCAGCAGCAGGCGGCCGCCGGTTTCCAATTCGCGCTGCGGAATGTCCTGAAGCAACTCCTCGCGCAGGGAATCGGCCACGGCGATCATTTTCTTCAACAACCCGCGCGCCTTGCGCGACAGGTGCACGGTCTTGCACCGGCGATCATGCGGCAGACCGCGGCGCTCAATATGGCCGCTGGCCGTCAGCCGATCCAGCAACCGCACCAGCGTCGGCCCCTCGATGCCGATGCGGCCGGCCAGTTCGGTCTGGGTCAAGCCGTCGCCGCCGCGGGCGAGATGAAAAATCGCCAGCCATCTGGCCTGGCTGAGCCCCAGCGGCTTCAGCCGTTGATCCAGCCGCGCGCGCCACAAGCGGTGGGTTTCCCCCAGCAATCTGGAGAACTTTTCCGCGGCGACGGTCATAGTCTATTAATATGGTGTGCTAATTATTAGCATGCTATCTTTATGATAACGAATTGTATCCATGGCGTCGACGGCTTACGCGGGGTCGGGCATACTGCGCCGGCTTCCCGTCCCCGTCACCGCGCCCGATGAATTTAACCGCCCTGCTCCGGAGTCTAAAACGCGTGCGAACAGGCAATTCAATACTCTGCCGGGGGGCGCTCCTCGCGGGAGTGCTGCTGATCGGCGGCTGCTCGGGGAAAGAGCCGCCTGCCGCGCCCGCCGTCAAGGCACCCGCCGCCGTTCCCGTCGTCGCGGTGACGGCGGTGAAGAAAACCCTGCCGCTGCGCCTGCGCGCGATCGGTAACGTCGAGGCCTACACCACCGTGGGGATCAAGTCCCGCGTGGACGGACCCATCGTCTCGGTGGGGTTCAAGGAGGGCGACGACGTCGTCAAGGATCAAGTGCTCTTCGAGATCGACCCGCACCCGCTCCAGAGCCAGCTGCGGCAGGCGCAGGCGGCGTTGCAACGCGACGAAGCGCAACTGGCGAATGCCCGCGTCCAGACCCGCCGGAACGAGGAGATGCTGAAGAAAAACTTCATCTCCAAGGATGCCTACGATCAGATCAAGACCAGCGAGGACGTGTACCTCGCCACGGTCGCCGTGGATCAGGCCGCCATACATTCGGCGCAATTGCAGCTCGATCACTGCACGATCCGCGCGCCCATCGCCGGCCGCACCGGACGGATCCTGGTGCAGGAAGGCAATCTCGTCAAAGCCAACGACACCAACCCGCTCGTGGTCATCAATCAGATCAGCCCCATCTACGTGAGCTTTTCGGTGCCGGAGCAGAATCTGGCGGAGATCCGCAGCCGCATGAGTTTGAGTCCCCTGTCGGTGACGGCCACGGCCAGGGACGGCGACGAAGCCCTCGGCACCGGCCAGCTCACGTTCGTGGACAATACCGTCGATTCCGCCACCGGCACCGTGCGGCTGAAGGCGACCTTTCAGAACGAGGACAAAAAACTCTGGCCCGGCGAATTTGTGACGGCCCTGCTGACCCTGAAGGAACAATCCGACGTGGTGGTGGTGCCGTCGCAGGCGATTCAGAACGGCCCACAGGGTCCCTATGTCTATCTCATCAAGGATGACATGACGACCGAGCTTCGCAATGTCGTTCTGGGCGGGGAGGACGACGGCGAGACCATCGTCGCCCGAAACCTCAACGCGGGCGATCGGGTCGTGACCGAGGGCCAGTTGCGCATCGTGCCCGGCGCCAAGGTGTCCCTGCGCGCCGACACCGGCGGCCCATGAATATTTCCGGGCATTTCATCCGCCGGCCGGTGGCCACCGGTCTGGTGATGATCGGCATACTGCTGTTCGGCATCATGGCCTACCGGTTGCTGCCGGTGTCGGATCTTCCGAACGTCGATTTCCCGACCATCCAGGTCACTGCGAACCTCCCCGGCGCCAGCCCGGAGACGATGGCCTCGGCCGTGGCCACGCCGCTCGAGAAACAGTTCTCCACCATCGCCTCCCTCGACTCCATGAACTCGTCGAGTTCGCAGGGCATAGCCAAGATCACACTGCAGTTCGGGCTCGACCGCGACATCGATGCCGCCGCGCAGGACGTGCAGTCGGCGATCTCCTCGGCGCAGAGCAGCCTGCCGACGAACATGCCGAGTCCGCCGTCCTTCCGCAAGGTCAATCCGGCGGCCGCGCCGATCTTTTATCTGGCGCTCACCTCCTCCACCCTGCCGCTGTCCGTGGTCGACGAATACGCCGAAACGCTGCTGGCCCAGCGCATCTCCACCATCAGCGGTGTGGCGGAGGTCGGCGTTTTCGGCAGCCAGAAGTACGCCGTGCGCATCCGGCTCGATCCCAATCTGCTGGCGGCCCGCGGCATCGGCATCGACGAGGTGCAGCAGGCCATCGGCGCCCACAACGTCAACCTGCCCACCGGCACGCTCTACGGCGAACACCGAGCCTACACGGTGCAGGCCACCGGCCAGTTGAACCGCGCCGCCGATTACAAAAACGTGGTCATCGCCTATCGCAACGGCGCCCCCATCCATCTCGACGAGATCGGCGAGGCGGTCGACAGCGTGCAGACCGACAAGGTCGCGGCCTGGTACAACGGCGTCCCGGGCATCGTGCTGTCCATCCAGCGGCAGCCGGGAACCAACACCATCGAGGTGATCGATTCGATCAAAAAGATCCTGCCCGCGTTCCGGGCGCAGATGCCGGCGGCCATCGGGCTCGACATCCTCTACGACCGTTCGCTGTCGGTGCGCGACTCGGTGCACGACGTGCAGTCCACCCTGATGATCGCCCTGGCGCTGGTGGTGATGGTGATCTTCCTGTTCCTGCGCAACCTGCCGGCCACGGTCATACCGAGCCTGGCGCTGCCGATGTCCATCATCGGCACCTTCTCCGCGATGTATATGCTTGGCTTCAGCGTCGACAACCTGTCGCTCATGGCGCTCACCCTGTGCGTGGGGTTCGTGGTCGACGACGCCATCGTCATGCTGGAGAACATCTCGCGCCACATGGAACTGGGCAAACCGCGGATGGAGGCGGCGCTCGAAGGCTCGCGTGAGATCGGCTTCACCATCGTATCCATGACGATATCGCTGGCCGCGGTGTTCATACCGGTGCTGTTCATGGGCGGGATTCTGGGCAAACTGCTGCACGAGTTCGCGATCACGATCATGGTGGCGGTGCTGGTGTCCGGCTTCGTGTCGCTGACACTGACGCCGATGCTGTGCAGCCGCATGCTGCAATCGCACGATCGGATCAGACACGGGCGGCTGTATATGCTGAGCGAGGCGGTGTTCGATGGCTGGCGGCGGCTCTACGAGGTGACGCTGCGCGTCGTGCTCCGCTGGCGGCGGCTGACGCTGCTGGTATTCTTCGCCGTCTTCGCCACCACCGCGTGGCTGTTCGTGATCATGCCCAAGGGGTTCCTGCCGAGCGAGGACACCGGCCAGCTGTTCATCTTCACCGAGGCCGCCCCGGACGTTTCCTTCGAAGAGATGGTCCGATTGCAACGGTCCATGGCGGCGATCGTCCAGGCCGATCCCTATGTCGATTCATCCATGTCGTTCATCGGCGCGAGCGGTTCCAGCCAGTTGCTCAATCTGGGGCGCATCTTCATCAGGCTCAAGCCGCGCAGCGAGCGGCCGAATGCCGACGCCGTCATCCGCGAGCTGCGCCCGAAGCTGGCCGCCGTGCCGGGGATCAAGGCCTACCTGCAGAACCTGCCCTCCATACGCATTGGCGGGCAACTGACGAAAAGCCAGTATCAATACACCATCCAGGACGCGGACACGAAGGAATTGATCCACTGGGCGCCCATTCTGGAGGCCAGGCTGCGCCAGACGCCGGGGCTCGAGGACGTGACCACCGATCTGCAGATCTCAAGCCCGCAGGTCACGGTGGACATCGATCGGGAAAAGGCCTCGGCGCTGGGCATCACGGCGGAGCAGATCGAAGACGCGCTGTACACCGCCTACGGCGCCCGCCAGGTCTCGACCATCTACACCCCGAGCAACGAATACTGGGTGATCGTCGAGCTTGCGCCCAAGTACCAGGGGGATCCGGCGGCCCTGAAAATGTTGTATGTGCGCGCCGCCTCCGGCACGCTGGTGCCGCTGGACGCGGTGGCGCACCTGCGCCGCGACCTCGCGCCGCTGTCCATCAACCATCTGGGACAATTGCCATCGGTAACGCTGTCGTTCGACCTCAAGCCCGGCGTGGCGCTCGGCGACGCCATCGAAAAGATCAACGCCGCGCAGGCGAAACTGGGGATACCCACCACGCTCATCGGCAGTTTCCAGGGCTCCGCGCAGGCCTTCCAGGCCTCGTTTGCCGGCATGGGATTGCTGCTCGCCGCCTCCATCCTCGTCATCTATCTGGTGCTGGGCATCCTGTATGAAAGCTACATCCATCCCGTGACGATTCTCTCCGGTCTGCCGACGGCGGGACTGGGTGCGCTGGCGACGCTCAAGTTTTTCCACCTCGATCTGGACATGTACGCCTTCGTCGGCATCATCATGCTGGTCGGCATCGTCAAGAAAAACGCCATCATGATGATCGATTTCGCCATCGAGGCGCAGCGCCGCGGCGGGACTTCGCCGTTCGATGCCATCTTCGAGGCCTGCCTGGTGCGGTTCCGTCCCATCATGATGACCACCATGGCGGCGCTGATGGGCACGCTGCCCATCGCCCTCGGTCTGGGCGCCGGCGGCGAGAGCCGGCGTCCGCTCGGTCTGGCCGTGGTCGGAGGACTGGTGGTTTCACAGGTGTTGACCCTCTATATCACCCCGGTGATTTACCTTTATTTCGAGTCGCTGAAGGAGAAAATCCGCCCGCTTTCCCGCGCCGGACACGGCCGGAAAGAAGGGGACGGACTCCATGTTGACAGGGTCAAGGCCACCCCCTAACATGCGCCCTCTTTTGTCAGGGTTAAGTCCATGAAAACGTTCGTTGCCAAGCCCGCCGAGACGCGGCGCGACTGGTTCGTGCTCGATGCCAGCGACAAGGTGCTGGGCCGGCTCGCCTCGGAAGTGGCCCGCCGCCTGCGCGGCAAACACAAGCCCGAATTCACCCCGCACAGCGACGCGGGCGACTACATCATCGTGGTCAACGCCGAAAAGGTCCGGGTGACCGGCCGCAAGGCCACCGACAAGATTTACTACCGCCACTCCGGTTATCCGGGTGGTTTGAGCGAAACCTCGTTTCAGAAACTCATCAAACGCGCGCCGGCGAAGGTGATTGAGATCGCCGTCAAGGGCATGCTGCCGCGCGGCCCGCTGGGCCGGCAGATGTTCCGCAAATTGAAGGTCTACAAGGGCGCCGCGCACAAGCACAGCGCCCAGCAACCGCAGACATTGGAAATATAAGTCATGGCGGCAGAAACTTATTACGCGACGGGCCGGCGCAAGAATTCCTCCGCCCGGGTCTACCTGCAGCGCGGCAAGGGCAAAATTCAGGTCAATAACCGCGAGCTGAACGCCTACTTCGGTCGCGAGACCGCGCGCATGATCGTGCGCCAGCCGCTGGAAGTCATCAAGATGGGCGGCGACTTCGACATCCACGTGATGGTCAACGGCGGCGGCGTCTCCGGACAGGCCGGCGCCACGCGCCTTGGTATCGCCCGCGCGCTCATCGCCTATGACGAGACGCTGCGCGGCCCGTTGCGCAAGGCCGGCCTGGTCACCCGCGATTCACGCGAGGTGGAGCGCAAGAAGGTCGGCCTGCACAAGGCCCGCAAGCGCCCGCAGTACTCCAAGCGCTGACGGATGTCATTCCGGCGCACGCCGGAATCCAGTGCGCGTTTTCTATATTCCCGGCTATCGTGTCAGCATTCGGTTCCTTTATACTGGATACCGGCTTCCACCGGCATGACGGAAAACACCATGACTTGCGCGGATGACTGCGCTGCCAGCCGCAGCCCCGATTACTGGGGGATCGTCTAACGGTAGGACAACGGACTCTGACTCCGTTTATCTAGGTTCGAATCCTAGTCCCCCAGCCAATTTAATCATCCGGCTGACGCACCTCCAGATCGAACAACGACCGCAATATGCCCGATACACTCAAGAACGAATATACCCTCGTCATAGTGAAGCCGGACGGAATTAAAAAATCCCTCACCGGAAACATCCTCACCAAGCTCGCCGAGGCGCGGCTCATGATCATCGGCGCGAAGGTGACGCAGGTGTCGCGTGAACTGGCGGAAAATCATTACCGCCACCTGAAGGACAAACCGTTCTTCAACGACGTCATCGAATACCTCCAGGGCAAATCCTACGGCAGGAATTACGAACGCGTCATCGCCCTGGTGTACCAGGGGCCGGATGCCATCGCCCGCGTGCGCCGCCTCGCCGGCGCCACGAATCCCGAGGAGGCGGACCCGGTTTCCATCCGTGGATCCTACGGGCGCATCACGACCAGGGGTATCTATGAGAACGTCATTCACGCCTCCTCCGACCCCAAGGAAGCGGAACGGGAGATCAAACTCTGGTTCAAGCCCGACGAGATCATCGGTAGTATTTACCCCACCAAAAAAATAACGGCGGAACCCCAGGAAGTGCTGGTCTGGGCTTGATTCAGTCCGCGGATCAATGTTGCGCGACTCTTCCCCGAGCCGGCCGGTGATCCGCCGGCCTGCCGTCAGGCGAGCTTTCGCGCTGTCAGACGCTCCAGAATCCGCAACGGCGACTTTGACTCGTCCTGCATGCAGCTGATCGGCAGGTAGAACGTCTGTTCCAATGCGTACCGTCCCGCGATGGCTGCGTGCGGCACGCGATCGGTGAACACGATCCACGTGCTGCCCGCCGGGAAATCGTACGTGATCTGGTCCGCTCCCGACTGGTATTGCGAGTCCGCCTTCATATGATCATGCAATTGCAGCATCAAATGATCGTACGCACTGCGCCGGCTCTTCGTGACCCCGCACAAGTGCAACAACCAACCGCTCCCCCAAAGGGGGCCGGACAGGTAGGGGACATAGCGGCCGGCGACACTCTCAAACAACCCGCCCAGCCGCCATGTACGCCCCTGTCCATGGGGATGGACGTTGCTGAAGACGCGGAGGATTCTTCTGCCCTGCACGGGCGAGGACGGGAAACTGTCCACGTGCAATCGCGTATCGTCATGACGCCAGGAAGCTGCGCGCCCCTTGATCTCCACGGGCCGGTAACTGGTGCGGCCCTGAATCAGTCCCGCCTCGTACCGCGGCAGCAGGTTCAACAGCAACCTGCGGCTGCATCCGGCGTAGCGCTTCATCATCGCCGCCAGTCCCGCGGCGGCTGATGCTTCGAGACTGCTGCCGCGCACCCGCCCGCCGGCGCCATCCAGGCTGACATTCTTGCTCTTGGCCGCGACGGCGGAAGTGAAAAACCGCACTTCGGATCCTTCCGTCGGGAAGCCAAGACGCGGGAAAAGCAGCACGCCGCCCGCTTCAAGCGCCTCGACAGCGCGCTCCTGCATGGGGGCCGGGGGCTGTTGCTTCCAGTCCGTTATCGCAAGTTCGATGATGGGAGTCATGCGCTTCCTCCCGATCGTTTCGGTCCGCCTATTGTGAACGGCGAACGCTTCCTGAAGCAAGACGCTGAGAGTGGGGCTCCCGCCACCGGGGATGGAGTCGCATGGCCCTTCGCAGGCCGCGGCCTGCGCTTTGTCCGAATTATCGTTTGTCTGCAGCGCGCGTTTCCCAGAGCGGGAAGGTGTAGGTGCACACCAGATAGCCCATCACGTCGTGACCCTGATCGTTGGAAACGTAGAACGCGGGATTGAATTGGAGATGCTCCGTGGCGTTCCAGGTAAAGCCAAAAGTCACCGAGTTGCCGCTGCCGCTCTGGAAATCGACCTGCGCGCGCCAGGTTTTGTTGAAATCGTAGGCGTAGCCGAGGATCACTTCGGCGTGTTGACCCGCGTAAGCCATGCCGCCGATCAGTTTATGATGTTCGGTGTAGTAACCCGTTTCCAGAAACGGTTGCGGATCCGCGCCGCGGGTTGACCAGTTCACGAAGCCGGCGCTCAACAGCCATGGTTCGCGCTGCACCAAGGCAATCTCGGCGCCAAAGATTTGCTCCGATGGCTTCAATCCCTGGAACACGGCAAATTCCAGCCACTTCGCCACCCCCAGTTCGGCCTGGAATTCATATGGATTCGCAATGCGTTTGTCCTGCCACTGGAAGCTCAGTGATAGATCACCCTCCTCCTGAAGATCCGGCGTGACAATCTGACTCAGGCCCTTCGTGGTCGCCCGGGCCGGCGCGCTGAAAAAAAATGCACATGCGATGACGACAACCAGGGTGTTACGGTGCGTTGATTCGTGGTGAAGCATGATTGAACCCTTATGCCGCGAACCGAATGGCCCGTGTTCACGGCTTTTTTGACATCACCGCATTACAACTTCGAGTCAGCGGGCGCCGCCCCCTTTGGAGCGGATTTGCTTCAGAACAGGCGGTTCCAATGCAGAATCAACAGCGTGACCAGCGCAACCACGACCATGCCGGAAACGACCCACCAGAATGCCGACATCTCTTGCAGCCCCGGCAGGCCGCCGACATTCATGCCGAAGATGCCGGTGATCAGCGTCACCGGCAGGAAAACCGCCGTGACGATCGACAATACAAAAAGGTTGTGATTGGTATCCTCGGCCACCTGCCCCACCAGTTCCTCCTGCAGCAACTTGGCGCGCTCCTGGATGGCGTCCAAATCCTCCACCACCATTCCAAATTCCTCGACGATCTCGTTCAGTCCCAACGCGTCGGCATCATCGAACCATCCGGGCGGGCGCGCGCCCAGTCGTCGCAAGGCCCGGTATTCCGGTGAAAAATGCCTGTGCATGCGGACCGCCAGGCGCCGCACCTTGCCCAGTTTGGCCCGTTGATCTTCGATCCTGCCCGCGAGGATATCGTCCTCGATCACGCCAAGTTCGCGACTCAGGCGTCCGGCGATGTCGGCATGGATGTCCGTCTGGAGCCGGAACAGGCTGACCATCAGCGCCGCGGAACTTTTGAAAACTGCGCCTTCACGAACTGTCCGGCGGAGCTGGTTTGTGGTGGTGAGCGGTTGAAAACGCGTGGTGATCAGGCAACGGCAATCGACATAAAACCGCAAGGCCGCGATTTGATCCGGATCCCAGTCGAACCCGTAATGGACGTCACTAATCACGCCGATGACGCCGTCCATCTCGATTTCGACACGCTGGCGTTCATCGGCGTCCAGCAGAAATGCCGCCGCGCTTTCGCTGAGTCGCGGACATTCCTTAATCCACTTCTTGGTGTGTTCATTGGCGGCATTAAAGTGCAGCCACACGAAGGCGTCCGGATTCTCCAGGGCGGTTTCCAGATCATCCCAGCCAAGTTCTCTGACGGGGCGATCGGGCTCGAACAGGAAACCGTATACCAGGGCATGCGCGTGCAAAGCCGTTTGCAGACCAAGCAAACGGGCGCTGGCGACTGGATCCAGCTTCTCCTCCACGGCCGCTTCGGGCGGTACCGGCTTTTCAGCGCGCGTCATCAAGATTCAGGCCCGGGTTCATTCAATTATCAAGAAATTCAGATTTAGCCCGCATTATTAAGAAAATATTACAGTTTGTCATCCCAATGACGGGGTTGATCCGGGCCCCGGCGCGACATTTCCAAAATACGGGCAGGCAGGCATGTGCCTTCTTCAATGCCATCCCGCCGGTTCTGCTTGCTGATCATACGCAGTATCATGCGGCGACTGAACCTCACCCGCACACGTTTTACCCCACTGTAACAGCCCGATTATTGAAGATCTGTGCGATGCCGCTGACACCGCATATGGAAAAACATTTCACCGCCGGCGACGCGGTGCGTGACGTCGTCATCGGCATGTCCGACGGCCTGACCGTGCCCTTCGCGCTGGCGGCCGGCCTGACCGGCGCCATCTCGCAGACGCACGTGATCGTGACCGCGGGCCTGGCCGAGATCGCGGCGGGCGCCATCGCCATGGGACTGGGCGGTTTTCTCGCCGCGCGCAGCGACGCCGAGCATTACGCGAGCGAGCTGGCGCGGGAGGAGCGCGAAATCATCACCGTGCCCGATACGGAGGCCGACGAAGTCCGCGAGATATTCGAAACCTACGGACTTGGACCGCGGGAGAGCGCCACAGTGGTGGAATCCCTGCGCCGGCGTCCCAGGGATTGGGTGAAATTCATGATGCGCTTCGAACTCGGTCTGGAGGCGCCGCAACCCGGCCGCGCCTGGAAAAGCGCGTTCACCATCGCCATTGCCTATATCCTCGGCGGCTTCATTCCGCTCAGCGCGTATCTGTTGATCGCGGACGCGCATCGCGCACTCTGGCTCTCGGTTGCCGTCACACTTATGGCCCTGCTGGTGTTCGGCGCCATCAAGGGACGGCTGACAGGCGCGCCCGTGATTCGCAGCGGCGTGCAGACAATGATGGTGGGGGGGCTGGCGGCCGTGGCGGCGTTTGCCATCGCCCGCTGCATAGCCTGAGATTATTGCCCTGCGGATCAGTAAAGCACGAGCACAAGATAGGCGACGTAAAGGGCGCCATTGACAAAGAGGTGCCAGACGCGCAACGGCGCAAGTGCAATCAACAGGCGCAGCCAGAACGCGGCGACCAGCGTGATCAACAAACCCATCAGCATCTCCTGCCGCGGGTGCCACGGCGTCATCAGCAGGCCCATCGCCGGCAGCATGCTGCCCTGAAATACCATCGCGCCGGTGATGTTGCCGAAGGCCAGCGTATCCTTGCGCCGGCGGATCCAGAGAATGCTGTTGACCTTTTCCGGCAGTTCGGTCGCCACCGGCACGATCAGCAGAGATAACAGCAGGACCGAGACGTTCAGCTTGGCCGCTATTTGTTCAACGCCGTGGATGAAACCGTTGGCGCCGAAGATGAGCAGCCCCAGCCCCGCCCCCAATTGAACGAAAACGGTCAGTTGGCGATCCGGCAGGCCGAGGTGGCAGAGAAACATCCCCCTGTCGGCCTCGGTACCGTGCCCCGCCTCGACCAGGCGCGCCGACACCCGCAACGTCAGCAGCACATAAACGAAGTACAAAAGCAGCAACACCACGGCGATGATGGCGTGCCAGCCCGATGCGAACAGCGCCAGCGTGGCCAGCGCAAAACTGCCGATGAAAAAATTCAGATCGCGCGTCAAGCCGGTCTTCTCCGGGTGCAGCGCGCCGTTCCAGCGGCGCCGGCGTATCACGGAAAACGCCATCAAACACAGGGACAATGTGGACAGCATGAGCGGCGCGCCGAGTATCGCGCCAACGCCCACGTCGGTGTGGACGTCCGTGCGCCCGTCGCTGTTGTCCACCGTGAATGCCAGCAGCGGTACCAGACTTTCCGGCATGGCGGTGGCGATGGCCGCGAACAGGGATCCCGTCACGCCTTCGGAGATGCCCATGCGCTCCCCCAGATGCTCGAGGGCATTGGTGAATACCTCGGCAGCAATTAGAATGACCGCCAACATCAACAACAATTCGCCTGCACCCATCCACATCGTGAGAATTCTCCCCTGCTCCTGGAGGCTGCGCGGCACGCGCCGCGTTCGTCAATGACCTGGCATGATCTCCTGAACGCATTGATCATGGGCGTGGTCGAGGGCATAACGGAGTTTCTGCCCGTCTCCAGCACCGGTCATTTGATAATAACAGGCGATCTGCTCGATTTCACCGGCCCGCTGGCTGACACGTTCGAGATCGCCGTTCAATCCGGCGCCATGCTGGCGGCCTGCTGGCTGTATCGCGGAAAACTTTCGAATTCGTTTGTCCGCCTTTCCACGCAGCCGCTGTCGCAGAATCTCCTGTTCCACCTGCTGCTGGCATTCCTGCCGGCCGCCTGCGTCGGCGTGGCGTTCCACCATGAAATCATGACGCGCCTGTTCAACAGGCATACAGTGGGCTGGGCGCTGATTGTCGGCGGCGTGGTGATGCTGGCGGTGGAACGACTGCCGCAGACCGTGCGCGTGCGCAATGTCGACGATCTGCGCTGGCCGGAGGCGCTGAAAATCGGCTGTGTGCAGGTGTTGTCGCTCATCCCCGGCACTTCGCGCGCCGCCGCCACCATCATCGGCGGATTGTATTTCGGGCTGTCGCGCCAGGCGGCGACCGAATTTTCCTTCCTGCTCGGCATCCCGACGTTGCTGGCCGCGACCGGCTACCAGCTGTACGACAAGCTTGCGCTGTTCTCCGCGGCGGAAACGGATCGATTGATCGCCGGCCTGTTCGCCGCGTTCGTCAGCGCACTACTGGCGATCCGCGGACTGCTGCATTACATCGGCCGCCACAACTTTACCTTGTTTGCCTGGTATCGGATCGTCTTTGGCGCCGCCGTCTTGTATTTGTGGCGTTAGCAACAACGATTTGATTTTTCCCACCGGCGTTCCTGCTCGCTGCGGAAAAATTCCCCGCGAGTGAGCGGCGCGCTGCCGGGATGTTGATCGCGGTGATGCGCGAGGTAGCGCTCATAAGCATCGTCGCCGCTGACGGCGCGGACCCACCCCCAGAATCGCCGGAAAGCATTTCGCAATTGTTCCATGTCAGACCTCCGCCAGCCGGGTGGGAATGTAGGGCGCCTCGCTGAGCGGCTCGTGATGGCGGCCCTCGAGCACCGCGCGGCAGGTGCGTAAAGTCTCGAACAGCAGCAGCCAGGTAATCAACAGAAAAAACGCCGCCAGTGCGGCGTCGAGGTAATCGTTGAAGATGAGCTGGGATACCGCCGCCGCCTGGTCCGGGGACAGCGCGCCCGCGGCCAGTTTGTCGCCGAGATCCCGCGCGTGGGCAAGGAAGCCGACGCGCAACTCCGGGCTGAAGAGCTTTTCCCATGCCGCTGTACTGGTGATGGTCACCAGCCAGAGCAGTGGTAATCCGGTGATCGCCGCGTAATGCACCCGGCCCGTTCTCACGCCGGACTTGATCAGGATGGTGGTGGCCACGCACAACGCGATGGCGGCCAGCATTTGATTGGCGATGCCGAACAGCGGCCACAGGCTGTTGATGCCACCGAGCGGATCCTTGGTGCCGGCGTAGAGGAAGTATCCCCACGCAGCCACGACCCCGCCGCTGCACAAAAGAACGCTGGGATACCAGCTGGTGCGTCCCAGGACGGGAATGGCATTGCCGAGCATGTCCTGCAGCATGAAACGCGCCACGCGGGTGCCGGCGGAGAGCGTGGTCAGGATGAACAGGGCCTCGAACATGATGGCGAAGTGATACCAGACGGCGAGCGCCGCGCCGCCGAAGGTGTTGCCGAAAATACTCGCCATGCCCACGGCCAGCGACGGCGCGCCGCCGGTGCGCGCGAACAGGGTGCTTTCACCCATTTCCTTCGCCAGCGCCTGCATTTGATCGGTGGTGACCGGGAACCCCCAGCCGCTGATCACCGCCACCGCCTTCGCCGCCTCGGCCCCGACCACGCCCGGCGGGCTGTTGATGGCGAAGTACACGCCCGGTTCCAGCACCGTGGCCGCAATCATCGCCATGATTGCCACGAACGACTCCATCGCCATGGCGCCGTAACCGATGAAACGCGCGTCCCTCTCACTGGTGATCATCTTGGGCGTGGTGCCTGAGGAAATCAGCGCGTGAAAGCCGGAGATGGCGCCGCAGGCGATGGTGATGAACACGAACGGAAATAATTTTCCGCCGAAGATGGGGCCGGTGCCGTCGATGAAGCGTGACAACGCCGGCATCTTCACCTCCGGTCGCAGAATGATGATCGCGCAGGCTAGGGCAAGGATGGTGCCGATCTTCATGAAGGTGGAAAGATAATCGCGCGGCGCAATCAGCAGCCACACCGGCAGCACCGCCGCCGCGAAGCCATAGATGATGATCATGAGCGCGAGTTCGGGCCCGTCGTAATCGAACCAGGTGCGCAGCATGGGATGCTGATCGACGATGCCGCCGCCCCACACCGACAGCAGCAGCAGCGCCACGCCGATCGCGGTCGCCTCCAGCACGCGGCCGGGACGGAGGTAACGCATGTACAGGCCGATCAACATGGCGATGGGAATGGTGGCGGCGACGGTGGAGGTGCCCCACGGGCTGTGTTTCATGGCGTTGACCACGACCAGTCCCAGCACGGCGATGAGAATGATCATGATCATCATGACGCCGATGAGCGCCGCCGCGCCGCCCAGCGGCCCCAGCTCATCGCGGGCCATCTGCCCCAACGAGCGCCCGTCGCGGCGTATGGAGCAGAACAGGATCACGAAGTCCTGCACGCAGCCGCCAAGCACCGCACCGATCAAAATCCACAGCGTTCCCGGCAGATATCCGAACTGCGCGGCTAGCGTCGGGCCGATCAGCGGCCCCGGCCCGGCGATGGCCGCGAAGTGGTGGCCGAAGACGACCCACTTGTTGGTCGGCACGAAATCGCGCCCGTCGTTGAAGCGTTCGGCGGGCGTGGCGCGCGTGGCGTCCAGCGAGAGCACCCTGGCCGCCACGAAGGCGGCGTAGAAACGATAGCCCAGCGTGTACACGCATACGGCCGCGACGATGAACCACAGGCTGCTCACGGTCTCGCCGCGATGCAGGGCGATGGCCCCGAGCGCGCCCGCGGCGGCAACCGCGAGCACGCCCGCCATCGCGCCCGACATCCAGCCGGCGGAACTGCGGACAATGGTGGACATCTGGATGAACCTCCCCCGTGGAATCAACGTTCCTGCCTGTTTCTGTATTGTTGTATCAATTCGCGGCGCACCTCCAGCAACCGCGGATTGTTCGGCGCGAGCTTCAATGCCTGCTGCACATCTCGCAACGCATTCCGGTAATCGCCGCGCTGCGCCTCTTCCTTGGCACTCGAGGCCAGCTGTTCCACCTCCTGCCGGCGTTTCCTGAGCTGGCCCGGGGCCAGCTCACGCCCGCCCTTGAGTGGGCGGTCGCTCTGTGCGTCCTCGGCGGAAGCCGTATCCGTGGCCGGCGCACCGGACGCTTCCTTGGATGCCGTCGCTGACTGCCCCGCAGTCGGCGCAGGCGCGACCGGCTCAGACGGGTTTTCTGTATTGCCCTTTTGCGTCGGGGTTGCCTCGGCAGTGGAAGATGGCGCGGCAGAAGTCGCCGGCTGCGGCGTCGTTGCAGTGGTTGCCGTTTCCGTCGCCGCCTGCGGCGCCGGCGCGGCAGCTGACGCGGCCGGCGATTCCGCGACCGGATGTGGATGTTTCGGCAAATGCGCGAACTTGAGAAACGCCAGGGCCGCGGCCAGCGCCATCAGCGCCGGCAGCCATCGCCGTGATCGGCGTGGCTGTGGCGCTCCAACGGGCGATGACGCGGGCGCGATATTGCGGGCCGGTTTGACGGGCCGCGGTACGGCGGCGGCCGCGACTGTGGGCGCCTCCGCAGTTGGAGCGGTAAATTCCCGACGCCATGCGGCGATGCTTTGCGGCCGATCCTGGGGGCGAAAGCCCAGGGCATGATCAATGGCCCGCAGCCATATTTCGCTGTATTTGCCGCGGCCGATATCCGTGCAGGAGACGTAATCATCGCGCGCGGTATGCAGCAGGGCCTCGCTTCGATCCACGGCATCGCAGGGGGAACGCCCGGTGACGGCGCGATAAAGCGTGGCGCCCAGACCGTAAATGTCCGTCCACGGCCCCTGTTTTTCCTCGCCCCTGGTCGTGTATTGCTCAAAGGGCGCGTATCCGGGCGACACCAGGCTGGTCAGGGTCCGGGTCTGTTCGCCCAGCGCCTGCCGCGCGGAACCGAAATCGAGCAACACGGGGCTGCCGCCGGCGCGGATGAAGATATTCGCGGGCTTGATGTCACGGTGGATGAAGCCCGCGGCGTGCACCTTTTCCAGACCCTCCATGAGCGGCATCAGGATGTTCTCGAGTTCCTGCTGCGGCAGCGTCTTGCGCTCGCTCAGGATTTCATGCAGCCCCTGCCCCTGCTCGTACTCCATCACCATGTAGGCGGTATTGTTTTCCTCGAACACCGTCAGCACGCGCACGATGTTGGGATGACGGAATTGCGCCAGCGTGCGCGCCTCGCTGGTGAAACGTTCCAGCCCCCACAGGAACTGCGCGCCCTGCTCGCCGGACATCGGCTGCACGGAATCGTCCTGCTGCCGCAACGCCAGGTCGCGCGGCAGATACTCCTTGATGGCGACCGGCTGATGCAGATTTTCGTCGCGGGCGAGATAGGTGATGCCGAAGCCGCCCTGTCCCAGCACCTTGTCTATTACGTACCAGTGCAGGCGGCTGCCCCCGGCCAGGGCATCACGATGAAATGATTCGGACATGGCGGGGACCATTCTACAACCAGCATTAGAGGCGATGAATCATGCCGGCATTTTGAGCACCGCTGCGCCCTGCAACCGGCCGGCGCGCAATCGTTCGAGGGCGATGTTGGCATCGGCGAGCGGGAAGGGCTGGACATGGGTGTGTATGGGCACCTCGTTCAGCAACGCCATGAACTCCGCGCCGTCGCGGCGGGTCAGATTGGCCACCGAACGCACACTGCGTTCGCCCCACAGGATCTCATACGGGAACGCGGGTATCTCGCTCATGTGGATGCCGGCACACACGACGGTCCCGCCCTTGGCCACGGTTTTGAGCGCCGCCGGCACCAGTGCGCCCACCGGCGCGAACAACAACGCCGCGTCCAGCACCTGCGGCGGCATCTGATCCGAATCGCCGGCCCATGCCGCGCCCATTTGCAGTGCGAACCGCTGCCCATCCGTGTCGCCGGGCCGGGTGAAGGCATACACCTCACGGCCCTGATGCCGGGCAATCTGGGCGATGATGTGCGCCGCCGCGCCGAAGCCATAGACGCCCAGACGCGGGGCCTCACCGGCCAGGCGCAGGGCGCGGTAACCGATCAAGCCGGCGCACAGGAGCGGCGCGAGATCGGCATCGGTGCGGCCGGGCGGCAATGGCAGGCAATAGCGGTGCTCGGCCAGGGTGTATTCGGCGTAGCCGCCGTCGACCTGATAGCCGGTGAACAGGGCGTGATCGCAGAGATTCTCGAGACCCCGTTCGCAATAGCGGCAGCGGCCGCAGGTGTGCGCCAGCCATGGCACCCCCATGCGTGCACCCGTCGCGACATCCGTCACGCCGGCACCACAGGAAACAACTTCGCCCACGATCTCATGGCCCAGGATCAACGGCAGTTTCGGTTTTGCCAGTTCGCCGTCGCAAATATGCAGATCAGTGCGGCAGACACCGCAGGCACGCACGCGCAGCAGGATCTGGCCCGGTCCAGGGATCGGCACCGGACGGTCGGTCATTACCAGCGGCGCCCCGGCCCGTTCAAGCAGCATGGCCCGCATGGCGCGAATCTCCAACCTCAATGGCGCTATGAATCACAGGCGCCGGCGTGCCGGCAAACACGGCGATAAGATCGTTAAGGTAACGCCGGCCACGCGCCGTGGGCCGCAACACAAAATCATCGCGCTCCAGCAAATCAAGTTCTCGGGCGCGTTGAATCTCTTGCTGGATTGAGGACAACGGCAGCCCGGTGCGTTCCTCAAACAAATTCACGGGCACGCCCTCGCACAGCCGCAGCGCATTCATCATGAATTCACTGGTGATCTGCGCCGCACTGGCGATGCGTTCCTCCGTCATCACGGGAAGCGTACCGGCAAGTTTCATGTAGCTGCGCGGGTTGCGCTGCTTGGCGCGGCGGGTGATGACGCCATCGGCGGCGGTGAGCTTCCCGTGTGCGCCGGCGCCAATGCCGAGATAATCGCCGAACTGCCAGTAATTGAGATTATGCCGCGATGATCGTCCCGCGCGCGCGTAGGCCGATACCTCGTAGCGCCTGTAGCCCGCCTCCGCGAGCAGCCGCCTGCCCCGCTCCTCAATGGCGTGCACGACGTCCTCATCGGGCAGCGCGGGCGGCTTGCGATGAAAGGCGGTGTCGGGCTCCAGCGTCAACTGGTACCACGACAGATGTTCAGGGGCAAAATCGAGCGCCCGGTTCAGATCGGCCAGCGCGCCGGCGGCGTCCCGCTCGCCGGGCAGTGCGTACATGAGGTCAAGGTTGATGTTGTCGAAACCCGCGGCACGCGCCATCTGCCATGCGCGCTCCACCTCGGCGGCATCGTGTATGCGGCCGAGCGCGCGCAATTGTTCATCGCGAAAACTCTGCACGCCGATGGACAGCCGGTTCACGCCCGCCGCGCGATAAGCCTTGAAGCGGCCGGCCTCCGCCGTGCCGGGATTGGCCTCCAATGTGATTTCGATGTCGGCAGACAACGGCAACCGCGCGCGTATGCCGTCCAGCAACCGTTCAATCGCGGCGCCGGAGAAAAGACTGGGTGTGCCGCCGCCAAAGAAAATACTGATCAATGACCTGTCACGAACGGCTGCGAGCTCGCCATCCAGATCGCACAACAAGGCGTCGACATATTCCTTTTCCGGGAGAGCGCCGGTGCTTTCATGGGAATTGAAATCGCAATAGGGGCATTTGCGCACGCACCAGGGCATATGCACGTACAATGAAAGCGCCGGCAGCATGATGGATTCAGGATTGGCCGGCATGGCGTTCGGTGAATTGGGCAAGCAGGGAACGCAGCGCCTGGCCGCGGTGGCTCAGCTGGTTTTTCACTTCCGGCGGCAATTGCGCCGATGAGCAGCGATACGTGGGCACATAGAAAATGGGGTCATAACCGAAACCGTTCTCTCCTACGGGTGCGCGCAGCAATTCGCCCGACCACGTGCCTTGCGCGATGATCGGCATGGGATCTCCGGGGTACGCGAGAAACACCAGTACGCAGATGAAATTCGCCGCGCGCTGCCCGTCGGGAAGGTGGCGGGTGTCCTCCAGCAGCTTTTGCAGATTGCTGCCATCGGTCGCCCCCGGGCCCGCATATTGCGCGGAGTAAACGCCGGGCGCGCCGTTCAATCCCTCAACCGCGATGCCGGAATCATCGGCGATGGCCGGCAGTCCCGTAAGCACGGCGGCGTGCCGCGCCTTGATCAAGGCATTCTCGATGAAAGTCACGCCAGTCTCCTCGGCGCCGGCGATTCCGAATTCCGATTGCGGCACCACCTCTACATGGAACGCTGAAAGCATTTGCGAGAGTTCGCGCACCTTGCCGCGGTTGCCGGAGGCCAGCACGATGCGCGCCGGGGTTTTCGCCATCTTGCGGACTGCAAACGCGCTATTCGAGCAGCGCGGTCCGTTGCGCCTCGATGAGCCGTTCGATGCCCTTGCGCGCCAGGCCCAGCATGGCGTGCAGTTCCTCCGTGCGAAAGGCGTGTCCCTCCGCCGTGCCCTGGACCTCGATGAAATGCCCGGCGTCGTTCATGACCACGTTCATGTCGGTCTCCGCCTCCGAATCCTCGGCGTAATCCAGATCGAGGATGGGTGCACCGCGGTAAATGCCCACGGAGACCGAGGCCACCATGCCGTGCACCGGATCGGCGCTGATCCTGCCGGACTTGCGCAGCGCGTGCACCGCATCCACGAGGGCGACATAACTGCCCGTGATTGAAGCGGTGCGGGTGCCGCCGTCGGCCTGGATGACGTCGCAATCGATGATGAGGGTGTTCTCGCCCAGTTGTTCCAGATTGACCACCGAGCGCAACGAACGCCCGATCAGGCGTTGGATCTCGAGCGTCCTGCCGCCCTGCCTGCCCTGCGCCGCCTCCCGCCGGGTGCGCTCGTTGGTGGCGCGCGGCAACATGCCGTACTCGGCCGTGAGCCAGCCGCTGTTTTTGCCGCGCAACCAAGCGGGCACCTTGGCCTCCGCGCTCGCCGTGCAAATCACCTTGGTATGGCCGTACTCGACCAATACCGCGCCCTCGGCGTAGCGGGTGTAATGACGGGTGATCTTGATGGGCCGCATTTCATCTGCGGCACGGCCGCTCGGGCGCATAAGTTTTCTCAAGGACTGGGGAGGAGGCGATTATAATAGACTGCATGCGCGCCATCATACTCGCCGCTGGGATCGGCAAACGGCTGGGTGAAAATCACAGCGGCCCCAAGAGCCTGCTGCGCTTCGGTGACCGCTCGCTGCTGGCCCGCCATATCGAGGCGCTGCGCGGACTGAACATTGATCATATCGCCGTTTGTGTCGGCCACGAGGCTGAACTGCTGCGCGGAGAAGTGCAGACCATCGGCGCGCACGCCGTCACCACGACGCTGCTCAATCCGGATTTTCGCGAAGGCAGCGTCGTCAGCCTGTGGACGATGCGCCGCTATCTGGACAGCGGCGGCGACGTGCTGGTCATGGACGCCGACGTGCTCTGCGACCCCGGCCTGCTGGCGCGACTGGTCAAAAGCAGGCATGCCAACTGTTTTCTGCTCGACCGCGATTTTGAGGCCGGCGAGGAACCGGTCAAGCTGTGCATCCGCGGTCCGCACATTGTCGAATTCCGCAAGCAATTGGCGGCCGATCTGCGCTATGATTTCGCGGGCGAATCAGTCGGCTTTTTCCGCTTCTCGGAGGGGATGGCCGTGCGTCTGGCGCGGCGATGCCAGGCGTATGTGGACGCGGGACGCCGCAATGAACCTTATGAGGAAGCCATACGTGATCTCATCATGGAAACCCCCGCAGATTTCGGTTTTGAGGACATCACCGGTCTGCCATGGGTGGAGATTGATTTTCCGGAGGACGTGCAGCGCGCCCACCGCGAAATCCTGCCGCGACTTCCCGCCTGACAGATTGAGGCAAAAACCATGAACAAACCCGACTCCACGAACATCCCCGGCGTCAACATCGGCACCCGCGCATCACGCCTGCGCTCGATCCTGCAATCGCCGCAGCTGGAGTTCCTCATGGAGGCGCACAACGGCATCAGCGCGCGTATCGCCGAGGAATCCGGCTTTGCCGGCATCTGGGCCAGCGGGCTCGCGCTGTCGGCGCAGTTCGGCGTGCGCGACAACAACGAGGCCAGCTGGACACAGGTGGTGGACATGCTCGAATTCATGAGCGACGTCACCACGGTTCCCATCCTGCTCGACGGCGATACCGGCTACGGCAACTTCAACAACACGCGCCGGCTGGTGCGCAAGCTGGAACAACGCAGCATCGCCGGCGTATGCATCGAGGACAAGCTGTTCCCCAAGAGCAACAGCTTTCTCGACAGCGAACGGCAGCCGCTCGCGGACATCGACGAGTTCTGCGGCAAGATCAAGGCCGGCAAGGACAGCCAGGACAACGACAACTTCTGCATCGTTGCCCGCGTCGAGGCGCTGATCGCCGGCTGGGACATGAAGGAGGCCCTGCGCCGGGCCGAGGCCTACCGTCAGGCCGGCGCCGACGCGATCCTGATCCACAGCAAACTCGGCCGCCCCGACGAAGTGCTTGTTTTCGCCAGGGAATGGGCCAATCGCGCGCCGCTCGTGATCGTTCCCACCACCTACTACAGCACGCCCGTCGAGACCTTCCGGCGCGCGCAAATCAGCGTGGTGATCTGGGCCAATCATCTGATCCGCGCCTCCGTGGCCGCGATGCAGGCGGCGGCCCGCCAAATTCGGGCCTCGCAGAGTCCGATTGACGTCGAGGATCGCATCGCCACGGTGAATGAAATTTTCCGCCTGCAGGCCGCCGAGGAATTGAAAAAGGCCGAACAGCGGTACGCCGCCGCCGGCCAGCACCGCGTACAGGCCATCGTGCTGGCCGCCAGCCGCGGCCGGGAATTGGATGGACTGACGGAGGCCCGCCCGAAGGTCATGCTGCCGATTGGGGGCAGGCCGTTGCTGCGGCGTCTGGTGGATGAATTCAAAAAACAGGGCATCAACGAGATCACCGTGGTGGCGGGCTACCGCGCCGAGACCATCGACGTGCCCGGCATCGAAGTCACCGTCAACAAGGACTATGAACGCACCGGCGAGCTGGCCTCGCTGGCCTGCGCCCAGCCGGACTTCAGCGACAACATGGTGATCCTTTACGGCGACCTCCTGTTCCGCAGTTATATCCTGCGCGATCTTCTCGATTCCAACGGTGAGATCACGGTCGTGGTCGATTCCGCGGCGGCCACGCCGGCCACCGGCTCCCCGGACTATGCCAGGTGCTCCCTGCCCGACGATCGGACGGTGATGGATCGCGAAGTGCAACTGTTGCAATTGACCAAGGAGGCCAGGGGCAGCTCCGGCCGGTGGATAGGCATGGTGCGCGTGCGCGGCGAAGGGCTGCGCTGGCTGAACGACTCTCTCGCAACGCTGATGACGCGGGAAAAAGAACAGCAGTTGGGACTGCCGGACGTGTTGAACCACATCATCGCGCAGGGCCACCCCGTGCGCGTGCTGTACATCAACGGTCACTGGCTGGATGTGAATTCGCTCGATGATCTCGACCGCGCCAGCGACTTTACCTGAAAAGCGGCGTGCGGGGGCCATGATCCAAGCGGAGGAATTCGTCGAGGCGGCGCGCGCGCTGGGTTACCGAACCTACACGGGCGTGCCCTGCTCCTTCCTGACGCCCTTCATCAATTACGTCATCAATGACGACCGTCTCCGCTACATCTCCTCCGCCAACGAGGGCGATGCGGTGGCCGCCGCCGCGGGCTGCGCCATCGGCGGCGAACGCGCCGTTGTCATGATGCAGAACTCAGGTCTCGGCAACGCCGTCAGCCCGCTGACTTCGCTGGCTTACGTATTCCGCATCCCGCTGCTGCTGATCTGCACGCACCGCGGCGCGCCGGGCGTGCAGGACGAACCGCAGCACGAATTGATGGGGCGGATCACCGGTGAACTGTTCACCACCATGCGCGTGCCATGGGAGACATTCCCGGGGAATGCAAAAGACCTTCAACCGGCGCTCGCGCGAGCACAGGAACACCTCTCCCGCGAACAGCGGCCTTACGCGTACATTATGGAAAAAGGCGCGGTCGCCAGGCACGAACTCAAGAAAAAGTCACTCGGACTGCCCCGGCGCGAGGCGCGTGTGCAGGAAGACTTCAGCGGCAGCATGGACAGGCGGCCCACACGCAATCAAGCGCTGCGCCGGGTCATCGATCTGACGCCTGAAGCGGACACTGTTGTCATAGCCACCACCGGCTACACGGGGCGCGAACTCTACGCGCTGGCGGATCGCAAAAATCATTTCTACATGGTGGGCTCCATGGGTTGCGCCTCCGCGCTGGGGCTCGGGCTGGCGCTGGCGCGCCCGGACTTGAAGGTGGTGGTGGCGGACGGCGACGGCGCGGCGCTCATGCGCATGGGCAACTTCGCCACGCTGGGCGCCTACGGCGCCGCCAATCTTTACCATCTCGTGCTCGACAACGAGGCCCATGATTCCACCGGCGCGCAGGCCACCGTGACGGCGGGCGTTGCCTTCGCGCGCATCGCGCAGGCCTGCGGCTACTCGACATGCCTCGCGGGCGACACACCCGCCGTTATCGATTCGTTATTGCAAGCAATCAGCGATGGACCGAAGTTTGCCCATCTTAAAATCAAGACCGGCACGATGGCCGATCTACCGCGCCCGAAGCTGGCGCCGCCGGAGGTGCTGCGCCGGCT
>Ga0335077_10000242_pt1 | contig 58263 bp, 48 predicted proteins | sample Lox_Sample_31_FD_207151 | JGI IMG/M metagenome (GOLD analysis project Ga0335077, IMG submission 207151) | Soil microbial communities from Loxahatchee National Wildlife Refuge, Florida, United States - Lox_Sample_3.1 | ecosystem: Environmental > Terrestrial > Soil > Wetlands | place: USA... | reverse complement strand
GGCGTTGGCCATCATGTCCACGACCGTGGGGCCGGCCGGGAGCGCCCGCATCTCGATCCGCAGGTGCCCGCCCGCCGATGGATCGTAGATCGCCCGGTTCCAGCGCCACACCGTGCTCTGGTGCAGCCTCAGCTCGTCGAGCCCCGGCGCCCCCCGGCCCGAACCTGCCGCGCCTTCGTGCGGCGCGGCGATGACCGGCAGCACCGGTTGATGCAGGCGGACGCTTTCGGCGAACAGTTCCGCCGCGCCGCCGCGCAGCCAGCCGGTGCCGAGCGAGGTCCGTGCCAGCTGCCGGCGCGGCGCGATCCGGCGGTCCTCGACCGCCTGCTTGAACAGGGCCACCCGCGTCTCCTCCCAGAGCCGGTGGCCGAGGAAGCTCGGCGAGTTGCCGGCCACGGCCAGCGAGGCGGCGGAGGCCAGCTGGACCGCGTTGTAGGTGCGCCTGAAGGCGGCGGGCTCGACTCGCAGGTGCACCTGGAACGACGTGTTCGCCCCTTCCGGCGCGATCTCATCGCTGATCAGGGTGAGCGGATCGGTGCCGGTGATATGGACGCGGAACGAGTCCTGGCGCAGCCGGCGCAGGCCGTTGCCCAGGGCGCGATAGCGCGCCGCGTCCGTGATCATGGCGCGCCCGAGATCGCCAGGGCTGAAGGTGGGCAGGATGCCGATCACCGCGATCCGGCCGCCGTGCGCGCCGGCCGCCCGCGCGACCGTGCCGAGCAGCAGGCCAAGCTCCTGCTCGAGCGCGGCGAACGGGCGGCCGGCCAGCAGCACCGGAGAGGCGTTGAGCTCCAGGTTGAACCTGTTCAGCTCGACGTTGACCCTCGGGTCGGCGGCGGCAGCGCGGACGGGAAGGTTCATGGGCAGCGGACGGCCGTCGAGATCGATCAGGACGAGCTCAAGCTCGGCGCCGATGCTGGCGGGACCCAGTCCGAAATCCGGGCGGGCGATCAGCTGCCCAAGCTCGGCCAGGCATTCCTCGAGGCGCACCCGAAAGCGCCGGTACTCGTCGTCCTCAAAGGTATCTTTCTCGATGTCCCTTCCCATGGCAGGCCATCCTTGCTACGCGCGGTCGCCGCTGTCAGGCGGCGATCTTTGCTCCTCGCGCGCCGGGTCCTGCGGGAGGATCCGCCGCCCGGTGACCGCGGCCGGCAGGATCCGCACGTAGCGGGTCCTGTCGCCCGGCGCCCACGGTGCCAGCGGCAGCTCGCGTAGCCGCGCAAGCTCGGCGGGATCGGTGACCTCGACGGCCTCGCCGCGCACGAGGACGCTCCAGCCGGTGCGGCTAGGGGCATCGGCCCCGTCGATCTCGAAGGCGACCCGACTGCCCAGGCATGCCGCATCGAGCTTGGTTCCCTCACCGGTGCGAAACACCACCATGTAGCCGTCGAGCACGAAGTTCACCGGAAAGATCACCGGGCCCTGGTCGTCCACGACGGCGATCCGGCCGAGCTGTTCCGCGACCAGCAGAGCGAAGCACTCCGATCTGGTCAGATCCGTCCAGCGGTCCTCGGACCACCTAGGTTCTGCCATGTTGATCCCCACACGTCAGCGGTGACCGCGGGTAACCTCGATCTTCTTGGGCTGCACCTTGGGCGACGCGGGGATCGTGATGTGCAGCACGCCGTCGGCATAGCCGGCCGTGAGGTGGTCGGGGTCCACGCCCTCGCCCAGGCTGAGCTGGCGGCTGAACGACCCCTGTGCCCGCTCGGCAGCGACCAGGTGGTCGGTCTCGCCATATCCCGGCGTCCGCTCGGCTCGGATCGTCACGGTGCTGTGCTCCACGGTCACGTCGATGCTGTCCGGTGCCACGCCCGGCAGATCGGCTTCGATGTGGTAGCTGCCGTCCTTCGCGCGGTAGACGTCCATGGGCATCGCGAGCGGCGCGCGCGTCCCGCTCGCGGCCAGGGACATGAGACGGTCAAGCGGATCACGGAATGGCTCGTACCTGATCACTGCCATAACGGCCTCCAGCGCCGGGGAGCCCGGCCCGCACGGGGATGCCGGGCCCCGATTCATCTTGATGACCAGGCTAGTTCGGGCGGCCCGGCATGAGAGCCGACCTACGTCCCGGCCATAGCGGACCTTCGCACCTCGCCGTTGCCCTGGCGTGCGGTTCAGCTAGAAGTACGGGCACGCAATCGGGCACCGGGGAGTGGGCGTGGACGTCCTGTCGCCGAGCACAGAGCTGCCGGCCGGGCCGCGGGCCCCGGCCGGGCAGGAGGTCCCTGAATACCTGGTGGAGGCCGCGGTGTGGGCTCCCTCGGTGCACAACACCCAGCCGTGGTGGTTCGGCACCGACGGACAGGCGATCAACCTCTACGCCGACACCAGCAGGCAGCTGACCGTTGCCGACCCGAGCGGCCGCGAGATGCTGATCAGCTGCGGCGCAGCCCTGTTCACCGTTCGGCTCGCCCTGCGGGCGCTCGGCCTCGTCCCGCGGACCGCGGTGCTGCCCGACCCGGACCGGCCCCTGCTCGTCGCCAGCGTGAGCTGGCCGCGACGGGCCGCGGCCGCCGGCTTCGAGCTTCGGCTGCTCGACCAGGTGCTGCGGCGGCGGACGCACCGCGGCGGATTCGACCCGCTGCCGCTTGCGGCCGGCCTGCTGACGACGCTGCAGGCAGGAGCGCAACGGGACGGGGCCGCGCTGCGCGTCGTCACCGACGCTGCCGACCGGGCTGTGCTGGCCGCCGCCGTGCAGACGGCCGAGCAGGCGGAGCGGCTGGACGGCCCGCGGGTGCACGAGATGGCCGCCTGGGTAGCCCCGCCCGGCAGTACCCGCGACGACGGCCTGCCGGACACCGCGTACCCGGCGCGGCCAGTGCTCACCTCGCCGCATTTTCCCGGTCGTGACTTCGCCCGCGGCCGCGGCTGGGGCCTGCCGCCGTCGAGCGCCCAGGCGGCCGCACGTTCGGCCGGCGTGGTCTGCCTGCTCACGACCGCCGCCGACCGTCCCGCTGACTGGATCAACGCCGGTCAGGCACTCCAGCGGGTGCTGCTGACCAGCGCCGCTCACGGCGTCGCTGCCGCGCTGCACAGCCAGCCGCTTGAGCTCAGGCCCATGCGCCAGTTCATCCGCGCCCAGCTCAGCGACGGCAGCTACCCGCAGCTGGTGCTCAGGCTGGGCACGGTCACCCAGACCGCGCGCAGCGTCCGCCGACCGGCGGCCAGCGTGCTGTTGGCCCGCCGGTGAGCGTTGCCCGGTACGGCCGCTTCGCCGTACTGTCTCTTTAGCGATAACAGGATTCGGGTGCGCCAGCCCTGGCATCCCGCGGCTGGAGTGGCGGAGCGGAATGAACACGACGCCTCGGGACCCGGCTCCCGTCGGCTTGGGCGGGTCGGCGCGCCGCCTGAGCACGGTACGCATCGTCTGCGGCGTCATCTGGGCGGCCATCGCGCTCACCTGCGCGGCTGGCGCGATCGGCGAGGTGACGATACACAACGCCGGCGGGGCAATTCTGTCCGGCGTCATCGCCGTGGGCTCGGCCTGGTACGACTACCGAGTGTGGACGCTGCGGGCGCGTCGGCTCATCCTGATCATCGGCATGGTATGGGAGCGGCGGGCGCCTTAGGTCTTCCGCCTGGCGGCTTGCGGTGCCGACGTGCGGGCGGGGGGACCGGGCCGCCGCAGGTACCCGTAGGCTTGGTACCGAACGCAGGACGCGTCGTGCCGGTGCGGCACCGGCCGGACGCGTGATCGCGCTGGTCGGCCCGCCTGGCGGCGCGCGGGTACGATTCAGGCGAATGTGACGAGCAGCCTTCGGATGGCGTTCTAGGCTGGTCGAGGACCTGCGAGCATCGCCGGGCCCGCCATGCGTGTGCCCGGAGCAGGAAGCCGGGCGGGCAGCCACGAGTACGTCCGCGGCGGCCGGGCAGATCCGCCGATGGAGGTAAGGCACAGGTGACACACGTGTCCGCCAGTCCGGCTGACCCGCCTGCGCCAGCCGTTCCTTCGGAGACGGTCGCGCCAGCCGGGCGGGGCGGCCCGGTCGAGCGGGTCATGAGCACGGTCATCCGCAAGCTCTCCTGGAGCAAGCTGGCCGACCCCAGGGTCGCCGTCACTATCTCAGGGCTCGGCCTCCTGCTCGGAATGCTGGTCGGGGCGACGGCGCCGAACGAGGAGACGCTGCCGCTGCGGCTGCCGTTCTCGCATCTGCTGCCTTCGCTCGGCCACTCGATCGTCGCGCCGGTCATGCTCTACACCGGCAACGTGCTTGCCTGCCTTGGCCTGGCCGGGATGCTGTGGGCGCACAGCCAGGGCTGGCGGCCCGACCCGCGCCGACTGCTGCTGGTCAGCGCGGCCGTCGTCGCGGTGATGGTCAGCCTGACGCCGGTCGGATCGTCGGACACCGCGAGCTACGCGGCATACGGGCGGATCGCCGCGCTCGGCGGGAACCCGTACGCCCGGACCCCCCAGCAGGCGCTTGGCGCCCACTCCCTCTACACCCTCGCGGTCGGTACCCAGTGGCGGACGACGCCGTCGGTGTACGGCCCGCTGGCGACGGTGCTGCAGTGGTTCGCCGCGACGATCGGCGGGGCGAACGCCGCCACCACGATCTGGGTCCTGATGATCCTCAACGGCCTGGTGTTCATCGGGGTCGGCTGGCTGCTGCTGAAGACCTCCGATGACCCGATCAGGGCCACGCTGTTCTGGGCGGCCAACCCGGTGCTGATCCAGCAGCTGGTCAGCGGCGGGCACCTCGACACGTTCGTCGCGGCGGCGGCGATCTGCTCGATCCAGGTGGCACGCCGCGTCTCGGGCAAGTGGGGCGACGTGCTGATCGGCATCCTGATCGGCCTGGCCTGCGGCGTGAAGATCAACGCGGCGCTGATCGGCATCGGGCTCGCCTGGCCTCTGCTGCGCAGGCACGAGTGGCTGCGGACGGCCAGGATCGCAGTCGTGGCCCTGATCACCGTTGTGGTCCAGTACACCTTCTACGGCGGCCCCGGGGTCGTGCTCAAGCCGCTGATCAACGCCTCCAAGCAGGTCACCTGGCCGTCGCCGTGGTGGTTCATCGACGAGATCGGCAAGCACGCGTTCGGCGCCTCCGTCGGGACGCTGAGCCTGCTCACCAGCGTCGTATGGCCGGTCGCGATGATCGTCGTGGCCGCGCTCGTCTACCGGCGGATCTCCTCCGACCAGCCGCGCGAGGTGGTAGCCCCGTTCGCGGTGACGTTCGCCTGGATCATCGTGGCGCCCTGGGTGCTCGCCTGGTATACCGCCCTGGCCTGGGTCACCCTCACCCAGGTCCCGCGCAACAGGATGACCAGATGGCTGACCATCGTCACGGTGGTGCTCGCGTTCTGCCACTCCAGCGGCGGTCACATTCCGCCCACCCAGTGAGCCGCTGATCCGATGACTCAGGCTGATCCGATGACCCAGGTAGAGCAGCAGGCCGGAGCGCCGGGCCGGGCCGAGGCAGGCCAGGTGCGCCGCGGCGCGGCCGCCCGGGGCGCCGGCCTGACCGCGCTGCGCAGGAACTGGCTGGCGGTGGTCCTGCTCACGGCCGGCCTGGCGCTTCGGGTGCTCGCCGAGTTCGCCTACCGCCCGGCGCTGTTCTACGTCGACACCGCCAGGTACCTGTACAACAACCCGCCCGGCATGGACCCGCTGGGTTACGGCGGCGTGCTGCGCGCGCTTACCCCGGTTGCCGGGTTCGCCGGGGTCGCCGCGTTCCAGCACCTGCTCGGCCTGGCCATGGCGGTGACCATCTACCTGCTGCTGCTGCGCCGCGGCACCGCTCGCTGGCTGGCGGCTCTGGCCATCGCCCCGGTGCTGCTCGACGGGTACCAGCTCCAGATCGAGCAGACGATCATGCCGGACACCGTGTTCGAGGCGCTGATCGTGGCGGGCCTGGCGGTCCTGCTCTGGCGGCCGGAGATCACCTGGCGGCGGGCCGCGGTCGGCGGCGTGGTGCTCGGGGCATCCGCGACGGTCGCCCAGGTCGGCGAGGCATTGTTGCTGCCGGCGGTGATCTTCCTGCTGGCGTGCGGCGGCGGCTGGCGGAGGATAATCGGACGGGTCGCCGTCCTGTGCGTGGCGTTCGCCGCGCCGATCGCCGCTTACTGCTCGGGCTCGCTCCTGGTCACCGGCTCGTTCTTCCTGTCGCACACGGGCGTGACGTCGTTCTACGGGCGGATGGCGGCGGCGGCCGATTGCGCCACGCTGCGGCTGCTGGCCGCCGAGCGCGCCATGTGCCCCACGCCCGCCCAGCAGGCGCACGGTCCCGACTGGCTGGAGTACGACGCGTCGTCGCCGGTGCAGTGGTTCTACAACCACCAGAACCGGGCGCTCACCGACAGCGAGCTTGCCAGCTTCAACCGGGCGGTGCTCACCCAGCAGACCGGCCGCGTGCTGGCCGCCTACGACCGCGACGTGGTCAAGCTCTTCGCGCTGACCAGGACGACCAGCCCGGGCGACACGCCGATCTCGCGCTGGCAGTTCCAGACCGGGTTCCCCTACTTCCCGCCGTGGTCATCCCCGGCTGTCGTCAGGGCCGAGATCGCCCAGTTCGGCGGCGGCCACCCGGCGGTCTGGGCCCCGGCCTCCTCGTTCTTGCGCTCCTACCAGCTCTCGGGCGGCTTCACGCCCGGCCCGCTGCTCGCGGTGTGCGCGGTGGCCGGGCTGGTCGGCTCCGCTGCGCTGCTGCGCCGTCGGCTCGACCGGCGGGCACGCCAGCTCGCGCTCGGCTGCCTGCTGTGCTTCGGCTCGGCGGTGCTCGTGCTCGCGGTTTCCGATCTGTTCGAGTTCTCGTGGCGCTACCAGCTGCCCGCACTGGTCACATTGGTACCTGCGGGCGCACTCGGGATCGGCGTGCTGATTGCATTGGCCCAGGCCAGGCGCACCGCGAGCTGACTCGCCGCGTCCGCGAGTCGGCGGGCCGCGCCGGTCTGAGATTGCCGGGTTTTTGAATGCTCGTCGGCCGAATACAGTTCATGCATAACTAAGAACTGGTAAATAGCAATCTGCCGCCGATGATCGTCAGGATAATAGGCGCCGTTCTTCGCTCGTGAGGAGATAGCGCGACGTGCCACACCCTGCTTCGATAGAGCCCTTGCGCCGGTGGGACCCCGAGCAGATCGGCGGCTATGTGCTGATCGGTCGGCTGGGGGCTGGCGCCATGGGCCAGGTCTTCCTGGGCAGGTCGGCCGCCGGGCGCCTGGTGGCGGTCAAGACCATCAAGATCGAGTACGCCGAGGAACCCGACTTCCGCACCAGGTTCGCGCACGAGGTTGCCGCCGCCCGGCGGGTCAGCGGCGCCTTCACCGCGCCGGTCGTGGCGGCCGACCCCGAGGCCGACGTGCCGTGGCTGGCCACGTCCTACGTCCCCGCGCCGTCGCTGAGTACCCTGGTCCGGACCTGCGGGCCGCTGTCGGTCCCCGCGGTGCGCTGGCTCGCGGCTGGCTGCGCCGAGGCGCTCGAGTCGATACACAATGCCGGGCTTGTGCACCGCGACCTGAAGCCGTCCAACGTGCTCGTCTCGCCGGACGGCCCGCGCGTGATCGACTTCGGGGTAGCCAGGGCCGCGGAGCGGGTCCAGCTCACGCTCACCCGCGGCACGGTCGGGACCCCGGCGTACATGGCGCCCGAGCAGGCCAGGGACACCCGCCAGGCGACGTCGGCCAGCGACGTGTACTCGCTCGGCGCCACGATGGTGCTTGCGGCCACCGGCCACAGCCCTTACCACGGCGACTCGGTGATCGACGTGCTCGTCCAGCTCGCGACCGCCCCGCCCGACCTGTCCGGCCTGCCGGGCGACCTGGCCGGGTTCATCGCGGCTTGCCTGGAGCGGGATCCGCGCCGGCGGCCCACCTCGGCCGGCCTGCTCGCCTACCTGGCGGCCGACCTGCAGGCGGCATCGGATTCCAGCGAACTCGGGCTGGAGCTGCTGTCCGCCGAGGCGCTGGCGCTGATCGCCGAGTACCGCGCCGACCCGAGGTCGCACTCCGGGTCGGGGGCTGGGTCGGCGCCTGATTCGGCCGACGATGACGAGACCGTCGGCTCTCAGCCTGCTTACGCGGTCCTGTTCCCGGCCAGCCCGCGGGGTCAGGGTCCGCCCGGCCAATCCGGCACCGGGCGTGACTCCGCGCCGGGCGAAGGTTCCGGCCGGGGGCGCGGCTCCGATCCTGGGGGGTGGTTCGGCGCCCGCTGGGGTGCGGAGCCGGAGCCCGGCGCCGGTTCCGGTGCCGGTGCTGAGGCGGGAGCCTCAGCGGCGAGGCCTGGCGCGCGGCCGTCACGGCGCGCTGGGCCGAGGCGGGCCGTGCTCACCGGGCTAGCCGCGCTGGTGGCTGCGCTGGCGCTGGTGGCAGGGGGGACGGCGCTCGGCGCGCACCTGGCGGGCGCTGCCCGCGGCCCCGGTGACGTCGGCCGCTCCGACGGCACGCCAGGTGTCAGCGCGTCGCCGTCGGCCCGCTCGCCGCACGCCACGACGTCCGGCAACGGTCGCGACTCCGCTCAGCCGACCGGGTCCGGCGTGCGAACCTCTGGTCGATTGAGCTGCCCGCCGGTTGTGCCGCGAAGGCCGCCGCGCGGCCCGCTAGGCCCGCCGCTCGGACCCCCGAAGCTCAAGCTGAGCCAGCGCTACGGAGACGGCGACACCGGGTTCATCGTGTGCGGCCGCGGCTGGCTGCCGGGCAGCGAGGTCACTGTGACGCTGGTCGGTGTGGGCACCTCGCCGTCGCACCCGACGGCCGACTCGGCAGGCACCTTCTACTACGTGATCAACGAGTTCCACGAGTTCTTCCCGGGCATGCTGCCGCCCGGCAGGTACCAGGTGCTGGTAACCGGGGCCGGGCTGCGCCGGAGCGCGTTCTTCACGGTGAACTCGCTGCGGCCCGGGCCTTCGGGCCCCGGGAATCCGCCGCCAGGATGAGCCGCTAGGTCCACCACAGGTCCTCTTGCCGCGAGCACCACGCCGGGTCCTCGAACCTGTCGAGGTCGTCCACGGAAATCACCCCGTTCTCGATCAGGGCCTCCACCACCACCTCGTCGGACAGTCTGACGTCGCCGCGGACCAGTCCCCGCTCGACGATCTTGCGGCGCAGCACCTTGAGGTGCTCGCCGACCCTCGCGGACAGCCGATCGCGGAAGGCCGGGTCGGCGTCGAAGCAGGCTAGCTCGTGCCGTGCGCCGGTCACGTCGAGGGCGGCGCGTGCGATCTCCGGGGTTCTCGGCAGCGGCAGCCCGCGGCCGGTGTCGATCAGCCAGGGGCGGCACCAGATCAGCGCGACGAGGAAGAGCTTGGTGTGCGGGTCGAGGTAGAGCGGCAGCAGGGTCTGGTCGCCGCGCGGCACCTGCCCGCCCGGGTCGGCCGCCGGCGGCCGGGTGCTGACCACCAGGCGCAGCGGCTGGCCGTCGTCAAGCATCGCGCGCGAGCCGACCAGGGTGGTGCCGCGCTGCACCAGCCAGCCGCCGGCCGGCTCGCCCGACTGGTCCATCCTGGGCAGCCTGATCCGGAAGCCCTCGCCGTCCGCGTACAGGGCATGGGTGTAGCTGATGTTGGTGATCAGGGCGCCGCCGGGCAGCCCGGTGATCACTCCGGCCCGTCGGGACAGGCCACGGCCCGCGGAGATGACGAGGTCGGCGTCGGGCCCGCGGCCGAACACGATCCGCGTGCCGTCGGGGACGCCGATCACTCTGCCTGTGGGGGTGGTCACGTGCGCTACCGTCGCGGTCGAGTCCAGTGTCATTCTCATGCCCAATCTGGCCGTGCGCGGTAGCGCGCATTCTAGGTGTGCCTGCGGCCGCTCGCATCCCCGAGTTCGGGGATAGCCAGCCTCGCCTCGGAGACGGAATGCTGGGTTCCGCTAAGGCGAAGGGGCGGGATGTACACCACCGTGAGGTTCGACGCAGGCTCCGGGGGGACGACGGAGCCGTATCTGGGGCGGCACAGGAAGGTGCCGCCCCAGATACGCGCGGCCTGGCGGCTCGCGCACCGGCTCGGCCTCGGCAGGCCGTTAGCTGGGCTGGCTGCCGCGCCACACGAGCCGGGCGGGCCGGACGCAGCGGATAGGCCGGACGTGCCACGCGACCGCGGCCCCGGGTCGACGGGCTAGGCTCTGCCTGAGGGCTTCCGGGCAGGAAGGGACGTAACTGCCTGACGGGGCCGAGGGAGGGCAGGCAATGGACAAGGATCTGGCCGATCAGGTAGTCGACATCGCCCAGCGGGTGGTGGCGAGCGGCGCGATCTCGGCGAACGGTCACGGCAACGTCAGCGTCCGGGTGCCTGGCGCGGACGAGATGTACTTCACCGCCGGGCCGTCGCTGCGCAACCACCCAGCGTCGGCGGTGGTCAGGGTCGGGCTGGACGGAACGCTGCTTGAGGGCGAACTGCCGCCGATTCAGGGCGCGGTGGTGGCCATGCACACGGCCATGTACGCCGACCATGCCGAGGTGGGCTGCGTGCTGCATACCCACTCGCCGTACGCCACCGCCTACGCCGTGGCCCACCGCCCAATCGGGTGCTGGGTGGAGGCCCTGGCCATGTTCGGGCTTCCGGACGGCGTGCCGGTGGCCGGCTACGGGCCGCGCGGATCGGCCGAGGCCGTGGCGCACATCAGGGCGGCCGTGGCACCCGGCGTCCCTGCTGTGCTGCTGGCGAACCACGGCGTGCTGGTGTTCCACCGCACGCCGGAACTGGCCATCATCGTCGGCGGGGTGGTCGAGGAGGCCGCCCAGGCCGGCATCAACGCGGCGGCGATCGGAGGCCCGGCCGAGATTCCTGCCGACCTGCGTGCGGCCGCGCTGCAGCGGGCCATGGCCTTCGAGAGCAAGGGAACCGTGCGCGCCTAGGCGATGCCGGAAGGGATGCCATGGCGCTCTTGCTGCCGGAGGCCGATGGCGTCGCCGAGTTCACCGTGCGGCGGCTGCCCGCGGCCGAGGTGCTCGGCTACGAGTCAGCCGACGCGGCCAGGCTTGACGACGTCACGTTCTACTGCCTGCCCTACATGGGGGACGCCGCCAGCCTGCGGCTGATCGGCCTGATGCCGCGCCTGGCTGTCGTGCAGAGCCTCAGCAGTGGCGTCGACGACGTGCTCGCGGCGGTGCCGCCGCAGGCAGTGCTGTGCAACGGCCATGGTCTCGGTCACGAGGAAGGGACAGCGGAGCTCGCCGTGACCCTGATCCTGGCGAGCCTTCGCCAGCTTCCGCGGTTCGCCGCCGAGCAGGCCAGCCGAGCCTGGTCGCACGTGCGGACCGAGGCGCTAGCGGGCCAGCGGGTCCTGCTGGTCGGCTACGGCGGGATCGGCACGGCGATTGAGCGGCGGCTTGCGCCGTTCGGCGTGCAGGTCAGCCGGGTGTCGCGGACGGCCAGGCCCGGGGTGTCCGGGCTGGCCGAACTGCCGGGGCTGGCGGCTGCCGCCGACATCCTGGTGGTCTGCATCGCGCTGCATTCGGCCACCCGCGGCCTGATCGGGCGCGAGGTGCTCGCGGCGCTGCCCGACGGTGCGCTGGTGGTCAATGTCGCCCGCGGGCCGGTGGTGGATCCCGGCGCGCTGACCAGCGAGCTAAGGGCGGGTAGGCTCCGGGCCGCGCTTGACGTCACCGACCCCGAGCCGCTGCCGCCTGACCGCCCGGAGTGGACGCTGCCCAATGTGCTGCTGACTCCGCACATCGGCGGCGACACCTTCGCGTTCGCCCGGCGCGCCCCCGAGTTCGTGGCCGAGCAGGCCGCCCGCCACCTGGACGGCCGCCCGCTGGAGAACGTCGTCCGCCCTGCGCTGAGCTGAGGCACTGCCGACCGTCGGCTCCGCCGCGCAGGCTTGGCATGCGTTCCGATGCCGGATCTGGTTCGGCCGATTCGCGCCGAATCTTGCCGAGACGCGCCGACGGGGTGACTGACAGTGCCGCCACCGGCTCGCTAGGTTATGACAACTGGCTTCATCGGCGGGTTTCCAGCGGGCAGGCGGCCTGACGGGCCGCGGGCACCGCAGGAGGGACAGTCATGTCAGGAAAGGATCACTCCGGTAAGGCCCGAGCCCTTGAGGGCACGCTGATCTTGTACTGCCCGGCAGAGGACGAGGGCCAGGAGATCGAGGTCAGCCTCGACGCCAACCCGGCCGGGCCGCGGACCCATGCGCGGGTCAGGAGGGGTAAGGCCTCCCAGGACGGCTACGCCGCGGTCTACCCCAGCCTGGCGGCGGGCACCTACACGATCTGGCGCGGCGCCCAGGCCGGCGCCGTGCGCGCCGTGATCCGTAGCGGTCGCGTCACCAGCCTCAGCCTGGGCTAACGGCCAGAGGCAGACGAAGCGGGCTCGGGCCTGGAGTTGCGGGAAGCCCGGCGGTCAGCCGATGGGACAGTGCCGGACGTGCCGGGGGCGGGCGCGGCGTCCTCGACCAGGCGGGATCTGGTGCGCGAGGCAGGGTCCGGCGGATCACCGAGCAGGCGGGGGCCTGCGGCCCTGATCAGGACGACCGCCCAGGTCCGCAGCGGCCGCCAGGGCTCGGCGATGACGCGCAACTCGTCCACGGTCAGCGGCTTACCTCGGTTATACAGGCGGGCCGCGAGCGATAGCGCCTTGGGCTCGGCGGCCGGGAGGACGTCGGCGAAGCCGGTGCCGCGGATCACGATCAGCGACGCGTAGAACGGTCCGATGCCCTTGATGCTCTGCAGGTCGCCGATGGCGGCGTCCGGCCCCATCGCCACCAGCCTCGCGGCATCGAGCTGGCCGGACAGGGCTGCCTGCGCCACCGCGTGCAAGCGGGTGAGCTTCTCGGCCGGGATCGCGGGGAAGGACTCGACCGCCAGCAGTGCCTCGGGGGCCGGGAATGCGGCCAGGGACTGGCCGGCCAGGTCGAAGACCGCGCCGTGTGCCTCGCTCAGCTTCGCCCGCACCGCCATCATCTGGCCGGCTGGCCGGCGGGCGCTGAGCACGGACCAGGCGGCGGCCTCGTACGGGGAGTAGAACAGCGGCGGCCGCAACCCGGGCGCGATGGCCTGGAGTCGGCCGATGACCGGGTCGCGCTGCCCGATGCGAGTGAATTCCTCGCCGTCATGGTCGAGCGAGAGCACCCGGGCAACCTGGCCGCTGACGGCGCCGAGGTCAGATTCGTCCGCGCCGACGGCGGTGCACTGGACCCGGCCCGCGTCGTCCTGGCGGACCTCGACGCCGACCTGGCGGGCGTAGCCGTCCAGGCAGAACGCCAGGCGCATGACACCGTCCCACTCGCCGCCGCCGCGCTGGCCGAACCCGAAGGTCGCCGCCTCGGCCAGCGAGAACGGGCCAATCGGCTCGATCGTGAAGGTCCGTGCTGCCATGGCATCCTCCCGATGGGCGCCCGCCTGTCCCTGGCGCTTTGCCTTGGTGCCATGCTCCCAGCGAGGTCTGACAGCCGGCCGAGCTCGCGCTCGGGCGGTCGGCTCGGCCTGGCCGCCGGGCGCGGGCCGTCGTCCCGGAGATGATCTTGATGGATGTGGCGGATGTCCCGGAATACGCGGTGGATGTGGCATTCATTCCAAGGGCACCGGGGTGATTGCGGCGGGCACCGGGGTGATTGCATGCGGTTTGGCTGGCTTGCGGGTTCCGGCGGCTGGGTTGGCCTCGCGTGGGGCCTTGGGCGGGTCTTGGGGAGGCTGGCGGTTGCGGGCCGTGGTCCCGCGGGCTTCGGGCAGGCGGGGGAGGGGCCGGCAGCGGCGCTATCCTCGGCGACGATAACGCTGCCCGGCCGGCCGGCGAGGTGCCGGTCCGCGCCGCCGGAGATCTGGTGCCGGTCCGCGCTACCGGAGATCTACGGGATGGGCCTAGCCGACGCGGCGGTACCGGCGGACGGCGATCGGCGCGAAGACGACGATTAGCGCGATGCTCCAGGCCACCGAGTGCCAGGCCGGAGTCGCGACCGGGAGCGGGCCGCCGAGCATCAGCGCGCGGGTCGCCCCGGTGAGCGCGGTCACCGGGTTGACCTTGACCCAGGCCTGGAGCCAGCCGGGCAGGGTGCTCGTCTGGACGAACACGTTGCTGCCGAACGTGAGCGGGAACATCACGATGAAGCCGAACCCCTGCAGACTCTGCGGTGACTTTACGAAGAGGCCGAGCAGCACCCAGATCCAGCCGACCGCGAAGCCGAAGACGAACATCAGCCCGACCGCTCCAAGCACGAACACCGGGTTGGTGGCGATGCGGAAGCCGAGCAGCGAGCCGTAGGCGAGGACCATCGCGACGGAGACGAAGTAGCGGACGAAGTCGCCCATGATCGTCCCGGTCAGCGGCGCCGACCGGGAGATCGGCAAGCTCCTGAACCGGTCGAAGATGCCCTTGGTCAGGTCGGTATTCAGCCCGATGCCGGTGCCCATGCTCGCGAACACGACCGTCATCACCATGATCCCCGGCAGCACGAACTGCAGATAGGCGTGCCTGCCCCCGCTGATCGCGCCGCCGAACAGGAACACGAACAGCGTCACGAAGATGATCGGCTGGAGCGTGACGTCGAGCAGCTGCTCGGGGTTGCGCCTGATCCGAACGAGCGCCCGCCAGGCCAGCGTGAGCGAGTGCCGCAGGGCCCTGTCCGGGGTCATGCTCCTGGCCGGGGCGCTCCGCTCGTCGGCCACCACCGTCGTCGTCACCTCGTGCCGCCTTCCTCCGACGGGTGCCCGGTCAGCGCCATGAATACCTCATCCAGGCTGGCCAGCCGCACCGAGAGCTCGGTGACCTCGATCTGCCTGACCTGCAGAGTGCTGACCACATCGGCCAGGATCCCCGCATCTTCGACCGGCACCGACAGCAGCCCCGGATCCTCGTCCGCCGCGATCGGCGCGCGGCCGACCGCGGCGGTGACGATCTCGGCGACGGCCGGCAGGTCTGCCGGATCGGCCGGCCGTACGTCCAGGGTCTGCCCGCCGACCTTGGCCTTGAGCTCTGCCGACGTGCCGGTCGCGATCACCCTGCCGTGGTCGATCACGGCGATCTCGGTGGCCAGCCGGTCGGCCTCGTCCAGGTACTGGGTGGTCAGCAGCACGGTGGTGCCGTCGCCTACCAGGTTCCTGATCATGCCCCACACCTCGCCGCGGCTGCGCGGGTCAAGGCCGGTCGTCGGCTCGTCGAGGAAGAGCACCTCGGGCCGCTGCACCAGGCTGGCGGCCAGGTCGAGTCTGCGCCGCATGCCTCCCGAATAGGTCTTGACCGAGCGCCTGGCCGCCTCCGCGAGTTCGAACCGCTCGAGCAGTTCGTCGGCCCGCCGTTTCGCCTCGGCTCGCGGGATCTCAAGCAGCCGACCGATCAGCAGCAGGTTCTCGAACCCCGTCAGGTCCTCATCCACCGCGGCGTACTGGCCGGTCAGGCCGATCAGCTCGCGCACCCGGCCGGCCTGATGGACGATGTCGGCGCCACAGACACGGGCGCGGCCGCGGTCGGGCCGCAGCAGCGTGGCCAGCATTCGGACTACCGTGGTCTTGCCCGCGCCGTTGGGCCCGAGCAAGCCGAGCACCGTGCCCGGCCGGACCGCCAGGTCCACGCCGTCCACCGCCAGCGTGGTGCCGAATCGCTTGACGAGGCCGTGCGCCTCGATGGCGAGCGTCATGATTCCCAGTCCTCGGGGTGCCGGGGGTCACTCCCTGCCGAACCTACCCGGACTACGCGGGACAGGCGATTCCGAGCCCGACATGCGCGCAGGGCGGGCGCTCAGGCCGTGCTCTGGCCCTGGCTCGCCTGCCGCGCGGCCTCCTCGACCCGCTGGCGGTAGTCCTGCCACCACTGCTGGTCGCCAGTCGCCATGTTGTCGGCCTTGAGCCGGTGCCCGACCTTCCCGTCGATGAGTTCCCTGATGATGTCGGCGTGCCCGGCGTGCCGGTGCGTCTCCACGGTCATGTGCACCAGGATCCGGCCCAGGGTCACTTCCCGGCGGGCTTCAGGCCACCAGGGCACGCTCCCGATCGCGTCGAGCGGCAGCGCCTCGATGGTCGCATCCGAGTGCGCCTGCACCCGCTGGTACTGCCCGATGATCAGCTCGCGAGACTCGCTGGCGGTGGCCCACATGTCGTCGTTCGCCTGAGGGACCTGATCCTCCCAGGGCAGCGGCTCGTCCGGTCGGCCGAACACATCGCCGAGGTAGCCGTGCTCCACGCTGGCCAGGTGCTTGACCAGCCCGAGCAGGTTGGTCCCGGTCGGCGTGAGCGGCCTGCGGACGTCGTACTCGGAGAGCCCTTCGAGCTTCCACAGCACGGCCTCTCGGGCCTGGCGCAGGTAGTGGTGCAGGTCAGCTTTCGGATCGGATGCTGTCATTCCGCTGAGTCTGCCACCGGCCACCGACAGGACGGGGGCCGCACCGGCCCACCCCTGGGAGCGGCCCCCAGTGATTCCGTATGGCCAGGGGATCATACGCTTTACTTTTATCCGCTTTCGGATGGAATAGGAGGCGAATGACGACGCACCGCGACGTGGTGATCGTCGGCGGAGGGCACAACGGCCTGGTCGCCGCCGCCTACCTGGCCAGGCACGGCCTCGCGACCCTGGTCTGCGAGCGCAGGGACATGGTGGGCGGTGCGGCCGTCAGCGAGCACCCGTTCGGCCCGGACTACACCATCACATCGCTGTCATACGTCGTCTCGCTGCTGCCCGCCACCCTGGTCAGCGACCTTGGCCTGGAGCGGCACGGCTACTACGTGTACCCGCAGGGGCCTTACTTCGCGCCGCGCGCCGACGGCAGGTACTTGCGGCTGCCCGCCGATCCGGCGCAGCGGCACGCCGAGATCGCCAGGTTCTCGGCCAGGGACGCCGACGCCTTCGCGGGCTACGAGGCGCGGCTGGCCAGGATCGCGTCCGTGCTCGGGCCGCTGCTCGGCCAGATCCCGCCCAAGCTCGGCTCAAGGCGGGCCGCCGACCTGATCGGCCAGGGCCGGCTGCTGCGCCAGCTGCGCGGCGTGGACACCCGGCTGGCCGTGGACCTGACCAGGCTGCTCACCGGAAGCATCGCGGACCTGCTCGACCAGTACTTCACCAGCGACGCGCTGCGCGGCGTGCTGTCGGTCTCCGGCGTGATCGGCATGTGGGCCGGGCCCAGGTCGCCGGGCACCGGGTATGTCACCTTGCACCACCACATCGGCGAAACTGAGGGCCAGTCCGGCGCCTGGGGCTTCCCGCGCGGCGGCATGGGCGCGGTCACCGCCGCGCTCGCGGCCGCGGCCACGTCGTTCGACGCCGAGATCAGGACCGAAGCCGAGGTGGCCAGGATCACGACAGCTGGCGGCCGGGTCACCGGCGTTGACCTAATCTCCGGCGAGCACGTGCCGGCCGCCACCGTGATCACGACGGCGCACCCGGCGATCTCGTTCCTCAAGCTGGTCGATCCCGCCGTGCTGCCCGACGACTTCGTCGCCGACATCCGCGCCTGGCAGACCAGGAGCGGCAGCGTCAAGATCAACCTGGCGCTCGACCGGCTGCCAATCTTCGCCAGCCACCCGACCTTCGACCCGCAAGTGCACGGCGGGACCATCGTGCTCGCCGAGAGCCTCGACGAGGTCGAGAACGCCTTTCAGGACGCGGTGGCCGGCCGCCCGTCGCAACTGCCGTTCGCCGACATCTGCATTCCCAGCGTCTTCGACGACTCGCTCGCCCCGGTCGGCCAGCACGTGATGTCGATGTTCACCCAGTGGGTGCCGCACGGCTACGCCGACAGGCCGGACGAGGCGGAGCTCGACCTGTACGCCGACCGGGTGATCACGAGAATGGACGAGCTCGCCCCGGGGTTCGCCCGCTCGGTCCTGCACCGCCAGGTGATCGGCCCTGACCTGATGCAGCGCGAGTACGGCCTGGTCGGCGGCAACATCTTCCACGGCGAGCTGAGCATGGGGCAGATGTTCCACGCCAGGCCGGCGGCCGGCTACGCCGACCTGCGGACCCCGGTACGCGGCCTGTACCAGGCAGGGTCGGCCACTCACGGCGGCGGCGGGGTGACCGGGATACCCGGCAGGAACGTGGTCAGGCAGGTCCTGGCCGACCGGCGGGCGGCGCGCTGGCACCGCCGTCGCTGACCCCCCGCGAGCACCGCGGCGCTGACTTCTGCGGGGACCTTTGCCCCTAGCCCAGGCACGGCAGGCCACCCGACGCTCGTTGTGGGGGTGGGCGCAACACCGGAGAAGCGATGGAACGGAACCGCTATGCGGACCTGCTAAGGGTCGGTGCCCTCGGCCTGGTGGTGATCGGGCACTGGCTGGTCACCGACATTACCTACCGCCATGGTCAGCTATCCGGGCTCGACGCGCTCTACTACATCAGATGGGGCCGGTGGGTGACGCTGTTCTTCCAGGTCATGCCGGTCTTCTTCCTGGTCGGCGGGTACGTCAACGCGATCTCCTGGGTCGATCACAAGGCCAGCGGGGAGACCTGGGCCGGATGGGCACGCGGCCGGGCGCTGCGGCTGCTCTGGCCGGCGGCTGTCTACGTCGCCGTCGCGGTGATCGCGGTCAGCGCCGCCCGCCTCGCCGGGGTGGGCCGGCTCGCGCTGGCGGAGGCCGCCTGGTTCGTCGCCCTGCAACTCTGGTTCCTGCCGGTGTACCTGCTGCTCATCCTGCTCACCCCGGCCATGCTCGCCGCCCACCGGCGCTGGGGGCTGGCCGTGCCCGTGGTCATGGCGGCCGGCGCCGGAGCGGTCGACGCGGCCGCCATCGGGTGGCATGTCCCGGTGATCGGGTTCCTGAACTACCTGCTGGTGTGGGGTTCGATGCACCAGTGGGGCTTCGGCTGGCGTGAAGGCTGGCTCGGCGGTCCGCGGTGGCACGCATACGCCCTGGCGGGGGTCGGCCTCGTCGCCCTCGTCCTGCTGCTGACCGTCGGGCCGTTCCCCATCGACATGATCGGTGCTGGCGGGCCCGTGCAGAACACCAGCCCGCCGTCGGTCGCGCTGCTGGCGCTGGCAGCGGCACAGTCCGGGCTGCTGATCGCGGCCGAGCCGGCCGGGCGGCGGATGATGGCCACAGCGGGTCGGTGGCGCGTGGTGAGCAGGCTGAACGATGCCACTATGACCGTCTACCTGTGGCACATGGCGCCGGTGGTCGTGGTGGCTGTGGCGCTGTACCCGGCCGGACTTGCACCGCAGCCGGGCATCGGCTCATGGCAGTGGTGGGCGCTGCGGTCGGCCTGGTTCGCCGTCCTCGGCCTGGTGCTCGTGCCGGTCACGATCGGCGTGATGCGGCTGGAGCGGCCGCTGGCCAGGCTGCCGGCCGGCAACGCGGCCATGGCGGGCTGGTGGCCGCAAGCGCTGCTGCTTGCCGGGATCGGTGGGTCGATGGTGGGCCTCGCCCGGCTGGCCATAGCGGGGTTCGCGCCGTCCGGAGCCCCGCCGGTGCTCGTCCTGGTGATCTTCGCTGCCGGGCTCGCCTGCACGATTGCTGCCGGATTCCCGCCGCAGCGGCACGGCTGGGGTGCCGGGGCCGCCCCGCGGGAATTTGTTCCCTCCTAAGAAGGACCTTGAGCCCTGCCTCGCCGGCCCGGTGGGCGTCAGCCTGAGCACAGGGACCCGGCGAGCCGTTTCGGAGACAGGCATGCAGGCACAGGCGCAGGCCGGCGAGGGACAGCCGGCTATCCGCACCGAGAACCTGACCAAGCATTTCGGCAGGACGGTCGGCCTTGAGTGCCTTGACCTGGAGATGCGGCCAGGCGAGGTGCTCGGCTACCTCGGCCCGAACGGCGCGGGCAAGACCACGACCATCAGGCTGCTGCTCGGCCTGATCAAGCCGACCGCTGGCTCGGCACGCGTTTTCGGCATGGACGCGCAGGCGCAGAAGGCTGCCGTGCACGCCAGGGTGGCCTACGTGCCGGGGGAGGCCACCTTGTGGCCGTCGCTGACGGGCGCCGAAACGCTGCACCTGCTGGCCCGCACCCACGGCTCGACCGACCTGGCCTACCGGGCCGAGCTCGTGACCAGATTTGACTTCGACCCCACGAGGAAGGTGCGCGCCTACTCCAAGGGGAACCGGCAGAAGATTAGCCTGATCGCCGCCCTGGCCACCCGGGCCGACCTGCTGGTACTCGACGAGCCGACGCTCGGCCTCGACCCGCTGATGGAGCAGGCGTTCCGGCAGTGCGTGATCGAAGCCAAGGCGAACGGCCAGGCGGTGTTCCTGTCCTCGCACGTGCTTGCCGAGGCCGAGGCACTCTGCGACCGGATCGCGATCCTGCGCGGCGGCAGGCTGGTGGAGATCGGAACGCTCGCGCAGATGCGGCACCTGTCCGCGCTGACCGTTGAGGCGGCCTTCGCCGGCCCGCCGCCGCAGGTCTCCGAGCTGCCCGGGGTAAGCGCGGTCATGGTCGCCGGCCACCAGCTCAGTTGCCAGGTCCGCGGCCCCATCGACGAACTGCTGGCCGTTCTCGCCGCGGCGCATCCGAAGACGCTGCTGAGCAGGGAGCCTTCGCTGGAGGAGCTCTTCCTGTCCATCTACGGCGAGCAGAAGCGCGCCGGTGAGCGAGCCGGCCGTGGCTAGCTCGACGGCCACACCCGCCGCCCGGTCGCCAGCCGGGGCGCGTACCATATACCGGCTGCCGCAGCTGACCATCGCCAGGTTCACCGGCCGCCGGTCGGTGCGATCGGGCGCCATCTGGGGCCTGGTCTTCGGCCTGTACGTCTATGACAACGCGTTCTCGTTCCACTCGATCGCCCCGACCGCCGGGCAGCGGAACTCGCTGCTCGGCGCGATGGCGGCCAACACCGGGCTGAAGGCCCTGCTCGGCGATACCAGTGGCCTGACCACTCTCGGCGGATTCATCGACTGGCGCGCGATCGGCGTGACCTCGATCGTCGCCTGCGTTTGGGGCCTGCTCAGCGCGACGAAGTCGCTGCGGGGAGAGGAGGCGGCCGGCCGGTGGGAGCTGTTCCTTGCCGGGCAGGTCACGCCGCGCCGCGCCGCGGCCAACGCGCTGGCTGGCCTCGCGGCCGGTGTCGTCGCCATGTACCTGATCACCGCGCTGCTCACCGCGGTCGTGGGTGCCAGGCCCGACGTGGCCATCGGCGTCGGCACCAGCCTGTTCTTCGCGATCGCCGTCGTGGCTGGAGCCGCCCTGTTCGCCTCGATCGGCGCCCTGGCCAGCCAGGTCATGCCCACCAGGTCACGGGCGACCGGGCTGGCTGCCGGCGCGTTCGGCGTCGCCTTCATGCTCCGGGCCCTCGGCGACGCGACATCGAGCGCGCACTGGCTGGTCTACGTCAGCCCGCTCGGCTGGATCGAGCAGCTGCGCCCGCTGACCGACGCCGACCCGGTCTGGCTGCTGCCGATCGCCGGGCTGATCGCGCTCTGCGCGGGCGGAGCCGTGCTGCTCGCCGACCGAGACCTCGGGGCGAGCGTGCTGGCCGACAAGGACACCGCGCGGGCGCGCACCGCGATGCTCGGCTCTGCGCTGCGGTTCTCCGTGCGGCAGTCCTGGGCTTCGGTGACCGGCTGGCTGGCCGCAGCGGCGGTGGCCGGGCTGCTTTACGGCTCGTTCGCGAGGTCCGCCGGGAAGGCGTTCACGTCCTCGGCCCTGATCCGGCGGATCACCGGGCATCTCACCTCGCTCGCGGTGCGCCAGTTCCAGCTGGCCGGTACCAAGGTGTACGCCGGAGTGATCTTCCTGATCCTGATGACCCTGATCATGGGGTACGCCGCCAGCGCCCTGGGCCGGGTGCGCGAGGAGGAGGCCGAGGGCTACCTGGACAACCTGCTCGTTCGGCAGGTCAGCAGACAGCGCTGGCTGGCCGGCCGGGTGGGCCTGATCCTAGCGGTCATCGCGGCGGCCGGCCTGCTCGGCGGCGTGGCATTCTGGGCCGGCGCGGCCAGCCAGCATGCCGGCCTGGGCTTCCACGAGGTGCTGCTCGCCGGGCTGAACAGCGCCGCGCCAGCTGTGGCGCTGCTCGGGATCGGCGTCGGCGTGTTCGGCTTCGCGCCGCGGCTGACCAGCGTGGCGTGCTGGGGGACGCTTGCCTGGGCGTTCCTCGTCGAGATGCTCGGCTCGGCGATCAAGGTCAACCACTGGGTGATGGACACCTCGCTGCTCCACCATGTCACGCTCGCGCCAGCGGTCGGCGCGAACTGGGCGATCGTCGGCACCTACCTGGCGATCGGCGCTGCGATGGCCCTCATCGGCGGCTGGCGGTTCCTCCGCCGCGACCTGGCCAGCAGCTGAGCCTGCAGCCGAGCCGGAAGCTGAGGCCCGGAGCTGATGCTGCCGGCGCCGGACCTCAGCCTGGCCGTTACCCGGCGGCGTACTCCGTATAGCCGGGTGCCCACATGGCCGCGTCCACGGCGGCCTCGATGTCCTGGTCGGCTCCGATCGCGGCCACCCCGGCGCGGCGCGCCTCGGTGGCCACGGCCACCGCGATCGCGCGGGAGGCGGCGCGCAGGTCGGCAACGCGCGGGTACAGGGCGCCGGCCGCCAGCCGCTCCGGCGAGACCAGGCCGGCAAGGGTGCCGGCGGCAGCGAGGAACATCCCGTCGGTGACCGTGGCCGCACGCGCCACGATCGTGCCGAGCCCCACCCCGGGGAAGATGAAGACGTTGTTCGCCTGGCCGACCTCGTGCGTGACGCCGCCGATCTCGACCGGCCCGAACGGGCTGCCCGTCGCCACCAGCGCCCGCCCGCCCGTCCAGGCCAGCACGTCTGCCGGGGTCGCCTCGGACTTCGACGTGGGATTTGACAGCGGGAACACGACCGGCAGGTCGGTCCTCGCCGCCATCGCGCCGATCGCCTCGCGCGAGAACGACCCTGGCGTGCCGCTGGTGCCGATCAGGATCGTCGGGGCCACATGGCGCACCACCTCGGCGAGGTCGTGGCCGCCGCCTGGCGTGAGTCCGTACCTGGCCATGGCCGCCGCCGAGAGCGCGAACGGGCGCTTGTCGTCATCGATGTGGTCCCGGCCGTCGAAGATCAGCCCGCGCGAGTCCAGCATGACCAGCGCCGCGCTGATGTCGGCTTCCGGCGTGCCCGCCGCGCGCATGACCTGGGCGGCCAGCCTGGCGATGCCGAGCCCTGCCGCTCCGGCTCCGAGGAAAACCAGCCGCTGCCCGCTGACGGGCTCGCCGCGGCGGCGCAGTGCCGCGATGATGCCGGCCACGACGACCGCAGCGGTGCCCTGGATGTCGTCGTTGAAGCTCGGCAGCACGGTGCGGTAGCGGTCGAGCAGCCGGATCGCGTTGTGCTGCTTGAAGTCCTCCCACTGCAGCACCGCGTGCGGGAAGACGTCGCGGACCGCGGCGACGAACGCGTCGATGAACGCGTCGTACGGCGCGCCGCGCAGCCGGGACTTGGGATAGCCGAGGTAGAGCGGGTCGGCGAGCAGGTCTGCGTTGTCGGTGCCGCAGTCTAGCGAGACCGGCAGCGTCAGGTGCGGTTCGATCCCGGCACCTGCCGTGTAGAGCGCGAGCTTGCCGACCGGGATCCCCATCCCGCCCGCTCCCTGGTCGCCGAGGCCGAGTATGCGCTCGTTGTCGGTTGCCACGATCAGCCTGACCCCCGGCTTGCCCGCGTTGCGCAGCAGGTGCGGGATGCAGTCGATGTCGTCGGGGGTGATCCACAGCCCGCGCGGGCGGCGCAGCACATGGCTGAACCGGCGGCAGGCCTCGCCGACCGTCGGGGTGTACACGATCGGCGCGAGTTCCTCGAGGTGGTCGAGCAGCAGGCGGTAGAAGAGGGTCTCGTTGCGGTCCTGCAGGGCCGAGAGCCCGATGTACTTCTCCATGTCGTCGGGCTTGCGCCGTAGGTGCTCGAGCTCGAGCGTGACCTGCTCGGCGATCGTCGCGACCCGCCAGGGGAGCAGGCCGCGCAGGTCGAGTTCGTCCCGCTCACGCTCGGAGAATGCCGCATCCTTGTTCAGCAGCGGCTGGCCCAGGATCTCCGGGCCTTTCAGTTCGCTCATTCTCCATACGGTAGGGCGGTCTGCTCCGCCGCGGACCGGCCATTTGGCCCGGGTGGCCGGGACTTCGGAACCTGCGCGTGGCGCTCGCGTAGCACCGCGCGGCGCAGCGCGGGATTGACAGCGCCGAGCAGCACGGCGCCGGCCACGCACGCCAGGCCGCCGCTGACCACGGAGATCGTCAGCGAGAAAAGCTGCGCGACCAGTCCCGCCTCCACGTTGCCGAGCGCGGGCGCCGAGTTCACCTGGACCAGGTACAGGCTGGCCACCCGACCGCGCAGCTCGTCCGGCGTGTAGCGCTGCAGCAGGGCGTTGCGCAGGATCTCCGAGATCAGGTCGGCCATGCCAGCCAGCGCCAGGAACGCGAGCCCGACGGCCAGGCTGCCGCTCAGGCCGAACCCGACGATCGCCAGTCCCCAGACCAGCCCGGCCCCGATCACCACCATCCCCGGTCGCCGCAGGCGGCCGGTCCAGCCGCTGGTGGCCGCGCCGAGCAGGGCACCGAGCCCGGGCGCCGCCGCGAGCAGGCCGAACGTGGCCGAGCCGCCGTGGAAGTGCTCCCTGGCCAGCGCGGGGAAAAGCGCGGACGGCATCCCGAAGATCATCGCGCTGGTGTCGACGGCGAGCATGCCGCCGACCACCCCGCTGGCGCGTACGTACCGCAGCCCCTGTGCCATCGAGCGCAATCCGGGGCGTGCCGCCCGCACCGTCGGCGGCAGCGGCCTGATGTAGCGCAAGGTGAGGCCGAACACCGCGAAGCAGGCGGCGTCGATGCCGTAGCACCAGGCGATCCCCGGCCCGGCGATCAGCGCGCCGGCCAGCGCGGGCCCGCCCAGGTTGCCGAGCTGGCTGCCCATGGCGTTCAGCGCCGCCGCGGCGGCTAGCCGGTCGGGCCCGACCAGCGCGGGCACCGCGGCCGTGGCGGCCGGGCTGCCGAGCCCGGACAGCGCGCCCATCGAGCCCACAAGCGCGTACACGGCCCACAGCTGCGGCCTGGCCACCTGGCTGTTCACCGCGAGCAGCGCAGCCAGTGCCGCGAGCGGCATCCGGCTGAGCAGCATCAGCCTGCGCCGATCATGCCGGTCGGCCAGCATCCCGCCGGCCAGCAGCCCGCTGAACATCCCCGCGCTGCTGGTCAGCGTCAGCAGGCCGACCGCCAACGAGGACCTGGTCAGCCCGTAGACCTGCCAGTTCGCCGCCGTCGTCGCGACCGCGTTGCCTGCCATCGACAGGAACCGGCCGGTGAACAGCAGCCGGAAGTCGCGGCCCTCGCGCAGCGGCGCCAGGTCGATGGCGATCTGCCCGATCCGCATCCTGCTCCGTCCGCCGTGCCTGCGCCGCGCGTGTCCCTCGGCGTCGGGCTGAGCGCGGCCGCGGGCTATCCGTAGGGTAACCGGGTGGCGCACTACGGCAGAAAACGGTCTATCGGGGCGGACATGCGACGTGCGGGCGGCGGCCCGGTCCGGCATCATGAAGGCACCGCCCGCGTAGGCTCGTGCCAGGAGGTACATCGATGCATCAGCCGCCGATCCCGCACGTCGCGAGCACCGACCCGGAAATCGCCGACCTGATCGAGGCCGAGGCCAGACGCCAGTTCGACAAGCTGCGGTTGATCCCGTCGGAGAACTACGTCTCCGCCGCCGTGCTTGAGGCGAGCGGCTCGGTGCTGACGAACAAGTACTCCGAGGGCTACCCGGGCCGCAGGTACTACGAGGGCCAGCAGAACATCGACCCGATCGAGATGACGGCGGTGCAGCGGGCCAAGGACCTGTTCGGCGTGGACCACGCGAACGTACAGCCCTACTCGGGCTCGCCGGCCAACCTCGCGGTGTACCTGGCGTTCCTCAACCCCGGCGACACGGTGATGGGCATGGCGCTGCCGATGGGCGGGCACCTCACCCACGGCTGGCCGGTCTCGGTGACCGGCAAGTGGTTCCGCGCCGTGCAGTACGGCGTTCGCGCCGACACCGGCCGGATCGACTTCGACGAGGTCAGGGACCTGGCCATGAAGGAGCGGCCGAAGGTCATCTACTGCGGCGGCACCGCCATCCCGCGCACCATTGATTTCCCGGCGTTCGCGCAGATCGCGGGCGAGTGCGGCGCCGTGCTTGTCGCCGACATCGCGCACATCGCCGGGCTGATCGTCGGCGGAGCACACCCGTCCCCGGTCGGCCACGCCGACGTGCTCACCACCACGACCCACAAGACACTCCGCGGGCCACGCGGCGCCATGATCATGTGCACGGCCGATCACGCGTCGGCCATCGACAAGGCCGTCTTCCCCGGCCTGCAGGGCGGCCCGCACAACCACACCACCGCGGCCATCGCCGTGGCGCTCAAGGAGGCGGCCGCCCCGGGCTTCAGCGGGTACGCCCATCAGGTCGTGGCGAACGCGAAGGCGCTGGCCGGCGCGCTGACCGAGCGCGGCTACCAGCTGGTCTCCGGCGGCACCGACAACCACCTGATCCTGATCGACCTGACTCCGCAGGAGATCGGCGGAAAGCCAGCCGCCAGGGCGCTCGACCGGGCCGGCATCGAGGTCAACTACAACACCGTGCCCTTCGACACGCGCAAGCCGTTCGACCCGTCCGGACTGCGCATCGGGACCCCGGCGATCACCACCAGGGGGCTGACCGAGGAGCACATGCCGCAGGTGGCGGCGTGGATGGACGAGGCGATCAGGGCGGCCGTGAAGCAGGACGAGACCGAGATCGCCGAGGTGGCCGCCGAGGTACGCGACCTGCTGGCCGGCTTCCCGATGTCCGGCTTCGCTCCCCAGCCCTGAGCCCGCGCTCTCACGGCCCGCCCGGTCGGCGGGCACTCGGAGCATGCCGCGGCGTTGCCGTGGGCATGCGAACACCATTTCACAGATTGGCTCTTGCGCGTTCAATGTAACGAATATAGTTTCGAACTAGAGCGCAGCTGCCTGTCTTCCCCTGGGTAGCCGGCCAAGCGGCGGGAACTCCGGTCGCCTCTGGCGCCGGTCCCGGTGCCGCGGAGGTGGCGTGCTGACCCGCCGGTGCTGGGGACGCGGGCAGGTGAGCACGGATGAGCGGGGTGCGGTCTGAGCCGGCCGAGGTCTGGCTGAACGACGGCCGGCCGGCCAGGTTCGTCTGGCGGGGTCGGCTCTACACGGTCATCGCCGTGCTCGAGCGGCCGCCGGTCCAGGCCCAGCCCGCGGGCGAGTCCGCCGACGCGGCCGGGACGGCCGACGCTGCCGAGGCGGCGGGCGGTGCCGGGGCGGCGGGCGGTGCCGGGGCGGCCGACGCTGCCGGGGCGGCGGGCGGTGCCGGGGCGGCGGGCGGTGCCGGGACGGCCGACGCTGCCGGGACGGCGGCCGCGGCCGAGGGTCGGTCCGGCCGGCCGCCCCGGCCGCCCCGGCCGCCCCGGCCGCACTGGCGCTGCTGGCGGGTGACGGCCTCGCCGGGCAAGAACGTGCCCGCCGACGCGTACCGGCTCTGCCACGACCCGGCGGCCGACCGCTGGCGGCTCTCCCGCGATCCCGGTTAGGGTGTGTCCCGCAGATCTCCGGCGGCATGGATCGCCCCAGGCGACAGCCGCCGGTGTTGTCGTTGCCCGTAGCACCACTGTCGGTTTCTCGTCGGCCTTGCCTGACGCCGCCTGGTCGCAGCCTCACCCGCCAGCCCCACTTCTCATCCGCCAGCGCCACTTTGCATCCGCTAACGTCATGATCACGTCCGGTTTGCGGCTTATGTGAGGCATCAGCGGATGTAAAGTCGATCGCGCCGGGGTGCCGACGGCCGCGCCGCAGCGGCGCCGCTAGAGAATTGGTTGATTTCATGCGATTTTTCGTTGGGGCGGGTTGGCGGGCTGGGCGGAGCATGGCAGGCGGGCCGGGATCGGCGGATCGGGGAGTAACGGATCGGGGGGCAGCGGATCGGGGGGCAACGGACCGGGGCGTTGCGCGGGTTCGAGCAGGCCGTCGTCTCATGGTGCGGCTGGAGTGGGCGGCGCCGCTGGCCGGCCCGGTATTGGCATCGTAACCCCCGGATTTGAGGTTTCAGTATTTCTCGCTTACGTATTCCGGCGCGTCGGTTTAGCGAGGTGCAGCCAGGCAACTAATCTCACTTGCGGATCGGCGTGTGAATGCAAAAAACGGGGCAGGCATTCACCAAGGAACTGCAAAACCCTGTTTCCGTGATTGCGAATATGACGCTCGGGCCGCAGGTTTACCGGGGGATATCGCGGTTTCACGGGGAGGACGTCGTTCGTTATGGGCAGCGGGGGATTCGCCGCGGCTGCCGTATGCGCGCTGACGTCGGCGAGCCTGGTGTCGGCGCCGGTAGCATACGAAGCACACGCAGCCATCGCGGCAGACGACCACAGTCACGGTCAGCAGACAAGCAGCGGTCAGGCCGCGCATCGCGGCGCCGGTGGCGGAACCAAGACCGTACGGTACCTCGGGTATACCTTCCGGGTCCCTGCGCGCTGGCCGGTCCTCGATAACCGCGCCCACCCGCGGGCCTGCGTGCGGTTCGACCAGCACGCGGTCTACCTTGGTGCGGTCCCGGCAGGCGAGTCGTGCCCTAGCTGGCTGCTCGGCACCACCGAGTCGATCCTGATCCAGCCCGGCCCGTCCGGCTCGGCCAGGTCGGCCGCGGAGAATCCGGTCTCCCGGCAGGTCATCGCCAGGGCGCCGGGCATCGCGGTGTTCGCGACCTTCGATACCGACCCGACGGTCATCTACCGGATCCTGGCCAGTGCGCGCCTGCCCTCCCCGTCGATCGAGCCGATCAGCCCGTCCAGGCTGTCCTCGGCCGAGGCCGCGGCCTGGCCCTCGGCGGCCGCCCAGGCGTCCGCCCCGGCGGGCACGGCGACCGGCGCCGCGGCACGCTCGGCGCGCCTGCTGCGCCGGCCCATGGGCTCGCCGCCGCTGCCGAGCGCGGTGGCCAGCTACCGCGGGCTGGGGTTCGACGCGTGTGCCGCGCCGAGCCGGGCCACCATGGCCGCCTGGCACCGCAGTTCGCCGTACCGCGCGATCGGGATCTACGTCGGCGGCGCTGACCGCGCCTGCGCGCAGCCCAACCTCAGCCAGGCCTGGGTGCGGGCCGAGGCTGGCGCCGGCTGGCGGTTCATACCGCTGTACGCGGGCCCGCAGGCGGCCTTCGGGCAGCTGCAGGCACCGGCCAGGCAGGGCTGGGCCGCCGCCCAGGACGCCGTGGCCCAGATGAGACGGCTGGGGTTCGGCCGGCGCACGCCGGTCTACTACGACATGGAGGCCTTCAGGCCGCGGTCCAGAATCCTTGCGCTGCGCTTCCTGTCGGCGTGGACCATCGAGCTGCATCGGCTCGGCTACGCCTCCGGCGTCTACAGCAGCTCGGACTCCGGCGTCGTCGACCTGTCGCAGCAGTACTCCACGCACGTCTACGCGATGCCGAACATCATTTACGACGCGCTATGGAATGGCGTCCCGACCACCACCGACCGCAACCTGCGCACCGGGCAGTGGCACAACGAGCGCATTCACCAGTTCAGCGGCAACGTCACGCAGCGGTTCGGCGGTCACACCATCAATATCGACAAGGACGTGCTCGACGTGCGGGTCGGTGCCGCCGCCGCCACGGCACAGTCCACGTCGGCGGTGACCCTTCCAGGCGGCGCGGTCGATGTCTTCTACCGCCTGCGCGACGAGATCTGGTTCGACCGCTACCGGCCCGGCCCTGGCTGGGGCAGGCCGGCCCGCACCGGGTCGGCGAGTTCCTCGGCGCCGTCGGCGGTCTGGACCGGGTCGGCGGTCGATGTGTTCTACAAAGGAGCAGGAGGTCATCTGTGGGTGGGTTTTTACCGCCCTGACGGCAGGCCGGCCGGGCGCAGCCAGTTGTCGGCGATGGGAGTACTCGGGTCAGGCCCGCGCGCGATAGCGCAGGCCGACGGGGTGATCGACGTGTTCTGGCGCGGTTCGGCCGACGACCACCTGTGGCACGGCCAGTTCCTGCCCGGCTCGGGGTGGAACGGGCCGCAAGGGCTCGGCGGCGCACTCGCCTCAACGCCGTCGCCGGTCGAGTCGGCGCCCGGCACCACAACCGTGCTGTGGAAAGGCGCCGACAAGACCCTCTGGTATGTCGCGCGCGGCGAGTCAGGCCACTGGTCGCCGCCGCGCAGCGTGGGGATGGGCCCGCTGGGCGGTCAGCCGCAGGCCACCGCCCAGCCGAACGGCGACATCCAGGTCTACTGGCACGGCGCTGGCAACTCCCGTGTCTGGGAGGGCTTCTACCGGCCGGGGACCGGCTGGCGCGGCCCGAGGGACCTTGGCGGGCAGGTGCAGTCGGTGCCGTGGCCGGTCACCGCGGCGGGCACGGTGCGGGTGCTGTGGCGCGGTCCCGGCCACACGCTCGGCTCGATCATCCATCGCAGCGGCGGCGGCTGGAACCTGGCCGGCTGGCAGCGGCCGGCGCTCGCGCATCTCGGCTGGCTCGGCTCGGCGCCGTTCGCGGCCGTCGGCGGACCCGGTGATCCGCTGCGGGTCTTCTGGCAGGGCAGGAAGGGAGCACTCTGGACGGTCGGGCTGACTCACGGTGCCTGGTCGCGCCCGAGCAAGCTGGACAGATAGCTCGCTAGAGCCCGATCGGGCTCGCCGCGCGCCGCCAGTCGACGGTCGGCACCATGGCCTCGGGCCTGACCCGGTGGGCGTAGCGCTTGGTGATCTCGAACAGCGACTCGATCAGGGTGTCCGACAGCAGGTGCGGCTCAAGCCCGAGGTCGACCATGCCGGTATGCACCACGTTGTAGTGGTGGCCCTCCTCCTCTACCCGCGGGTTCGGCAGGTGCTCGACGGTCACGCTCTCCGGGCTCACTCGCGCGATCGTCTGCGCCATCTGGGTGATCGACAGCGACTGCGTCATCTGGTTGAAGACGCGGAACTCGCCCCTATCGGCGGGGTTCTCGCAGGCCAGCTGGAGGCAGCGGACGGTATCCCTGATCTCGATGATGCCGCGCACCTGGCTGCCGTTGCCGTACACGGTGAGCGGCTGGCCGAGCACGGACTGGATGACGAACCTGTTCAGCACCGTGCCGAATACCCCGTCGTAGTCGTACCTGGTGGCGAGCCGGTCATCCCTGGCCGTCTCCGGCGTCTGCTGGCCGTACACCACGCCCTGGTTCAGGTCGGTCGCCCTGATCCCCCAGATCCGGCAGGCGAACTCGATGTTGTGGCTGTCGTGCACCTTGGACAGGTGGTAGAAGGAGCCCGGCCGCTTGGGGAAGAGCACCCGGTCCTTACGTCCCTTGTGCTCGATCTCCAGCCAGCCCTCCTCGATGTCGATGTTGGGAGTGCCGTACGCCCCCATGGTGCCGAGCTTGACCAGGTGGATGTCCGGATCGATCTCGGCCATCGCGTACAGCACGTTCAGGGTGCCTACCACGTTGTTGACCTGCGTGTAGACAGCGTGCTTGCGGTCGACCATCGAGTAGGGGGCGGCCCGCTGCTCGGCAAAGTGCACGATCGTATCCGGCGCGTAGTCGCCGACCACGTGGTAGATGAAGTCGGCGTCGGTGAGGTCGCCCACGTAGCAGGCGATGCGGCGCCCGGTCAGCTCGTGCCATGCCCGGATCCTGGCCTGGAGCGGCTCGATCGGCACCAGGCTGCCCACGCCCATCTCGAAGTCATAGCCGCGGCGGGCGAAGTTATCAAGCACGGCGACGTCATGGCCCACCTCGGACAGGTGCAGGGCCGTGGGCCAGCCGAGGTAGCCGTCGCCCCCGAGTACCAGGATCTTCATTGTCGCTCCCGCAGTCATCGTCCCCAGGTCAGCGGCCCGCCGCACCTGCCCGGCCCGCCTCGCTAGCCGCGACGTGCATCGACCATCTCATGCGGGGTACTAACCTGTGCCAGGACCGGGAAATCGGCGCCGCGGCCGAGCGCGCCGCGCCAGTTTCAGCGCAATCTCGCTTCGGCAGTGGCCGGCTCACGTACTGTATACGTGTCTTCATGACCAGAATGTCTTCGGGCTTCAAGGACATCAATGACTAACCTCATCGACAAGCTCCCGGCGGCGGTGGGCAACCGGCTCCGCACCAGGGTCAGCCGGCAGTTCGGCCGGTTCGTTCTGGTGGCGGTCGCCGCGCTGATGGCTAGCGAGGTGGCCCTTTTCCTGTTCGGCGCGATGGGCCTGGGCGGCGGGACCTCCGGCGTCTGCGCGGGAATCGTCGGCGCGCTGGTCAGCTACGTGCTAAGCCGGTGGGCGTGGCGGCGCAAGGGCCGGCCGGACGTCCGACGGGAGACCCTGCCGTTCTGGCTGGTCTCGGCGGGCGCCTGGGTGGTGCTCGGCCTCGCCACCAAGCTCGGCCACCACATCGCCGGGACGGTCTCGCCGCCGAAGACGGGCGAGTGGTACGTGATCGTCGGCAGCGTGTACTTCGCCGCCAATTGCCTGACCTTCGTGGCGCGGTTCCTGATCTTCCACTTCTTCCTGTTCGCCGACCGGACCGGCACCGGCGAGACCCCCGGACCGGCCGAGGAGGCGCTGTCGCCGATAGCCGCCTCGGTGGCGATATCCGAGGAGCACGCCGAGCAGCAGCCGCCTGCCGAGTAACGCGAAAGAGCCCAAGTAATGGCCGCGCCCGCCGGGCGCGGCCATTCTCGCTTCCTGGACTGTCCTTCCCTGGCCCGCGCGCTTCCCTGGCCCGCGGCTGGGCTCAGCGGCTGGCGCTCCTGCGGCGGCGCTCGCGCCGCCAGGTGCCGAGCACGACCCGGCCCACCTGCAGGCCGTAGAAGGTGTTGTGGCCCTTCTTGCTCTCGCCCACGTGCCGCCGGTGGATGGTGGCCGGGCACTCGGCGTAGGTGTAACCGTGCGTGATAACGCCGATCAGCAGCTCCGTAGCCTGGTACTGGCGCTGCTGGAGCTGGACGGCGCCGGTCACGTCCGCGCGCATGGCGCGCAGGCCGAAGGTAGGGTCGGTGATCCGCTGGCCGGTCAGCGCGGAGATGATCAGCGCGAAGACCCGTACTCCGAGCTTGCGCACCGGGTCCTTGGTTTCCTCGCTGCCCTTGGTGCGCGACCCGGAGACGAAGTCGGCCTGCCCTGCCAGGATCGGCTCCATCAGCTTGCTGATCTCCGCCGGGTTGTACTGGCCGTCCGCGTCGGTCGTGACGATGTACTGCGCGCCGCCCTCGCGCGCGAGCCGGTAGCCGAGCCGCAGCGCCGCGCCCTGACCGCGGTTCACCGGGACGTCGCAGACCAGCGCGCCGGCTGCCTCGGCGTCCTTGACCGTGCCGTCCGCCGAGCCGTCCGACACCACGATCGCCGCGGTGTCAAGGCCGAGCACGCTGTGCGGCAGTGCCTCGACGACCGGGCCGATCGCCCCCTCCTCGTTGTAAGCGGCGATCACGATCACGAGCGGCGGCAGCGAGGTGGCCCGGGTGCCGTACTGCGTGGTGAAGGCCTCGATCGCGGCCGCGTCGACGGCTACGTGGTCGATGACTGCCTGGCCGGGCGGGCTGCTCTGACGAGAGGTCACTTAGCGTTCTCCGGGAACTCAGGCCACACAGTGGCGCACTTGCCCGCGCCAGCATCGGCACCTGCGATGTTTAGCCGGGTCTTCGAATTTTGTCATGGAACAGTGAGTTTCGCCCCGCCATCCGCGCTACCCGGATAGTTACCCGTGCTGCACGTGAGTAGCCAGTGACCAGCCCGGCGATCCGGCCGTGGCGGGCACCGGCTGGCCGGCGGGCGTCAGCGCAAGCAGCACAAGGATCGCCGGTCGCCTGCGGGCAGCGCGCGCAGATGCAATGCCAGTGTATCGGCCGGCTCAGATGCCAATGCGCGGATGGCGCAGCCGGCCGCGGCCGGCGAATCTCGTGATGATGCGAAGGCCGTGGCCGGCGCCGTATGTCATGCTGACATCTCGACGCGGGGTGCCCGCGCGGGCACCCCGCGCCGGCAGGCGGCGTTCCTGCCGCACCCGGCGGCGAGCGATGCGAGGCAGCGGTGGACGTGCGGGACGGGCTGGCGGGCGGCGACCGGGCCGCGGCGGCGATGCCGGAGCAGGACGAGGCCGTCGCCGTGGTGCGCTCGCTAATCGACCTCAACGGCCTCCCCGCGGTCACCAGGGCCGTGACCGAGCGAGTGATCTGCGCCGCCGCTGACCTTTGTTATGCCACTGACCTTGTCTCTTCCGAGCCTTGGCTGGAGGCGGCGGTCGCAGTGCTCGCGGCCGGCGCCCCTGTGATCGCGGACTCTCCGGTCACCGCGGCCGGGATCACCGACTGCGCGCTGATCTGCAAGGCCGGCGAGCCACTGACCGCACGGTTGTCGCGCACCGCGGCTATCTCGCCGGCCGCGGCGGCGGTCAGGCTGGCGGTCGGCGAGGCCGGGCCGGGGGCGGTCTGGGTGGTGGGCAGCGAGCCGGCCGCGATCGACGAGATCCTCGCCAGGGGCGCCAGGCCCGCGCTCGTGATCGGCATGCCGGCCGGTTTCTCCGGTGCCGCGCGGGCCAAGCAGGCGCTCAGGGACAGCGGGCTTCCTTCGCTGACGAACGTCAGCGAGAAGGGCGGGCCGGTGGTCGCGGCGGCCGCCTGCCTGGCTCTGCTCCAGGGCCCGCAGGCCTGACCGCACCGGTTTCCCGCATTGTCGGCGGTAACCTGCCTTCACGGCGCACAATTACGTCGTGGCTGCTCGTTTGCGTGGCTGGCCGCATCTGCCATGGCATGTCGGCAGTGGGTGAATAACCTGGTTGGATGGGTCTTCCAACGGAAGCGCGCTCAGCGGAGGCCCGCAGGGATGAAAGAGGGACAGCCAGTGGCTCCCGCATCGGTGCCCTGGGGAGGCGGCAGCGATACGGCGCGCGTATCCGCGCGGCCGCCTGCCCCCAGGCATAAGGCACCCGACCCAGAGCCGGCTCCCGGCGAGACCGCCGAGCCGCACGTCAGGGTAGACGCTGGCCGCCTTGAGGCGGCACTGCTCGAGCTGCGGAGCGCGATCCTTCGCGTATCGCTGCTGCTCGACTCGCCTGGCATCGAGGCGGCCACGGCCGAACGCCGGCACCTGCTCAGCCAGATCGACGACTACCTGCTGCCGCGGCTGCGCCGGTCGGAGGCACCGATCCTGATCTCGATGGTCGGGTCGACAGGTGCGGGCAAGTCCACGCTGCTGAACAGCGTGGCGGGCAAGCAGGTGAGTGCCACCGGCATCCGCCGTCCGACCACCAACAGCCCCGTGCTCGCCTGCCATCCCGAGGACGTCGGCTGGTTCGCCGAGAACGTGTTCCTGCCCACGCTGCCCAGGGTGCGGCAGCAGGGCCTGGCGATGCCCGGCCGTGACGGCCTGCTGGTCCTCGCGACCAGCGAGGGCATACCCAGGGGGGTGGCCGTGCTCGACACCCCGGACATCGACTCGGTGGTGGCTGCGCACGCGCAGTTCGCCCGCCAGTTCCTCGACGCGTCCGACCTCTGGCTCTTCGTCACGACCGCCCGCCGGTACGCCGACGCCGTGGTCTGGGAGCTGCTGAAGGACGCGCGGGACCGCGGCGCGGCGCTTGCCGTCGTGCTGTCCAGGGTCCCGCCCGCGGCCTCGAAGCAGCTCACCGAGCACTTCGGCGCGATGCTCGACGCCAACGGGCTCGGCGAGGTCGAGCGGTTCGAGATCCCGGAGACCACGGTTACCAACGCGCGACTGCCCGAGGCGGTCTCCGAGCCGGTCAGAAGCTGGCTGTCGGACACCTCGCTGCGCGACGAGCGGCGGATCGCGATCCTCACGCAGACGATGTCTGGCGTGCTCGACGGTTTCAAGGTCAGGATCGACGCGCTCGCCGCGCAGGCGCAGGTGCAGCTTGACCTGCGAGCCGAGCTGCGCTCGGCGGCCGACGCGGCGTACGCGGCCGGCCTCGCAGAGCTTGACGAGGCGATCAGGAGCGCGTCGCTGCTGCGCGGCGAGGTGCTGGCCCGCTGGCAGGACTTCGCTGGAACCGGCGACCTGATGCGCACGCTCGAGATCCGCAAGGGCAAGCGGTCATCCCAGCGCTCCAAGCGGCAGTCGGCCCTCTCGGCGCGTGCCCTGGCGCTCAAGGCCGCGCTGAAGACAAGCCTGGAGGCACTCGCTGTATCGATGGCCGACCGGGCCGCCGAGGACGCGATGGAGCGGTGGCGTTCAAGCCCGGCGGGTACCGGGCTGCTCGCGCAGGCGAGCCAGACACAGGGGACCTCGGCGGCCACCGAGCTCGCCCATATGTCGCTGCGCAAGTGGGAAGGCGACCTGCAGTGGGGATTCCCCGGGACGCACGGTGACCTGGCGGTGAGCCTGCCCGGCGGTGTCGACTCGCTGGCGCGCTCGTCGGACGACTTCCCGCGTCGGGTCGCCCAGGCCGTAGCTGCCTGGCAGGATCACCTGCTGCACCTGGTGCAGACCGAGAACGTCACCAGGCGGTCCATCGCCAGGATCGCCTCGTTCGACCCCGAGTCGCTCTCGCTTGTCCTGATCATCGGCGTGCTCGGCTACGGCGCCGGAGACGTGGTGGTCAGCGAGGGCACGAGTGCCGTCCCGCAGCAGCTGCTGACCTCGCTGTTTGGAGCCGGCCTGATGCGCGAGATCGGCGGGCAGGCGCGGCAGGACCTGCGGGAGCGGATCGGCGTGCTGTTCGCCGAGGAGGCGCTGCGGTTCACCGCGCTCGTTGATGCGGTCGGCGCCGCTGACGAAGCCGCCCCGGCCGGTCTGTACCAGGCAAGCTTCTCCTTGGAGTCGGTGCGATGAGTGCGCAACGGCAGGCGCCTGGCGCGGCTGGCGGGCAGCCGCTGCCGACCAGAGTGCCCGCGGGCCGCGGGATCGGGAGTAACCGGGGCGCGGGGAACAGTGTCGGCGGAAACGGGGCTGGCGGTGTCGGGGCTCGCGGCATGGGAGTCGGCGGCGGCTGGGCGCCGGTGGCTGCGGCGGGGGCCGGGGCGACGGGTGACGACGAGGCGCAGGGCGAGCTCGGCCTGTCGGCGAGGCTGATGGCGCTGGCGCGGATGATCCAGATCGGGTCGGCGCGCAGCGGCAGGGACGGTTTCAGCAAGAAGCTGCTCGCCGACGCCGAGAGGGTGCTCGGCCGGGCAGGCGAGCGCATGCGGCTGTCGTCGAGCCACACCGTGGTGGCGCTGGCCGGCGGCACGGGCAGCGGGAAGTCGTCGCTGTTCAACCGCATGGCCGGGGCCGACTTCTCCACCGTGGGGGTGACCAGGCCGGTCACCCGAGACGCGCATGCCTGCATCTGGGACGCCCCAGGCTCTGGCGCGCTGCTCGACTGGCTGGGCGTCGCCGCCAGGTACCGCTACGCCCGCACGAGCGAGCTGGACCGCAGCGAGGACGACGACCTGGCCGGACTTGTCCTGCTCGACCTGCCCGACCACGACTCGGTGATGAGCCACTCCGGCGACCTGGTGGACCGGCTGGTCGCGATGGCTGACGTGATCGTGTGGGTGCTTGACCCGCAGAAGTACGCGGATGCCGCCGTGCACCGCAGGTTCCTGGTGCCGATGGCCGGCCACGCCGAGGTGCTCGTGGTCGTGCTCAACCAGGCGGACCTGCTCGAGCCCGGGCAGGCCGATGACTGCGTGGCCGACCTGCGCAGGCTCCTTGACTCCGAGAACCTGCCCGACGTGCCGATCCAGGTCACTTCGGCGGTCACCGGCGCCGGGGTGGACGGCCTGCGCAAGCTCCTGGTGGATGCGGTCGCCGCACGGCGGGCCGCGACGGTGCGGATCGCGGCGGACGTGGATCGAGTGGTAGCCAGGTTCGGCAAGTACGCAGGCCGCGGCAACGGACCCAAGCTCGCCGTGCCCGCCGAGAGCACGGAGCTCGTGGCGGCGCGGTTCGCCGACGCGGCCGGCGTGCAGGCCATGAGCGACGCGCTGCGCAGCGCCAGGGAACTGCGGGCCGCTGACTTCGTCGGCTGGCCGGTGGCGTGGCTGGCGCAGCGGCTGACCGGCCGGGACCCGATGCGCAAGGTGCGGCTCGGCCTGCTGTGGAACGAGTTGCGCTCGGTCAGCGCCGGCCCTGCGGGAGCACAGCAGGCGGAGATCGACAACGCGCTGACCGACTTCGCCGACAAGCTCGGCGCCGCGCTGCCCAGGCCGTGGTCGCTGACCGTCAGGGCCGCGGTCAGGTCCAGGGCCGACGCGATCCCGGCCGCGGTGGGCAAGGCGATGGGCGAGGCGCTGCCCGCCGATGAGGACGTGACCTGGTGGTGGCGGCTGGTCGGCGCATGGCAGGGCCTGCTGCTCGGCGCCGCCGTGGTGGCGGTGGCGTGGCTGGCGGCGATCGTGGCGTTCGGTGTCTTCCACGCCGTGTCAGGGGTGCCGACGCTCTTCAGCGATCTCGTGCTGCTGCCGGTGCTCGCGGCCGCAGCAATCGTGGTGCTCGGGCTGGGTGCGTTCACGTCGAGAATGTGCATGTCGGCGGTCGCCAGGACGGCCGAGCGCGAGAACACCGAGGTGGCCGCCGATATGAGGCGGCGCATCGTCGGCGTGGCGAGCGAGATGGTGATCATGCCGGCCGACCAGGAGCTTTCGGAGTTCCGCAGGTACCGCGAGGAACTGGCGGTCGTCGGGACCGGCTCCGAGGTCAAGGACTAGGTACCTGGTGTCGAACGTGCTTCATGTGGCGGCGATAAATCCGGCTTGCATTGCCGCGGTTACCTGAGTCCTGGGCTCTAGGGCCTGTCCCGTCGATCACGGGACCGGGTCGCGGAGCCAGGTCCTGATGGCCTGGCTTGCGGCCTGGCGCGGGCTGTCCTTGAGGCCGCCGCCGACCGCCGCGCGCCCTGTCCCGGAGATGATCTTGATGGATGTGGCGGATGTCCCAGAATACGCAGTGGATGTGGCATCCATTCCACGGACGCCTCGATGATCACGTCTGGTTTCGGCTAGTATGCGGCGATCCGGGCGGGCTGCTCGGCCGCGGGGCCGGGGCGGCGCGGCGCGGAGGTCAGCCGCGCTGCTCCGGGTTGTCCTTGGCCGGTGATGCCGCGCGGTAGGTCCGTCGGAGCCAGCGGAGATCTACGGGACAGGCACTAGCCTGCGCGAGTCCATGCCGCCGTCCACAGCTGCGGCGGCGGGCATCCGCGCTGTCCACAGCGGGGGCCGAAGGTCTCCGGGCGCGGCGCGGACGAGGCGATCGTAGAGGCAGCGAGGCGGCGGCAGCCGCCGGAGCGGCAGTCCCTGCGCGAGAGGCGCGCTGCTGCCGCGCAGCTCTGGAGGATCGCGATGCTGAACGAAGCTCAGATCAGCCTGGCCGGCTACGTCGCCACTCAGCCGGTCACCAAGTCGGTCGGCGGCAACGCCAACGTGAGCATGCGGGTCGCGTGGACGCCGCGCAGGCAGGACCGGGTCACCGGCGAGTGGGTGGATTCCAACACCTCGTACGTGACGGTGATCTGCTGGCGAAAGCTGGCCGTCAACGTGGGCGTGTGCGTGCGCAAGGGCGACCCCGTGGTGGTCAAGGGCAAGCTGTCCGTGCGCACCTACGATGACCGGCAGGGCGTGCGGCGTACGGTCGTGGAGGTCGACGCAAGCTCGGTGGGACACGACCTGTCCAGGGGCGTCGCCGCGTTCCAGAGGGTGCGGCCGCCGACGGGGATGACGGCATCGGAGTACGCCGCCTCGCAGGAGCCCGGCCAGGGCACGGCCGGCGCCGGCGGCGAGGTCGGCCCCGTGCTCGCCGGCTCCGTGCTCGCCGGCTCCGTGCTCGCCGGCTCCGTGCTCGCCGGGTCGTCGTCGGCCGCGGGCGGCTCGGACGGCTGGGTCGGCCCGGACAGCATCATCCCGATGCCCGCCGAACCCGACGAGTCGTTCTTCGACGAGGCCGCGATCGACCAGGTCGGCGCCGACGTCGCCGCCATCGACGAGGGCGGGCTCGGCGAGGGCGCAACCGATGAGGGTGCGGGCGACCAGGCGGGCGGCACCGCCAAGCTCAAGCCCGTGCCCGTGCCCTTCTAGTTCGGGTGCCGGCCTGGCTCGGGGACCTGTTCTTGAGCCAGGCCCCGGACCCGGGCGGCCGCGTCGCGCGCACCGTGCGCAGCGCCGGCTTGCTGCCTCTAGGCTTATGACATGCCCGAGTTCATCTATCAGATGCATGCTGTGCGCAAGGCGCATGGCGACAAGGTCATTCTCGACAACGTCACGCTCGCCTTCCTGCCCGGGGCGAAGATCGGCGTGGTCGGCCCGAACGGCACCGGCAAGTCGACCTTGCTGCGGATGATGGCGGGCATCGAGCAGCCGTCCAACGGCGAAGCGCGGCTGATGCCCGGCTTCTCGGTCGGCATACTCGACCAGGAGCCCAGGCTGGACGAGTCGAAGACAGTGCTCGGCAACGTCGAGCAGGGCGTGGCCGACACCAAGGCCCTGCTCGACCGGTACAACGAGATCGCCGAGCAGATGGCGACCGACTACTCCGACGAGCTGCTCGAGGAGATGGGCAAGCTACAGGAGCAGCTGGACCACAGGAACGCCTGGGACCTGGAGAGCCAGCTCGACCAGGCGATGGACGCCCTGCGGTGCCCGCCGCCCGAGGCGGACGTGAGCGTGCTGTCCGGTGGCGAGAAGCGCAGGGTCGCGCTCTGCCGCCTGCTGCTCGCCCAGCCCGACCTGCTGCTGCTCGACGAGCCGACCAACCACCTGGACGCGGAGAGCGTGCAGTGGCTCGAACAGCACCTGGAGAAGTACCCGGGGACCGTGGTGGCGGTCACGCACGACAGGTACTTCATGGAGAACGTGGCCGGCTGGATACTCGAGCTCGACCGCGGCCACGCCTACCCGTACGAGGGGAACTACTCCACTTACCTGGAGACCAAGGCGGCCAGGATCAAGGTCGAGGGCCAGAAGGACGCCAAGCGGCGCAAGCGGCTCGAGGAAGAGCTCGAGTGGGTGCGGTCAAGCCCGCGCGCCCGCCAGGCCAAGAGCCGGTCCAGGCTGCAGCGCTACGAGGAGATGGCGACCGAGGCTGACCAGAACCGCAAGCTCGACTTCGAGGAGATTCAGATTCCGCCGGGCCCGCGGCTCGGCAGCCTGGTCGTAGAGGTCAGCAACTTGTCCAAGGGATTCGACGACCGGATGCTGATCGAGGACCTCAGCTTCGGCCTGCCGCCCAATGGCATCGTGGGCGTCATTGGCCCCAACGGGGTCGGCAAGACCACGCTGTTCAAGATGATCGTGGGGGAGGAGCAGCCGGACAGCGGCTCGATCAGGATCGGCGAGACGGTCAAGATCGCCTATGTCGACCAGGCCAGGGGCCGGATCGACCCGGACAAGAACGTCTGGGAGGTGATCTCGGACGGCGAGTCCTTCATCAGGGCGGGCAGGTCCGAGATCCCGAGCCGCGCCTACGTCGCCGCGTTCGGCTTCAAGGGCGGTGACCAGCAGAAGCTGGCCGGGGTGATGAGCGGCGGCGAGCGCAACAGGGTGAACCTCGCGCTCACGCTCAAGCAGGGCGGCAACCTGCTGCTGCTCGACGAGCCCACCAACGACCTGGACGTGGAGACGCTCTCCTCGCTGGAGAACGCGCTGCTCGAGTTCCCCGGCTGCGCGGTGATCACCAGCCACGACCGGTGGTTCCTCGACCGGATCGCCACGCACATCCTGGCCTGGGAGGGCGGGTCGAGCTGGTTCTGGTTCGAGGGGAACTTCGAGTCCTACGAGAAGAACAAGATCGAGCGGCTGGGGGCCGAGGCCGCACGGCCGCACCGGGTCACCTACCGCAAGCTCACTCGTGGCTGAAGCCGTCGGCCGGCTGCCTGACCGGGCCCGGGTCGTCGTCGTCGGTGGCGGCGTCATCGGCTGCTCGGTGGCCTACCACCTGGGTCACCTGGGCTGGAAGGACGTGCTGCTGCTTGAGCGCGACCGGCTCACCTCGGGCACGACCTGGCACGCCGCCGGGCTAATCGCGACATTCGGGTCCACCTCGCAGACCTCCACCGAGCTGCGGCAGTACACCCGCGACCTGTACGCCAGGCTGGAGGCCGAGACCGGCCTGGCCACCGGGCTCAGGCAATGCGGCCTGATCGAGCTGGCCATCGAGCCCGGCCGGCTTGAGGAGTACCGGCGGGTGGCGGCGTTCAACCGGCACTGCGGGGTGGAGGTGCACGAGATCTCCGCACGCGAGGTCGCCGAGCTCTGGCCGCTGGCCAGGACCGACGACGTGCTGGCCGGCTTCTTCATACCGGGCGACGGCCGGGTCAACCCGGTCGACGTCACGATGTCGCTCGCCCGCGGCGCCCGGATGCAGGGCGTCACGATCGTCGAGGGCGTGCCCGTCACCGGCTTCCTGCGCGAGCGAGGCACGGTGACCGGCGTCCGGACGCCGCACGGTGAGGTCGAGGCCGAGTACGTGGTCAACTGCGCCGGAATGTGGGCCCGCCAGCTCGCCGAGCTGGCGGGCGTCAGCATCCCGCTGCAGGCCGCCGAGCACTACTACCTGCTGACCGAGCCGATCCCGGAGGTCGACAGCTCGTGGCCGGTGCTCGAGGATCCCGCGTCCTACGGCTACTACCGCGAGGAGGGCGGCGGCCTCATGCTCGGCATGTTCGAGCCGGTCTGCGCCCCCTGGCACGTGGACGGCATCCCTGCGGACTTCTCCTTCGGTGAGCTGCCGCCTGACTGGGACCGGATGGCGCCGTACCTGGAGACCACGATGGCGCGCGTCCCGATCACCGCGCAGACCGGGATCAGGAAGTTCTTCTGCGGCCCGGAGAGCTTCACCCCCGACCTGCTCCCGATCGTCGGCGAGGCACCCGAGCTGCGGAACTATTTCGTGGCCGCCGGGCTGAACTCGATCGGGATCCTGACCGGCGGCGGGATTGGCCGGACGGTCGCGCAGTGGATCGCCAGCGGCAGCCCGGACATCGACGTGACGGCGATCAACATCGACAGGCTCCATCCGTACCAGGCCAACCCGGAGTACCGGGCGACCCGCACGGTCGAGTCCCTCGGCCTGGTCTACGCCACTCACTACCCCAACCGGCCGGCGAGGACGGCCCGCGGCGCGCGGCTGTCGCCGATCCACGACCGCCTAGCGGCCGCGCGGGCCTGCTTCCGCGACGTCAGCGGCTGGGAGGGCGCCGACTGGTATGCGCCGGACGGCGTCGAGCCTGAGGTCGGCGAGCTCGGCTGGGGCAGGCCGCGCTGGTTCGGCTGCTGGGAGGCCGAGCACCACGCCACCCGCAACGGCGTGATCGTGATGGACATGTCATTCATGGCGAAGTTCCTTGTCCAGGGCAGGGACGCGGCGGCGTGCCTGGAGCGCATCTCGGCCAATCAGGTGACGGCCGAAGCGGGCCGGATCACCTACACCCAGTGGCTGAACGAGCGCGGCAGGCTGGAGGCCGACCTCACCGTCACCAAGCTCGACGACGAGACCTTCTTCGTGGTCGCCTCGGACACCGCGCACCGGCACGCGCACACCTGGATGCGCCGGCACGTCGGCGACGCGCATGCCTTCGTCACCGACGTGACCTCTGGCTACGCCCAGATCAACGTCCAGGGCCCGCTTTCACGCGAACTGATGTCCGCGGTGACGCACGCGGACATGTCCCACGAGGCATTCCCGTTCCGCGCCGCGCGGTACATCGACATCGGGTTCGCCAGGGTGCTGTGCATCAGGATCACCTACCTCGGCGAGCTCGGCTACGAGCTGCACATCCCGGCCGAGCAGGCCGCGGCGGTCTACGACCGGCTGATGGCGGCCGGCGGCCCGCTCGGCGTGCGGCACGCGGGCCTGAAGGCCCTGTCCAGCCTGCGGATGGAGAAGGCGTACCGCGACTACGGTCACGACATCGACAACACCGACTCTGTGCTTGAGGCCGGCCTCGGCTTCGCGGTGGCGCTGGACAAGCCGGGCGGCTTCATCGGCCGGGACGCCGTCCTCGCGCAGAAGACGGCCGGCCCGCTGACCAGGAGGCTCGTCCAGGTGCTGCTGACCGACCCCGAGCCGCTGATGTTCCACGCCGAGGTCGTCAGTCGCAGCGGGCGGCCGACCGGGTATATCCGCGCCGCCTCGTACGGGTTCACGCTCGGCGGCGCGGTCGGGCTCGCCATGGTCGACGCGGACGAGCCGATCGACCAGCGGTACCTGGATTCCGGTGAGTGGACGGTCAGGATCGGCGACGCGGTCTACCCCGCGGTCACCTCGCTGCGGCCGCTGTACGACCCGTCGAGCAAGCGCGTACAGATGTGACGACGATGCCGGACGGGCCTGACGTCCCGCCCGTTGACCAGACAGGAGTCCTGATGGCAGAGCTGGCCGACTTCGAGGCGCTGGTGCCGGCCGACCATGGCCTGGTCGTGATGACGGTGATCGGGCCGGACGGCCGGATGCGGCCCTCGGTAGTGAACGCCGGGGTGATCGACCACCCCATCCACGGCGCGAGGGTGGTCGCCGTCGTCATCCACGGCACCGCGCGCAAGCTCGCCCACCTGCGGGCGCGGCCGAGAGCCAGCGTGGTGCTGCGAGCCGGCTGGCAGTGGGCGGGCGTGGAGGGCACGGCGGAGATCGCCGGTCCCGACGACCCGGTGGAGGGCATCGGGCCCGAGCGGCTCAGGCTGCTGCTACGCGAGATCTTCACCGCGGCCGGCGGCACGCACGACGACTTCGACACCTACGACCAGGTGATGGCGGCCGACCGCCGGGCTGCCGTGCTGATCACCCCGGAGCGGGTGTTCGGCAACGGCTAGTCCGGTCGCGCCGGATTTGCCGGACAGAAGGCGGCGCGGCATCGTGAACCGCATTCAGCCGGGCAGACGGCACGGACCGGGCGAGGGTATGTTGTGGCGATGACGGCTTCGGTGCAATCGATGGTTGCCTCGACCTATGTGCGGGATATCGCCGCATCGCGGGCGTTCTACGAACTGCTCGGCTTCACCGAGAATTCGTCGGGGAAGGCAGCCACGTCGGCGTGGTCGTCACTGCACCACGGCGCTCACTGGGTCCTGCTGGCCTCGACCAGCCCGCCACTTGCCATCCCGCGGCTGCCCTTGCTGTTCTACTTCTTCGTCGATGATGTCGATGCGGTGGTCAAGGATCTCGGCGCTGCCGGAGTCCGGGCCGAGCACATGGGATATCCGCCGCACGCGCTCGGCGGCGAACTGAAGGTGCTCGATCCCGACGGGAACACGGTGCTGCTTGGCCAGACGCAGCCTTCGGAGTCGCAGGTCAGGGTGGACGATGATGCCTCGCCCAGGTTCTCCCTGCTCAAGGAGGCCGCTGCCCTGGTCGCCGCCCGCGGCGGCGCGAGCACGGCCTGCCAGGTGCCGCGGCAGGACGGGGCGCCGTGCGGTCAGCCGGCCGAGGTTAAGCTCGCCGACGCGGCGGGGCACGCAGTCTGGGCGTGCCTGGACCACGCGCACGAGATCCTGCTGAGCGTCTCCGGCGCATTCATTGCCAGCCAGGACGACGGCGGCATAGCGCACTTCCTGGCGCGCCGGCGCGGCTAGCCATTTCCGGTAAGCCGCGGTGACCTGGGTATATTAAGGACTGACCTGAAGCCGCGCCTTGGGGGAGACTTTGTGACATTCGGGACAGGTGCCGTCCTCAATGTCGGGCCCCGTGACCATGTCGTCGTCTTCTACCGCAGCGAGCCCGATCTCGCCGATCAGGTCGCAAGCTACCTTCAGCGTTCCCTCGCGCAGGGCGGATCGGCCATCGTCATCGCCACGCCCGCGCACCGGCAGGCCTTCGCCGAGCGTCTTGAGCAGACCGGAACTGACGTCCCCGCAGCCCAAGCGAATGGGACCTACCAGGCCATGGACGCGGCGCAGACCATCGAGAGCTTCGTGACCGGGGAATGGGCGGACGCCGCGAAGTTCTGGCAGGAAGTCAGCCCGGTCATCAGGCGCGCGACACAGGCAGGCACGCCGGTGCGGGCCTACGGCGAGATGGTCGCGTTGCTCTGGGAGGCCGGCCTGGTCGACGTCGCCGTCGAGGTCGAGGCGATGTGGAACGAGATCGGCGCCCAGTACCCGTTCTCGCTTGTCTGCTCTTATCCGACGCCGAAGGACGGAGACGCCGGCGACTCCGACGCGCTGACCGAGGTCTGCCGCGCGCACGCGATGGTCGTGGGCAGTCCGCCTCCGGCGATGCGCGGCTGGCGCTATCGCTGAGCCAGCGGACGCCCGGCCGGACCGGCATCAGGCCGCTGCACCGGCATCAGGCCGGGGACAGTCCAAGGTCGCGATGCTGGTCGCCGGGCGCGGGACCGCCCGTCGGCGGCTCGTTCACCAGGCTGTGCGCCGCCATTACCAGGTAGCGCCACAGTTCCTCGTCCCTGGCCGGATCGAGGCCGAGGGCGTCGAGCGCGGTGCGCATGTGGCGCAGCCAGGCGTCCCGCTCGGCCTCGCCGATCGAGAACCGAGCGTGCCGCATCCGCAGCCTTGGGTGCCCGCGCAGCTCGTTGTAGGTGGCCGGGCCGCCCCAGTACTGCATCAGGAACAGCCGCAGGTGCTCGGTGGCAGGCCCGAGGTCGCGGCTTGGGTAGACCCGCCGCAGCTCGGGATCGGCCTCGACCTCGGCGTAGAAGCGGCTGACCAGCCTGGTGAACGTCTCCTCGCCACCGACCGCCTCGTAGAAGGTCGGCTCGACCGCGGCGTCCTGCGCTGTGCTCTCCATGACGATCTCCAGCGTACTTGGCCGACACGCCGGCCGCGTGCGGTGACTGCGAGCTGCGAAGTCATGCTGTATTCAGGCCCTGTTAGCTATCTTGAATGCTGGCTGGCGGCAAATAGGTGTTGGCGGCGGGGCAGTCGTCCGGTCACACTGGTCACGGGTGCCCCGGCAGCCAGCGGGGCTCCCAGCCTGGGAGGTGGCATTGCGCAGGGTATTGCTGCTCAACATCACATACGAGCCACTGACCACGGTCGGCCTGCACCGTGCCGTCGGCTTGGTGCTCGCGGAGAAGGCCGAGATCCTGCATAACGAATCGTCCGGGCTCATGCTGCACTCATCGTCGGTCAAGCTGGCCGTGCCGTCGGTGATCAGGCTGCGCCGCTACGTCCGCGTCCCGCACCGTAACCGGGTGCCGCTGACCAGGGCGGCACTGATGCGCAGGGACAACTTCCTTTGCGCGTACTGCGGCGCGGCGGCGGACACCATCGACCACGTGGTGCCGCGCAGCCGCGGCGGGGCGCACGTATGGGAGAACTGCGTGGCGTCCTGCACCCGGTGCAACCACCGCAAGGCCGACCGGCTGGTCGACGAGCTTGGCTGGACACTGCGCTGGGACCCGATGGCGCCGCGCGGCTCGCACTGGCGGCTGATCGGCGCGGCGCGCGACGGCGACCCGCAGTGGGCCGCCTACCTGGCCACTCACGCGGCCTGACCGGCGGTCAGGCCACCTTTCCGCCCGGCATCGGCCCCGGAGCCGGTGCCGAACTGGCGGAACGCGCGCTGCGTCAGCGCGAGCAGGAGCACGCCAGCGAAGACCGCTCCGGCCACCGGGAAGAACGGGCTGGGCCCGATCGCGCGCACGAGCACACCGGCTATCGCGACCGCGGCGGGGAAGGCGCCGAGACTGGATAGCATCACCAGGCTCATCACCCGGCCGAGCAGATGCGGCGGTGCCCACCGCTGGAGCAGCGTGATCGCAATGATGTTGCCGAACCCCGCCGCGGCGCCGAAGGCAAGGTTGGCCGCGGCCGCGCCGGGCAGCCCGCCTGCGAACGGCACGACGGTCACCGCAGCCGCCCCGAGCAGGAAGGCCAGCCCCGCCGCCGTGGCCCGGCTGCGCAGGCCACCCGCCCTGGCCGCTGCCAGCGTACCGGCGAGCGTGCCGATGCCGAAGCAGGCGATGAGCGCGCCGTAGCCAGCCGCACCGAACCGCGCGTGGGCGAGCGCGGGCAGCGCGACCTCGAACGCGCCGGAGATGACAAAGTTGGCGAGCACGCTGACGAGCAGGAGCACCTGCAGGCCGCGGGCGCGCCGCAGCAGTCCCCAGGCGCTCGTCGGCGCCCCGCGCGCCGTAGCCGTCGGCTCATAGTCCGGATCCGACTCCGCGCCCGCCGTGCCCTCGGCCGCTGTGCCCTCTGCGGCCGTGCCGGCCGTCGCCGTACCCGTCGCCACGGGCGCAGACCGGCTCAGCCGCATGGCGGCGAGCGTGGCGGCCGAGACCGCGAACGTGACCGCGTCGACGGCGAACGCCGGCGCCGACCCGCCCACGGTGACAAGCACCCCGCCGAGCACCGGCCCGGCGAAGCCGCCGACCTGCATCATCGCGCCGGACAGCCCGTTGCCCGCCTGGAGCGACTCCGGCGGCAGCAGCGACGGCATGATGGCCATCGACGCGGGGAGAAAGACGCCCTCGCCCGCGCCGATGAGCGCAGCGAGCGGGCCGAGCACGGCCAGCGCATCCAGCCCTCTGGCCGCGATCACGGCCAGCACAGCGACCAGCACGCATCGCACGGTGTCGGCGGCCAGCATGACGGTCCGCGGGCTCAGCCGGTCGGTCAGCACGCCGCCGACCGGGATCAGCACGGTGCGCGGCACCCCGTAACAGGCGAGCACGGTGCCGAGCAGGACCGGCCCGCCGTGCGCGGAGAGCACCAGCCAGGGCAGGGCCACGGCGTAACAGAAGTCGCCCGCGGTCGAAGTCAGCTGCCCGATGCAGAGCAGCCGGAAGCTCGGGACCGCGAGCGGCCCGCTCAGCAGGCGCCCAGGGCCGCTGAGCCGCATCGCCCGCGGCGGTCGGCCAGTCGGCTCTGCCTGGGCGGTGTCGGCGGCTCTCACGGCGCCGGGTCCGATCCGACCCAGGGAAGGAACTCCACACCTGCGTGCACCCGGCGCGCTCCGGTCGGCCTGTCCTGCGGCCGCAGCCGCCGGTACCGGTCAAGGATCGCCGCGATCTGCGCGCGGACCTCGACGAGCTCGGCTGCCGTCACGTGCAGCACGTCGAGCTGGTCTCCGGCCGCGGTCTGCCACTCGGGCGGGAACTCGGCCTTGTGGTCCAGGTACTCGGCCCGCATCTGGTCGATCCTGTCGTGCAGGCTCTGCACGAGCAGCCGCCCGGCCGCCCTGACGGCCAGCGGCCGGTCCGCGTCGTCCCCGACCGTGATCGCGACTACCCTGGCGCGCCAGGGCCGGTGCCGGCGGTCGGCGGCTCCGGTCGGCTCCTCGCCGACGAACCCGTACCTGCCCAGGGTCCGCAGGTGATAGCTGCACGCGGAGGGGGACAGGCCGGTCACCTCCGCGCACTCGGTGGCCGTGGCAGGCCCGTCCAGGGCGAGATGCTGCAGGATCGCCAGCCGCGCGGGATGCGCGAGCGCGCGCAGCGCGCGCGGGTCGGTGATCTCCGCGGGGTTCTCCGGACTGCCCGGCTCGGCCGCCCGGGCCTGCAAAGGAGTTCCCGGATGCGCCGCCCCGGCTTCCGAATCCGTGAAGGACATGTTTCGAAATCTTAGCTGCGAAGTAAATGCTTTACAACTCCCCCGTCTATGATCGCCGGGTGGGCCGGTGTTACGGTCGCGTCACGGCGATTCGGACCAGGGGCGGGCAGCGGGCACATGCAGCGGGACATCTTCACGGCCGACCACGAGGCCTTCAGGGACGCGGTGCGCGCATTCATCGCCAAGGAGGTCACGCCCCATCACGAGCAGTGGGAGCGGGACGGCGTGGTCTCCCGCGAGGTCTGGCTGGCCGCCGGGGCGGCCGGGCTGCTCGGCATCGACATGGAGGAGAGGTACGGCGGCGGCGGCAACGACGACTACCGGTACTACCTGGTGCTCAACGAGGAGATGGCCAGGGCCGGGGCGCACGGGCCCGGCTTCTCCGTGCACAACGACATCAACGGCCAGTACTTCAAGCGCCTGATGACACCCGAGCAGGCCGGCCGGTGGATGCCCGGCTACTGCAGCGGGGAGCTGATCACCGCGATCGCGATGAGCGAGCCAGGGGCGGGCAGCGACCTGCAGGGCATCAGGACCACCGCGGTACGCGACGGCGACACGTTCGTGCTGAACGGTAGCAAGACGTTCATCTCTAACGGCCAGCTGGCCGACCTGGTGATCGTCGTGGCCAGGACGGACCAGGACGCCGGCCACCGCGGCATCAGCCTGCTCGTGGTCGAGCGCGGCATGGCGGGCTTCGAGCGCGGCCGGAACCTGGACAAGGTCGGGATGCACGCGCAGGACACCTCCGAGCTCTTCTTCAGCGACGTGCGGGTGCCGGCCGGGAATCTGCTCGGCGAGGAGGGCGGCGGGTTCATCGCCCTGATGCAGAACCTGCCGAGGGAGCGGGTCGCGATCGGAGCGGCGGCGCTCGCCGGCGCGGAGGCGGTGCTCGAGGAGACGCTGGAGTACTGCAAGCAGCGGCACGCCTTCGGCCGCCCGATCGGCTCGTTCCAGCACAGCAGGTTCGTGCTGGCCGAGATGGCCACCGAGGTTGCCGTGGCGCGGGCGTTCACCGACAAGGCGGTGACGGAGCACAATGCGGGCCGGCTCTCCAACGAGGACGCCTCGATGGTCAAATGGTGGGACACCGAGCTGTGCACCCGCGTGATCGACCGGTGCCTGCAGCTGCACGGCGGCTACGGCTACATGCGGGAGTACGCCGTGGGCCGGGCGTTCGCCGACGGACGGGTGCAGACCATCTTCGGCGGCACCACCGAGATCATGAAGGAGATCATCGGCCGCGGCCTGGGCGTCTGAGCTACGGCCCCCACGCGGCCAGGCCGGCCACGTTGGCGGTGAACAGCCACCCGTCGGCGAAGGCGCTCTGCGCGAAGTCCAGCTTCCCGCTGTTCAGCACGCGGACGATCGTGCCGGTGGCCGCCCTGACGAGGTACACGCCGTTCGGGGCCGCCCCGTTGTCGTAGGTGCCCACGGCGATGACGCCGCCGCCGTCCATGCTGGGACTGCCGGTGGCCCCCTCGGGCAGGCCGCTCTCCCATACCAGGGCGCCGGTGGCCGGATTCCGTTCCTGAACCGAACCGCGATACGGCGTGCCGTCGATGGTCGTGCCGGTGCCGGCCAGGAATATCTCAGAGCCGTTGTAGACCGCCGCGGCGTTGCACTCGGCGGCCGGAGCCTGGGCGTACCTGGTGCCGATCTGCTGCTGCCAGGCCAGCGTCATGGTCGACCGCCGCACCGCATAGAAGACGCCGTTCTTGCTGCAGGCTCCGACGTAGGCACCGAAGATCGCTGGTGACCCGCCGAAGGGCCCGCCCGCCGGGAACGAGCGGATCGGCGCGAGCGTGGTGCCGTTCAGCTTGACTATGGAGTCGGTGTAATGCCTGGCGCCCGACTGCTCGTCGCCGGTCGTCGCGTATACGTCACCGCTGGAGTCCACTGCGACGCTCGACCAGACCCCGCCGCCGACGTTGCCCCCGGGCACCGTGTAGAACTCGGCAAACTTCTTGCCGGTTGCCTGGTCATAGCCGATCACTCCGCCCCGGACCAGCGGGTCCTCGCAGTTCGACGCCACGCCGATGTAGATCTTGCCGTTGGCCACGGTGGGCGACGACCAGTCGAAGAAGTCGCTGGTCGTGGTCGACGGGATCGCGATGACCGACTTCCACTGCAGCTTCATCGTCGCCGCGCTGAACGCGTACAGGTACCCGTCGGGGCCGCCCACGTAGACGGTCTCGCGGTGATCGGCGGGATCGACCGCGACCGTGGCGGTGTCCACGATGCCCACCGGGCCGCAGGTCTTGCGAGGCTGGAAGCCGAGGAACACCTTGCCGAGCACCTTGCCCGTGCTCTCGCTCAGCTTGTAGAACCAGCCGGTGTCCGACCCGATGAACACGGCGCCGTCGGCCACCGTCGGGCTGGCCAGGAATGCCCCAGCCACGTGCCACTTCCGCACCAGGCCGGCCACGTTGCCCGAGCTGATCGAGGTCTGCCCCGCGCTGTAGGACGGGTGCGCTGGCCCGCCGAGGAAGGCCGTCCAGCCTTGCGAGTTCACCGCGGATGAGGCCGTCAGCATGATCGAGACCAGGGTCGGTCCGCCGACCGCCAGGGCAAGCCACCGGGTGATCCCGACCATGCCTGTGCCCAGGCGCCCCACGAGTACCTCCCTCGTCAGGCGCGTGGTGTCCTCGTTCCGCGCCAGGGACAGTTGACTGCGTTCCAGCCGATTATGGGGTCATCGGCGGCATGTGCGCAGAAGATCCGGCCGGCGCCGTAAAGTCAGGTCCCGCGCCTGCGGTCAGGCCGACTCCGGCGGCCCGAGCCGCTCCACGTAGCCCGCACGCCAGGCCGGGCTCGGCTCGGCGCCCACGGTGATCCAGTACTCCGTGCCGCCGGTGACCCGGCCGTCCGCCACGGTCCAGAAGGACGCGGCGCGGAACATCCCGAGCTCGGCGTGCGGCACCTCCACCTCGGAGACGACCTGGTCGCCGCTGGCCACGATCCGCAGCACCCGGATCGCCCAGCCCTCCGGGTACTCGCGGTTCACCGCGACATAGTGATCACGGCCGGTGATCCGCTCGGCCGTGACCGGCCAGTCGATCACCGCGTCCGGCGCGATCAGCTCGCCGACCCCGGCCCAGTCCCTGGCCTGAATCCTGTTCCACAGATCCGCCACCACCGCCGACGGCTCCATCGGGCACCTCCCGGTCCGCTCGCCTGGCGGGCAGACTGCCACAGGGCACTGACAGCGCGGGCCGGGCAGGCTTACGCTGAGCCGTGACCTTGTGGCATATGCGACTGCTATCCGGGTTCGCGGCAGTCGGGATGGTTGCGGCCGGTGCGACCGCCGCGACGGCGGCGGCCCGCGTGGCGGCCGTCCCGTCCGCGGCTTCAGCAGCTTCGGTAGCCGCAGCCTGCCGAGTCCCGGCCGGCCGGCCGGTCGTGCACACCGGCCGGGCCGCCGCCGGCAGCGCCGGCGCCACGGTCAGGGCGCCGCGGGCGGTGATCAGGGTGGACCAGCTCGGCTACCCGACGGGCGCGGCGAAGCTGGCCGAGATCATGACCTCGCCCCGGTTCGCTCGGTCCCATCCGCGCGGGATCGGCTGGGAGCTGCTCAGGCGCGGCAAGGCCTGCGAGGTCGCCGCCAGCGGGATCACCCGCACCGATCTCGGCTCATGGAGCCTGCGTTACCCGTCGGTCTGGGCGGTCACCTTCGCCGGCGTCCGCCGGAGCGGAACCTACCGGCTGGCGCTGGCCGGGCGCGCCCGCGTCGTCTCGCCGTGGTTCAGGATCGGCCCGAGCCGCACCCTCTACGCGCGTGCCCTGGCGAACGCGCTGTCCTTCTATCAGAACGAGCGCGACGGCCCCGACTTCATCCCCAGCGCGCTGCGTACCGCGCCCGGTCACCTGAGCGACGCGAGCGCGATGACCTACCGCCGGCCGCCGGTCAACGCCAACGGCGACTTCAAGGGCAGCTTGCGTCCCTATGCGACCGGCGTGCGGATCAACGCCACCGGCGGCTGGTGGGACGCCGGGGACTACCTGCACTTCACCGAGACGACGAGCTACGCGGTCGCGATGATGCTGCAGGGGATCGTGGCGTTCCCCCGCGTGCTCGGCAGCGGCGGCCAGGTCAGCTTCACCGCCGAAGCGAGGTTCGGCCTTGACTTCCTGCAGCGGATGTGGAACGAGCGGACCAGGGCGCTGTACCTGCAGGTCGGCACCGGAGAGGCGAACAGCTACTACTTCGGCGACCACGACATCTGGCGGCTGCCGCAGGCCGACGACCACTACCACGGCTCCAACCTGAGGTACCAGTACATCAGGCACCCGCCGGTCTTCCGGGCCGGACCGCCCGGCGCGAGGATCAGCCCTAACCTAGCGGGCCGGCTGGCCGCCGACTTCGCGCTCTGCTACCGGGTGTTCCGCGCCACGGCCCCGGCGTACGCGTCCCGATGCCTGCGCTCGGCCGAGACCATCTACGCGCTGGCGGCCACCCGCTGGCACGGCCGGCTGGAGACCACGCTGCCGTGGGACTTCTACCCAGAGACGTCCTGGCGCGACGACATGATGTTCGGCGCCACCGAGCTCGCGCTTGCGCTCCAGGCGGCCCGCGCGGCCGGCACCGTGCCCGCGGGACTCCAGGTCAGCTCGTCGGCGACCTACCTGCGGGACGCCGCGCGGTGGGCCAGCGAGTGGATCGGCAGCAAGGGCGACCGCTCGGACACGCTGAACCTGTACGACGTCGGCGCTCTCGCCGACTACGAGCTGTACCACGCGATCGCGGCCCAGCGGGCCGCCGGCTCGGCGCCGCTGCTGCCGGTCAGCCAGGCCGAGCTGGTTGCCGACCTGCGCGGCCAGATCAGGCGGGCGGCCGGGATCGGCACGAGGGATCCGTTTGGCTTCGGCTTTGCCTGGGACCAGTGGGACACGACCACGCATGGCCTCGGCATGTCGATCATGGCGGGGGAGTACGACGCGCTGGTCGGCGGGCCCGTCTTCGCGGCGTGGGGCCAGCGCCAGCTCGACGACGTGCTCGGAGCGAACGCCTGGGGCGTGTCGCTCATCGTCGGGGACGGAACGGTCTTCCCCGACTGCATGCAGCACCAGGTCGCGAACCTGGTCGGCTCGCACGACGGCAGGCCGCCGATCCTGGCTGGCGCCGTGGTCGAGGGCCCGAACAGCTTCGCCGCCGTGGGCAGCGTGCCGAACATGCGGCCGTGCTCGGCGAACGCGCCGGGCAACGTGCCGTACTCGGTGTTCCGCGGTCACAAGGCGGTGTTCAGGGACAACGTGCAGTCCTACTCCACGGTGGAGCCCGCCATTGACCTGGGCTCGCTCTCGCCGCTCGCCTTCGCCTGGCAGCAGGCGGCCCGCCGGGCGGGCTTCTAGGACACCGGCCGGGCAACGGCTGCCGGCCGAAAATCAGTGGCATAACGCAGACCAGCCCCTTACTGTCGCCCCGTGAGCGCCACTCCCGGCCCGGCGGGCCCGCCCTGGGCGGTGACCACGGGGGAATGTTCGCCGCAGACGGTGGGTCGGCTGCTCGGGTTGCTGCCCGCATGGTTCGGCATACCGTCGGCCAACGCCGACTACGTGGCCGCGGCTGGCCGGCTGCCCACCTACCTGGCCTGGCCCGGCCGGACGGGCGGGCCAGTCGGCGGCGCGCCGCCGACCGGGTCGCAGCCGGTTGGGGTGCTGCTGGCCGAGCGGCACTTCGCCGAGACCGCGGAGATCCACCTGATGGCGGTGGATCCCGCCGTGCACCGGCGCGGCGTCGGCCGTGCCATGGTCGGGGCGCTCGAGCGCGACCTGCTCGCCGACCGCGTCGGGCTGCTCGAGGTCAAGACGCTCGGGCCGTCCCATCCGGACGCCGGGTACGCCATGACGCGGCTGTTCTACCAGTCCATGGGATTCGCGCCCGTCGAGGAGCTGCTCGACCTCTGGCCAGGCAACCCGTGCTTGATCATGATCAAGGTCCTGGGCTCACCGGCACTCACCAGGCCGCGTCGAAATTGCCGTTGATCCGATCGATGACCGGCACTCGCAGCCCGGTCACGGTCCCGGTGCGCAGGCTCAGCCTGGCCAGGTGCCCGACGAGAAACGGCCGCTGCGTGTTGATGACGTGCGGGTGCCGCAGAGCCAGCGGGAACAGCAGGAACCTGTCTCCCGCGTCGATGCTCATCGGATCGCCGAGCCGCGCGCGGTACCCGGAGACCAGCAGCCTGATGGTCCGGCCCGTCGCGACCGACACCTCGGCGATTGTCCCGGCCTGACGGGACCGCGGCAGCTGCACATAGGCCACCTTCCCGTCCGGGCCGAGAACGCCGTTCGGCTCGTACAGCACGGTGCCGCGCGGCGTGGTAGCGGTTACCACGTGGCTGTCGGTGGCGAGGCTGCCACCGCGGGCCTCCGTGTGCAGCACCGCGAACGCAGCGACGTTGCCCGCCCGCGCGCGGTACGCCAGGGTGCCCCCGGACACCACGGCATGCGCCAGCACGATGTCGTAGCCGAGCAGGCCACCGGCTCCCCAGGAGAACTGGCTGATCACCGCGTTCGCCGACCGCCAGGGTGCCCAGGTGCGCCGCGCGCCCGTGGCGACGTCCTGCACCACGATCCGCTCGTTGGCCCCGGCTGTGGGCAGCGGCGGATTGTAGGGCGTGCCCGGTCCCGAGGGGAACGGCGTGCCCGACGCGAAGGCCAGCTCGCTGCCATCGGGAGACACAGCGAGATCGAAGTCCACCCACCCGCCGCTGATCACCGGGGTTGGCACCACCCAGGGCTGGCCGGGGAGCTGTCGCACCGGACCGGGCTTTCCCGCGGCATCGAGCAGCACCCGGAAGAACACCGTGCGCCAGTGCCCGCCCGAGAGATCCGCTCCGGCCAGGATGAACGTGCGGTCATCGGCCGCCCCGCTCACGCCCTCGTAGGCATAGATGTCGGCCGGGCGGGGGATCGCGGCTACCGTCCGTCCTGACCCGGCCGCCACCACCGCGGCCGTGCCGTCGGAGACGGTGACGATGAACGGGGGCATGCCGGAGACCGATGCTGGTGCTGTCGGCCCTGCGGGGGCTGAGTTCGACGGTGCCTGAGTACCCCGCGCGGGCGAGTGGCCGTGCGAGCCGTTTCCCTTGACGGGGTTGGTTGCCGCGCTGCAAGCGCTGAGCACGAGCAAGGCGATGATCGCCAGGGGGACCGGCCAGCCTCGCGCGACGCGGGTGCGATCGGCGAGGCGCACTGAATTTGTCTTCACGACCTCTAAGACGCTAGCTCTGCCCGCCGGTTGCGGCCGCCGCGCGCCGGCCGGGCGGTTCCGGCCCCTCGCGCCGCCCGGCGGTTCCGGCCCCGCGCGCCTAGCTTGTTACATGCTTTCGCAGGATCGGGCTTACCCTGTCATAAAGTGGCCGGTCATGCCAGCGCGCGGCGCGGACATGCGCTGGATGCCGGCCGGAGATCCCGCCGGACCTCGTCGCCCGAAGGAGCGCAGTCATGCCGGATGCGAACACGTCGGACGCGGCGGTCGACCGGGAGCTAGAGATCCCCGAGGGCGGGTTCTGGCCGGCGCCCGAGGTACCGCGGCCGAACATCTACCCGATGGAATGGCGGGTCGAGACCGAGAAGCTCGCCGCGATCTACCAGAAGTCCAAGCTGATGGCCTGGAACCCGGCAGACCTGCCCTGGGACGGGCTGCGGGCGGAGGACTTCAGCACCGAGCAGCGGCTGGGGATCATGTACTGGTTCTCCGTGCTGGCGAACTTCGACGCGTCCGGCCCCGCGGTGTTCGCCCGTGCCACGATTCGCGCGTTCGAGCAGCACGAGGAGGACCCGGTACGCAAGTGCTTCTTCTCGATCACCAGGGACGAGATGAACCACGAGGAGTGCTGCCAGCGCTCGATCGCCGCCCTATGGCCGGGCGGGCCGCTGAACTGGACCCCGACGACCGACCTCGAGCGCGCCGCGCACAACAACATCGGCTGGCTCTACCACAACGGCGGCCGGTACTGGAATGGCTACAACAACGCGGTCGGACGCTATACGCTGCCCGTCCTGTTCACCAGTTTCATGATGGGCGAGATGGCCGCATCGACGCTGTTCCGCGGGATGGCGTCAGGCACCAAGCACCCGGTCTTCTCCGAGATGTTCCACCGGATCGGCCGGGACGAGTCCCGGCACCTGCAGATCTGCATGACGATCCTGGAGAACGAGTGGCCCGGCCTCACCGACGACGTCCGGGCCACGATCACCCGGCAGCTCAGGGCCGGCTTCATCTTCCTGTCAATGATCTTGTGGGAACCGCCCGAGGGCTTCTGGGACCTGCCGCCGTACTTCCTGAACAACCACCGGGTGCTGATGGACCACGCCAGGGATGCGGGCCTCGGCGTGCTGTCCTACGAGGATCAGGCCGAGAACTGGCGCGGCGCGATCGCCAAGATCCGGGTCATCGTCCAGCGCTGGGGCATCGACTTCCCGGCCATGCCCGAACTCGACATCGAGGGCGTCGACGTCTCCGCCGACATCAGCCCAGAAGACATCATTCCCGTCTTCTGACCTTCGCGACCCAGGGCCGCTGACTGGCCGGGCCAGGCCCTAACCCGGCTGGCCAGCCTCTGCGGAGCCATCTCGGCGCGGCGCCGACCGCGCCTCGCTCCGCGTCGGCGGCCGCCGCTGCCCGCGTCGCAGCCGCCATCCCCGGCCCCTGCCGAGCGGGCTGTGGATAACCAAGTGGAGAACGTGGCTTTCTGTGGAAAACGAGGCCGCCTTGGTGGACGGTCTGTGGATGGCTAAAGAATCTTGAAATATGTGGCTGAACCCTCTTGCGGAGTGCGCACCGGAGGTTGTACAACTTCTCTACCAGCGAAAACGGGTACCACTCGGAGGCAGCTTCGGGGAGTCGCGGGGGAAACTCCGGGAATTCTCGAAGCAATTCTGAGAGCCTTAGAAATGTCTTGAGAATGTCGAGGGAAACCTCGGAATTCGAGAGGAACTCTGAGGACCTTGGGGGTCACCTTGAGGACTTCGGGGGAAACCTGAGAATCTCGGATTGCGGTCGAGCGAGACCCTCGGAGGCAACTCAGAGGGACTTAATCGGCGCTCCGGGAGGCTCTTGGGGCCACCTCTTCGGCGGTAACGCTCTTCGGAGT